>Ga0182792_1000243_pt1 | contig 53590 bp, 57 predicted proteins | sample Passage237B_FD_130497 | JGI IMG/M metagenome (GOLD analysis project Ga0182792, IMG submission 130497) | Cellulose adapted compost microbial communities from Newby Island Compost Facility, Milpitas, CA, USA - Passage2 37B (version 2) (version 2) ...
GATCCTGTCGCCCTTGCGCCGTCCTCCCAGGCCCGCCGACTTGGGGAACGGCTTCCCCCCCCCCTTCGTGGGGAAATAGAGGGGGTCGGGCTGCGACCCGCCCAGCCCCGCCACCGAGGCGAGATTGACGATGGCGGCACCGTGCCCGCTCGCGGCGCCGCTCGCTTTGAGATGCGGCAGCGCCGCGCGCGTGCCCAGGACGACACCCGTCAGGTTGACGGCGACGAGCCGGTTCCACTCGTCCAGCGAGGCCTCCTCGACGCCCTTGCCGTTGAAGATGCCGGCATTGTTCACCAGCACGTCGAGCTTGCCGAACGTCTTCACCGTGGCGTCGATGGCGGCCGACCAGCTCACCTCCTGCGTGACGTCGAGCGGCACGTAGAGCGCCTGGCCCCCCGACGCTTCGATCTCCTTTGCGGTCTGCCGGCCGCGCTCGTCGAGCACGTCGCCGATCGCCACCTTGGCGCCGACGCTCGCCATCAGCCGGGCGGTCGCCCCGCCGATGCCACGCGCCGCCCCTGACAGGAATGCCACCTTGCCGTCCAGCCTGTTCATCCTTCCTCCCGATCCGGTCTTGCCGTCATGGTGCATGCCTGGCCGAAAAAGAGAACCTTGCTGTGCCAAACATGTGGCAAGGTCGCCATTGGATCACCACCACTGTTATCGTTTACGCTTCGACTGCATCAGATTGCGTGTAAAATTAAGTGATTAGTAATTACTACATTGCGGCCGTACAAAATTGCCGAGGTGGCTATGAAGCATGCATGAATGCCGGAAGGCCGCGCGTCACATGCCTGCAATCAATGTACAATTGCTCACAGCGCGGCCTCCCAACCATCTTCGGTCCTGGCGTTTGGGGAACGCCTGGCTGAGCGGTCGCGTGCAACCCATCCGAGAGGACACCAATGGCCGAGGAAACCGAAGCAGACGCCGCCACGGACGCCTGGCAGGAAGCCATGGACCAGCGTCAGTTCAAGGTCGCGTTGAAGGCGGCCATGGAGGCATACCAGCAGCACGAGGCCAAGGGTGACGAGCAGGCATCCATGGCCGCATTGGGGCTTGCTCATCTGGCGATGACGGAGCTGCTGTTCGGGGGACAGGACAAGAGCGACGATGGGCGCTCGCCACCGTCCTGTTCATTCTGCGGCCAGGGCGGCGCCGACGTCCGCCTTGGCGCAGGCCCCAATGTGTTCATCTGCGCAGATTGCGTCGGGGTCTTCTACGAGGAAGCCGACCTCAAGCCCGACAAATCCAGGCGCCCATAGTCGACGCGGAGCACTCAGCCCTTGAGCTTGTTGAAGGGCACGTCCTTGTCGACGCGCACATCGGCCGGCAGCCCAAGGACACGCTCGGCCACGATGTTGCGCAGGATCTCGTCGGTGCCGCCGGCGATGCGGAAGCCCGCCCCGCCGACCCATTGGGCCTGGAAGCCCGCCGCCTGCGGCACGTCCTCCTTCATGATGCCGGCCGGCCCCATCAGCTCCATGGCGAAGGAACCCATGTCCTGCATCTTGGGCGCCGCCACGATCTTGATGATCGAGGATTCCGGTCCCGGCGTCTGGCCCTTCGACAGGGCGGTCAGCGTACGGTAGCGCGTCAGCTTCAGCCCCTGCTGCTGCACGTACCACTCGGCGATCTTGCTGCGCACCTGCTGGTTGCGGATCGCCGGGCCGTCCTCCAGCTCGGTGTCCCGCGCCAGCTCCATCAACTCGTCGACGTCGAGGCCGCCCGAGGGCAGGCCGACAGCCAGCCGCTCGTTCATCAGCGTCGTCAGCGCCGCCTTCCACCCCTCGCCGACCTTGCCCAGGCGCTGGCTGTCGGGGAGGCGCACGTTGGTGAAGAACACCTCGTTGAAGTTGGCGCCGCCCGACATCTGCTTGATCGGCCGCACCTCGACGCCCGGCGTCTTCATCGACAGGAAGAACATCGTCAGGCCCTGGTGCTTGGGCACCGTCGGGTCGGTCCGCGTGATGACGATGCCGTAGTCGCTGTAATGCGCGCCGGAGGTCCACACCTTCTGGCCGTTGATCACCCAGTCGTCGCCATCACGCTCGGCGCGCGTGCGGATGCCCGCCACGTCGGAGCCGGCCGCGGGCTCCGAGAAGAGCTGGCACCAGATCTCCTCGCCGAACAGCGCCGGCTTGACGTAGCGCGCGAGCTGCTCGGGCTTGGCATAGGCCATCATCGTCGGGATGCACATGCCGAGCCCGATGTCGAAGAAGCCCAGCGGCACCAGGTAGTCCGACTCCTCCTGCTGATAGATCACCTGCAGGATGGGCGAACCGCCGCGGCCGCCATATTCCTTGGGCCAGGTGATGCGGGCATAGCCTGCCGCTGCCTTCTTCGCCTGCCAGGCCTTCGCCTTGGCCAGCAGTTCGGGATCGTCGTTGCGGGCGCGGAAGCTCTGCTTGTCGTCGCTCTTGTGGGTCGCGTTGGCGTCCAGCCAGGCACGCACTTCCTTGCGGAAGGCGGCTTCTTCCGGGGTGTCGTTGAAGTCCATATCCTCCTCCAGATTCTTGTCGTCCTGAGCGCAGCGAAGGACCTCATGACGCCTCGACGGACTGGCGCTTGCCGCGGTCACGAGATCCTTCGCTACGCTCAGGATGACAGCACTCCTACGCCGCGTTCTTCTGCTCGAGACGGGTCACCAGCTTGTCCTTCCAGGCGATCGGGCCGCCCAGTGCCAGTGCCAGCACGCGCGCACGCCGGTAATGGAACTGGGTGTCGGCCTCCCAGGTGAAGCCGATGCCGCCATGCGTCTGGATGTTCTCCTTGGACGCGAAGTCGTAGGCGTCGGTCGCCGCGATGCGCGCCGCCGCCGCGGCCAGCGGCAGGTCGGCGCCGCCGTCCGTCAGCATCATCGCGCCGTAGTAGGCGTTGGAGCGCGCCAGCTCGAGCTTGACGTAGCAGTCGGCCAGCTTGTGCTTGATCGCCTGGTAGGAGCCGATGGCGCGTCCGAAGGCCTGGCGTTGCAGCGCATAATCGCGCGCCATCCACATCGCGGCCTCGGCACCGCCGACCTGGGCAAAGGCGAAGTACACCGCCGCCGCGTCGTACAGGCGCTCCAGGGTGCGCCAGCCCTCGCCCTCGGCGCCCAGCAGCTCGGCCGTGGCATCGTTGAAGGTGAGCTCGGCATGCTTGCGTGCCGGATCGACGGTGTCGACGCGCCGGGCCGTCACGCCCGGCTGCCCGAGATCGACCAGCACCAGTGACACCGCGCGATCACCCATGTTGCCGCCAAGGCCACCGGTGTTCGCCAGCACGATCGCGAAGGTCGCGAGCTCGCCGTCGACGACCGGCACCTTCTTGCCGTTCAGCCGGCCGCCGCCGAACGTCGTGCGGATCGAGCGCGGCCGGGGCGTCTGCGGACCTTCGGCGACGGCCAGCGTGCCGATCGCCTTGCCGGCCGCCAGCGCAGGCAGCCACTTCTTCTTCTGCGCGTCGGAGCCGGCGAGCTTGATCGCCTCCGTCGCGAGCACCACCGACGAGTCGAACGGCACCGGCGCGGCGACGCGGCCGATCTCCTCGGCGATCACGCAGAGCTCGAGCGGCGTGAGGCCGAGCCCGCCGAATTCCTCGGGAATCGCCGTCGCCGGTACGCCGAGCTCCACCAGGCCCTGCCATACTTCGTCGGCATGGGTCTCGTCGCCGTCGAGCACGCGGCGCACGACCTTGGTCGGGCACTTGTCGGCGAGGAATTTGCGGACCTGCTCCTTGAGCAGCTTCTGGTCGTCGGAGAAATCGAAGTTCATGATGCGCCGAGCCTAGCAAGCAAGCTCGCATCGGGGAACGACATAGAGGTTCCGCCACGCGGGCTGAGCGGTCGTGATAGGGTGACGACATGGACACTGCGCAGATCAAGGACTGGCACGCCCACGTCTACTTCGATGCCGCCACGCGCGAGCCCGCCTGGGCGCTGCGCGAGAAGATCGAGAACACGTTCGACATCGAGATGGGTCGCTTCCACGAGAAGCCGGTCGGCCCGCATCCGCGCTTCAGCTATCAGGTCGCGTTCCGCAACGACCAGCTCGCCCCCCTCCTCTCGTGGCTGGCGCTGAACCGCGGCGACCTCACGATCTTCGTGCACCCCAATACCGGCCACGACCTCGAGGACCACCGCGACCGCGCCATCTGGCTCGGCCGACAGGTGCCGCTGGTCCTCGACATCTTCACGAACAGGAAGGATTGAAACGAATGGAGTCGCTTCTGCCGCTCGCCCGCATCGTCGGCGAGAAACTGAAGGCGCGCAAGGAAACGGCCGGCGTATCGGAATCGTCCGCGGGCGGCCTGGTCTCCGCCGTGCTGCTGTCCGTGCCCGGCGCCTCCGCCTACTTCATGGGTGGCGCCGTGGTCTATACGCGCCCGGCCGGCGAGATGTTCCTGGGCGCCACCAAGGAGAAGCGCGCCGGCATCCGCTCCTCGTCCGAGCCGTGGGCGCTGCTGGCCGCCGAGCTGGTGCGTGAGCGGTTGGGTACGACCTGGGGTCTTGCCGAAACGGGCGCCTCCGGTCCGACGGGCAACTCCTATGGCGACCCCGCCGGCCACACCTGCGTCGCCGTCGTCGGCCCCAAGGGCAAGATCGCGCGCACACTGCGCACCGGCTCGAACGACCGCGTCGCCAACATGCGTGCCTTCGCGGCGGAAGCGCTCAAGCTACTGGACGAGCAGCTGACCTGAGATCAGCGGGCCTTCGCCGCGAGCAGCGCGGCCAGCGCGACGCACACCCAGCCGAGGATGAAGGCTGTGCCGCCGACCGGCGCCACCGCGCCGAACCAGCGGGGTCCGCCGAAGGCGAGCCCATAGAGGGCGCCGGGGAAGAGCAGGCTGCCGGCGACGAACAGCCATTGCGCTGCCACCGCAAGGCCGCCGCTCAGCGCGCCACCGCGCGCCAGGGCGGCGACGGCGAGGATCGCCAGCGCATGGATCATCGCGTAGTGGCTGCCGGTCTGCAGCCACTCCCGCGCCTTGACGCCGGCTGGAGTCGAGAGGTCGAGGCCGTGCGCCGCGAAAGCCCCGACGGCCACGGCCGTGGCGCCGCTCAGCGCCGCCACGGCGATCCAGCCCCAGGCTGCGGCGCCGGCCATTGCTACGCCCGCGGCCGCGCCGGCCGGGCGCCGGCGGTCATGCCGCCATCGATCACCAGCTCCTGGCCGGTCATGTAGCTGGCGGCGTCGGTGCACAGGAACAGCACGCCGTTGGCGATGTCCTGCGCGAGGCCGACACGGGTCAGCGGCACGATGCTGGCGGCCCGCTCGCTGGCGTCGATCGGTGCGTTTCGGCGATTGCCCTCCGCGGCCGTCGGGATCTTCTCCCAGATCGGCGTGGCGATGATGCCGGGATGCACCGAGTTGCAGCGGATGTTGTCGGCGGCATGTTCCAGCGCCACCGACTTGGCCAGCAGCCGTACCCCGCCCTTGGTCGCCGAGTAGGCTGCGAGCCCCGGGGCCCCGCGCAGGCCGGCGACCGACGACATCAGCACGATCGAGCCGCCGCCCGCGCGCTTGAGCGCCGGGATGGCGTGCTTGATCGACAGGAACACGCCGTCGAGATTGATCGCCTGCTGGCGCTGCCAGTCAGCCAGGGTCATGGTCGCGATCGGCGCCATGATGCCGATGCCGGCGTTGGCCACCATGAAGTCCAGGCGCCCGAAGCGCTTCTCGGCTTCGGCGATCACGCCGGGCCAGCCCGCTTCGTCGCGCACGTCATGGTGCAGGTAGTGCGCCTTGCCGCCGGCCTTGCCGATGCGCTCGACCACGGCCTTGCCCAGGCCGTCATCGACGTCGGTGACCAGGACCGCAGTTCCCTCGCGCGCAAGAGTCTCGGAACAGGCCTCCCCGATCCCCGAGGCGCCCCCGGTGACGATGGCGACCTTGCCCGCGAGCTGTGCCATGTGTCAGCGGCCCTTGAAGTTGCCGGGACGCTTCTCGGCGTAGGACTTGACGCCCTCCTTGAAGTCCTCGGTCTTGCGCGTCCAGTCCTGCTCGACCAGCTCGCGCTCGGTTGCCGCCTCGGCCCCGTCGGCGAAGCCGCGACGCATGGTCTCGCGTGTCGAGAGCAGCGCCAGCGGGGCGGATTCCGCGATCTCCTTGGCGAGATCCATCGCTCCCTTGCGCACGTCGGCCAGCGGCACCAGCACGTCAGCCAAGCCCCAGGCGACCGCCTCCTCGCCGCCGATGCGACGACCCGTGTAGAACATGAGGTTGGCGCGCTGCTGTCCGATCAGGCGCGGCAGCGTGTAGGTCAGCGAGAAGCCGGGATGGAAGCCCAGCCGCGTGAAGTTGGCGGCGAAACGAGCCTCCGCGCAGGTGACGCGAAAGTCGGCCATGACGGCGAGTCCCAGCCCGCCGCCGATCGCCGGCCCCTGCACCGCGGCGATGCTGGGCTTCCTGGCGCGGAACAGGCGGGTCGCCTCCTTGTAGAGATGCTTGCCGCTTTCGGCGGCGCCGGTCTGCGGCCGGTTGGCGAAATCGGCGCCGGCGCAGAACGACTTGCCCTGCGCGCACAGGACATAGGCACGGATCTCGTTGTCCCGGTCGAACGCTTCGAAGGCGTCGGCGATCTGGTTGATCAGGGAGTTGTCGAAGAAGTTGTGCGGCGGCCGCTGGATTTCGACGATGCCGACATGACCTTCGCTGCTGACGCCGATATCCTTGTAGCTGGCGCTCATCTGTGTCCCCCACGGGCTAATGGAATGGGCCGGGATATTGCCCCCGAGGGGGGCTTCCGTCGAGTTGGGAGGATAGCGAATGTCGCAAAGCGAACGCCCTGTCCAGAGACATGCTCCAGGCCATGCGCTCGTGCTGGGCGGCGGCACCATGGGCGTGGGCATCATCGCCATGTTCCTCGCCGGCGGATGGAAGGTGGACGTCGTGTCGCGCTCGGCATCGACGCGCGACAATCTGCCGGAGGCCTGCGCGCGTGCCCTGATCGCCATGGGCAGACCCGCCGACACGTCCGGCCTCGTCACCTACGCGACCCTGCCCGAGGCGTCGTGGCCCGCGATCGACATCGCCGTCGAGACGGTGACCGAGGATATCGGGCTCAAGCGCCGGCTGTTCGCGGAGATGGAGGCGCTGGCCCGGCCCGACTGTGCCCTCACCTCCAACTCGTCGAGCTTCCCGATCAGCGAGATCGCCAAGGGACTCGCGACGCAGGCCCGCATGATGGGCCTCCACTTCTTCATGCCCGCTCACCTCATCCCTCTCGTGGAGGTCGTGAGCTCCGTCCATACGGACGCGGCCCAGGCCGAACGCGTCGGCGGGATCATGCAGGCGCTGGGCAAGCGGCCGGTGCAGGTCAGGAAGGACGTGATCGGCTTCCTCGGCAACCGCATTCAGGGCGCTCTGATGCGCGAGGCGCTGTGGCTGATCGAGCAGGGTGTTGCCTCGCCCGAGGATGTCGATGCCACGGTGCGGCTCTCCTTCGGCTTCCGCTACGCCGCGGCCGGCCCGATCATGCAGAAGGAACATTCGGGCTGGGACACGACCTGCGCCGTCGCCAAGATCATCTGGCCGGACCTCACGAACGCCGACGGCCCGCCGCCCGTCCTGCAGCGCAACGTCGACGAGGGTCGGATCGGCTTCAAGACCAAGCGTGGCTTCTTCGACTGGAACGACGAGTCGATCGCCGCGGAACGCGCACGTTACGAGCGCGCCCTGCGCAGATGCCTGGAGATATTCAAGGAGGAAGGCATCGTCTGACGCCGGACAACGCTACCTCCGTCGTAGCCGATGGCGCTCCGTCGCGGGAATGAGGGTCAGGTTGCCGAGGATCCTGTGCTGCGGATCTTCGCTCGCCGCTAGCGACGGCTGCAGCGCGAGCAGGGCCTCGGCAAGCCGCGTCTCGTCCCAGAACCATCGCTTTCGCGTCGCCGGCGATCCGGGATCAGGGAAGGCCGATGCTGCCTCGAGATAGTAAGCGCGCAGGTCGTCGATGGCTTCCTTGAGCGTCTGCGCCGGCGGCAAGGATTCCGATAGGGCCCGGCTCACCAGGGCACCCGCCTCCGGCATGTCGAGGCCCGACACGCCGACTGTGGTGCGGCCGCGCATCGCCACGGCGCGATCGTACCAAACGGCGAGCCGCTCGATCTCGGCGGCAAGTGAATCCGTCTGCGCCGGCGCCAGGTTGATCGGACAGGCCCAGCCGCTGAAGTCGGCGGGCTCGTCCACTTCGTCGGGATAGTCCTCGATCAGCGGACCGTCGGTACGCTCCAGCAGGCCGAGTGCCGCACGGACGACGCGGTCCTGGAAGGCCGGATCGTCCGGCCTGCCGAGCGGCCGGCCGAGCTCGAAGGTGACCCAGAGCGCGCGCGGCGGCCGCACGATCTCCGTATGCTCGCGCACCAGGCTGATGCCCGTGGTGGGAATGCCTTCGCGTTCGAGGAAGTGGCCCAGCGCACCCACGGCGCGCGTGCAGGCGGGTCAAAACGGAACGAGCAGTGCCGCGTCCACCTTGTCGGCCTTCAGAAGGCCCGCCAGATGCTGTGCATGCGGCTCGGCTGCCGCCGGCGGGAAAGCCCCAATGAACGAATAATGCAGCGACGCCAGCGAGCCGATGGTCCCGTCGGCTTCCAGCTCGTGCAGCCTGTCTATCGGAAAGACGACATTGAGATCCTGCTGGAATCCGGTGCGATCGAAATTCACGGAGATGTGGCTCATCACGAGATCGCCTGCCGCCGTGTCGCCCGGAATGACGCGATAGCTGCCGTCGCCTGGCCGGAAGGGCCGGTCGCCCCGCCTGTGCAGGCCGGCGGTCGAGATGAGGGCGACGCGACGCTGCGCAAGCGCTACCCCCGGCAACAGCGGCGTGTCGCCATACGTCGGGCATTCGATGCGCCGGAGGTGTGCGGCCTCCCCTTCGGGCATGTCGTCGAGACGCTTGACCATCGCTGCTCTCCTTAGACGCTAGCCGGCCATGACCTTGCGCAGCACCTCGAGCGTCGTCTCCGGCTCGGGGCGGAACCGATAATCGGGGTCGGCCTCCACCGACCGCACGATCCCGTCGCTGTCGATCACGAAGCGCGCTGGCACGGGCAGCCGCCAGGATGGATCGCCGTTGCGGACAGCGAGGTCGTTACCAAATCCGAGATAGACCTGCCTCAGATCGGCCGGCAGGGTGAAGGCGAGACCGAAAGCCTCCGCCACCCTGCACTGCTCGTCCCAGACGATCGGAAACTGCAGTCGGTGCCGGGCCGCCATGGCACCGACGAATTGCGGCAGCTCGGGCGATATCACGACCAGCGACGCACCCAGCCCCAGGATATCGGCGTAAACGCTTTGCAGAGCATCCAGCTCATGCCGGCAATAGGGTCACCAGGAGCCTCGGAAAAAGGAGAGGACCATCGGCCCGGCCGCCAGCAGATCCGCCGAAGCGATCTCCCGCCCGTCGTGGCTGGTGAGCTCGAACGACGGCGCTGGGCCGCCGACTGGGACGATGCGCTCCAGGATGCCCGAGCGACGCAGATCCTCGGTGGCCCGCTCCATGATCGCCAAGCGGTCCGCAGGGATCCTGCCCTCCGCCGCGGTCCGCGTCGCCGCAAGCTTCTCCGCGAGTGACATGCTCCACCTCCTTCAATCGGGATCGAACTTCCGATAGGTCTCGCGCACCGCGATGATCACGTGATCGGCGCAGCCGTTCTCACGCTCGACATTGGCCGCGGCGTAGTCCGGCGTGTTCATCATGTCGAGGAACGCCGCCCGCGACGGGTAGCGCACCAGCGCGACGTAGTCCCAGCGATGCGCGTCGGGAATGCCGAGCGCGACCGCTTCGGCGTCACCCGCCCAGATGATCGTGCCGCCGCGCGCCTTGATGAGCTTGATGGTGAGCGCGCTGTAGCGCAGGTAGGCATCCCAGCCGCTGCCGTTGCCGTCGAGCGACCGTTCGTGGAAGCGCATCAGGTTCAGCATCGTGACCGGCCCGGTATCGGACAGTGCCTTGAGACCGGCCTCGTTCAGCGCGCCGATCATCGCGCCTTCTCCAGCAGTCTCAGCGCCGGACCGGCGACCGCCTCCAGCGCCTGACGCTTCGCGCCGGTGCGCGCCAGCACGCGGATGCCCAGCACGACGCCCAGCAGATGCCCGGCCACCTCGTCGGCGTCGATGCCGCGCGGAATCTGGCCGGCTTGGCGTGCCGCCACGACGTTGCGCCGGAAGAAGTCGCGGATCTCGTCGAGGTAGCCTGCCACGACCTTGCCGATCTCGGCATCGTGCGGCGCCACGTCGAGCGCGGAATTCACGAGCAGGCAGCCCTTTCGATCGCGGTCCGCAAGCGACCGTTCGATGATCTCGGCGATGAAGGCGCGGATCGCCTCCCGTGGCTGGCGATCGGCCTCCATGCGCGCGATGCGATCGCGCATCGAACGCTCGGCGTAGCGCTGCAGCGACCGCGAGAACAGCGCCCGCTTGTCGCCAAAGGCGTTGTACAGGCTGGTGCCGCCGATCCCCATCGCGTCGGCCAGGTCGCGCACCGACGTCGCCTCGTAGCCATGCGACCAGAAGCAGTCGACGGCCGAGTCGAGCGCACGTTCCTCGTCGAAGGTCTTCAGCCGGGCCATGACGCAGCGTGGCGCAATTCTGTAGCGACCGCTACAAAATTCTTCGGCTCTGGCCCGGACCGTGCTAGCGGGCAGTCCATGGCGCAGACGATCACCGAGACCGAGCGCACGGCGAAACGCGAGCGCTGGGGATTCGCGTGCGGTGCGGTCATGGCCCTTGGCGCCTCGCTCAGCTTCGCTGCCGCCCGCGCCGGCATCCTGGCCGGCCTGCTGGCTGTGGACATGGTCTTCGCACGCTATGTCGTCGGCGCGCTGATCATGGCGCCGCTGCTGATCCGCTTCGGCGTCCGGGATCTCGCCGGCATCGGTTGGCGCCGCGCCCTGGTGCTGACTTTCCTCGGTGGTGCGCCCTTCGCCTTCCTGCAGACCGGCGGCTACGGCCTTGCGCCGCTCGCCCATGGCGCGGTGATCGCGCCGTCGACCGTGACGATCGTCAGCACCATCGGCGCTGCGCTGTTCCTGCGCGAACGCCTCGGCCGCAACCATCTGCTGGGCGCCGCCGTCGTGCTGGTGGGCATCGTGCTCATCGGCTGGGACGGCCTGTCCCAGTCCGGCGGCGAGAAGACCTGGCTGGGCGACCTCATGTTCTTCGCTTCCAGCGTTCTGTGGGCCGGATTCACGCTGCTGCTGCGCTTCTGGCGGGTACCGGCGCTGAACGCCACCGCGGCCGTCACCGTCCTGTCCTTCGCCGTCACGACACCGGTCTATCTCGTCCTGATGGGGATCGACCACCTCGCCGCCCTGCCGCCGGGACTGCTCGCCTTCCAGGGGATCGTGCAGGGCGGCCTGCAGAGCGCCGTCACGATGATCGCCTACAGCCAGGCCGTCATGCTGCTGGGCGTCAGCAGGGCCGTGCTGTTCCCTGCGATCGTGCCGGCGGTGTCGGTGATCGTCGGCATTCCCGTCGTCGGCGAAATTCCAAGCGTCCTGCAGGTGGCGGGCCTCGGCCTCGTCACGCTGGGCCTCCTGATCACGGTCGGCATCCTGCGCCGACTCAGCTACCGCTGACGCAGCCGGCGACCATGCGCCGGCTGCGCCATTGGCAGCGGGCTATCAGGTCAGGCGGCCCGGCCGCCCCTGCTGCCGCCACCGGCGGGCCGGCGCTTCCAGTGAGGCCGTCGCGGCTGGCCGTGCGGCCGCTCGTCGCCACGCGGCGGCTGGCCGCCACCGTCACGATAGTCCCCGTAGTCGCGCTGCGTCCGGTCGAACGAACGGGGGCGTTCTTCGTGGGTACGATGCGGATGATGGCCGTTGGACCGATGATCGTTGGGGCGATGGTCGTCGCGATGACGGCCGTGGCCCTGATGGCCCCGCGGCTGGCGGTCGTCCGCGCGCTGACCCTCGAAACGCTGACCCTCGAAACGCTGACCCTCGAAACGCTGGCCCTCATAACGCTGGCCGCCGCCATGGTCGCCCCGCGGCTGGTGGTGATTCGGACGATGCTCGCCCGATCGATGCTCGCCCGATCGATGGCCGTGCGCGCGGTCGCGCGGCGCATGCTGCGGCCGCTCGCCGTTATGGGGATGGCCATGGCGATGGCCCTGCCCGGCTTCCGCCTCCACGCTCCGCTCCCCGAAGCGCTGCGGGCGCCGGCCGCGAGGCTGGCGCGGCGGACGGCCCTGCCGCGCGCCGTCACGTTCGCCGGAACGCTCGTCGCGGGTCTCGCGCCAGTCGCCACCGCGATCCTCTGATCGCTCCCCGGCCCGTTCCTCCCGCGTCTGCGCGGGCGCCTGCTGCGGCAGGTCCTCGTTGGCCGGCGTCGCCAGGACGGCGATGCGCTGGTTGGTCAGGCGCTCGATGCTGCGAAGCTGGCCGCGCTCGGTGCCATCGCAGAAGGAGATCGCCACGCCGGAAGCGCCGGCGCGCGCCGTGCGGCCGATACGATGGACGTAGCTTTCGGCGTCGGCCGGAAGCTCGTAGTTGATCACGTGGGTGACGCCCTGCACGTCGATGCCGCGTGCGGCGAGATCGGTCGCGACCAGCACGCGCGCCCGTCCGCGGCTGAAGCTGTCGAGCGCCCGCTGGCGGGCGTTCTGCGACTTGTTGCCGTGGATCGCCTCGGACGGCACGCCACCGCGGTCGAGCATCTCGGCGACCCTGTTGGCGCCGCGCTTGGTGCGGGTGAAGACGATCACGCGCTCGAGGTCGGCGTCGGCCAGCAGATGCGCGAGCAGCGCCCGCTTGTTCGTGGCGTTGACGAAATAGACGCCCTGGTCGATGCGATCGACGGTGCGGCCTTGCGGCGTGATCTCGACGCGCACCGGATCGCGCAGGATGTCCGCGGCGAGCCTGGAAACATCCTCCGGCATGGTGGCGGAGAAGAGCAGCGTCTGGCGGTCCTTGCCGACGGCCGCCACGATGCGCCGCACGTCGCGGATGAAGCCCATGTCGAACATGCGGTCGGCCTCGTCGAGGACGAGGAAGCCGACGCGACCCAGCCGCACGTTGCCGCGCTCCATCAGGTCGAGCAGGCGACCCGGCGTCGCGATCAGGATGTCGACGCCGCGGTTGAGCGTCTCGATCTGGCGGCCGAAGCCCAGGCCGCCGATCACCATGCCCAGCCGCAGGCCCAGGCCCTTGCCGTAGGTGTCGAAGCTGCGCGCGATCTGCACGGCAAGCTCGCGGGTTGGTGCCAGCACCAGGGCGCGCGGGCTGCGCGATTCGGGGCGCCCGCCCTGTGCGGCGAGCATCTGCAGGACGGGCAGCGCGAAAGCCGCCGTCTTGCCGGTGCCGGTCTGGGCGATGCCCAGCACGTCACGCCCCTGCAGCAGCGCCGGAATGGTGCGTGCCTGGATTGGCGTGGGATGGGTGTAGTTGGCCGCGCTCAACGCACGCAGCAGCGGCTCGGACAATCCGAGGTCCGCAAAGGAAACATCAGTCACTGGAAAAATTGATCCTTATGACCGCCAAGCGAGCGGTCCTGGGCCCGTTCCCCCGCGCGGATGGGAGGGCTCTTGCTTCTGGGAGATTGCCTCGGGATGAAGCGCCTGCTCATTGGGCGCGTCGCGCGATCGCGAGAGAACCTTGGCCCGCACTTGCGCGGGACGTCGCATATATGATGCTGCAGCGCAGCGAAGTCAAGGCCCGCGCCAGTCAGGTGCCTTTTGGCGGGATATCCGCAAAGACTTCCAGCAGGTTGCCGTCCGGATCCCGGAAGAACAGTGTGCGATGCCCGAAGGGCTGATCGGTCGGCGGCGAGAGCAGCGGGATGCCCTTCTGCTGGAGTTCGCCGGCGCAGCGATCGACATCGGCCACGGCGACCTTGAAGGCGAGTTGCACGGAAGCCGTCCCCTGGGGAACGGGCGCATCGGCCGCCGTCCGGCTCGGCCGTGCCAGGGCAAGCGTGTTGGCGCCGACCCGATATTCGATCCAGCCCGGCGACAGCTCCCGGATCAGCGGGAGGCCGAGGACGTCGTGGTAGAAGTGCCGCATCGCAGCCATGTCGCGCACGAAGATGACCGTGTAGTCGATCGCACGGATGGCCTGGAAGGCTGAGCCCATTCTAGTGCCTGGCCCTCGTCCTCAACAGGCGGCCCGGCAGATTACCGGTCGGCTGGTTGTCACGCAGCAGGACCTGTCCGTTGACGACGGTGGCGTGCATGCCTTCGCAGGTCTGCTTCAGCCGCTTGGCGCCGGCCGGCAGGTCGCACACGACCTCGGGCATGCTGGGCAGGACCGTGTCGGGATCGAACACGACGATGTCGGCGGCCAGCCCCTCGCGCAGCAGGCCGCGGTCGTGGAAGCCGAACTGGGTGGCGGTATCGCAGGTGATGAGCTTCACCGCCTCCTCCAGCGTGAAGGCCTGCTTCTCGCGCACCCAGTGGCTGAGCAGGTGCGTCTGCAGCGAGTTGTCCATGATCTGCGAGACATGGGCGCCCGAGTCGGAGAAGGTCACGACCGTGCGCGGGTGCTTCATCAGCTCGAGCGCGTCGGCCTGGTTCTCGTTGGCGATGGGCTGCATCATGAAGAACTTCATGTCGCGCTCGAGCGCCATGTCGATCATCAGCTCGACGGGATGCGTGTTGCGCTGGCGCGCCAGCTCGGCCATGGACCGGTGCGGTCCCTCGACCGACTCGAAGGCGTAGACGAAGTCCCATTGCGGCGGCCGCGCCTCGGTGCCGCGCACTTTCGGTCCTTCGTAGGGCCGCGTCGCCACCTCCACCAGCCTGCGGCGCATCTCCGGATCGCGCAGCATCCGCTGCTGCTCGGCCAGCGGCAGCTTGCGCATGTCGCGCCACACCTCCCACTTGTCGAACGGCAGGTGGGTCTCGAAGGACAGCAGCACGCTGAGCGCGCGGCTGTGCACCTGCACGATCATGCGGCCGCCCTGACGCGCCGTGCTGTCGACCACGGCCAGTGCCTTGCCCCACGCCTCCGGCGCGGTGCGCGCGCTGAACAGGCCGAAGGTGATCGGCCGCCCGGTCTCGACGGTGAGCCGCGTGAGGCGACCGAAATAGTCGGCCGCCTTCTCGCCGTCGATGCCGGCCGGCGCCCCTGCGACCTCCAGGGTGCCCGCGCCGCAGTCGGCCATCGCCCGCACCATCGTCTCGAGCTCGCGCCAGTTCGCCAGCCGGCTGGCCACCGGCTTGTCGTCCGAGGTCATGTGGTTGACGCTGCGCGTCGTCGAGAAGCCGAAGGCGCCGGCGCGCATCGCCTCTCGCACCTGGTGCGCCATGGCGGACAGCTCGTCCTCGCTCGCCTCGTCGGTGAAGGCGCGCTGTCCCATGACGTAGGTCCTGAGCGCGCAGTGGCCCATGTAGCCCGCGTAGTTGATGCCCTTGGGCAGCGAATCGAGGACGTCGAGGAACTGCGGGAAGGTCTCCCAGCGCCACTTGATGCCGGCCAGCATGGCGGCGCGGCTGATGTCCTCGGCGCGCTCCAGATTGCGGAACACCAGGTCCGCCTCGCTTTCCCGGCAGGGCGCCAGCGTGAAGCCGCAATTGCCCATCACCACGCTGGTGACGCCGTGGAAGCACGAGCTGGTGCCGATCGGGTCCCAGAAGATCTGGGCATCCATGTGCGTGTGCACGTCGACGAAGCCCGGGGCCACGACCCGGCCGTCCGCATTGATCGTCTCGGCCGCCGCCGCGCCGTTCAGCCGGCCGATCTCGGCGATGCGCCCGTCCTTGACGCCGATATCGCCGCGGTAGCGCGGCAGCCCGGAACCGTCGACGATCATGCCGTTCCGGACGACGAGGTCGAAAGCCATGGCGATCCTCCGATGATTTCCGTCGAGCGTATCCCGTGGCCGCCGACGGTCAATTGCTGGCCCACGCATGGCTGCCCGCATAGGATCGCGCGCCAGAAAGCGGAGGAAACATGGAGCCCGGCCTGCTCCCGACGTCACATGCCAGTCGAAACGAGGAATTATGACCGGGACCACCGCAGCGCGAGCCGACAATCCGCTCGGCGCGCTGCTCACCATGCTGGCGATGCTGTGCTTCGCCAGCATGGACGCGATCAGCAAGTTCCTGGTGGCCGACTATGCGGTCGGCCAGATGATGTGGATCCGCTACGTCCTCCTCACCCTGTTCGCCTGCTTCATCGTGCGGCGGCAGGGCGTGCGCAGCGCGCTGCGCACGCGCCGGCCCGGCCTGCAGATCGCCCGCTCCCTGATCGCCGTGATCGAAGGCGCCATGTTCGTGCTGGCCTTCCGGTACCTGCCGCTGGCCGACGCGCATGCCGTCGCGGCGATGTCGCCGCTGATGGTGATCGCGCTTGCCGTGCTGTTCCTCGGCGAACGGGCTGGCCCGGCGCGCTGGCTGGCCGTGCTGGCCGGCTTCATCGGCGTGCTGCTGATCATCCGGCCCGGCCTGCGTGCCTTCGAATGGCCCGTGCTGCTGCCGCTGTTCGGCGCCCTGCTGTGGGCGGTCTACCAGATCCTGACGCGGCTCGCCGCCCGCACCGATTCGACCGACACGTCGCTGATCTGGTCGGCGCTGGTGGCGCTGGTCGCCACGAGCTTCGTTGGGCCGATCGACTGGCAATGGCCAACCGCCTCGGCCTGGGGCCTCATGATCGCCATCGCCGCGATCGGCGCCGTGGCCCACTATGCCCTGATCCGCGCCCTCGACTATGCCGAGGCCGGCGCCGTGCAGCCCTACAGCTACACACTGCTCGTCTGGGCCGCGCTGCTGGGCTTCGTGGTGTTCGGCGACATGCCAGACGGATGGACGATCCTCGGCGCGGCAGTGGTCGTGGCCAGCGGGCTCTTCACCTGGCACCATGACCGCCGCCGGATGGGCTGATGCCTCAGCGCGGCCACTGCCGCAGCGCCACCAGCCCACCGTCGATCGGCAGCAGCACGCCCGTCACCCAGCGTGATTCGTCCGACGCGAGATAGACCGCGCCATGGGCAATGTCCCATGCCGTGCCTTCGGTCTGCATCGGCACCATCTTGCGGCGGCGCTCGCGGGCCTCGGTCCCCAGGTGCGCCACCATCGGCGTATGCACCGAACCGACGATGATGCAGTTGGCGCGGATGTTCTGCGTGGCGTAGTCGGCCGCGACCGACTGCGTGAAGCCGTGCAGACCCGCCTTGGCCGTCGAATAGGCCACCGCACCCGGGCTGCCCATCAGGCCGACCGCGCCGGCGATCGACGACACCATGATGATCGAGCCGCCGCCGCCCGCCTTCATCTTCGGGATGCAGTACTTCGTGCACAGCATGGTCGTGGTGAGGTTGGCCTCCAGCACATTGTGCCAGTCGGTCAGCGCCACGGTCTCCGGCGTGCCGGGCGCCCCGATGCCGACATTGTTGTGCAGGATGTCGAGCCGCCCATAGGTCTTCGCCGCGAACTCGGCCATCGCCTCGGCGACCTCGGGCGTGGCGACGTCGCCTGCGAACACCGAGGCCTCGCCGCCCTCCTCCCGTATCTGCTGCGCGAGCTTCTCCGCCCGCTCCGCACTGCGATTGACCAGCACGACCCTGGCGCCTTCCCGCGCGAACAGGATGGCCGTCGCCATGCCATTGCCGACGCCCTCGCCGCGTGGGGCCGCCCCCGTCACCACCGCGACCTTGCCTGCAAGACGTCCGGCCATTTCCCTCTCCCCCTGTCTGATGCTACGCGTCCAATGCCGCCTGAGGCGCGGACCTTAACCGGGAGGCTTGCACTGTGACCAGCGACCAGCAGACCTTCGACGGCGGCTGCACCTGCCGCCAGGTGCGCTATCGCATGACCTCGCGGCCGCTGTTCGTCCATTGCTGCCACTGCCGCTGGTGCCAGCGCGAGACCGGCACCGCCTTCGCGTTGAATGCCATGATCGAGGCCGATCGCGTCGAGCTGCTGGCCGGCACGCCGGAGCTGGTGCACACCCCGTCGCTGAGCGGCAAGGGGCAGAAGATCTGGCGCTGCCCGACCTGCCGGGTCGCCGTCTGGAGCAACTATGCCGGCGCGGGCGACGCCGTGCGCTTCGTGCGCGTGGGCACGCTCGATGCGCCCGACGCCCTGCCGCCGGACATCCACATCTTCACGCAATCCAAGCAGCCGTGGGTCGCCCTCCCGGACGGCATGCCGTCCGTGCCGGAATTCTACGACATCCGGAAAACGTGGCCGAAGGAGAGCCTCGAGCGGCGCGCCGCGATGAGGCGCGGCTAGCATCATGGCGTCGGGGCCGGCGATCCGCGGCAAGCTGGTCTCCATCGGCACTGCCCGGCTGGCGGCGGCCATGGCTCGGCATGGAGTGCATCGTCCACCACTCGCCGGCCTGCATCCGCTGTCGCCGCATCAGGACCCGTTCGCCGGACCGGCGGCGACGGGCATCGCGGATTGTCGGCCGGGCGACGTGCTGGTGCTGTCGGAAGCGGCCACCGCCGTGCCCCTGACAACGCTCGCTCGCCGTCGCATCGCCGGCGTGGTGAGTGGCAAGCCGCTGCGCAACGCCGCCGATCTCGTGCGCGGCGGACTGCCGGCGTGGCATGTGCCCGCCGGCACATCGCCGCTCGCGACGCTGCCGGTCGCGGCGGACGATGTCGTCGTCGCCGATCGCGACGGCGTGCTCGCCCTGCCGGCGTTGCTCGCCGTCACCCTCGCGGAGGAAGTAGAGGAGGCGCTCGCCTACGAGGAGTTCGTCGCCGAGCAGGTCAGCGCCGGAGGCGGCGTCTATGGCCTGCACATCCCCAGCGGGGAGCAGGCCCGGCGCGCCTTCGCCGAATGGCGTCGGCTCCGAGGGCGTTGAGCAGCCGATTCACATCTTGCTGAGATCGGCGACGTGCGCGGCCACCACGCGCGTGCCGATGCCCATGATCACGAGATCATTGCCCACGCGCATGTACTGGTAGCCGGCGCGGGACGGCGAGAGCTTGGCGATGAGAGCCCCGGGCGGCGCTTCCGTCTTCACGTTGTCCGGCAGCGGCTGGCCCGGCCGCCACGCCGGCCGCGCGGCCGGCGGCGCGCCGCAGCCCTTGCCCTTGCGCACCAGCGGCGCCGGACAGCGGCCGGCCGCCGCTTCCGCCCGGTAGTAGGCCAGCACCGCCTCGTGATCGCGCTGCGGCACGCTGATGGCGAGGGTCGGCAGCGGAGTCTCCGGGATAGCGGGCTTTGCCGGGCTTGCCGGCTGCGCCGCGGGCTTGGGCTGCTGCGCCGCTCCCGGGAGGGCGGCGGCGAGACCGGCGGCGCCCAGGAGGGCGAGGCGGAAGGTGCGCATGGCTAGACCTTCCAGTAGTCGCCGAGCCTGGCCGCGAGCCACCTGGCCAAGGCGGCGTTCACGGCAACGGGCTTCTCCTGCGCCATCCAGTGGCCGGACTCGACCACGACCTCGGTGAGGTCGGCGCAGTCGCGGCGCATGGGCTCGGCAAGCCGCGACTGCGTGGTGAAGCAGATCGTGTCGTAGGCCGCGTGCAGGAACAGCACGGGCATCGCGAGCTTGCCGCCGTTCTTCGCCCGCCGCGCATAGGCGGCGTTGGCCTCGTGGTTCATGTACCAGGAGTCGGGACCGAAGAAGCCGTTGCGCGTCAGCGCCGCCGTGTAGGCTTCCATGTCCTGCACGGTGAGCACGTCGCTGTCGCGCGGCACGTCGGGGCATGGGCCGCCGCCGAACCAGCCGCCACCCTTGCGGATCATGGCGGTGGGCGCCGGCATGCCGACGCCCGCAGGATTGCCCTTGCGGAACAGCGCCTTCACGATGTTGCGGATGTTGGCCTCGAAGGACTGACGGGCCTTGTCGAAGTTCTCGAGGTAATAGAACTGGTAATCCCATTGGCCGGCGGGAAACTGCTCCTCGGGATAGACCGCGCGGTCGACCAGTGGCACGATCGTGTCCAGCGTGAAGCCCGCCGAGAAATAGGGCACGCAGAGGCTCGCCACGCCCACCGTCTTCTCCGGATGCTGTGCCGCCATGTTCCAGACGACCGGACTGCCCCAGTCGTGGCCGATCCATACCGCCTTGTCGCGACCGAGCGCCGCCAGCAACTCGATCATGTCCTCGACGATCGGCTCCTGCGCGAAATCCTCATGGCGTGTATAGGTGCTCGAGTGGCCATAGCCGCGCATGTCGGGCGCGACACAGCGGAAGCCCAGCGCCGCCAGCGCCGGCAACTGGTGGCGCCAGGACAGCGAGAGCTCGGGCCAGCCATGGCAGAAGACCAGCAGCGGCCCGTCTTCCGCACCGCAGGCGAGATAGCCCGTGGTGTGGCGGCTGGTCTTGACGGTGTGCTCGGTGACCGGGAATGTCATGGCACGGAGGCTTCCATGGAAATCGATACCGGCACAACCGAACTTTTGTGTTCCGTCCGCGACGGGGTGGCGCTGATCACGCTCAACCGTCCAGAGGCGCGCAACGCCATGTCGGACAAGCTGACGCCGGCCCTGCGCACGCAGATCCGCGAGCGCGGCGAGGATCCGGAGGTGGGCGCCCTCCTGATCACCGGCGCCGGCACCGCCTTCTGCAGCGGCGGCGACGTCAAGGGCATGGGCGGCCGCGGACCGCGCGGACAGATGAGCTTCGAGGAGCGGTTGGCCGACCTGCGCTGGCGCCAGGCGGCGCTGACCGGCGCCCTCGTCGCCGTGCGCAAGCCGACCATCGCCGCCCTGCCCGGCGCCGCGGCCGGCGCGGGCCTCGCCATCGCCCTCGCCTGCGACATCCGCATCGCGGCGAAATCGGCCTTCGTCAGCACGGGCTACGCCAAGGTCGGCCTGTCGGGCGACTACGGCATCGGCTGGCTGCTGACGCGCACCATCGGCTCTGCGCGCGCTCGCGAATTGATGTTCACGGCCGAGCGCGTCGATGCCGAGCGCTGCGAGCGCATCGGCCTGGTGAACCGCGTCGTGCCCGACGACAAGCTGCAGGAGGAAGCCTTAGCCTTCGCGAAGTCGCTGGCCGAGGGGCCGCGCGTGGCGCTGCGCAACATGAAGGACAATCTCGACGACGCCCTGCACATCGACTACGCGACTGCCCTGCACCGCGAAGCCGAGCGCCTGGTGCAGGCCTCGCGCACCGAGGACCACAAGGAGGCGGTGCGCGCCTTTGTCGAGAAGAGGAAGCCGGCGTTCGTGGGGAGATAGACCGCCGGATCAGTCGCGGTCCGGCGCGCCGAGCGGGAACAGCGGCCGGTAGGGCCGCGCCTCGTCGACGGCGCGGGCGAAGGACGGCCGCTGCAGCAGCCGCGTCCGGTAGGACCGCACGGTCGGGCACGACGCTCCGATCGGATGTGCCCAGTCGGCATAGAACAGTGCCGGCGCCGCAGCGCAGTCGGCGAGGGTGAAGGCGTCACCGGCCGCCCAGGGCCGTCCGGCCAGCGCCGTCTCCAGCCAGCCATAGGCGCTGTCGAGGCGAGCCTTCGCCTCTGCGACGCCTCTCGGGTCGCGCTCCCCCTCCGGCCTCAGGCGGTCACCGACGATGCGCTGAATCGGCGTCATGACGTAGAGATCGAAGAAGCGGTCGAGCGCGCGCACCTCGAGCGCCTGTCGCGGCTCGGCCGGCAGCAGGTGCACGGCGCCCGGATGATGGAGCGCCAGATGCTCGATGATGATGCTGGTCTCGGCGACCGGCCGGCCATCATCGACCAGCACCGGCATCAGGCGCATCGGCCACAACGCCGCCAGCTCCGCAAAGGCCTCCGGGCCATCGAGCATGCGCCAGGTGAAGGGCGTCGCATTCTCGTAGAGCGCGACCAGGACCTTCTGGGTGCAGGACGAGAACGGATGGCCGTGCAGGACGAGCGTCACGATTTCCTCCGGTCAGCCGACGCGCACGGCGCACTTGCCGCGGTTGCGCCCCTCGAACAGGCCGATCAGGGCCTGCGGCGCCTTCTCGAGCCCGTCAAGGATGTCGACGACGGCCTTGATCTTGCCGTCCTCGACCCAGCGCGCCAGCCGCGCCTCGGCCTCGGCACGCCGGTCGTAGAAATCCATGACGATGAAGCCTTCCATGCGCAGGCGCTTGGTGACGACCAGCCCGGGCACCGCCATCGGGCCCGGCGCTGGCTTCTCGACGTCGTATTGCGAGACGTTGCCGCAGCAGGCGATGCGGCCGCGCAGGTTCATCAGCGACAGCGCCGCCTCCAGGACGGGCCCACCGGTATTGTCGAAGTAGACGTCGACGCCGTCGGGGCAGGCCGCTCTCAAGGCGCGGAAGACGCCGCCCGCCTTGTAGTCGACCGCCGCATCGAAGCCGAGCTCGCGCACCAGCCAGTCGCACTTGTCCTGCCCGCCCGCGGTGCCGACCACGCGGCAGCCGGCCAGTTTCGCGATCTGGCCCGCCATCGTGCCGACCGCGCCGGCGGCCGCCGACACCAGCACGGTGTCGCCCGGCTTCGGCCGCCCCACTTCCAGCAGGCCGAAATAGGCGGTGAGGCCGGTGACGCTGAGCGGCCCGACCAGCAGTTCCAGCGGCGCTTTGGTCGTGCGCTTCGTCAGGCGCCGTGCCGGCAGCGCCGCATAGTCCTGCCAGCCCCAGTCGCCCTCGACGATGTCGCCCGCCGCGAGGCCGGGCGCCTTCGAATCGACGACCTCGCCGATGGTGAAGCCGCTCATGACCTGCCCCGGCTGCAGGGCGTGGCGATAGGTCCTGCCCATCATCCAGGCGCGATTGGCCGGATCGAGCGACAGCATGCGGGTGCGCACCAGCGCCTCGCCCTCGCGCGGCACGGGGATGGCCGTCTCGGTCCACTGGAAGGTGTCGGGGCCGATCCTGCCTTGCGGCGGCTTGGCGTAGAGCCACTGGCGGTTGGTCATGAGCGTCAGTCCTTGAAGTTGGCGGCGCGCTTCTGGAGGTTGGACATGATCGCCTCCAGCTGGTTGGGCGAACCGATCAGCTTCTGCTGCTCCACCGACTCCGCCATCAGGCCGGCCGCGGCATCGACGGCGACCGCGTCGTTCAGGATGCGCTTGGCCGCACGGATCGCGTCGGGGCTCTTACCTGCGATCTCCCTCGCCGTCTCGAGCGCCGCCGCGCGCGGGTCCTCGACGACCTTCGTCACGAAGCCGAGCCTCTGCGCCTCTGCGCCGTCGAAGACGCGGCCCGTGTAGGTGAGCTCGCGCACGATGTCCTCGCGCGCCAGGTGGCGCATGAGCTGCGTGCCGGCGAGATCGGGCACCAGCCCCCACTTGATCTCCATCACCGAGAAGCGCGCGTCGGCCGTCGCGTAGCGCATATCCGCGCCCAGCGCGATCTGGAAGCCGCCGCCGAAGGCGACGCCGTGCACGGCGGCGATCACCGGCACCGGCAGGGCACGCCACTGCCAGGCGCATTGCTGCGGCCGGTTGGCGATGCCGTGGGTGCGCGCGGTGAGATCGCGCACGCCAGGCACGGCGTCGCCGTCCGCCTTCATCGCCGCGAAGCTGCCCATGTCGAGGCCGGCGCAGAAGGCCTTGCCCTCGCCCGACAGCACGACCGCGCGCAGGCCCTTCATGCCGGCGAGCGTTGCGCCGGCTTCCAGGATGCCCTCGAACATCGCCGGATCGAGGGCGTTCATCTTGTCGGCGCGGATCAGGCGCACATCGGCGACGCCGTCCTTGAAGTCGATCGACACGCGGTCCTTCATTTGTCCTTCTCCGATTTCAACCATTCGCGCAGGCGGCGCTTCACTTCTTCCGGCGGCAGGCGCTCCGGTGGCTTTAGGCTCCCGTCTCCCTGCTTCGGCCACATCAGCACCGCGATGCCGCGCTGCACGTCGGCGAAGCTGCAATCGTCGGGCAGCCGATCGAGCAGCGCTCGCACCTGTGCCTTCACGTCGCCGTCCCTGCCAGCGCTCATCGCGTCACCATCAGCCAGATCCCCTGCGCAACATAGACCGATCCCAGGGCGAGGATCACCCGGCGCGTCCAGTGATAGAACTGCTTGTCCGACATGCGGTCGAGGAAACGGCGCGACAGGTTGGTGCCCAGCACCGCAAAGGCCGCGGCATAGGCCATGACCAGCCATTGCTCGGCGTCGCGGATGGCCGGGTTGTCGATCAGGGTGCCGAAGTAGGCCACCTTGCTCAGATGACCCAGCACCATGGCCGCCGCCTTGGTGGCGACGTTGACCTGGCGGGTCATGCCGGAGCGCACGTAGAAGATGTCGAGCAGCGGCCCGGTCACCCCCGAGACGAGCTGGATGGCGCCACCGATCGCGCCGGCGAGGAAGGCCTGACCGCCGCGCTCGATGTTGGGCGCGATGCGTTGGGGCACGGCCAGCGCGACGAACGGCGTCAGCCCCACCGCCATCAGCACCAGTGCCTTGTCGGGCACGAAGTCGAGGAAGGAGAAGACGACCAGCGAGGCGGCGGTGCCGGCGCCGAACTGCAGCACCACGCTCCAATTGACGTGATGGCGCCACAGCCAGGCGCGCCAGCCGTTGGCCGCGATCTGGATGACGCCGTGGAAGACCATGGCGACGGGCACCGGCAGCAGCACCAGCAGGAACCCGATCAGCAGCATCCCGCCTGCCATGCCGAAGATGCCGGACACGAACGACGTCGCGACCGCGACGACGGCCAGGGCGGCAAGGACGGGCAGCGAGAACATCCGCGGCGCGGCGTAGCGCACGTGGCGGGAGCTGTCGAGGTTCGCCTATGCTGCCGGCATGTCCAGTACCGATCTGCTTTTCATGCCGGCCGTCCAGGCTGCAGCCCTCATCCGCGCCCGCAAGCTGTCGCCTGTCGAGTATGTCGATGCCGTGCTGCAGGCCGTCGACCAGGCCAATCCCGTCCTGAACTGCTTCCGTACCGTCCTGCATGAGGAAGCCCGGCGCGATGCCCGGTTGGCCGAAGAGGCCGCCGTCCGCGGCGAGCCGCTGGGGCCGCTGCACGGCGTGCCGGTCAGCATCAAGGACCTGGTCGACGTGAAGGGCGTGCCGACGCGGCACGGCTCGGCGATCTTCGAGGACAACCCGCCGGCGGCGGCCGACGACATCCTGGTGCAGCGCCTGCGCGCGGCCGGCGCCATCGTCGTCGGCAAGTCGACGACGCCCGAGTTCGGCGTGAAGGGCCTGACCGACGGCCCTGCCTTCGGCATCACCCGCAATCCCTGGAACCTCGATCGCACGCCCGGCGGGTCGAGCGGCGGCGGCGCGGCCGCCGTGGCGGCGGGCCTGGGGCCGCTGGCGCTGGGCACCGACGGCGCCGGCTCGATCCGCGGCCCGGCCTCCTGCTCCGGTCTGGTCGGACTGAAGCCCACCCTGGGCGCCGTCCCGGCCGACACCAGCCGCGACGCCTTCGGCAACAACGTCTATGCGGGCCCGCTCGCGCGCACCATCACGGATGCCGCGGTCATGCACGCCGTGCTGGTCGGCCCCAGCGCGCGCGATCCATGGACGCTGTCCGGTCCCGGCCAGCAGCCGCTGTCACCCAGGCTCTCGGGCGAGGACCTGTCCGGCGTGCGGATCGGCTATATCGAGCGCACGGCCAATCCGCGTCTCGCCGCCGACGTGTGCGCCAACACGCAGGCCGGCATCGCCGCCTGGCAGGAGATGGGCGCCGACGTCGAGGAAGTGACCGAGGCGATCGACTGGATCGAATACGAGGGTCGCGTGCTCTACCAGGCGAACTTCGCGGTGTTCTGCGCCCAGTACCTGCCGAAGTGGCAGAACCGGATGGATCCCGTCACGCTGGCCTTCATGGAGCGCGGCGGCAAGTTCGGCCTGGCCGATTTCCGCAACGCCCAGTTCGCGCGCACGACGCTGTTCCGCAGGATCCAGTCGCTGCTCGAACGCTACGACTTCCTGGTCATGCCGACCAACGCACGCACCGCGCTCGAGGTGACGCACGACGCCGCCAACGACGACGTCGTGATCGACGGCGTCAAGTGCGGCATCACCCGCCAGGGATGGACCTCCTATCAATACCCCTTCAACCTGACCGGCCATCCCGCGCTGGCCGTGCCCTCCGGGTTCGGCGCCGACGGGCTGCCGACCTCGATCCAGATCGTCGGCCGCTGGGGCTGCGAGACCGACGTGCTGCGGCTGGGCGCCCTGCTGGAGCGGGCACGCCCGTGGGCTCGGCATCGGCCGCCATCGGCGTGAATGTACGGGGGCGCCGCCGGCCAAGAAAGAAGTAGGCTCGGGGAAGGTGGTCTTGGCCGACTTCATTCGTGGCGAAATCTCGCTTGGCACACTGCACCAACGCGACATGAAGTTTCGATGCGTATAGGCATCGCCCTTCGCCATCATACGACACTGGGTGATCGACCGGCCGTTCCGCGCTCGCTCTGCGGCTGCCTGCCCCTGCCCAGGTCTCCTTCCTGTTGTCGCGATCATGGGGTGCGCTAGGCTGACCGCCTGCAACAGGGAGGAAAGCATGCGCATCAAACACGCGCTCGCCGGCATATTGACCGTCTGCATCGGCTTCACAGCCGCGGCCGTCCACGCCCAGGACAAGTTTCCCGACAAGCCGATCCGCATCATGGCGCCCTATGCGCCGGGCGGTAACATCGACGTCACGGCGCGCATCGTCGCCGACAAGCTGAAGGACGTGCTGGGCACGACCGTCGTGGTCGAGAACAAGGCCGGCGCCAGCGGCATGATCGGCAGCGACATCGTCGCCCGCTCGGCGCCGGACGGCTACACGCTGCTGGTCTCGGCCAACTCGCTGGTCTCGGTGCCCGCCATCTACGGAAACGCCCCCTACGACTGGCGGACGGCGTTCCAGCCGATCAGCCACATCCAGGAGGTGCCGGCGGTGCTGGTGGTGCATCCCAGCTCGCCCATCAGGACGATGGCCGACTTCATCGCGCTCGGGAAGGACGGCAAGTTCACCGTGGCCGATTCCGGCGTCGGCACCACCAACCACATCGCGATCGAGCTGATCCGCGAGGCGACCGGCACCAACTACACGCTGGTCCACTACAAGGGCAGCGGACAGGCTCATATCGATGTCATCGCGGGCCAGGTCCCGGCCCAGGTCGACCAGCTCAACGCCGCCATCGCGCACATCAAGTCCGGCAAGATGCGCGCCATCGCCGTGTCGTCGGCCAAGCGCGTGCCGCAGCTTCCGGATGTGCCGACCATGCAGGAGTCCGGCGTGAAGGGCCTCGAAGACTTCACCTTCAGCACCTTCACGGGTCTCTACGGCCCGGCCAAGATGCCGCCGGAGGTCCTCGCCAAGCTCAACGCCGCGATGGTCGCGACCCTGACGGATCCCGCCGTCGTCAAGCGCTTCGCCGACCTCACGGCCGAGGCGCGGCCGAGCACGCCGCAGGAGCTCGCGGCCATGCTCGACAAGGAGGACAGCCGCGTCGTCCCCCTGATCAAGAAGCTCGGCATAAAAGTGGAGTAGACATCGCCCATGACCTGGCTGCCCCCGGCCGTCGCGCCCATCGTCCTGCTGCTGATCTCCAACATCTTCATGACCTTCGCCTGGTACGGGCATCTGAAGTTCACGGATCGGCCGCTCTGGATGGTGGTGGTGGTGAGCTGGGGGATCGCCTTCATCGAGTACTGCTTCGCGGTGCCGGCCAATCGCTGGGGCCACGCGGTCTATTCGGCCGCCGAGCTCAAGACCATGCAGGAGGTGATCACGCTCACCGTATTCGCCGCCTTCTCGGTGCTTTATCTCGGCGAGCGCATCACGCTCAATCATCTGGTCGGCTTCGGCCTCATCTGCGCCGGCGCCTTCTTCGTCTTCCGCGGACCGCTGCCGAGCTGAGCTGCCGCTGCGGCGGCGCGGCCTACTCCGCCGCCCGCGCGGCCGCCGCTGCCAGGATGGCGGCCTTCGCGCGCTCGCCCTTGAGACGGTTGCGCCGCTTGATCCACCACATCATGAAGCCGGTGACGGCGAACAGCGGGATGATGATGCCCGCTGCGAACACCAGGAACTTGTAGACGCCGCCCAGCCCCTGTCCGTAGTGCAGCGCGCGCTGCCAGGCGATGATGCGCTCGCCAAGGCTCATGGTCTGCGGATCGAAGATGTCGATCACCGTCCGGCGAAGCGGATCGATCAGAACCGTCACGACCGGCGCTCCCTCGCTGTGGCCGGGCCGGACGAGGCCGATCCGCATGGCCTGATCGGGCCGGATCGCCAGGAAGGCATTCAGGAACCGGCCGTCCGGCACGCGCGACCGCGCCAGCGCGACCGCCTCGTCGACGCCCATCGGCGACGCTCCGCGCAAGGGCTCGACCCGCGCCTGGAACATCGCCGCACGCATGTCGCGCCCCGGCCAGATCGCATTGACGGCCGCCCCGACCTGCTGCGGGAAGGCGAGATAGACGCCCGTGAAGTTCACCAGCATGAACAGCACCAGGGTCCAGATGCCGACGGCGCCGTGCAGCTCGCGATGGAAGCGCAGCCCCTTGGCCTTGCGCCGTACGAGGAAGGCCGCCTTCCATTGGCCGGGACGCGGCCACCACAGGTAGAGGCCCGAGCATCCCAGCACCAGCAGGGCCACGCCCAGCCAACCCACGATCTCGCGGCCCACGCCGCCCGGGATGAAGATGTGGCCATGCAGGTCATGGAAGAACCGCACCCAGCCGCTCATCGCCTGCTGACTCTCCAGCACCTGCAGCGACACCGGATCGATCAGCACCTGCATGCTGCCGGCGAAGGGACTCCGCGCCGGCACGCGGCCCTGGGTCTGCCCCTGGCCCTGCCCTTGACCCTGGCCCTGCCCTTCACCCTGGACGGCCTGGCGCCCTGCGCCACCTCCCTCCCCGCCGCGGAACTGCGGCCGTTCGCCCGCCATGCCCGGCCGCGACAGCCTCACCGCCGCTGGCTCGCCAGCCTCTACGGGCCAGCGGACGGCGATGGGCACGCGCGTCGGGTCTTTCGATGCCGCCCGTGCCGCCTCGATCAGCTCTTCCGGGGATCGCCAGTCGCCACGTGTCCCCACAGGCGGCTCGCCTCCGCCCAGCAGGTGCTCGATATCGTGGGCATAGACCAGCACCGCGCCGGTCACCCCCATCATCACCAGCGGCAGGAGGAGGATCAGCCCCACCCAGAGGTGAAGCTGCTGGAGCCAGTAACGCAGGGTACGCTTGGGCATGTCGACCGCCTCGGGGTCAGCCTGCCCCCAGAGCTTTCGCGACCTGATAGGTCACCAGAGCCGCGACGTAGGCAAGGCCGAGCATGTAGAAGAACGTGATCCACATCCACTTCGAGCCGCCGGTCTCGCGCCGGATCACGGCCAGGGTGGAGGCACACTGCGGTGCGAAGACGTACCAGGCCAGCAGCGCGAGCGCCGTTCCCAGGCTCCAGTGGGCGATCAGGGCCTGGCCGATCTGTTCGGCCGCCTCCTCGCCGCCGGCGATGGCGTAGATGGTGCCAAGCGAGCCCACGGCGACCTCGCGAGCGGCCATGCCGGGGATCAGGGCGACGTTGATCTGCCAATTGAAACCCAGCGGTGCCGTGAGCGGCTGGATCGCCGACCCGATCATGGCGGCGAAGCTGTAGTCGATGGCGGGATCGGTCGCGCCCTCCGGCGGCTGCGGAAAGGAGGCCAGTATCCAGATCAGCACCATCATGGCGAAGATCGTCGTGCCGGCCCGCTTCAGGAAGATCATGGCGCGCGTCCACAGGCCGATGGCGAGGCTCTTCGGCCGCGGCAGCTTGTAGTCGGGCAGCTCCAGCATGAAGGGCTCGCCGGGCGTATCCCGCCAGATGATGCGCTTGAGCACGAACGATACGGCGAGCGCCCCGATGATGCCGGTCGCGTAGAGGCCGAACATCACCAGCCCCTGCAGGCCGACGAAGCCCCAGATCTCCCGGTTCGGAATGAAGGCGCCGATGAGCAGGGTATAGACGGGGATGCGCGCCGAGCAGGTCATCAGCGGCGCCACCAGGATGGTGGTCAGCCTGTCGCGCCGGTCGTCGATGACGCGCGTCGACATGATGCCGGGGATGGCGCAGGCGAAGGACGACAGGAGCGGGATGAAGGCGCGCCCATGCAGCCCGGCGCTGCCCATGATGCGATCCATCAGGAACGCCGCGCGGGCCATGTAGCCGAGATCCTCGAGCACGAGGATGAAGAAGAACAGGATGATGATCTGCGGCAGGAAGACGACGACGCTACCCACGCCACCGATCACGCCGTCCCTGAGGAAGCTCTTCAGCAGCTCCGGCAGAGGCGCCGCCTCGACGAGCGTTCCCAGCCACGTGAAGGTCGTCTCGATGCCGTCCATCAGGGGTTCGGCCCAGGCGAACACCGCCTGGAACATCACGAACAGGATCAGCAGGAGCACGGCCAGCCCGACGACCGGCTGCAGCAGCACGGCATCGAGACGGGCGGTCAGCTTGTCATGCTGTCCGCGGTTGCGCATGACGGCCGCCAGGAGACGGTCCGCTTCACGCTGGCTGACCCTGAGCGATCCGGCATCCGGCGGCTGCCAGTCCGCGACGCCTGCCTGCGCCTGCGCGTCGAATCGCTTGTCGATCTCGGCCAGCAGCGCGTCGGTGCCGCCGCGCCGCACGGCCACCGATTCGACGACCGGCACGCCGAGCTCCTGCGACAGGCGTCCCGTGTCGATGTCGATGCCGCGCTTGCGCGCGATGTCCATCATGTTGAGGGACAGCATCACCGGCCGCCCGACCCGCTTCAGCTCCAGCACCAGCCGCAAGGCCAGCCGCAGGTTGGAGGCGTCGGCGACGCACACGATCAGATCCGGCGTGACGTCGCTTTGCTGGCGGCCCAGCACGACGTCGCGCGTGACCTCCTCGTCCGGCGACCGCGCGCGCAGCGAGTAGGTGCCGGGCAGGTCGACGACGCGCACCGAGCGTCCCGCCGGGGTCGAGAGCGGACCGACCTTCTTCTCGACCGTGACGCCGGGGTAGTTCGCAACCTTCTGGCGGCTGCCGGTCAGCGCATTGAACAGCGCGGTCTTGCCACAGTTCGGATTGCCGACAAGCGCCACGACCGGCACGGCATGCGCCGCGATGCTCATGCCGACTCCGCCGCCGTCACCCGAACCGCCATGGCCTCTCGCCGCCGCAGGGCGATGGTGGCATCGGCGACGCGGACCGCGATGGGATCGCGGCCGAACAGACCTTCATGCAGAAGCTCGACGGACGCGCCCTCAACGAAGCCCAGCTCGAGCAGCCTCCGCTCCAGCTCGGCATCGGACAGGCCGCTCGCATTGCCAGTCGTGGCGACGCCATGGATCCGCCCACGGAATCCCACGCGCGCGTCGCCCAGTGCTATGGTTGATGAGTCGGACATTGCAAGTCAGTCGTAATAGCATCTGTGGCGCCGGCTCGCCAAGCTTCAAAGGGGAGGACGCATGGCAACAATCGTTCTGGCGCATGGCGCGTGGTCGGCCGCCTGGGCCTGGAAGAAGATGCGGCCGCTGATGCGGGCTGCCGGCCACGCGTTCTTCTCGCCGACCTACACAGGCCTGGGCGAACGCGCCCATCTCGCCCATCACGAGATCGACCTAAACGCACATATCCACGACGTGACGGCCGTCCTCGACGTCGAGGACCTGCGGAACGTCACCCTGATCGGACATTCCTACGGCGGCATGGTGGCGACGGGCGTCGCGGACAAGGCGCGCGAGCGCATCGCACGCATCATCTATGTAGACGCATTCGCACCCGAGGAAGGCCAGAGTCTCTTCGACCTCGTGGGCGAAAAAGCCGCAGCCCACATGCGCTCCAAGGCGGATGCAGAAGGGGCGGGCTGGCGCATTCCTCCGACTCCGATGCCGCCCGACACGGCCCCTGAGGACGTCGCCTGGGCGATGCCGCGGCGCCAGCCGCAACCGATCAAGACCTTCGAGCAGAAGCTCCGGCTGTCATCGCAGGAACCGCCGCCGCCACGGGCCTACATCTACGCGCGACGCAACGGCCCCGGCGACACCTTCCGGCAGTTCGCCGACCGCGCCAGGGCCGACCCGGCCTGGAAGCTCTACGAAATCGACGCCAGCCACAATCCGCACATCACGTGCCCGGACGAGTTCATGGCGCTCCTGACCCGGATCATGAAGGAAACATGATGGCTGCACTCGTCCACGCGATCCTCGGCCAGCTTGGTCGCGCGCCGCGCACCGACGATGTGCTGGCGATCACGGGCGGCGACGATCCGGTATTCGCCACCCCGTGGCGGGTCGCCAGCGCGGGGGCCGCCGGCGGGGGCCCCGCCGCACGGGGTGCCGTCGGCCTCCCCGCCTCCGCCCTGGGGCGGCTCCGAAAAAGCCAGGCAAAAGCCGTATCGGTCGATCGCCACGCGGCTGCAGCGTCTCTGCGTTCCAACACCTATGTCCTGCAGGACGGCAGGAAGCCGGTGTCGTGGGATCCGCTGGCGGGCCACTACCCGACGCGCGACGGCCGCATCATGTTCCTGCACACCAACCATCCGCATCATCGCGCTGGTGCGCTGCGCATCGCGGGCGCGGCGGCCGAGAGCCGGGAAGCCCTCGCGGTGGCCGTTGCCCGATGGGACGGTCTCGCCATCGAGGAAGCGATAGCCGCCGGCGGCTGCGTCGGCGGGCTGGTGCGCAGCCGCGATGAGTGGCACGCCCATCCGCACGGTCGCGCCGTCGCTCGCCTGCCCCTGATCGACATCGTGCAGATCGGCGAGGCGCTCCCTCAGCCGTTGCCGCCGGGCGACCGTCCGCTGAGCGGCCTGCGCGCCCTCGACCTCACGCGCGTCCTCGCCGGGCCGACCAGCGGCCGCGTGCTGGCCGAGCACGGCGCCGAGGTCTTGCATGTCGCCGCACCTCACCTGCCCTACCAGACAGAGCTCCTGATGGACACGGGCCACGGCAAGCGCTGCGCCTGGCTCGACCTGACGCGGCTGGACGGCGTCGAGACCATGACCGCCCTGCTGCGCGGCGCCGACGTCTTCACCCAGGGCTATCGGCCGGGAGCCCTGGCGGCGCGCGGGTTTTCGCCGGAGCAGGTCGCCGCGCTGCGGCCCGGGATCGTCTGCGTCAGCATCTGCGCCTATGGCCATGACGGCCCATGGGCGGACCGCCGCGGCTTCGATTCGATCGTGCAGAACGTCACGGGCCTGTCCGCTACGCAAGGAACGCTCGACAAGCCGCGCAACCTGCCGGTCCAGGCGCTCGACTACATCGCGGGCTATCTCGGCGCGCTGGGCGCCATGGTCGGCCTGGCGCGTCGTGCCGAGCAGGGCGGCTCGTGGCTGGTGCGCGTCTCGCTGGCGCAGGTCGCGCACTGGCTGGCCAGCCTGGGCACGGTCGACGCCGGCGCCGGTATCGCCGAACTGCCGGAAGCGGAGCTGGCGCCCCTCTTCATGGAGAGCGACACTGCCTTCGGCCGGCTGCGCCATCTCAGGCCGGCCGTAGGCCTCAGCGAGACCCCGCCCTTCTACGCCCGCCCGGCCGAGCCGCTCGGTGCCTCGCCGGCACGATGGCATTTAAGTTAGCTTAGAGCTTTAGCTGGAATGAATTGATGGCGACCGCTGGGAATAGACGAGCATTAGGCTGCGTACCGGCGATCTCGGTCCGGCACGCGCAACGTGCCGGCAGGCTTGCCGGCCGCCACAGGGATCCCTTCGACCGCATGCCCATCGCACAAGCAAGCCTGGAAGATCTGACGTTGGTTTCGAACGAGCGCATATTCGACGCCTACGGCGTCGCGCGCCGGTGGTAGAGGCGTCTGCCGCATCGGGCATGGCGCTCCTTGCGCGAACCGCCCTGGAACGACCGGGTCGCCCGAAGCGATCGCGCTTCCACTTCGCCTACCGCGACGGCCAGTTCCATGCCGGCCGCACCTCGTCCGCCGCGACGGTCTCGCCGAGCTGCTTCTCCAGCACGATCCGCTTGGCGCCCGCCTCCTCCAGCGCTGCGACCAGCTCCGCGGCATGCGAAACCACGATGATCTGCGATGACGCCGACGCCGCGGCGATCAGGCGCGCCAGCGCCGGCAGCAGATCGGGATGGAGGCTGGTCTCCGGCTCGTTGAGCACGACGAGCGGCGCCGGTCGCGGAGACAGGAGAGCGGCAACGAGGAGCAGGTAACGCAGGGTGCCGTCGGAGAGCTCGGCCGCACCGAGCGGCCGCAGCAGCCCGTGTTGGCGCATCTCGATCTCGAACAGCCCGTCGGCGTCGCGCACGTCGAGCGATGCGCCGGGGAAGGCATCGGCGATCGCCGCATTCAGGCCCTTCTCGTCGCCGACTTCCTGGATGGTCGTTACCGCCGCGGCGAGATCGGCGCCGTCGGATGCCAGGATGGGCGTGCGGGTGCCGATTTGACGCCGCCGTGCCGGCGCGTCCCCGTCGGTGCGGAAGTGATCGTAGAATCGCCACTCACGCATGCTCTCGCGCAGCATCAGCAGTTCCACCGCATCGCGCGGGTCGCTGCAGTGCGTGAGCATGCTGTCGTACGGTTTGAGCTGCGTGAAGGCCGGCCGCCAGGCGCCCTCCCGGTCGCGTACGCTCACCGACGGGCCCTTGCGCTGCGCGAACACGTTGCTGCGGCCCAGCAGCAGGCCCGTCCACAGGCTCTCCGTCTTGATCTCGGGGTCGCGGTCGAAGCGCGAGCGCGGGACCGGCGGCGGCAAGCCGAGATCGATGGCGTAGCCGTAGGAGTCCGACGAGAAGCCGAGTTTCAGGCTGACGGGACTGCGCCGCACCGCTCCCTGGACCGGCTGCACGCCGGCCTTCATCGCGCGGGAGATGGCCTCGGGCCCGGCCCACAGGACGGACGGCAGGCCGCCTTCCATGGCCAGCGACTGGATCGCGCGTCCCTGCGCCACGTCCGCCAGCAGGCGCAGGGCCCGATAGAGGCTGGATTTGCCGCTGCCATTGGCGCCGGTGACGACGGTAAGCGTGCCGATCTCGAGCCGGACGTCCCGCAGGGATCGGTAGCCCGCGATGCACAGGCGCGAGATGATGCTCATGGATCCGCTCAGGATGCTACGCCATGGTCGCCGGCACGAGGAGCCGTGGACGGCCGCGGCGCTACGCCGCCTGCCGTTCGAGCGTCGGCAGGTTCAGGGCGTCGATGAAGCGGCGGCAGAACGCCTCGGCACTGCTGCTGAAGACCTTGGCCTTGAGCGCGGCCTGGCGCTCCTGCCGTTCGGCAAGCGGCATGGTAAGCGCGACGTTCATGGCATCGGCAATGGCGTCCGGATCGAACGGATTGACGATCAGCGCCTCGTCCAGCTCCTGCGCCGCCCCGGCGAACTTCGACAGGACCAGGACGCCCGGGTCGTCGTCGGACTGCGCCGCGACGAACTCCTTGGCGACCAGGTTCATGCCGTCGCGCAGCGGCGTCACGACGCCGATGCGGCCGATGCGATAGAGACCCGCCAGGGTCGTGCGCGGCGCCGCGCGCGTCGAGTAGCGCAGCGGTGTCCAGTCGAACTCGGAGAACCGCCCGTTGATGCGGCCGGTGAGGCGGTCGAGCTCCGACCGCAGCTTGCGATATTCGTCGACCTCCTCGCGCGAGCGCGGGCATATCTGCAGGAAGTGGATCTGGCGGCGATGCTCGGGGTAGCGCTCGAGCAGACGCCCGTAGGCCTCGAAACGGTTGGGCAGCCCTTTGGAATAGTCCATGCGGTCGACGCCGATGGCGAGCAGGCGGCCCGACAGGCTCCCGGCGACCCGCTGCACGAGCTTGTCGTTGGCGGCACGCTCGGCTTCCTCGGCGAACGACTTGGCGTCGATGCCGATGGGATCGGCAAAGGCGCGCGTGCGCCGCCCGTTGAGCCGCACCCACTCCCCGTCGATCTTTGCCCCGAGCAGACGCTGGGCGCAGTCGCGGAAGTCGCGTGCATGTTCCTCGGTCTGGAATCCAACCACGTCGTAAGCACAGAGATCGGCGACCAGCTCTCGCGCCACGGGCATCGCCTCCAGCATCGAGGGCGGGACGAACGGCACATGCAGGAAGAAGCCGAGCGGCCCCTCGAAGCCCTGCTGCCGCAGCAGGCGGCCGAACGGCAGAAGATGGTAGTCGTGCGCCCACACGGTGTCGTCCGGCTGCAGCACCTGCTTCAGTGACGACGCGAACGCCTCGTTGACCGCGAGGTATCCCTGATAGTCCTCGCGACGATAGTGCATCAGGCCGAGGCGGAAGTGCAGCAGCGGCCACAGCGCACCGTTGGCGAAACCGACATAGAAGGCACGATGCGCCTCGTGCGTGAGGTCGATGGTCGCGTAGGTGACGCCGCGGGCCTCGACCAGCGCCGGCTGCGGCGAGGGATCCGCCGAGAGCCGGCCGCTCCAGCCGAACCACATAGAACCGGGGATCATAAGGTCGCGCAGCGCGACCGCGAGGCCGCCCGCCGCCGTGACGCGCGCCTTCGGGATCGGAACCCGGTTTGAGACGATCACGATGCGTGCCATAGCCCCTCCTCCCAACTGCGCGACAGGCGCATAGCCGACAGGATCAGACCGACCTGCGAATAGGTTTGCGGGAAATTGCCCCATAGCTCGCCGGTTGCCGGATCGATGTCCTCCGCAAGCAGGCCGACGTGGTTGCGCCGCGCCAGCAGGTTGTTGAAAAGCTCGAGCGCCTCCTCCCGGCGGCCGACGCTGGCCAGCGCATCGATGTACCAGAAGGTGCAGAGCAGGAAGGCATTGGATGGCTTGCCGAAATCGTCGGATTCGCGATAGCGCATCATGAAGCCGTTCTTCATGAGGCGCTTGGCGGCGACGTCGATCGTCGCATGGAAGCGCGGGTCATCCGACGACAGCACACCGATCTCGGGCAGCACCAGACTCGACGCGTCGAGCATGTCGCGATCGAGCACGCCCGACAGCCATCCCTCCTGCGCGGTGCCGCGCTTCAGCACTTCCTGACGCAGGACGCCGGCGCGCGCCAGCCATTCGCGCGATTCCGAATCGAGGCCGACACGCTTGGCGATCTGACCCAGCCGGTGCTGCGCGGCCCAGCACATGGCCGCAGAGAAGGTGTGCACCTCCTCGCGTTCGCGGTATTCCCAAAGACCGGCGTCGGGCGTCAGCGCCACGCGATGGGCCTCCTGGCCCACGACGCAGAGCCGGCGATAGAGTTCCACGTCGCCCTGCCGCGGCAGGCGTTCGTCCCAGAACATCTGCGCCGCGGTCAGTACCATGGAGCCGTAGGTGTCGTTCTGCCGCTGGCCGACAGCGGCATTGCCGATGCGCACGGGCCCGAAGCCGCGATAGCCCGGCAGCGTATCGATCAGCCGCTCCGCCGTGTCGGTGCCGGGCGCGATGGGAAAGAGCGGCGCGATGGCATCGACTTCGCCGCGCGAACTGCCGGCTTCGACAACGTCGACGATGAACCGGACGTACCCCTCCATGGTGCGCGTCGCCGATAGACGGTTCAGGGCCGTCACGGTGAAGAAGGCATCGCGCAGCCACGTGAAGCGATAGTCCCAGGTGCGCGGGGTACGTGCGGCCTCCGGAACCGAGGTCGTGAGGGCCGCCACCACGGCGCCCGTATCCTCGTAGCTGCACATCTTCAGCGTGATCGCGGCGCGGATGACGGCCTGCTGCCAGTCGAAGGGGATATTGAGATCCCGCACCCAGGTATGCCAGTAGGCCTCGGTTTCCGTGAGGAAGGTCCTGGCCAGGGCGTCGGGATTCTCCGTCACGCTCTCGTCGGCGCCGATGATCAGGCTGATCGGGCGGTCGAGCGAGAACTCCGTCTCATGCAGGACATAGTTGATGGAGGCGTCGGTCGTGAGGCGCATCACCGCCGTGTCGCCCACGAAGCGGGCGTGATTGCTGCCTGACGTGAGCTGCGCCTTGCGCGCGCCATAGCCGAAGGTCGGCCGCAGCCGGATCGTGATGCGCGGCCGACCGGCGACCGGTTCCAGTCGGCGCACGATCATCGGCGGACGGAACATGCGTCCGAAGCGCCGGAAGCGCGGCGCGAAGTCGACGACGCGTACCGTGCCGCTGCCGCCTTCGATCATGGTCTCGAGGATCGCGGTGTTATGCAGGTAGCGCTGACGGCTTTCCTTGGCGTCCGCCACCAGAACGTCCATGAAGCCGTGCTGGGGATCGTCGCCCCCGAGCAGGGCGTTGAAAACCGGGTCGCCGTCGAGCCGCTCCAGACAATACCAGACGTGTCGCGCGTTTCGATCGACCAGGCTGGCGATGGCGCAGTTGCCGATGACCCCGAGGTCGAGGCTGCTCATGGGGCCGCTCCCGTCGAAACCGAGACCGGGGCCGGACTGCCTCCAAGGCGTTCCGAGCCGCGCCGCAACCAGGCGCGGACGCTCGCCGGCTCGCCACCAAAGATTTCGGCGACGCGCAGCCCCTCGCCGCCGAGACGGCGAGCGGCTTCCATGCCTGCCTCGTCCGTGAAATCGTCGCCGATGAAGATCGGGCGCCGGCCGACGAATGGTTCCTGCGCCATCAGACGCTCGACGGCGGTTCCTTTCGACGAGCCGCGGGGCGCGATCTCGACCGCCTCACGCGCCGGAATGAGGTGGAAGCAGGGATCGTCCTGCACCAGCGCCCGGACCAGCCGCCACACCTCCTCGCCGCGCTCCGGCGACAGACGGTAATGCATCGTGAGGCCGTGTGGCTTGGGTTCGACCAGCACCCCCGGCCACCGCTCGGCCGCATCCCGCAACACATCGTACCATTCCTGCGGGACCGTCCTGTCCCGCGGCATTTCTTCCAGCTTGCCGCCCGGATAGCGGACCGTCGCGCCATGCTCACCCGCCGCGACCGGCACATAGGGCCAAAGGAGCCCGTCGACCACACTGATCGTCCGGCCGGTGACAATCGCCAGGGCGCCATCAAGCTGCCGCTGCAGGCTCGCCAGAAGGTCGGGCAACCCAGGTGGAACCACGACCGCTTCAGGTGTCGCCGCGATCTCGATCAGGGTTCCATCGAGATCGAGAAACAACGCAGTCGTCCGGTCGATGTCCGGCGGTACCATCCAGCAGCCCCCTTCAGCGCTTGCCAATTACCTTCGGCGCGAAGGGATAATGCCTCAACACGCCACCAAGCCGGCCCCAAATATGGGGATTCCGGCAACGCGGGCGAAGGTGAACGCTTGTCGCCCGCGAAAGTTTCTTAGCACGGTGAAGGGTTATGGCGAAAATGTGGCGATGACAAGGCGGGCCATCTCAACGCAGCGTGCCAAACGGATACCAGAACGGCTTGTTCCCTTCATAAGTGGCCGCAGCTTGCGAAATGCCGACATCGCGCAGGCTGCGCGCATCCATGACGGCAAGATGACGGCGTGCCGCGCTGCGCTCGCGCCAGATCGCAAGCGTCGTCGCGATGCGCCGGACAAGCGGTGGCCGCGGCGTTGCGCTCGTCGCGAGCGCGACCGGATCGGCGGCCGTGCGATGTCTGGACAGATGGCTCATCTGATCCCTCCTCGGAGCACGATGCCGCCGAAGGTGCGGCCTCCGCGGGGCGCTCTCAATTACACGGGAGATAATGAGCGTCGGGTCGGGGCGAGAAAGAAATTGTCGCGCCAGACGGTCGCCGGCCGCGATAGTCTGCCAGCGGTGATGGAGGAGGTGTCGATGCTGCCCTGCCAGCGCGCGTTGTTCGACATGCCGCGCGAAGTCTGTTTCTTCAACGCCGCATCCTGGAGTCCCCTGCCGCTCGCGGTGCAGGAGGCGGGACGCGCCGCGGTGGGCCGCAAGGGACAGCCGTGGAAGCTGCCGCCCGACTTCCAGTCGCGGCAGTACGAACGCGCCCGCCGCGCGGCGGCAGCGCTGATCGGCGCCGATGCCGCCGATGTCGCCCTCATCCCATCGGTCGGCTATGGCGTGTCGACCGCCGGCAAGGTCGTCCGCATCCCTCGCGGCAGCCGCGTGCTGGTGCTGCAGGACGATCATACCTCGCCCGTGCTGGAATGGATGAGCCGCGCCGAGGCCGGCGGCTTCGCCGTCGAGACGATCCGCCAGCCCGGCGACGGCGACTGGACCTCCGCCGTCCTGGAGGCGATCGAGCGCGGCGGCGCCGCGCCGCTCGCCATGGTCTCGATCGCGTCGGTCCACTGGTCCGACGGCGGGGCGCTCGACATGCCGCGCATCGCCGCGGCGGCGAAGACCAGGGAATCGATGCTGCTGGTCGATGCCACGCACGACGCCGGCGTCCGCCGCATCGACGTCAAGGCGCTGGATCCGGACTTCCTGATCTTCCCGACCTACAAGTGGGTGCTCGGCCCCTACGGGCGCGCGTTCATGTACGTCGCGAAGCGGCATCAGGGCGGCGTGCCGCTGGAGCAGACCGCCGCGGCCCGCAAGGCGGTATCGGCCGAGGATACGATGTACTTCCGCGACCTCGCCTACGCCGACGGCGCCCGGCGCTACGACATGGGCGAGCGCGACCACTTCATCTCCATGGAGATGGCGGCGGTCGGCATGGAGATGATGGCGGCCTGGGGCAACGAGCCGATCGTGGCACGCCTGGCGATGCTCACCGACCAGCTGGCCGACGGGCTCGCCAACACCGGCGTGCACATCCTGGATCGCAGGTTGCGCGCGCCGCATCTCCTCAGCCTGCAGTTCCCGCAGGGCATGGCGCCCGACCTGCCGCAGAGACTCGCGGACGAGAAAGTCTATGCCGCGCCGCGGCTGGGCCGGCTGCGCATCAGTCCGCACGTCTACAACGATGAGGCGGATGTCGATCGCTTCGTCGAGGTCTTCCGCAAGGTGGCGATGTAGCCGTCAGAGGTGCCGCGTCTCGGCGGGGGTCTCGCCCCAGGCTTCGCGGCGGCCGTCTTCGTATCGGATCGGCCCGGCGGCCATTTCCTGCGCTGCGGTACCGTCCAGGCAGGCGATGTTGACCGCATGGAAGGTGCCGCCCAGCGCCTCCAGGGTACCGCGGCCGAACGGCTTGATACCGCAATGGCGGCAAAACAGGTGATGGATGGTCCCGCTGCCGAACCGGTAGTCGCACAGCTCTCCCTCGCCCTGGAGGATCCGGAAGTCGTCCTGCCGCGCAATGGCCTTCCAGAAGCGGCCCTTGGCGCAGACGGAACAGTTGCACCGGCTGGTCCCCTCCGCAGGATCGAGCCGGCACTCGAAGCGCACGGCGCCGCAATGGCAGCCTCCCGTATAGACCTTCTTCATCGCCAGCCGCTCCCTCTCGTCAATAGTAAACAATATGGTTAACTATTGTGACGCGATGGAAGTCCGTCAAGCGCCACCTGCAGTCGAAGGGCGAAATCCGTTGAGGGCCAGCCCTGCCAAATCAGGGGTCGCGGAAGCGCCGCCCGAGCCTTACTCTCGGGCGATCAATGAAGGATCAGGAAACACCGATGTGGCAGCCCAGCGAGCGCTATCCCGACCCGGCGGTACGCGCGCTCGATCCCGCGTTCAACAAGTACCGGCTGCCGCTGGCGTCGGTCGAGCGGCTCTATACCGGCTGCCGGTGGGCGGAGGGACCCGTCTATTTCGGCGACGGCCGCTACCTGCTGTGGAGCGACATCCCCAACAACCGCGTGCTGCGTTGGGACGAGGAGTCGGGCAACGTCACGATCTTCCGCAAGCCCTCCAACAACGCCAATGGCCATACGCGGGACCGGCGCGGCCGCCTGATCGCCTGCGAGCACGATGCCCGCCGCGTCGTGCGCTTCGAGTATGACGGCGCCATCACCGTGCTGGCCGATTCCTACGACGGCAAACCCCTCAACTCACCGAACGACGTCGTCGTGAAATCCGACGGCTCGGTCTGGTTCACCGATCCCACGTTCGGGATCCTGGGCTACTACGAGGGTCACAAGGCCGAGAGCGAGAACAGGCCGGCCGTCTATCGGCTCGACGCCGCGACCGGCAAGCTCGCGGTCGTGGCCGACGATATCCCGGGCCCCAACGGGCTTGCCTTCTCGCCCGACGAGAAGAAGCTCTATGTCGTCGCCTCGCGCGCCGAGCCGCACCGCCAGATCCTGTCCTACGATGTCGCCGGCGACGGCACGACGCTGGGCAAGGGCTCGGTGCTGATCGATGCCGGTCCCGGCGGCTCGCCCGACGGCTTCCGCGTCGACGTCGACGGCAACCTGTGGTGCGGCTGGGGGATGGGAACGCCCGATCTCGACGGCGTGCGGGTGTTCGACCCGTCCGGCCGGCCGATCGGCCATGTCGACCTGCCCGAGCGCTGCGCCAACCTCTGCTTCGGCGGCCGCCACCGCAACCGCCTGTTCATGACGGCGAGCCATTCGCTTTACGCCCTCTACGTCAATACGCAGGGCGCGCCCGGCGGCTGACGGCGCGGAATCCGACATGGGCGGCATCGATTCGACCTACGCCTGGCGGCGGCTCGCCGCCAGCGTCGCGCTGAGCACGGTCGGCGGCATCGGCATGTGGTCGCTGACGGTGGCGATCCCCGCCGTGCAGGCCGATCTCGGAATCACGCGCGCCGATGTCTCCTTCGCCTACACGATGAACACGCTGGGCTTCTTCGCCGGCGGCGTGATCGTGGGACGCATCGTCGACCGGCGCGGCATCGTGGTCGCCGCGATCCTGAGCGCCGTCGGCCTGGCGCTGGGCTTCGCCCTGGCGCCGCTCGCCACCACGCTGGTCCCGTTCGCCGCCGCCCAGGCGCTGATCGGCTTCAGCGCCGCCGCCACCTTCGCGCCCCTGGTCGCCGACATCTCGCACTGGTTCGAGAAGCGCCGCGGCATCGCTGTCGCCATCGCCGCCTCGGGCAACTACGTCGCCGGCGCCCTGTGGCCACCGATCGTCGGCTTCATCATCAACAGCCATGGCTGGCGCGCCATGTCGCTGTCGGCCGCGGTCCTCTGCCTGTTGACGATGATCCCGCTGGCGCTGACGCTGCGCCGGCGACCGCCCGACCATGCCGAGGGCGCGCTCGTGAGGGTGGTGCGCCGCTCGCAGGACGCGCTCGGCCTGTCGCCCAACGCGCTGCAGGCGCTGATCGCCCTGATGGGCATCGGCTGCTGCGTTGCCATGTCCATGCCGCAGGTCCACATCGTCGCCTACTGCGCCGACCTGGGCTACGGCGTCGCCCGCGGCGCGGAGATGCTGTCGCTGATGCTGGGCTTCGGCATCGTGAGCCGCGTCGCCTCGGGCTGGATCGCCGACAAGGTCGGCGGCGTGCGCACGCTGCTGCTGGGCGCCGTGCTGCAAGGCATTGCGCTCGCCTTCTACCTGATCGACGACAAGCTGACCTCGCTCTACGTCGCCTCCGCGCTGTTCGGCCTGTTCCAGGGCGGCATCGTGCCGTCCTACGCCATCATCGTGCGCGAGTATTTCCCGCCCGGCGAGGCGGCGACCCGCGTCGGGCTGGCGGTCTCGTCCACCCTGATCGGCATGGCGCTGGGCGGCTGGATGGGCGGCATGCTGTTCGACATGACGGGCTCGTACCGGGCGGCCTTCATCAACGGCATCGGCTGGAACATCATGACGGTTCTGATCGCCTGGTGGCTGCTCGGCCGCCAGATCCGGCGTTCGGCGACGGCCTGAAGGAGACTCCATGCGCATCGTGTCCGTCCGCGACATCGTCTCGCCCATCCGCTCCAACATCGCCAACGCCTACATCGATTTCAGCCAGATGACGGCCAGCGTGGTCGCGATCGAGACCGACGTGATGGTCGAGGGCAGGCCGGTGATCGGCTACGGCTTCAACTCGAACGGCCGCTACGCCCAGAAGGGCCTGCTCGCGGAACGCTTCATCCCGCGGCTGACGCAGGCCAGCCCGGACTCCCTGCTCGACGGCGAGGGGCTGATCGACCCCGCCCGGTGCTGGGCCGCCATGATGGCCAACGAGAAGCCCGGCGGGCACGGCGAACGCTCGGTCGCGGTGGGCGTGCTCGACATGGCGCTGTGGGATGCGCTCGCCAAGGCCAGGCGCCTGCCGCTCTGGAAGCTGCTGGCCGACCGCTACAACGGCGGCCAACACGACGACAAGGCATGGGTCTACGCGGCCGGCGGGTACTACTACCCGGGCAAGGACCTGCAGGGCCTGCAGGACGAGATGAAGCACTATCTCGACCTCGGCTATTCCTGCGTGAAGATGAAAGTGGGCGGCGTGCCGCTCGCCCAGGACCTCAGGCGGATCGAGGCCGTGCTGGCGATCGTCGGCGCCGGCGACAGGCTGGCCGTCGACGTCAACGGAAAGTTCGATCTGCCGGCGGCGATCGAATTCGGCAACGCCGTCCGGGGCTACGGCCTGCGCTGGTACGAGGAACCGCTCGATCCTCTCGACTACCTGGCGCATGCCGCGCTCGCTACCCAGTATGCGCCGCCGCTCGCCACCGGCGAGAACCTGTTCTCGATGCAGGATGCGCGCAACCTGGTGCGGCACGGCGGGCTGCGGCCCGATCGCGACATCCTGCAGTTCGATCCCGCGCTGTCCTACGGCCTGGTCGAGTACCTGCGCACGCTGGAGATGCTGAAGGCGCACGGCTGGCCGCCGCGCCGCTGCGTGCCCCACGGCGGGCACCAGTTCGCGCTCAACATCGCCGTCGGCCTGCAATGCGGCGGCAACGAATCCTATCCGCAGGTCTTCGCGCCGTTCGGCGGCTTCGCCGACGACTGCCCCGTGGTCGATGGCCGCGTCGCCCTGCCCGATGCACCGGGCATCGGCTTCGAACGCAAGGCCGATCTCTGGGCCGTCATGAAGGCGATGTGACCGCCGGCGATGGCACCAGTTCGGCCCGCGTGTTGCTGCGACCGCCATCATGGGTCTGGTAACGGTCGTCCTGCGGAATGCCCTCGCATCCGGCCAGCAGGACCGCGGCGGCCAGCGCCGCTGCCACCGTCCTGATCACGACACAGGCCCGCCGGCCGCACCGCCGGCGTCGGCGCGGAAGTTCTCCCAGCCGCTGCCGGCGCCCCCGCGCACGCTGCCGCTGCCCGTGGTCCCGGTCGATGTGCAACCGGCCACCAGCATCGCCATGAGGACAGCCGCCGCGAGGGGCATCAGGTGAGCTCTTGTCATCGGCGTGACATGCGCCCGCCTCATTCCCGCTTCAACAGCCCCGACTTCACAAGTTCGCTAACGCCCGCCTCCTGCTCCGCCAGGTAGGCGGCGAAGTCGGCACGCGTGCTCGGCCGCACCATCGCGCCGAGATCGACCAGCTTGCGCGCGACCTCCTCGTCCTTGAGCGCGCCAACCACGGCGGCATTCAGGACATCGAGCGCAGCCGCCGGAGTGCCGGCCCGGGCGAAGAGCCCCGCCGTCGTGCCGCCGTCGAACGGGCGGCTGCCGATGTCGGTCAGGCTCGGCGCGTCGGGCAGCTGGACGATGCGGTCGGGGCCTACCACCAGCAGGGCCTTGAGCTTGCCTGCCCGGATGTGCGGCAGCGAGGTCGTGAGCTGGTCGGCATAGAGATCGATCTGGCCGCCCATGAGATCGTTGAGGCCCGGTCCGGAGCCGCGATAGGGAATGACGTTGAACTTGACGTTCTCGTTCACCTGCAGGCGCAGGATGGCCAGGTGGTTGGTCGTGCCGTTGCCGGCATGGCCGATGCTCACCGTCCCGGGTTTCGCCTTTGCGGCAGCGAGCGCTGCCTTGATGTCGGCGAAGGGGCCGTCCGTCTTGGCGACGATCACCATCGGGACGGTGGACAGCAGGCTGATCGGGGCGAACTGTGCCACCATCGGCGGCTTGCCGGCGAGGTAGGGCGAGATCCACAGGACGCTGAAGCTGCCCATCACCACGGTGTAGCCGTCCGCCGGCGCGTTTGCCGCCGCTTCCATCCCGACGATGCCGCCGGCTCCCGGCCTGTTGTCCGGCAGCACGTTCTGCCCCAGCCGCCGCCCCATCGCCTCGCCGACCAGCCGCGACGTGACGTCATAGTTGCCTCCGGCCGCGAAGGGGATGATCCACCGGATGGGTTTGCTCGGGAAGGTCTCTGCCCGCGCCCCTCCCACCATCGCGGCCGCGCCGGCGAAACCGGTCGACAGAACTTCCCTGCGTCGCATGTTTTGTCTTCCTCCAACTGTACGGAATCATTGCAATCTCAGCGCTATAACGCCAAATCAAAAGACCATCATCGAACCGCGGAGAGAAAATCGCGATGCCTGAGCATCAGACACCGCTAATAGCGACCATTGCCGCGGGTCTGATGTTGGCGTTCGTTTTCGGCCTGCTGGCCAATCGCCTGAGGCTGCAGCCGCTCGTAGGCTACCTGCTGGCGGGCGTGCTGGTGGGCCCCTACACCCCGGGCTTCACGGCCGACCGCGCGCTCGCCAGCGAGCTCGCCGAGATCGGCGTCATCCTGCTGATGTTCGGCGTCGGCCTGCACTTCTCGCTCAAGGACCTGATGTCGGTCGCCCGCATCGCGGTGCCGGGCGCCGTCGGGCAGATCGCGGTGGCCACGCTGATGGGCACGGGACTGGCGTGGGCGTTGGGTTGGTCGCCGCTGGCCGGCTTCGTGTTCGGCCTCAGCCTGTCCGTCGCCAGCACCGTCGTGCTGGTGCGCGCCCTGCAGGACCGTCACATCCTGGAGACCCAGCGCGGACGCATCGCCGTGGGATGGCTGGTCGTCGAGGACCTGGCGATGGTGCTGGCCCTCGTGCTCCTGCCGGCCCTGGCGACCATCACGGCCAGCGACGGGGTGCCGCCGTCGCGCATCGCCTTCTACCTGCTGGTCACCGTGGCCAAGGTCTCGGTCTTCGTGGCGGTCATGCTGATCGTGGGCCGCCGCGTCATCCCCTGGATGATGCACTACACGGCCCACACCGGATCGCGCGAGCTCTTCCGGCTGGCGGTCTATGCCATCGCCCTAGGCGTGGCGTTCGGTGCGGCGAAGCTGTTCGGCGTATCGTTCGCGCTCGGCGCCTTCTTCGCCGGCGTGGTGCTGGGCGAGAGCGACCTCAGCCAGCAGGCGACCGAGGAGGCGATGCCGTTGCGCGACGCCTTCGCCGTCCTGTTCTTCGTGTCGGTCGGCATGCTGCTCACCCCCGCCGTGTTCGTCGAGGCGCCGCTGGCGCTGCTGGCCACCGTGGCGATCATCGTGGTCGGCAAGTCGGTCGCGGCATACCTGATCGTGCGGGCCTTCCGATATTCGGATTCCACTGCCTTCACGGTCGCCGCCAGCCTGGCGCAGATCGGCGAATTCTCCTTCATCCTGATCGGGCTCGGCATCGACCTCGATATGGTGCCCGCGGAGTCCCGCGACCTCGTGCTGTCGAGCGCCATCCTGTCGATCATGCTGAACCCCCTGGTGTTCAGCATGGCCGAGAAGCTGCGCCGGCCCGCTCCGGAGCCGACGCCGGTGGAGGAGCCCACGACCAGTCTCGAGCCGACCAGGCTCACCGGCCACGACGTCGTGGTGGGCTATGGGCGCGTCGGCTCCCTGATCGGCGAATCGCTGGGCCGCGGTGGCGGCATGGTCGCCATCGACGGCAGCGACCGCAACGTCGAGAAGGCGCGCGGCCACGGCATCGAAGCCTTCCTTGGAAACGCCGTCGAAGGCGCCATCCTCGAAGCGGCCAACGTCGCCGGCGCGCGGCGGCTGTTCGTCACCATTCCAGAAGCGTTCGAGGCGGGCCAGGGGGTGCAGCAGGCGCGCGCCGCCAATCCCGGCCTCGAGATCCTCGCGCGCGCCCACTCGGACGCGGCGGTCGACCATCTCAAGACGCTGGGCGCCAACCTCGTCGTGCTGGGCGAACAGGAGATCGCCGACCGCATGATCGAACGGGCACGCGATGGCGACGGCCAGGCGGCGCGCCCCGCGGGCGAGCCCCCGCCGCCGTCCGATTGAAGACTGTCTCCTTGGCGCCGTGCCGGCTCAGGCGGCGACCGGCGCGGCCGTGCGCGCGAACCGGGCGTTGCGGTAGTCGGCGACGGTGATCGGGGGATAGCGCTCGGGCCGGCCGGCGGTGCGGCAGGTCGGCACGCATTCGATGACCGCGTCGTAGTTCGGCGCCACGAAGTAGGCGATCGACAGCCGTCGCGAGCCCGTCGACCGGGCGGGATTGACGACGCGATGCAGCGTCGACCGGAAGCGGTCGTTGGTCCAGCGCATCAGCAGGTCGCCGATATTGATGATGAACCCGTCCTCGACCGTCGGCGCGTCGTGCCAGCGCCCCTCCAGGTCGCGCACCTGGAGACCGCCGTCGGCGGCCTCGTTCTTCAGGATGGTGAGCATGCCGAGATCGGTGTGCGCACCGGCCCGCAACTGGCCCGGCAGCGGCGGCGTCAGCTGCTCGGGATAGTTCAGCGCCCGCAGCATGCTGCAATGCCGGTCGAGATGACGGACGAACCAGTCCTCCTCGAGATCCAGCCCCGTCGCGAAGATCCGGCAGAGCGTGTCCTGCAGCCTTTCCATGGCCGTCCAGTACGACCGCCATGCGGCCTGGAAGCCGGCGGGACGCTCCGGCCAGAGATTCGGCGCGTAGTTCGGGTAGGCGCCCGGCGCGCTGTGGTACCACGGATCGTTCGCCGGCACGTCGAGCGGCCCGATGGCGAAGACTTCCTTGTAGTCGGGCGGCGATTCGTTGCCGGCCAGCCGCGCCAGCGTCTCCGTCCCCTCGCTGTGATAGGCGCGGTTCTGCTCGGGGCGCGGCCGCGCGACGCGCATCTTCTCGTCCATCGGCAGGTCGAAGAAGGCGCGTGACGTCGCGCGCATGTCTTCTATCATGGCTTCGGGAACGCCGTGGCCGCGCACCGCGAAGAAGCCGATGGTCTCGCAGGCGGAGCGCACCTGCTGCGCCACCGCGCCACGGGCGCCGGGATCGACACCTGCATGCCACGGGGCGAGATCGATGACGGGGAAGACGAAGTCGGACATGCGCACGCCCTCTGCAGCGGGAGCACCGGTCGCAGCAAGCGCCGTGCCATCCCGGGGAACCTTCCGGACCTGTGGCACGGAAGTTGCTGCCAAACTGCCGAAATCACCAGTGCAGGTTCAACAGGAGGACCAGGGATGAGCTTCATCAAAAAGGCATCGGCGTGGAAGGCCGCGATTGCCGGCGCCGCGGCGAGCCTCGCCCTCGTGGGCACGGCGAGCGCCCAGACCCAGTGGGTCATGGCCAGCGGCTACCCCGAGAACAATTTCATGACGCAGAACCTGCGCAAGTGGGTCGAGGAGGTCGAGAAGGGCACCAGCGGCAAGCTGAAGATCACGCTGCACACCAATGACAGCCTGATCAAGCTCGACAGCATCAAGTCGGCGGTCCAGCGCGGCCAGGTGCAGGGCGGCGAGATCCGGCTCGGCGTCTACGGCAACGAGGATCCGATGTACATCCTCGACGGCGTGCCCTTCCTCGCCTCCACCTATGAAGAGGCCTGGAAGCTGATGGAGGCCCAGAACCCCTACTTCAAGGGCCTATTCGACAAGGCGGGCATGGTCATCGCCGGCTACCAGGTGTGGCCGAGCCAGGGCTTCTTCACCAAGTTCCAGGTCAAGTCGGTCGAGGACTTCAAGGACAAGAAGATCCGCATCTACTCCACGGCGACCCAGCGCATGGCGACGCTGCTGGGCTTCAAGGCCACCATCCTGCCGTTCGCCGAGATCCCGCAGGCCTTCTCGACCGGCCTGATCGAGGCGCTGTTCACCAGCGCGCAGACCGGCACGGACATCCAGGCGTGGGACAACACCAAGTACTTCACCGACGTCGGCGCGATCCTCTCGAAGAACGCCCTGATCTTCAACAAGCGCGCCTTCGCCGCCCTGTCGCCGGCCGACCAGAAGATCGTCCTGGACGCCGCGGCCGCCTACACCAAGCGATCCTGGGAGATGAGCAAGGCCGCCGGTGACGAGAAGGCCGCCGTCCTCAAGAAGAACGGCATGATCGTCGAAGGCGGCCCGCCCGCCGTGGTCGCCGCCATGAAGAAGGTCGGCGTGACGATGGCCGACGAGTGGAAGGCGACGGCCAGCCCCGCCGCGGTGGCCATACTCAACGCCTACATGGCCGGCCAGAAGACCAACTGATGCAGCGCGTTGCGGGCCGCCGGGAAGCCGGCGGCCCGTGCGGTCTCTCCACAACGATGGTGACTTCATGCGGGCTGCCCTGGACGCCCTCTATCGCTTGAGCGGGCTGCTGTCGGCCTTCTTCCTGATGATGATCGGCATCACCATCGTCCTGCAGATCGCGGGACGGTTCCTCGCCTTCACGTTCGACGCCACCGAGATCTCGGGCTTCTGCATGGCCGCGTCGACTTTCCTCGGGCTGGCCTACACCCTGAACGCTGGCGCGCACATCCGCGTCAACCTGCTGGTCGGCAAGTTCTCGCCGCGCCACCGGCGCTGGGTCGAGATCTGGTGCTGCGTCGTGGGGACAGTCGCCTTCGGGTTCTTCGCCCTGAAGGCATGGGAGATGGCCTACGACTCCTGGACGTTCGGCGACACCAGCCCAGGCCTGATGGCGGTGCCGTTCTGGATCCCCCAGATCGGCATGGCGCTCGGCGGCACCATCATGGCGATCGGCTTCGTCGACGAGCTGGCGCAGACGCTGGCAGGCAAGGTCCCCGACTTCGCCGATGCCGAGGCCCAGGCGATCGGCGAGGAGCTGGAGGCGGCGCAGGCCGGCATGGCCGAAGCGGCCGCTGCGGCGCGCGGCAAGGCGGTGGCGTCGTGAGCGGCGAGCTGCTGCTCGCCGTCGCGGTGCTGGGCACGCTGTTCCTGCTGTTGGCCAGCGGCGTCTGGATCGGCGTGACGCTGCTGGTGGTCGGCTTCGTCGCGCTCTACTTCTTCACGCCCTCGCCGGCCGGCTCGCTGCTGGCGTCCACGGTCTGGGATTCGAGCTGGGGCTGGGCGCTGACCGCCCTGCCGCTCTTCATCTGGATGGGCGAGATCCTGTTCCGGTCCCGCCTGTCGGAGGACATGTTCAAGGGGCTGGCGCCCTGGCTGGGCTGGCTGCCGGGCCGCCTGCTGCACGTCAACATCCTGGGCTGCGGCGTGATGGCCGCCGTGTCCGGCTCGTCGTCCGTCACCTGCGCCACCATCGGCCGCATGAGCATGCCCGAGCTGCGCAAGCGCGGCTATCACGAGGGCATGGCGATCGGCACGCTGGCCGGCTCGGGCACGCTCGGCCTGCTGATTCCGCCGTCGATCATGATGATCGTCTACGGCATCACCGCCCAGGTCTCGATCGGCCGCCTGTTCATCGCGGGATTTCTCCCGGGCTTCATGATGATCGGCCTGTTCATGGTCTATACGGCGCTGTGGGCGCTGTTCAATCCGGCCCGCGTTCCCGCCGACGACTTCAGGATGAGCCTGGCGCAGAAGATCTGGAACGCCCGCCGGCTGATTCCCGTCATCCTGCTGATCGTGGCCGTGCTGGGATCGATCTACGGCGGCGTCGCCACGCCAACCGAGGCGGCGGTGATGGGCGTCATCGGCGCGCTGGTCCTGGCGGCCGCGACGGGCACGCTGTCCTGGCACACCTTCCAGGAAAGCCTGCTGGGGGCCGTCCGCACGAGCTGCATGATCGGGCTGATCCTGGTCGGCGCGGCGTTCGTCACCATGGCGATGGCCTTCACCGGCCTGCCCGCCTCCATGGCGAGCTGGGTCAACCAGCTCGGCCTCAGCCCCGCCGGCCTCCTCGTGCTGCTGACGCTGCTCTATATCGTGCTGGGCTGCTTCCTCGACGGCGTGTCGATGATCGTGCTCACGGCGCCGGTGGTGCTGCCGATGATCGCCGCGCAGAAGATCGATCCGCTGTGGTTCGGCGTCTACATCGTGCTGGTCGTGGAGATGGCGCAGATCACCCCGCCGGTCGGCTTCAATCTGTTCGTGCTGCAGAACCTGACCGGGCGGAACATCTGGACGGTCACCAAGGCGACGGTCCCCTTCTTCCTGCTGCTCTGCCTCGGGATCGTCCTGATCACGGTATGGCCGGACATCGTGCTGATCCTGCCGCGGCAGATGGTGAACACCTGACGGGCATCGAGGTCGACGGCCCGGGCCGGTGGGCCCGTCGCCGGGCCATTTGAACAGCCGTTCACACGCTGCCGCCTTACCGCCCCATTTCAAGCCCCACCTGCCCGAGAGGCTGGCCCGGCAGTCCTGCCCGGCCGGCAGACCGTGGGAGAGTTCGACATGACGTCCACACGTCGCACCATGCTCAAGGCCGTGGCGGCAGCCGCGGCCGTCGGCGGACTTGCAGGTTCGATCGAGGGATCGGCCCAGGTGCGTGCCGCCTCGCCGCCGCCGGCCGATTCGCCGGAGCTCATCGGACTGAAAGGCTACGATCCCGTCGCCTATTTCACCTTGTCGACGGCAACCCCGGGGACGGCCGAGTACGAGTACACCTATGACGGCGTGCGCTACCTGTTCGCCAATGCGCGCCATCGCGACATGTTCCGGGCCAACCCCGAGAAGTACGCACCGCAGTTCGGCGGCTCGTGCGCCATGAATCTCGCCAACGGCGTCCTGCGCGAATCGGACCCGACCATCTGGGTCATCGTGAACGACAGGCTCTACGTCTTCGCCGGCACCGCCGGTGCCGATCGCTTCCGCAAGGAGGCGGCAGCGGCGGCGGCGCGGGCGTCGTCGAACTGGCAGAAGATCAGGTCCACGCGCCAGTAGCCGGGGGCCGACCAGGGGCGCCGGCTCACTCCAGGCCGGCCTTGCGCAGGCTCTGCTCGATCCGCCGCTGCAGCGCCGGATCCTGGAAGCGCGACCCGAAGCTCGCCAGGTCGAAGTGCGGGTTCTTGAGCCTGCCCTGGGCCACCGCCTCGCGCGCGTCGTCGATCCGGCCGAGCTCCGCATAGGCGGCGGCCAGGGGAAAATCGAGCAGCGGATAGGTGGGAAAGCGCGCGCGCTGCGCCTCGAGCAGCCGCACCGCGTCGGCGTAGCGGCCGCTCAGCAGATAGGCCAGGCCGAGATCGAGCGACGGCCCCGGGCCGATGGCGACGTTGAGCCGGATCGCGGCCTCCGCGGCGGCGATCGATTCGTCGATGCGCCCGGTCCACAGCAGCACGGCGGCGCGCGCCAGCAGTGCGTCCGTGTCGCTTGGGTTGATCTCGAGCGCACGCTCCGACTCCGCCAGGCCCAGGTCGTACTTCTGGATGGCGGTGTAGGCGCGCGCCAGGACGCCGTGGCCGAGCACGCAGTCGGGATCGAGGTCGATCGCCTTCTGCGCGAGCTGGATGGTCCGTTCGATGTCGCGCTGGGGGAACTCCGACCAGCCGAAGGTCGCCCGCTGGAAATAGACATCGGCGAGTTCGGCATAGGCGTCGGCTAAGCCCGGCGCCATCCGCGTCACCCGCTCCAGCATCTCGCGGGCGGCAAGGTTGGCAGGCCGGGTCGGGTCCGCCGACAGCGCCCGTGCACGCAGCATGAGGTCGTAGGCGTCCAGGTTGTCGGTCGGCTTGCGCAGGCTGCGCTGCAGCGCGATCTGCTGCAGGTTCGACGCCAGCGAGCCGGCGACGCGGCGCGCGATGCGCTCCTGGACGGCGAAGATGTCGCTCAGCTCGTCGTCGTACTGCTCCGACCACAGCTGCGTGCTGTTCGCCGCGTCGCTGAGCTGGACGGTGACGCGCACGCGCCGGCCCATGCGCCGCACGCTGCCGCTCACCAGGTAGCGCGCGTTCAACTGCCGGCCGATCTCCTGCAGCGGAAGCTGCCTGTCGCGCAGGGGAAGCACCGCGCCGTAGGCGATCACCGTCAGCTCCTTGAACCGTCCCAGCGCCTGCGTGATGTCTTCGGTGAGTCCGTCCGAGAAGTAGTCCTGGCCGGCATCGCCGCTCTGGTTGGCGAACAGCAGGACGGCGACCGACAGGCCGCTCTCCACCGGCTGGGCGACGCCCGCGGCGAGCACCGTTTCCGTCTGCAGGCTGCGCCCCACGAAGTAGGCCGCCGCCGCCCCGACGCTCAGCGCGGCGATGCCGGCCAGCCCCCCCGCCAGC
>Ga0182792_1000244_pt1 | contig 53474 bp, 52 predicted proteins | sample Passage237B_FD_130497 | JGI IMG/M metagenome (GOLD analysis project Ga0182792, IMG submission 130497) | Cellulose adapted compost microbial communities from Newby Island Compost Facility, Milpitas, CA, USA - Passage2 37B (version 2) (version 2) ...
ACGCGGGCGGCGGCCCCGGCTCCCGAGCCGGCGGCCGCCGTCGTCGGCTACGCGAAGCGCGTGGCGAGCCAGTCGAGCAGGAGCTGCTTCTCCGCCGCCTGGACGCGGGCGCGCAGGGCGGGGACGTCGTCGCCGGGCTCGACGGGGACGCGCACCTGGGCGAGCACGGGCCCCTCGTCGTACTCGGCCGTGACCACGTGGACGGACGCGCCGGTCTCCGCCGCGCCGTCGGCGAGGACGGCGGCGTGCACGCGGTCGCCGTACATGCCCTGCCCGCCGTACGCGGGCAGCAGCGCGGGGTGGGTGTTGACGACGAGCCCGGGGAACGCGGCGAGCGTGCGCGGGCCGAGCTTCTTCATGTACCCGGCGAGCACGACGAGGTCCGCGCCGGACTCGACGAGCGCGTGCAGCATCGCGGCGTCGAGGACGTCCGGGTCGGGGTGCGTGACCCCGGACAGGTGGCGGGTCGGCACGCCGCGGTCGCGGGCGTGGGCGAGGGCGCCGGAGCCGGAGTTGTTGCTGATGACGAGCGCGACCTGCGCGCGGATCCGGGTGCCGGCGGCGTCCATGATCGCGGCGGCCGTCGAGCCGGTCCCGGAGGCGAGGATCGCGAGGCGTGCGGGGCTGTCGGTCGGCTGCGGCACCGCCTCAGCATAGGGCGGCCGGTGGGGGTCGTCGTCGGGCTGCCGTTCGACGAGACGTGGCCGCAACACGGCTGTCACACTCCACTCGTACCGTCGCGCACGAACGGGGTCAGCAGCGCGGTCACCACGGCCGCGTCCGGCGTCCCCACGGGGTGAGCAGGGGAGGGCGCGCGGATGTTCGAGCACGTGGACCCGTTCATCGGCACGGACGCGACCGACCTGCCCGTGCCCTCCGGTCTCGCGGCCACGTGGTGGTGGCCGAAGCCGCAGGTCGGCAACACGCACCCGGGGGCGACGTACCCGTTCGGGATGGTCTCGGCGTGCGCGTACTCGGGCGCGTACCCCACGGGGTACGGGTACTACGACCTGTCGACCGAGGGCCTCCCGCCGGTGCTGCACGACGAGCTCGTCGCGAGCGGGTTCACGCACTTCCAGCAGTCCGGCACGGGCGCGATCCGCAAGTACTACAACTACTTCCGCGTGACGCCGATGCTGCGGTCGCTCGACGAGCTCGGCACGCGGTGGCGGGTGGTCGAGGAAGAGGCGGAGCCCGGGTACTACGCGGCGACGCTCGAGTCGGGGATCCGCGCGGAGATCACGGTCGGGCCGAAGTCCGCGGTGCACCGGTACACGTTCCCCGCGCACCACGACGCGCGTGTCGTCGTCGACTTCTCCCTGGGCGGCCTGGACATCCCGTTCGGCCGGACGATCCCGCTGCGCGCCCACCTCGGGATGGTCGGCACAGGCACGGCGGAGGGGGAGATCGTCGTCGAGGGCGCGCCGCTCGCGGTGCGGGTGGAGTGCGACGCGCCGGGCTGGCGGCAGATGCTCTGGTACGACCGGCGCCTCATGCCGGGCGGCACGCGCCTGGACTTCGACAGGATCCGCCCGACGACGCTGCGGCCGTTCGGTCTCATGTGGGCGGGGCCGGCGGAGGCGGGGCAGACGGTCGAGCTGCGGTTCGGGTTCTCGCTGCGCGGCGTGGACCAGGCGCGCGAGACGCTCGAGGCGGAGCTGGGCGGCGGGGGAGTGCCCGCGTTCGACGAGCGCCGGGCCGCGACGGGTGCGGTGTGGCGCGAGCACCTGGGCAAGGTCGCGGTGGACACGCCCTCCTCCGACCGCGAGACGGTCATGGCCACGGCGCTGTACCACTCGCTCGTCAAGCCGTGCCTGGCGCCCGACGAGTCGCCGTTCTGGCCCACGCCCGGGCCGTTCGCGTTCGACCTGTCGACGATGTGGGACATCTACCGCACGCACCTGCCGCTCATGACGGCGCTCGTGCCGGACCGCGCGGTGGAGCTCGCGAACGCGCTGCTGCAGATCGCCGAGGAGGAGGGCAACCTCCCCATCGGGTACCGCATGGCGCGCGGCGCGGACCGGTTCTCCCGGCAGGGCTCGGCGCTCGCGCACACGTTCCTCGCGGACCTGTGCTCGCTGGGACTGCCGGGCGTGGACTGGGACTGGGCTCTGGTCCACATGCACGACGACCTGCGCCGCACGTACGGCGAGGAGTACCTGCAGCGCGGCATCACGCACCCGGTGAGCCACACGCTCGACATCGCGTTCGGCTACTGGTGCACGGCGATCGTCGCCGCGCGCGTCGGGGACCTCACGCTGGTGGACCAGTTCGGCACGCTCGCCGGTGGGTGGACGCGCGCGTTCGGGCCCGACGGGCTGCTCGTGGACTCCACCTGGTACGAGGGCGGCAAGTGGAACTACTCGTTCCGGCTGGTGCACGACATGGCGGCGCGGATCGCGCTCGCGGGCGGTGACGAGCGGTTCGTCGCGATGCTCGACCGGTTCTTCGGCTTCGACGCGGACCCGGTGAAGCAGCCGGGCGTGCACCCGGACGCCGCGGAGATGGCGGCGGGCTACGCGCTCGACCGGTTCGAGGGCCTCAACAACGAGCCAGACATGGAGGCGCCCTGGGCGTACATGTACGCCGGCCGCCCTGACCGCACGGCGCGGGTCGTGCACGACGTGCTGCACCAGCAGTTCGGCACGGGCCGCGGCGGGCTGCCCGGCAACGACGACTCCGGCGGCCTGTCGTCCTGGTACGTGTGGGCGTCGCTCGGGCTGTTCCCCGTCGCGGGGCAGAACCTGTTCCTGCTCAACGCGCCGTCGTGGCGCGAGGCGCGCCTCGACGTGCCCGGCGGCGCGCTGACCGTCGAGACCACGGGCTTCGTCGAGCCGGAGCCCGGCGGCCCGGCCCAGTACGTGCAGTCCGTCCACCTGGACGGCGAACCGCTCGACCGCCCCTACCTGACGGGCGGCGAGCTGCACCGCGGCGGGCGGCTGCTCGTCGGGCTGGGACCCGAACCCTCGGGGTGGGGGACGCGGCACCGACCGCCCTCCGCCCCGGCCCCGGCCACGGGCGTCCCGCTCTCACGGCTCGCGACCCCCTGACACCCCACCGGTCGTCCCGCCGCACGTCGCGCACCCCCGCGCACCCTCCCCCCACCTCCGGACCCCGAGAGGACGACGCCATGACCCAGCACGTCGCCCGCCCGAGCCGCCGTCTCGTGATCGTCGTCCGCGCTGACCCGGTGATCTGCGGGCACTCCGGCGAGGCCCGCAACCTGGCCGAGGCCGCGCTGTCCCGCGGGTTCGACGAGGTGCGGATCGTCACCTGGCCCGTCGACCGGCTGCAGGCCGCGGGCCTGCCGCTCAAGCCCCTGGACGGGGTGCTGCCGTACTCGCCGGGGATCGTCGTGGAGCGGCCCGGGCCCGTCGGGGACTACAAGGTGCCCGACGGTCGCTGGCTCGCCGGCCTCACCGGGCGCCTCGTCGAGCTGTTCACCGACGGCGTCCCGACCGTCGCGATGTCGCTCTACCTGTCGCCGCACGCCACGGCGATCGCCGACGCGGTGCAGGTCGCGCGCCGCACCGGCCTGCCCGTGGACGTGGTGACGGTCGCGGAGGCCGTCGGGTCCGACGTGACCAACGTGGTGCGCGCGTGCGTCGAGGAGAACCGGTTCGGTGCGGCCGCGCACGTGCTGTCCGGGTACCTCGAGCACGACGTGTGCCTCGCGGTCTCGCAGTACACGCGCGACCTCGTCGTGACCGAGGCCGCGGCGCTCGACGCGGCGCACGGCACGCGGTTCGCCTCCGAGCTGCGGTCGCGCGTCGCGATCTCCTACCCGGCCGTGGACGTGGCCGCGTACGTCGACCGGGACGACGACGAGACCGCGCGCGTGCTCGCCGCCCGCGGCCTGACCCCCGGCGGGTACGTGCTGTACCTGTCGCGGCTCGCGCACGCCAAGGGCGTGGACGACCTCATCGACGGGTTCGTCGCCTCGGGGGCGCCCGCGGCCGGGCAGCGCCTGGTGATCGCCGGCAACGGCCCGCAGGCCGCCGAGCTGCACGACCGTGCCGCCGCGTCCGGCTGCGGCGAGGCCATCACGTTCCTGCACGACGTGCCCGACGACGAGAAGCCGCACCTCATGGCCGGCTGCACCGCGTTCGTCCTGCCGTCCAAGCCGCGGCCCGAGTTCGTCGAGACGTTCGGCATCGCGCTCGTGGAGAACATGCTGTCCGGCGGCGGGCCCGTGGTCACCACCGACACCGGGGGGATCGGCGAGGCCGTCGGGTCCACCGCGCTCGTCGTCCCGGCGGCCGACCCGGGCGCGATCGCCGCGGCGCTCGACAAGGTCCTCGCGATGGACGCCGACGAGCGGGCCGCCTGGTCCGCGCGGGCCCGCGAGCACGCGCTGCAGTTCGAGCGCGGCGTCGTCCTCGACAAGATCCTCGACCGCGTCGCGGAGGCCGGCCGCACGCCCGCGCTGCTCGGCTGACCGCGGGCTCGTCGTCGCCCGGCGGGTGCCGCGCGGGCCGCGCGCACCCGCCGGGTTCACCCGAAGGCGTACGGGGCGGTGGATATCGCCCCCGCGGTGTCGTCCGGTTCGCTACGGTTCCTGCGACCACCGCGCCGTCCGGCGCAGGACGACCGGGAGGCCGCGCGACGTGCACCGCAACCACGTGTACGTGTTCGACGTGCTGCGCGCGGACGCCGCGCGGCTCGACGACCTCGACGCGGTCCGTGGCGCGCTGGAGGGGCTCGTCGCCGACGCCGGCCTGCACGCCGTGGGCGCGGAGGCCGTGCACCGGTTCGCGCCGCAGGGGCTGAGCCTGGCGATCCTGCTCGCGGAGTCGCACGTCGCCGTGCACACCTGGCCCGAGCACGGCAGCGCGTACGTCACGCTCACCACCTGCCGCCGCCCCGACGCGGGCTTCGCGGAGCGCACGCGCGCCGCGCTCGTCGCCGCGCTCGGCGGGGACGTCGACGTGCGGGAGGTGCCCGCGTGACGCGACCCAAGGCCCGGATGAAGCTCGGGCAGCACCTCGTCGGCGACCCGCCGTGGCGCTCGCTGCCGCACGGCGTCGTCGTCTACGCCGAGTGGGACCCCGAGGACCAGACCACGTACACGTGGGAGGAGTGGGAGGTCCTCGGCTACGAGAACCTCGACTTCTGGGTCGAGTACGACCACTACACCCGCCAGGTCACGCTCTACCGGCCGCTCGAGGTCGTCGAGCACCTCGACCCCACCCAGCTCACCGAGGGGCAGTGGCTCGGGGTCACCTGGCGCGGCGAGACCCGGCAGGTCCGCGTCGACGAGGTCGGCGTCGGGCGCATCGTCCACCTCGAGGGCGCGTTCACCTACGACCTCGAGAAGGGCCAGGACGTCGCGTACGCCGAGCTGCGCGGCAACGGGTTCGTGCTGTCGGTGGAGAAGTTCGACGAGCGCGTGCTCGACGTCTACCACGGCACGGTGCTCGACACCGCCGGCCAGAAGGCGCACTTCGGCAAGCGCGTCGCCCCGCGGTCCTTCCGCGGGTTCCTCGCGTTCCTGATGCTCGCGCTCGTCCTCGGCGGCATCGGTGCCGCGTGCTCGCGGACCGTCGAGGACTGCACCCCCCGCACCGTGGTGGACGACCGGGGCGTCGTCACCACCAGCTCCGAGCAGGTCTGCGTCCGCCGGTCCGTCTTCGGCGGCGCGGGACTGCTCGGCAAGTGAACGAGAAGAGGCGCACGTGATCCTGAGTGAGTTCCTGGCGACCATCGTCTACTCGGTGGTCGGCATCGTCCTGCTGCTGGTGACGCTCGTCGTCGCCGACACCGTCTTCAAGCTGAACCTGCGCCACGAGCTCGTCGAGGACCAGAACGTCGCGTTCGGCCTCGTCATCGCGGGCGTCGCGGTCGCGATCGGCGTCATCATCGCGGGCACCATCGGCTCCTGACGCACGTGAGCACCACGGAGGCGGCGCCCGCGCCCGCCCCGGGCCCCACCCCGTCCGCGGGTCCCACCCCGCCGCCCGCCGCGCCGGGGGCGACGGGGGCGACGGGGGGCGGTCGCGCGCGCCGGATGGACCGGCCCACGGTCTTCGCCGCCGCGCTGCTCGTCGCCGTCGGGGGCATCGTCTACGAGCTGATCCTCGGGACCGCCGCGTCGTACCTCGTCGGCGACTCCGTCGTGTCGTTCTCCGTCGCGACGGGCCTGTCGCTGTTCGGCATGGGCCTCGGCTCGCTGCTCGCGCCGCGGCTGCCCGGCCCGTCGGGGATCGCGTTCGTCCGCAACGAGCTCGCGCTCGGGCTCGTCGGCGGGTCGTCCGTGCTGGTGCTGTTCTGGGCGTACGGCGCCACCGCGCTGTACTGGCCGGTGTTCGTGGTGCTCGCGACGACCATCGGCGTGGGCATCGGCATCGAGATCCCGCTGCTGGTCTCGCTGCTCAAGGAGCACGGGCGCGACGAGTCCGTCGGGCTGCTGTCCAAGGTGCTCGCGCTGGACTACCTGGGCGCGCTCGTCGCGTCCCTGCTGTTCCCGTTCCTGCTGCTGCCGCTGCTCGGGCTGGTGCGCACCGCGCTCGCGGTGGCGATCCTCAACGTCGCGGTCGCGCTGTTCATGCTCGCGCGCATGGGCCACCAGCCGCGCTGGACGTGGGCCACGGGCGGCGCGCTCGCCGCGCTCGTCGCGGTGTTCGCCGGCTCCACCGGCCTCGAGGCCGCGCTGTCGACCCGGCTCTACCAGGACCCCGTCGTCGCCGCCGAGACCTCCCGCTACCAGAAGCTCGTCGTCACCAGCTACGCCGATGACGTGCGGCTCTACCTCAACGACCAGCTCCAGTTCTCGTCCGTCGACGAGGCCCGCTACCACGAGACGCTCGCGCACGCGGCGCTCACCTCCGTGCGCGCGCCCGCGTCCGTGGCGATCCTCGGCGGCGGGGACGGGCTGCTCGCGCGCGAGGTGCTGCGGCACCCCACGGTCCGCGAGGTCGTCGTCGTCGACCTCGACCCCGCGGTCACCGACCTCGCCCGCAGCAACCGGCTCCTGCGGGACCTCAACGAGGGGTCGCTCGACGACGAGCGCGTGCGCGTCGTCAACGCCGACGCGTTCGGCTGGGTGCGGGACACCGGGCAGACGTTCGACGCGGTGCTCGTCGACCTCGTCGACCCGTCCGACGAGCGCATCGCCAAGCTGTACTCCGCGGAGTTCTACGACTCCGTCGTCGCGCACCTGCGGCCCGGCGGGGTCGTCGCGACCCAGGCGACGTCCACCTACTTCACGCCGCGGGCGTTCTGGCAGGTGGTCGCGACGCTGCGTGCCGGGGGCGGGGAGGGGCGCACGGTCGTGCCGCTCACCGTCAACGTGCCGTCGTTCGGGGAGTGGGGGTTCGCGCTGTCGCTGCCCGGCGACGGGTCCGGGCTGTTCACCGCGGGCCGGCTGCCCGACGGGCTGCGGTTCCACGACGCGCGCTCCCTGGCCCAGACCGCACGCCTGCCCGGCGACCTGACCGAGCGGGACATGCCGCCGTCGACCCTGCTCTCCCCGGTGGTCTACCGCACCTACCAGGAGGACATGACGTCCTGGCGCTACTGACCGCCGGCGCTCGTCGTGCCTCACCTGGTAGGTCGCGACTCCGACGGTGGGTCGTGCAGTCATCCGCGCGACCCACCGAGCGACTCGCGACCCATCGGCCGGCTCACGACCGGCGTCGGGGCGGGCGGGGGCCGTGTGAGGTTGCCGACGTTGCGTCGACATCTTCTCCGGGGCGGTCTAGGGTTGCCGACATGGTGTCGACAAACAGGGGTGGTGCGCGGTGTTCCTCGCATGGCGTGAGCTGACGTTCGCCCGGGGGCGCTTCGCGCTCATGGGCTCGGTCGTGGCGCTGATCGGCGTCCTGATGGTCCTGCTGTCCGGCCTGTCGGTCGGGCTCGTCAACGACGGTGTCTCCGGGCTGAAGAACCTGCCGGTCACCGCGTTCGCGTTCGAGGAGGACGTGGACCACTCCGCGGCGTTCGCGCGCTCGGTCGTGGACGTGTCCGCCGTCGACGAGTGGGCGAAGGTCGACGGCGTCGACGACGCCGCGGCGTTCGGCAACGCGCTCGTCAACACCCGCACGGACAAGGGCGTCGACCTCGACCTCGCCCTGTTCGGCGCCGACCCCGACGCCTGGTTCGTGCCGCAGGCCGTCACCGGCACCGACGTGACCGGCCCCGGCGAGGTCGTCCTCGCGGGCGACGTCAAGGACGCCGGCGTCGCGGTCGGTGACGTCGTCGTCATCGACCAGCTCGGCACCGAGCTGACCGTCGTCGGGTTCCTCGAGGGCCAGCACACGTTCGGCCACGTCGACGTCGGCTACGTCGACCTGCCCACGTGGCAGGAGGTGCACTCCGGCGTGCGCCCCGGCGAGGACGTCCCCGACCGGGTCTACGAGCAGATCACCGCCGTCGCGCTGCGCGGCGACGCGGACCTCGCCGCCGGCGACGCCGCGGTCGGCACGACGAGCATGACGCTGTCCGAGTCGTTCGGCGCCTCCCCGGGCTACACCGCGGAGACCGCGACGCTGCAGCTCATCCAGGTCTTCCTCTACGCGATCTCCGCGCTCGTCGTCGGCGCGTTCTTCCTCGTCGTGACGATCCAGCGCCGCCAGGAGCTCGCCGTGCTGCGCGCCATGGGTGCCAGCTCGCGGTACCTGCTGCGCGACAGCCTCGCGCAGTCCGCGATCCTGCTCGTCACCTCCACGGCCATCGGTGTCGGCATCGGCCTGCTGCTCGGCAGCGCCCTGTCCGCCACCGAGATGCCGTTCGCGCTGGAGGCCGCCCCGGTCGCGGGTGCCTCGGTGCTGCTCGTCCTGCTCGGCATGATCGGCGCGGCCGTCGCGGTCGTGCGCATCACCCGGGTCGACCCCCTGATCGCCCTCGGAGGCAACCGATGACCGCCTCGACCACGAACCCCGGCCTGCACCTGTCCGGTGTGACCCTCCGGCACGGCGACGGCGACCAGATCGTCACCGCCCTCGACGACGTCTCGCTCGACGTCGCGCCGGGCGAGCTGCTCGCGGTCGTCGGCCCCTCCGGTGCCGGCAAGTCGAGCCTCCTCGCCGTCGCGGGCGGCCTCGTCCATCCCGACGAGGGCACCGTGAAGATCGGCGACCACGAGCTCACCGGGGCCTCGCAGCGCGACCTCGCGCGCCTGCGCCGCACGCTCATCGGGTTCGTCTTCCAGTCCGGGAACCTCGTGCCCGCGCTCGCGGCCGTCGACCAGCTGCGCCTGCCGCTGACCCTCGGCCCCGTGGAGGACCCGCGCGACCCCCGCGAGCTGCTCGAGGAGGTCGGCATGTCCCACCGCGCCGACCGTCGCCCCGGCCAGCTCTCCGGCGGCGAGCGCCAGCGCGTCGGCATCGCCCGCGCCCTGATGACGCGCCCGCGCGTCCTGCTCGTCGACGAGCCCACGGCCGCGCTCGACCGCGCGCGCAGCCAGGAGGTCGTCGCCCTGCTCGCCCGCGAGTCCCACCAGCACGGCGTCGCCACCGTCATGGTCACCCACGACCACGACGTGCTGCACCACTGTGACAGGGTGCTGCAGATGACCGACGGCCGGCTGGAGGAGCACGTCGGCTGACCCTGCCGGGAGAGTCCCTTGCCTCGCATCAACGCCGCGACCGTCGCCGAGCACCGCGCGCAGCAGCGCCGCGCGGTGCTCGACGCGGCGCGTGACCTGCTCGCCGAGACCGGCCAGGCGCCGTCGCTCGCCGACGTGGGTGCCCGCGCGGGCCTCGCACGCTCGAGCGTCTACGAGTACGCGCGGTCGCGCGACGACCTGCTCGCCGCCGTCGTCGCCGACGTCCTGCCGACCTGGGCGCAGCGCATCCAGGACGCCATGGCGCAGCACCCGGCGCCCGGCGCGCGCGTGTGGGCGTACGTCGAGGCGAACGTCGCGTTCTTCGTCGGCGACGAGCAGCGCGTCGCCCGTGCCCTGGGGACCGTCGTCGACCCCGCCGTGCTGTCCGGGCCCATGCAGGAGTTCCACACCGCCCTGCAGGAGCCGCTGCGCGCCGCGCTGCGCGAGCACGGCGAGCCCGACGCCGAGGCGGTCGCCGACCTCGTCGACGCGATGATCCTCAGCGCGACGAAGGCCGCCCGCGCCCGCCCGCAGCCGAGCGACGACACCGAGAGGGCCGCGATCCTCACCCCGCTGCGCCGGGTCCTCGGCCCGTACCTGGGCCTCGACGCCTGAGCGTCACCGACGACGAGGGCCCCGCCGCGCACCTGCGACGGGGCCCTCGTCGTGCTCGGGTCAGTAGCCCGTGGTCTCCCGGGGGTGCTCGACGCACCAGGTGAGCGTCTCGCGGATGGCCGCGGGGACGTCGTCGGGCTCGATGCCGAGGACCGCGGACAGGGCCGGGTCGGACACCGCGTCGCGAGCCTGGAAGCGCGCCGAGTCGGGCAGGTGGATGCCGTGCTCGACGCCCGCCGCCGTGGACTGCTGGTCCGCCGCCTCGTAGCCCGCGAGCATCGCCTCGAGCGGCAGGACGACCGCGTCCTGCGGGTCCCGGCCGACGGCCGCGAGGCACATCTGCTGGAACTCCAGGTACGACAGGTCGTACCCGTTGATCGGGTAGCGGCCCTCGTGCTCGCCGTGCTCCATCGCGCCCACGGCCGCCTGCGCGACCTGCCGGACCGTGACCGACGAGGTCGAGCCGTCGAGCACCGCGGCGGGGCCCTCCTGGCCGGCGACCATGTCGAGGAACATCTGCCACAGCGGCCGCTGGTTCGGGACGGTGCCGAAGATGTACGGCAGGCGCAGCGTCATGACGTCCATCGCGCCGGCACCCTCGAGGCAGGCGACCTCCTCCTGCATCAGGCGCGTGCGGGGGTAGCCGTTGCGGGTGCGGTAGCCCAGGTCGGGCCACTCCTCGGCCCACTGCGCGGTGTAGGAGCCGTAGAGCACGAACTTCTTCACGCCGGACTGCCGGGCGAGGCGCGCGACGCGCTGGGTGGGCAGCACGTTCGCCTCGTAGAAGAACCGCGCCGCGGGGGCCGGCGGGACGGTGCGCTCGTCGGCGCCGATCGCGTAGAACACCGCGTGCTTGCCGGCGAGGAGGGCGAGGAGCTCGGTGTCGGTCATCGACGTGACGTCCCCGAACCGCGCCGTCGCGGCCTCGGGCAGGAACGACGCGTCCTCGACGGGCAGCGAGAGGGTGGTGACCTCGTAGCCGCGCTCGAGCAGCAGGTTCGTCGTGTGGAAGCCCAGGAGGCCCGTGCCTCCCAGGACGAGGACCTCGGTCATGGTCGGCCTCCGTCGTCGGGTTCGGTACTCCCGACGCTAGGTCCGCCGCCGCGTGGTCCGGCGGGCTCAAGGTCCCGGGGGAGCGGTGCGTCGTCGCAGGTCATTCCGGCTTTCCGTCGTTCGGGCGGCGGTCCGACGAGGTGTCGGGCGACTTCGTCGGGAATGCCCGACTGGTGGTCGTGGCCTTCCGGCGCGGGTGTCACCCGCCTAGCGTCGGGACGACCCGACCGCACGAGGAGGACCCATGCCCGCGCTCCCGCCCCTGGTCAGCCCCGAGCACCTGCGCGCCGCGCTGGACGGCCCGGGCGACGTGCTGGTGCTCGACGCGTCCACGGCGCTCGCGCAGGGCGGGGAGGGCGACCCGTACACCGCGGAGCCGCTGCGTGCGCAGTACCTCGAGGCGCACGTGCCGGGTGCCGCGTTCGTCGACGTGAAGGGCGAGCTGTCCGACCCCGACGGGCCGTTCCTGTTCACCCTGCCGTCCGCCGACGCGCTCGCCGCGGCGTTCGGCGCCGTGGGCGTCGGCGACGACACGCACGTCGTCGTCTACGACAACGGCGGCAACGCGTGGGCGACGCGCGTGTGGTGGCTGCTGCGCCGGCTCGGGCACGACGCGGTGTCCGTCCTCGACGGCGGCCTGGGCGCCTGGCGGGCCGCCGGGTTCCCGACCGCCTCCGGCCCCGCCGACGACGAGGCCGCGCGGGCCGCGCGCGCGACCCTCACCCCGCGCGAGCGCCCCGAGCTGGTCGCGACGCTCCCGCAGGTCGAGCGCATCTCGTCGGGCGACGCCGGCGGCCTGCTGGTCAACGCGCTCGACCCCGCGACGTTCCGCGGCGAGCAGGAGGTCAGCCCCTACCCGCGGCGCGGCCGCATCCCGGGCAGCGTCAACGTCCCGCTGTTCACGCTCCTCGACCCCGCCACCGGCCGGTTCCTGCCGGTCGACGAGATGCGCACCCTGCTCGAGGAGGCCGGGGTGCTGCAGACCCCGGGCGCGGTCACGTACTGCGGCGGCGGGATCGCCGCGACCCTGCCCGCGTTCGCGGCGTTCGTCGTGGACGGCACCGAGGTCGCCGTCTACGACGGCTCCCTGTCGGAGTGGACGTCCGACCCGCGCCTCCCGGTCACGACGGGCTGAGCCGCGTCAGCCGGGGTAGAACGCGAACGGGTTGAGGATCTGCCGCTCCCACAGGGCGTCCCGCTCCACGTTCGTGAGTCCGACCCGGTCGGCCGTGTCCGGCCAGCGCTCGCGGATCACCGTGACCACCCGGTCGACGACGTCCTGGGCCTCGGACCGATCGAGACGGAAGACCTCGGCAGCATCGACGCAGACCGCGAACCGGCTCTCGCGTGCGCCGTCCCGACCGATGGCCATGGCCTGTGCGGCCTGCTCGCCCGACCGCGGCTGCGGGCAGAGGTCGTACGCCGGGGTCAGCGTGAGGCGTTCCCCGTCCCAGAACGCGGCGTGGTTGCGCGCGTGGTCATCGGTGTTCCCGACCGCCACGTTGAACACGATGCGGGTGAACAGCTCCCGGAGTGTCCTCGTGGGCTCCGTGAACCGCGCGCGGATCGCGTCCGCGAGGTCGGGGTACGTCGCGTACCGGCCGGTCATGGCCTGCAGCCCGAGGATGGTCAGCGCGGAGACGATGATGCGCCGGGTGTGGCCAGGCCCGCGGTCGAACCGGTCGACGAGCAGGAGGTCCCGGCCGAGCGCCGAGGCCACCTCCGTCCGCGCAACGTCGATGCCGCAGGCCTGCGCGAGGCTCATCGCGACCGCCTCGGCCTTCACGACGGGGTAGGGGTCGGTGGTCGAGGAGAACTTGGCGATCCGCGGTCGCCCGCCGTCGTCGAGCAGGGCCTTGGGGCGGGCGCCGCCGATGGACGTCCCGTGCAGCAGGGCGGCGTCGAGCCCCGGTGGCAGCGGGCGGCCGGCTTCGAAGGCGGCCGCGGCCTCGGTCAGGTCGTCCAGCGTGGCCGGTGTCGCCCGGTCGACGAACTCCGTCGGGCTCGTCTGGAACCCCAGGGCACCGATGCGGTCCGAGCCGCCCTCGAGCAGGTACGTCAGCTCGGGGAGGTCGGCCGTCGCCCCGTACCGGGCATCCACCAGTCGGCGTCCCCAGGCGTCGGGAGCGCTGTCCGCGATGACGCCGGGCATCGGGAGGTCGGCGAGCGGGCGCTGCGGCCCGCGCACGAGCGGGAGCTCGGGGAGGTACAGCGGGATCGCGTCGGCGCGCTCGAGGTAGGAGCGTCCGTACGTGAACTGCACGATGTCCCCCACGGCGTCGAGCCGGCCGGCGACCACGGGATCGAGTGCGCCCGGGAGCCAGATCCAGACGAACGCGGTCCGTGCGTACGCGAACCCGCCTAGGTTGCGCGCGACGTCAGAAGTCATCGTCGACCTGCTTCGTCCGCCGGACGTGGGCAGGCAGGAGCGCGACGCGGGACTCGACCTGCCCCCTGAGGTGCCGGAGGCCCGCGGCGTCCTGCCCGAAGAGCGGGACGCCGACGAGGTTCGCCGCCTCGAAGACGGTTCCGATCGCCACCCCCGGCTCGCCGCGCTCGATCCGTCGGAGCGTGACACGTGTGATGCCGACGCGTTCGGCGAGCTCGGCACCTGTCATCCCGCGCTCGCGGCGGGCTGCGGAGATCATCGCGCCGAGGCTCGCGACCGCGTCGACGGTCGCAGGAAGGAGCTTCTCGTGTCCCACCGTGGTGAGTCTAGGCCAAGCGCGGATGAAGGGCGGTCATTATATCGAGCAAATGACCCGCATATGGTCAGGATAACGACCGCAGTGGACCCTCAAGGTCGCCGTCGAGCTCGGCGCGATCGTCGACAGGGTCGCGGTCGCCCCGCTGCTGGGCTGCACCGTCCCGGGTGAGCCCGCGGACCTCGACCTCCCGCCCGACTTCCGCGTCCGCCTCGCCGCCGTCGTCCGCACGACGGGCCGAGGTGCGCTGGACCTGCGGGCTCGACGTCGGAGGGCTAGCGGTACCCGTCCGCCTGCCGGGAGTAGAGGCGCCGGTAGACGCCGTCCTCGCGGCGCATGAGCTCCGTGTGGGAACCGTGCTCGATCACGCCACCGTGGTCGAGCACGACGACGAGGTCGGTCATCTGCATCGTGGAGAAGCGGTGCGAGACCAGGACCGTCACGGCGCCCCTGTGCGTCCCGTGGGTGCGCGCGAGCGCCGCGAACGTCTCGAAGAGCTCGTGCTGGGCCTCCGCGTCGAGCGCCGCGGTCGGCTCGTCGAGGACCACCAGCAGCGGGTCGGGTCGCATCAGGCCGCGCGCGACGGCGAGCTTCTGCCACTGCCCGCCGGAGAGCTCCACACCGTCGAAGATCCCTCCGAGCTGTGTCTCGACGCCGTCGTCCAGGCGTGACACGAAGCCGTCGGCGCCCGCCCGGTGCAGGGCTGCGTGCACGTGGGCCCTGTCCTCGATCCGGTCGAGGTCGCCCACCCCCACGGTCTCGCGCACCACGAGGTTGAACCGGCAGTAGTCCTGGAACGTGCCCGTGCACCGCTGCGTCCACGCCGTCGGCTCGAGGTCCGTGAGCGGCGTCCCGTCGATCTCCATGCGCCCCGCGGTCGGCCGCTGGAGACCGAGCAGCAACGACACCAGGGTGCTCTTGCCGGCGCCGTTCACGCCCACGAGGCCGACCACCGAGCCGGCAGGCAGGTGGAGGTCGACGTGCGACAGGGCGTCCCGGTCGGCGCCCTCGTAGCGGAAGCTCACGTCCCGGAGGCGGATCCCGTCGTCCAGCCGCTCGGGCGCGGGCAGGCCGGTGACGGGCCGCCCTCGGTCGTACTCGAGCAGCCACTGGTAGGCCTCGACCACCGTGCTGCTCTCCGCGATCCGGCTCGCGTTGGAGACGGTCTGCGAGACCTGGTTGCGCAGGCGCGCGGCGACCGTCAGGACGAGCACCAGGTCGCCGACCGTCGCGGACCCGTCCACGGCCATGTGGGCCACGGCGACCAGCGCGGCCGCGTACCCGATCGCGTAGCCGCCCCAGCCGCCGAGCTGCAGCGCCGCGGCGCGGACGCGGCCGCGGATCTCCCGAGCGGCGGCCGCGTCCCAGAGGGAGGAGGCGAGCTCGGACAGCTCGTGACCGTTCTGGGCGGCGCGGACCTCCTTGCCTGCGTCCGCCGTGACGCAGAGCTCGTGGAGGCGTTGCTCGAGGCGCTTGGACTCGGCGACCTCCTGCAGCGACCGCTTCACCGACCGCTGGCTCGGTCCGACGACCATGAGCGGCGGTACGGCGAGGGCGGCGAGCAGCGCGAGCGCGGGGTGGATCCCCGCGAGCAGCCAGATGCTCAGGCCGAGGCTCACGACGGACGTGACGACCTCGGCGAGCGACCACGTCGCGGCGGCGAGGACGTGCGTGCCACGCCGCAGGAGCGAGAGCCGGTCCAGGAACGCCGCGTTCTGCAGGTGGGCGATGGTCGGGATGCGTGCGGTGCGACGCAGGATGTCGTCGTTCAGCGCGATGTCGACGCTCTCGTTCAGGCTCGCGCGCTTGGTGCCCTGGATGCGGCCGCCGGCGACGGTGGCGACGTGCGCGGCCGCACCGAGGAGGGCGACGCCGACGATGCTCGCGGTGAACCCCATCCCCGCGTGGTCGACCAGCCACCGCTGGGACGTCGCGAGCAGCGCGACCGCGAAGGCTCGGCTGACGGTGATGCTGCTGGTGCACACGGTCGCTGCGGGGCCGGCGCGGTAGGTCATCGTGAGCAGGTGCGCGAACACCCCCAGCCGGCCCCTCACGACGCGCTCCCGACGTCCTGGAAGCGCGAGGCCTGGAGGGTGAAGAGCGAGGCGTAGGCGCCTCCGTGCCGCATGAGCTCGTCGTGGGTCCCGTGCTCCGAGATGCGTCCGTGCTCGAGGACCGCGATCCGGTCGGCCCGTCGCACGCTCGAGAGACGGTGCGAGACGAGCAGCGTCGCGACCGAGGTGGGCAGCTGGTCGAGCACGCTGTCGTTGAACTCGACCTCGGCGGCGGCGTCCAGGTGCGCGGTCGGCTCGTCGAGGACCAGGATGCGTCGGCCGTGCTCCAGCGCGTACAGGGCCCGGGCGATGATGAGCCGCTGCCAGTGGCCACCGGAGAGGTCGCTGCCGCCCGCGAACCCCGTGCCGAGCGTCGCGCCGTGACGGTCGATCTGCGTCAGCGCGTCGCCGGCGCCCGCGCGCTCGAGCGCCGCGCAAACCAGCCCGTGGTCGACGGGGTGCTCGGGGACGGAGAGGCGGACGTTGTCGGTCGCCGGCAAGGGGTAGCGCAGGAAGTCCTGGAAGACGGCGACCACGTGTCGTCGCCAGGCGGTGTGGTCGATGTCGCGCAGGTCGGTGCCACCCACGAGGATCCGGCCGGCGGTCGGCTCGTAGAGCCCGAGCAGGAGCTTGAGCAGCGTGGTCTTGCCCGCCCCGTTGCGCCCGACGAGACCGAGGACCTCTCCCGGTCGCAGCGTGAGGTCGAGGTCGGCGAGCACCGGCGTGGAGCTGCCGCGGTAGGTGAAGCCGACGCCGTCGAACCGCACGGTGAGCTCGTCGTCCGAGGTGAGGTCGACCGGGAGGGTCGCCGTCGACGTCTCGCCGTCGGCGGGTCCCGCCGCCCGCACCCGGTGGTACGCGCGGACCGCGACGGTGCCGTACTCGATGGCGAAGGCCTCCTGGCCCATCTGGCTCATCGCGAGGACAGCGATGCCGGCGACCATGACGGTCACCATCTCCGCCTGGTCCACGGCGCCGGTGCCGGCGTACCAGGCCGGCACGCCGAGCGCTGCGGCACAGGAGGCGAAGGCGAGCAGGACCACCGGGATCTGGTCCTTCAGCACCTCGTCCCGGTCGCTCCAGACCTGCGTCAGCCACGCGCGCGCGGCGGCGGTGCGCCGGTCGACGAACCAGTCGCCGATGCCGAACATGCGGAGCTCCTTGGCCGCGGACGCGTGCGTGGCCTGGTCGCTCCACCACGCCGTGCGGCGCTCACCGACGACGTTCGCGTCGTGCCCCTCGGACAGCCCGAGCCACTGCGTGCGCACGACGGCGCGCACCACCATCGACCCGACGAGCAGGAACAGGGCCAGGGGTACCGACATGCGCGCCACGATCGCGGCGGCGGCGACCGCGCCCGCGAAGCGGAACATCAGCCACAGCTGCCCGACGACCGCTGCCCCCGGGGACTGGTTCCGGCCGCGCTCGGAGCTGAAGTCCGACGCCCGCAGCAGCTCCGCCTGGTGGTCCGGGTCCTCGAGCTGCTCGATCCCTCGGGGCTGCAGAGCGATCCTGCGCACGTCGGCGCGGACGTGCCCGTCGATCCGGCGGGCGACGTGCAGCTCGAGGACCTGACAGCCGATCTCCGCCACCTGGCCGACCACGAGCAGCGCGATCATCACGACGAGCGGTGCTGTCATGACACCGAGGTCCCCGGACGAGGCTGCCGCCTGGACCGCCTGCACCAGCGTCCCGGTGGCGGCGGCCGCCGCCACCGGGACGGCCACCTGGGCCGTGTTCGCGACGATCAGGGCGACGAGCGGGAGCGCCCGCCCCCCGACGGGCAGGAGGAGGACCATGGCCCACCGGTCGCGGGCGGTCTGGACGAGACGCGCGACGGCCGACGAGCGGACCCGCTGCAGGTCGTTCATCGCGATGCCGCTACTGCGTCGTGCGGTGCCGGGCGTGCCACGCCGCCTCGACGGAACGCCTCGCCTGGTCGTCGGTGACCTCCGCGGGCAGGTCGACGAACCGTGCCAGGTTCCACCTGCTGGGCGAGACCATGGTGGTCGCCAGCTCGGCCAGGAACCACGCCTGGTTGGGCAGTAGCGGGATCAACGTCGACGACATGATGGATGCGGCCCCCTCGCCTCCGGCACGACATGCGCGTCCCACCCGACGCTGGGTGTGACGAGCACCTACCCTCGCGGAACGGGGCAGAGGGGTGCAAACCCGTCCACGAGACGGACCGACCGGGTCGCGCCCTCGCCCCGGCCGACCGCGCTGCGTCCGACCCCGGACGCAGAACAGGCCGGACCCTGAGGGTCCGGCCTGTTCGTCGATGTCCAGGACATCTGTGGTGCGCGAGGGGGGATTTGAACCCCCACGCCCTTTCGGACACTGGCACCTGAAGCCAGCGCGTCTGCCGTTCCGCCACTCGCGCGCGCTGCAGAAGGCTAGCACGATCCGGAGGGCGTCCAAGACCATGGCCCGGCCCCCGGGGCCGCTGCCAGGATGGCGGGCATGGCAGGGGAGCGCGCGCACGACGGCGGCCCGGTGCTGGTCACCGGGGGCACGGGGATGCTCGGGCGCTCGGTGGTCGCCGAGCTCGTCCGACGGGGCCGCGCGGTGCGCGTCCTGAGCCGCAGCGCGGGGGAGAGCCCGGCCGGGGTGGAGCGCGTCGTCGGGGACCTGACGACGGGTGCGGGGGTCGACGAGGCCGTCGCGGGCGCCGCCGCGGTGGTGCACTGCGCGAGCGAGCCGCGCCGGCCGCGGCACGACGTGGACGCCGCCGCGCACCTGCTGCTCGCGGCCCGTCGGGCGCAGACCCCGCACCTGGTGCTCGTGTCGATCGTCGGCGTCGACGCGATCCCGTACTCCTACTACCGCGCCAAGCTCGAGGTGGAGCACCTGGTCGAGGTGGGCGGCGTGCCGTGGTCGATCCTGCGGGCGACGCAGTTCCACCAGTTCGTGCCGGTGCTGCTCGACAGGTTCACGGTCGCAGGGCTCACGGTGCTGCCCGCGGCGACGAGCCTGCAGCCGGTGGACGTCGACGAGGTCGCGGTGCGGCTGGTCGAGCTGGTGGAGGCGGGGCCGTCGGGGCGGGTGCCGGACATGGGTGGGCCGGAGGTGCTCGACGCGCGGACGGCGTACGAGGCGGTCGCCCGGGCGCGCGGTCGTCGGCCTCGGAGCGTGAGCGTGCGCCTGCCGGGCCGGTCGTTCGCGGCGTTCCGCGCGGGCGCGCAGCTCACGCCCGAGCACGCGACCGGTCGCCGCACGTTCGACGAGGCGCTGGCCGACCTGCGCTGACCCCGCCGGGTCCACGGGCGCTCGACGAACCGGGCACCGTGGCCGGTCGCCCGCCGGTACCGTCCCCGCATGGGCACGCCACGACCCCGGTTCGACGACCGCCGCGAGCCGTTGCGCTTCCTGTACCCGGAGCGGGTCCTGGTCCGCTGCCCGCGCTGCGCGGGGCGTGCGGTCGCCCAGCGGCCGGGCTGGACGTGGCCGGTGCGCCGCGGCCCGGTCCGGGTCACGTGCGGGGCGTGCGGGTACGTCCGCGAGGACGACGAGACGCTCGCGCCCGACGGGCGTGCCGTCGCGCAGGTCCGCGGCCGGTGCTCGCGCTGCGGACCGAGGGCGAGGGGAACGGGTCGCTCGTGAGCCGCCTGCCGGCGTGGGTCAAGGCGGCGAAGAACCGCGACGCGGTGGGCCGTGGCCTGCGGCGCCTGCGCGCGACCCTCTGACCCGCCTCGGCGCGGTCCTGCGGCCCCCGGTCAGGAGATGTGGCCCGTCCAGCGCACGCCGTCCCAGTAGGCGTGCCGCCCGTCGGGCGTCGGGTACCAGCCGGGCGGCACGGCGAAGCCCGCGGGCGCGGCCCCGTAGCCGAGCACGCGGTGCGGCAGGCACGACCACACGAGCGCGATGACCCAGCCGACGGCCGTCCAGCCCAGCAGCAGGTTCACCCAGAACACGCCCCACCGGTTCGCCTTGCCGCGGGTCATCGCGATCGCGAACGGCAGCATGTACCCCCACGACAGCACGGCGGTCGTCCACGCGACCACGACGCCGGCGGTGGACGGCGTCACCTGGTCCGTGGCCGCGACCGCCGCCCACGGCTGCGCGGGCACCGGCGCGGGGGCGTAGGGCACGGGCGCGGGTGCGGGCGTCGCGTCGTAGGGCCGCACGTCGTGCACCGGGTACGACGAGACCGCGTCCGACGACACCGTCGGGTACCCGCTCGTCGGTGCCGGACCCGCACCCGGCGGGGGCGGCGTGCCGTACGACGGGGTGACCCGCTGCTCGTCGTCCCGCCACCCGCTCGTCGGCGGCCACCCGCCGCTGTCGTCCCCCGCCACGGCCCCTCCTCTAGTCGCGCGCCGTCAGGACGACCGGTCCGTCCTTGGTGAGCGCCACCGTGTGCTCGAAGTGTGCCGCGAGCGAGCCGTCCGCGGAACGGATCGTCCAGCCGTCGTCGTCGATCACGTAGCCGGAGCCGCCGGCCATGAACCACGGCTCGATCGCGATGACGAGCCCGGCCTGGAGCTTCATGCCGCTGCGGCGGCGGCCGTCGTTGGGGACGTGCGGGTCCTCGTGCATGGTGCGCCCGACGCCGTGCCCGCCGAAGTCGGTGTTGATGCCGTACCCGGCGCGGTGGCCGACGTCCCCGATCGCCGCCGAGATGTCCCCCATCCGCCCACCGACGCGAGCCGCCGCGATGCCCGCGGTCAGGGCGCGCTCGGTGGTCTCGATGAGCGCCGTCGCCTCGGGGGTCGGCGTGCCCACCTGGAACGTGATCGCGGAGTCCGCGACCCAGCCCTGCACCTGCGCGGCGAAGTCGATGGAGAGCACGTCGCCGTCCTGCAGCGCGTACGGCGACGGCAGGCCGTGCAGCGCGGCGTCGTTGACGGACGTGCACAGCACGCCGGGGTAGGGGATCGCGCCGAAGCTCGGGTGGTACCCGAGGTACACGGAGTGGGCGCCCGCGGCGTCGATCATCCGGTGCGCGTGGTCGTCGAGCTCCTGCAGGGTCGTCCCGACCTTCGCCACGTCGCGCAGCGAGGACAGGACCCCGGCGACGAACTTCCCGGCCGGGCGCATGGCGGCCAGCTCGGCCGTGGTCTTGAGCATCACGCCCCCCACCTTGCCACCCCACCCCGCCCGGACCGCACCGCTCGTCGTCGTCCCCGTCCCGCGACCCCGCCGTTCCTCGCGGTATGCGGCCCCGGACCCGGAGGAACGACGGGGTCGAGGAAGGGAAGGTCGACGAGCCCGTGGTTGCTCGCGGTATCGGGCGGGATGGCCGGAGCGGTGGCGGGGTCGGGGAGGAGGGGACGGGCGGTCGGGAGGGGACGGGCGGTCGGGGAGGGGTCGGAGGTCGGGGTCGGAGGTCGGGGGAGAAAAAGGGTGTGCGGGGCGGCCGGGGGCGGGGTTAGCGTCGACGGCACACGGGAAGGAGGTGGTCCGAGACATGAAGCTCTACCGGACGCGTGAGGTGGCTGCTCGCTAGTCGCCCGAGCACTCGGACGGACTGCTCGATCCGTTCGCTGCGCTCCGCCGGGTCCCAGGAAGGCCGGCAGGGCGGCGAGCGAATCCGCAGCAGTCACCGCAGCCCGTGGGAGCCGCGACCTCGTCCCTCGCGGCAGGGCCCCGAACACACCGGGTCCCGGCCCACGGGCTGTTCCCTGCCCGGACGTGCACACGTCCTCCGCACGGAGGACCGACACCTCGCGGCCCGTCGCGGTACGGTGACAGGGCGATCGGCACCCGCCTTTGGCATTGTCGCCCGTTCCCCGCGGGCCCCGAGACCGGCAGGTGCTTCATCACTGCTTCTTCCGTGACTTCTGCTTCCCCCCAGTCCCCGACCTCGCTGCGTGACGGCTTCCGCTCCACGGTCGCGCGGGACACGACCTTCCCCCACCTGACGCACGCGTACACCGAGGTCGCCGCAAAGGTGCGCGACCGCGGGCTGCTGCGCCGCGCCTACGGCTTCTACGGCGGCGTCGGCGCCGTCATCCTCGCCGGGTTCGCCGGCGCGCTCGCCGGCTTCTTCCTGCTGGGCCACTCGTGGTTCCAGCTCCTCATCGCCGCCGCCCTGGGCGTCCTGCTCACGCAGACCGCGTTCATCACGCACGAGGCCGCGCACAAGCAGGTCCTCGCGGGCGGCAAGGCCAACGACCGCCTCGCCCGGGCTCTCGCGTGCGGCGTCGTCGGCGTGAGCCTGTCCTGGTGGAACAACAAGCACAACCGCCACCACGCCAACCCGAACAAGGTCGGCAAGGACCCCGACATCGAGATCGACACGATCTCGTTCGTCGAGGAGGACGCGGCCAAGGCCCGCGGCCTGCTCGCGTTCATCACGCGCCGGCAGGGCTGGCTGTTCTTCCCGCTGCTGACCCTCGAGGGCCTGAACCTGCACCGCCTGGGCTTCCAGCACCTGCTGTCCCGCGGCAAGGTCGACGGCCGGTGGACCGAGCTGGGCCTGATCGTCCTGCGGTTCGCCGCGTTCTGGGTCCCGGTGTTCTGGTTCCTGCCGCTGGGCATGGCGTTCGCGTTCGTCGGCGTGCAGCTCGCGGTGTTCGGCGTCTACATGGGCGCGTCGTTCGCGCCGAACCACAAGGGCATGCCGGTCATCTCGCGGGACTCGAAGCTCGACTTCTTCTCCAAGCAGGTCCGCACGTCCCGCAACGTGCGCGGCGGCTGGTGGGCGACCTCCCTCATGGGCGGCCTGAACTACCAGGTGGAGCACCACCTGTTCCCGTCGATGCCGCGCCCGCACCTGGCGAAGGCGCGCCTGCTGGTGCGCGAGCAGTGCCGCGCGCTGGACGTCCCGTACACGGAGACGTCGCTGTTCCGGTCGTACGCGATCGTCGTGCGGTACCTGAACGAGGTGGGCCTGGCGGCCCGCGACCCGTTCGAGTGCCACATGGTCTCGCGCTTCCGCCGCGTCTGACGGACCGCGCACGCTCGTCGGCCGGTCCGACGAGCGTGCGCGACCGAGCCGGCGGCGACGCCGGCCCCGGGCCACGGACGGCCCGACCCCGAGCACGACGAAGGGGCCGTACCCAGCGGGTACGGCCCCTTCGTGCGGCTCGGGTCAGAGCGGGCGGATGTTCTCCGCCTGCGGGCCCTTGGGGCCCTGCGTGACGTCGAACTCGACCTGCTGGTTCTCCTCGAGGGTACGGAAACCCTGCGTCGCGATCGCGCTGTAGTGCGCGAACACGTCAGCGGAACCGTCGGACGGGGCGATGAAGCCGTAGCCCTTCTCCGCGTTGAACCACTTCACCGTTCCGGTGGCCATGATGTCTCTTCTCGTTCGAGGGGCGCGGCCGCGGGCGCGACCTCGCTCGCCGCGCCCCGACGGGCACGGACGTGTGGTGGCGCGTGCCGTGCGGGCACGCGGGTGGGGACGAGCCGCGCGGGGCGCGAGCAGCGCGTCGGCTGCGGCCCAGGTGGCGGCGACGCCGAGCGGCCGCGTGAGGCGGTCGCTGACGCGCAGACCGTCGACGGTCCGCTGGGCGATGCCCGCGTACTCGTCGTCGACGGTGGCGACCCAGAGGTCCTCGTCGGCCTGGCGCCAGCGGGGCGCGGCGGGCCGGGAACCTGTCCGGGACAGGGGATGAAGACTGGTGAAGATGCTGACTACTCTCGCACCCCGAGGGGTGTGTGACTCTCAAACGGTGACGGCCGTGCCGTCCGGGCTCGCGGTCCTGCTTCGATGCTGAACCGAAGAGCGCAGCGGGCACAGCCCGCGACATGAACGCACCGGTGAGCCTACACGAAAGTGGCCTTCCGACCCAGGGAGATCTTCGTCGCACCCGGCGCCGGCCCCGGGCCGGGCGCCCGCGTCGCTCCTTCGGGGGAACCGCGCGGACCTCGTGCTCGGCCGCGCGGGCGACGTCCCCGGCGCGTCCGGACGCAGGTCTACGATCGTCCGCAGCCGAGCAGGGTCGCGAGGAGGGGAGCCGTGCGGGTCACCAGTGCCGATGTCGCCCGCGAGAGCGGCGTCTCCCGCACCACCGTGAGCTACGTGCTCAACGCCAAGGAGGGCGTCGTCATCACCGACGCCACCCGCCGACGGGTGCTCGACGCCGCCGCGCGGCTCGGCTACACCCCCTCCGCGGCGGCCCGCGCGCTGCGCTCCGGCCGCAGCGACCTGGTCCTGTGCGTGCTGCCGGACTGGACGGTCGGCCCGCTGCTCGACTCCCTGATCGACCACGTCACGACGGTCCTGTCGCAGCACGGCCTGTCGGTGCTCGTGCACATCTCGCGCGGCTCGCGCCCGCTGACGGACCTGTGGCGTGCCGTGACGCCGTGCGCGGTGCTGGGACTGCTGCCGTTCGACGAGGAGGACCGGCGGGCCATGGCGCGCGCGGGCATCGTCGTCGTGGACGCCGCGCTCGACGAGGACTTGCACCCGCAGACGTTCTCCGTGCCGCAGGCGAGCATCGGCCAGCTCCAGGTCGACCACCTCGCGGAGCGCGGGCACCGGCGCCTCGCGTACGCGGCACCGTCCGACGAGCGCCTGGTCGCGTTCGCGCAGCGCCGCGTGGCGGGCGTGCAGGCGGCGTGCGCGCGCCTGGGGCTGCCCGCGCCGCGCGTCGCGGAGGTGTCCCTGACGGTCGAGTCGGCGTCCGCGGCGCTCACCGCGTGGCGGGACGACGACGAGCCCGTGACGGCCGTCGCGGCGTACAACGACGAGGTCGCGCTCGCGCTCCTGGCCGCGGCGCACGGGCTGGGGCTGCGGGTGCCGCAGGACGTCGCGGTGATCGGCGTCGACGACATCCCGGTGGCGCGGCTCGCGACCCCGGCGCTGACGACCGTGTGGCAGGCGATCGGCGCGCAGGCGGACTACCTCGCGCAGGCGGTGCTCGCCGCGCTCGACCCGACGCGGGAGCGCCCCACGCGCCCGGACGACGTGTTCCACGTGGTGGCGCGCTCGTCGACCTGACCCGTCTCTCGCCCGGTCGTCCCGGGACGGACGAGAACGAGGAGCGGGGTCCGACCGTCACCGGCCGGACCCGCTTCACGCGCGCTGCGGCGCCCGGGTCACTCGAAGGTGATCCAGTTGACGTTGACGAAGTCCGCCGGCTGCCCGGAGTCGAACGTCAGGTAGACGGTGTGCGTGCCCGTGGTCCCGGCGATGTTGCCCGGGACGGTGCGCCACGACTGCCAGCCGCCGGTGCTCGCGATCGCGAACCCGCCGATCGGCGGGGCGGTCGGGGAGCCGAGGCGGACCTGCACGAGGCCGCTCACGCCACCCGCGGCGCCGGAGGCCACGCGGGCGACGAGCTGCCGGCGCGCGGTGGTGCCGAAGTCGACGCCGTCGAACCGCAGCCAGTCACCGTCCGACGCCTGCGAGACGTTCAGGCCGCCGCCCTCGTCGGACGTGGGCTCGACGTTCACGCCCTGGGCGTCGGTGTACGCCTCGGCCTGGATGCGGGACGTCGCGCTGAACCCGCCGTCGGGCGACGGGGTCGGGCCGGGCGTCGGACCGGGCGTGGGCTCGGTCGTCGGCTCGGGGTCGGGCGTGGGGTCGGTGGTCGGCTCCGGGTCCGGCGTGGGCTCCGTCGTCGGCTCCGGGTCCGGCGGGGGCGTCGTCGTGCCGTCGCCCGTGGAGGCCGCCACCGACCGTGCCGGGACGTCGAGCGTGACCCCGTCCGTGAACGTCACCGTGATCGGCGAGGCGGTCATGTTCGCCGCCTGGTACGTGCGCACCTTGCCCTTGACGAACACCGCGTGCAGCGGCGTGTCCGCCCGCACGGACCGGTCGACGTGCCCGAGGCCCTCGAGGTTCTTCAGCCAGTAGAACGTGTGCGCCCGGGACTCGCCCTCCTCGACCGGGTAGGACCCGGCCTGCGCCCGGAACTGCGCGAGCGCCTTCGGGGCGTCGGCCAGTGCCTGGAACTCCCAGATGATGTCCTGCCAGACCGTCGCGGGCCCGCCGTTGTTGCGCTCGAGCTCGGCCAGGTTCCGCTTGACGTACGCCGGGTCGTAGCCCAGGTACAGGTGGCCGGCCGTCGAGGGCAGCAGGTTGATGCCCTGGATCATCTCCGGCTCCGCGGAGAACCAGGTGGCGTACGCACCGCCGTCGCCCCACACCATGCCGACCGTGGAGTGGCCGAACTCGGCGGGGAACGCCTCGTCGTCGTTGTCGAACCAGTAGTTGTGGATCGCCGACGCCTGCGTCGTGTAGAGGTAGATGCCCAGGTCACGGACGGCCTTGTTGCCCGTGGCCTGGCCCCACTGGATGAGCCCGGAGGCGAAGTTCATGCCCTCGGACGACGACTCCTGGTTGTTGCCCGCGCCGAACGCGCCGTGACCGGAGGCCCAGTCGTGGCCGGCGTAGATGTCGAAGTCACGCAGGAACGGGAAGCGGGTGTCCTTGCGGTCCCAGTTCGCGGCGTCCTTGATGACGGTGTTCACCATCGCCCCGTACGCCGAGTCCTTGGCCCACGCGGGGTCGAACTGCGCGACCGTCGCGGCGCCCACGACGAAGTACCCGTAGTGGAAGTGGTGGTCGTTGAGGTCGGTGTCCGAGCCGTAGGAGGCGGGGTAGCCGATGAGCGTGCCCCAGCTCTTGTCGTACGCGAACAGGCGCTGCGTCTCGCCCGGCGAGGCGGTCATCCAGTCGGTGAGGCGCGTCTTGACCTTGTTCAGGATCGCGTCGCGCGCGGCCGGGTCGCCCGTGAGCTGGGCGATCTGGACGAGCTGCGTGGCGCGGCCGATGGCCTTGCCGGTCCAGTAGGTGTCCTCGCCGAAGCCCGCGAACGGGTCCTTGGCCGCCTCCTGGTCGACCCAGCCCTTGAGCTGCGCCGCGTCCGCGCCGCCGGTGAAGCCGGTGTTGGCGAGCTGCGGCAGCACCCCGTTGAACGGCGTGACGGTCGTGAACTGCGACTTGCCGAGCACCACGCGCATCGGGCCGCGCGGCGAGACGTAGGAGTACGTGCTGGGCGTGACCCCCGTGAGGTGGTCGCGCTGGTGCGGGTACAGCGCGAAGACCGTGCCCGTGCCGGTGCCCTCCTTGGCCGTGGTGGTGAACGAGTACGTCGCGCTCATCCGGGCCTTCGCCTCGTCGTACGACCAGGAGACCTTGGTGCCGGTCACGTGGTTGTGCGCGTACGGCGCGTACGCGGCGAGCGCCGCGGCGCGGCCGGAGTCGCTGCCCGTGGTGGGCAGGACGGCGACGGAGAAGTAGTCGCGGCCGGACAGGGACGAGCGGATCGTCGTGCCGGACACCGTCCACGACGAGCCCGACGGCCCGTACGCGGCGTAGTCGTGGCCGTTGACGGTGAAGCCGATCGCGCCGCCCTGGTTGCGCCAGACCGTCGGGGTGCCCTGCGTGGTGAGGGTCGCGTCGCCGCCGGTCTTCGTCGCGTAGACGAACGGCAGGCCGTGCCCGAACGTCGTGCGCAGGCTGCTCGAGCCGCTGCGCCACAGCTCGGTGACGGTCCAGTCGGAGTAGTCGTCGACCTTGCCCTCGGCGCTCAGGCCCGCGACGCCGACGCGCACGTCCTCCGCGTAGGAGTAGTGGTACTCGGAGACGCCGGTCGAGGTGCCGGTGATCGTCGCCTTCGTCGGGTAGCTCACGCCGAGCCCGTCGGTGTACGCCTGGAACACGGCGGGGTGCGCCGCGAGCGCCGCGGAGACCGCGGAGCAGTCGAACTTGCGCCACAGCAGCGAGGTCCACCAGTCGTTGGTGGGCACCGCGCCCTCGGGGAAGTTCTCGGTCGCGTGCCGGCGGGGGTCGGTGATCGGACGCTCGTCGCACTCGGTGGGGACGGCGCGGCCGGCGGGGATCGAGTCGGCGTAGCTGCCGGATCCCACGGTCGCGCCCTGGGCGGGGGAGGCCACGACCTGGAGCAGCGAGACGACGAGCCCGGCGGCCGCGGCGAGCGCGACGACGGAGCGGGGACGCACCCGCCGCTCCGACGCGGGGCCGGGGACCCCGCGGGATGACGGGTGGGCGAGGGGAGGCATCGGGGTTTCTCCGTTCTCGGCCGCCCGCCGGGGGGCGACGGGCAGCACGGGTCACCGGTGTCCGCGGACGGGCACCGGACGCGGGGGGCCGTGACCGGGCGTCGTCGCCCGGGCTCGGACCGCACAGGGAAGCGGCGGTGAGGGTGGGTCACCGTGGTGGTGCGGCACGGGTGGGTGGGCGGCTCCACGCCGAGGCGCCCGGGCCCCCGGAATGTCCGTTGACTCGTGTCACCAGTGCTATGTCCAGGGTGCGGCCGGGTGCACTCAAAGTCAAGCCGGGGTGAAATCGGTGAACACCCGCGGCGCTGACCTGCGCGAGGATGGGCGCGTGACCTACCGCGTGATGACCGTGTGCACCGGCAACATCTGCCGCTCACCGATGGCCGAGATCGTCCTGCGCGACCGGTTCGAGGCCGCCGGGCTCGGCGGGCTCGTCGTCGTCGACTCCTCCGGGGTGTCCGACGAGGAGCACGGCAACCCCGTCGACCGCCGCGCCCGCTCCGTGCTCGCCGCCCACGGGTACCCCACCGGGGAGGGCCACCGCGCCCACCGCATCACCGCGACCGAGGCCGCCACCCGCGACCTCATCCTGCCCGCGACCGCGCAACACGCCCGCGCCCTGCGCCGCCTCGCCCCGCCCGAGGTCGCCGACCGCATCGTGATGCTCCGGCGCTTCGACCCCGCTGCGCCCGTCGTCGGACCCGGGGAGCCCGAGCACGTCCTCGACATCGACGACCCCTGGTACGGCGGCATGCAGGACTTCGAGGACTGCCTCGCCCAGATCGAGGCCGCGGCCGACGGCGTCGTCGCCCACGTCCGCGCGGCCCTCGCCGCCCGCTGACCCGGCCGCCCAGCGCCCCGCCGTCGCGCGGGGCGCGGCGCACCGACCGCGCGGACAGCCGGGTGCGGCACGGTGGGGGCGGGCAGGATGGGCGTGTGAAGGTTGCTGCCCGGGCCCACGTCCCGCCGTTCGCGGTCATGGAGATCATCGCCGCCGCCAACGCCCGCCGCGCCGCCGGTGAGCACGTGCTCAACCTGTGCGCGGGGGAGCCGTCGACCGGCGCGTCCGACGTGGTGCGGCACCGCGCCGTCGAGCTGCTGACCTCCGGCGACCTGGGCTACACCGAGGCGCTCGGCGCCCCCGGGCTGCGGGCCGCGATCGCCGCGCACCACGGCGACTGGTACGGCGTGGACCTGGACCCGGCGCGCATCGCGGTGACGACGGGCTCGTCGGGCGGGTTCATGCTGACGTTCCTCGCGGCGTTCGACGTCGGCGACCGCGTCGCCCTCGCCCGCCCCGGCTACCCGGCGTACACGAACATCCTCGCCGCGCTGGGCTGCGAGGTCGTCGAGCTCGCCGCCGGCCCCGCGACCCGGTTCCAGCCGACGGTCGCGATGCTCGAGGAGGCGCACGCGGTCCGACCGCTCGACGGGCTCGTCGTCGCGTCGCCCGCCAACCCCACCGGCACGATGATCGAGGCCGCCGAGCTCGAGGCGCTCGCGCGCTGGTGCGGCGAGCACGGCGTGCGGCTGGTGTCCGACGAGATCTACCACGGCATCACGTACACGGACGCGGAGGTCGCGACCGCCGCGCGCTTCCTCGACGCGGGCGCGGTCGTCGTGAACTCGTTCTCCAAGTACTGGGCGATGACGGGCTGGCGGCTCGGCTGGCTCGTGCTGCCCGACGACCTCGTCGCGCCCGTCGACGCGCTCGCCGGCAACGTCGCCCTCTGCCCGCCGGCGCTCGCGCAGCATGCGGGCGTCGCCGCCTTCTCGCCTGCGGGCATGGCCGCCGCGCGCGAGAACGTCGAGCGGTACGCCGGCTCGCGCGCCCTGCTGCTCGAGCGCCTGCCCGAGCTCGGGTGGACGCACGTCGCCCCCGCCGACGGCGCGTTCTACCTGTACGGCGACGTGTCCGCCTCCGGCCTGGACTCCGTGACGTGGTGCGCGCGGCTGCTCGACGAGGCCGGGGTGGCGCTCACGCCCGGCACGGACTTCGACCCCGTCGACGGGTCCCGCTACGTGCGGCTGTCGTTCGCGTCCTCGCCCGACGTGGTCCGGGAGGCGGTCGACCGCATCGTCGCCTGGCAGCGGACCCTCTGAAGCGGGGCGAACCGGGCACCGGGAGGTCCGCTCGCTCGTTGGGGTGAGGTCAGCACCCCGAGGAGCTTGGAGCGCGCCATGCACTGCCCCGTCGACCAGACCACGCTCGTCATGTCCGAGCGGCAGGGCGTCGAGATCGACTACTGCCCGACCTGCCGCGGCGTCTGGCTGGACCGCGGGGAGCTCGACAAGATCCTCGACCGCGCCGCCGCTCAGCCCGCGGGCGGGCCCCCGGCCGCAGCGCCGGCGGGTGCGCCCGCGTACGGGACGCCGCCGTCGGTGGGCGACGTGCTGGGGGGACGCCGGCACGACGAGCCCGGGTACCGCGCGTACGAGGCGCGCGGCTACGACGAGCGTCGGTACGACGAGCGCGACGGGCGGCGGGACGGCCGCGGCGACGACGACCGCGCGCGCCCCGGCTCCTACGACCCGCGCCACGGCGACCCGCGCCGCCGGAAGAAGCGCGGCTCGTGGCTCGAGGACCTCCTCGACTTCGACTGAACGTCCCCCGGCCGGCGAACGGGTGGAGGAAGTCGCAGCAGGCGCGATTTTCTCCACCCGGTCGACGGGGCGTGGGGTGAGCGCGGCGACGTAGGTTGGGCGTGTGCGGATCGAGGCGCTCGTCGAGCCGGTCGCGGAGCTGACCGACGCCCAGCGCGTGCGCTCCGCCCGGCACCTGCTGCTGCCGGGCATCGGGCTCACGGGGCAGCGGCGGCTGCGGTCCGCGCGCGTGTGCGTGCTCGGCGCCGGGGGTCTCGGCGCGCCCGTGCTGCAGTACCTCGCCGCGGCGGGCGTGGGGATGCTCGGCGTCGTCGACGACGACGTGGTCGACGAGTCCAACCTGCAGCGGCAGGTCGTGCACGGCGTCGCCGACGTCGGGCGGCGCAAGGTCGACTCCGCGGCCGACGCCGTCGCCGCGATCGACCCGACCGTGCTCGTCGTGCGCCACGACGTGCGGCTGACCCGCGACAACGCCGCCGACGTGCTCGCCGGGTACGACGTGGTCGTCGACGGCACCGACAACTTCCCGACCCGCTACCTGGTGTCGGACACCGCCGCCGCGCTCGGCGTGCCCGTGGTGTGGGGGTCGGTGCTGCGGTTCGACGCGCAGGTCAGCGTGTTCTGGTCCGCCGCACCCGGCGGGGGCGTGACGCTGCGGGACCTGTTCCCGCGCGAGCCCGGGCCCGACGAGGTGCCCTCGTGCGCCGAGGCCGGCGTGCTCGGCGCGATGTGCGGGCAGGTCGGGTCGCTCATGGCCACCGAGGTCGTCAAGCTCGTGTGCGGCGTGGGGGAGCCGCTGCTCGGCCGGGTCCTCGTGCTCGACGCGCTGCGCGCCCGCTGGACCGAGGTCCCGCTCGCGCCCGCACCCACGTCCGCCGGTGCGCCCGTTCCCGCGCCCGTCGACGAGCCCGTCCCCGCGCCCGTCGACGAGCCCGTCCCCGCCGGTGCACCCCTTCCCGTGCCCGTGCCCGTGAGCCGCGCGGGCTCGTCGGACGACGTGCCCGTGGTGGACGCCGACTCGCTCGCGGCGCGGCTCGCGGACCCGGCCGACGCGGTCGTCGTCGTGGACGTCCGCGAGGCGCACGAGGTCACGGCGACCCCGTTCCCCGGCGCGGTGCACGTCCCGCTCGCGCGCGTGCTCGACGGCTCCGCGCTGCGCCCCTGGGAGCACGGGCCCGAGGTCGTCGTCGTGTGCCACGCGGGGGCGCGCTCGCACGCGGCCGCGCAGGTGCTGCGCTCCGCGGGCGTCGACGCGGCGAGCCTCGCGGGCGGGGTCGTCGCGTGGCGGGCGCGGGCCCGCGTCTGACGGCCGCGGTGGCAGGATCGCCGCGGACGGTCCGACGACGGGAGGGCAGCGTGCGAGGTCTCGACGAGCACCGGGCGGCGGCGCTCGCGCTCGCGGCGCCGCTCGAGCCGGTGGAGGTGCCGCTGCTCGACGCGCTCGGGCTCGTGCTGGCTGCCGACGTCGTCACCGACGAGGCCCTGCCCCGGTGGGACAACTCCGCGATGGACGGGTACGCGGTGCGCGCGGCCGACGTCGCCGCGGCCTCGTCGGGCACGCCCGTGCGGCTGCGGGTGGTGGGTGACGTCGCGGCGGGCTCCGACGACGAGCCCGCGGTGACCCCCGGCACCGCGGTCCGCATCATGACCGGCGCCCCCGTGCCCCCGGGCGCGGACGCGGTCGTCCCGGTCGAGCAGACCACGGCCCCGACCCCGGCGGGCGACGGCGCGGACGGGGCGTGGGTCGTGCCCGGGGGAGTCGTCGAGGTGGGCGCGGTCGTCGTGGCGGGGCAGCACGTGCGTCGCGCGGGGGAGGACGCCACCGCGGGGGACGTGGTGCTCACCGCGGGGGCGGTCGTCGGCGCGGCGCACGTCGCGGCGGCCGCGTCGGTCGGGCGCGCGACGCTCGTCGTGCACCGCCGCCCGCGCGTGGCCGTCGTGTCCACCGGCGACGAGCTCGTCGCCCCCGGCAGCGCGCTGCGCCGCGGGCAGATCCCCGACTCGAACTCCTGGCTGCTCGCGGCCGCGCTGCGCGACGCGGGCGCGGACGTGCTGCGGCTCGGCCCCGTCGGCGACGACCCCGCCGCGCTGCGCGCCCTGCTGCACGCGCTCGACGCGGGCGAGCACGGCACCGTCGACGGCGTCGTGACGTCCGGTGGCGTGAGCGCCGGGGCGTTCGACGTGGTCAAGGCCGCGCTCGCCGACGAGCCGGGCGTCGCGATGGTCCCCGTCGCCGTGCAGCCCGGCAAGCCGCAGGGCCTCGGCCGCCTGCCCGCCGGGACTCCCGTCTGGACGCTGCCCGGCAACCCCGTGAGCGCGTTCGCGTCGTTCGAGATGTTCGTGCGCCCCGCCGTGCGGCGGATGCTCGGCGCGACGCCCGACCGGCCGCGTGTCGCCGCGGTCGCCGACGAGGGGTGGCGCACCCCGCCCGGCCGCGCGCAGCTCATGCCCGTGCGCCGCGTCCCCGAAGTCCCCGAAGTCCCCGAGGTCCCCGACGCCCCCGGCGCCCCGCGCGTGCGGCGCGCCACCGCGCGCGGCTCGGGGTCGCACCTCGTCGCCCGGCTCGCCCTCGCCGAGGGCCTGGCCGTGATCCCCGCCGACGTGGACGAGGTCCGCGCCGGCGACACCCTGGAGGTCCTCTGGACATGAGCGAGCTGACCCACCTCGACGCGCGCGGCCAGGCCCGCATGGTCGACGTCACCGCGAAGCAGCCGACGGTCCGCTCCGCGACCGCGACCGGCCTGGTCGCGGCGCCGCCGGCGGTGGTCGCCGCGCTGCGCGACGAGACCGTCCCCAAGGGCGACGTGCTGGCCGTGGCGCGGATCGCGGGCATCGCCGCGGCCAAGCGCACGCCCGACCTGCTGCCGCTCGCGCACGTCATCGGCGTGCACGGGGCGGTCGTCGACCTGGAGGTCGTCGACGCGGGCGTGCGGATCACGGCGACCGTGCGCACCGCCGACCGCACGGGCGTCGAGATGGAGGCGCTGACGGCCGTGTCGGTCGCGGCGCTCGCGGTGGTGGACATGGTCAAGGGGCTCGACAAGTCCGTGCACATCGCGGACGTGCGGCTCGTGGCGAAGACGGGCGGCAAGTCCGGTGACTGGCACCGCGAGCCCTGACCCGCGCCCCGACGCGACGGCTCCCGCCCCGGGCGCGGCGGGCGACGACGCCCGGGCGCTCGCCTGGGACGCGGTCGTGCTCGCCGGGGGAGCGGCGCGGCGGCTGGGCGGCGAGCGGCCCGGGGACGTGAAGCCCGGGCTCGTCGTCGGCGGCCGCGCGCTCGTCGACCACGCGCTCGCGGCCGTCGCGGGCGCGCGCCGTCGCGTGCTCGTCGCACCTGCGGACCTGGCGCGCCCGGGCGTCCCCACGACCCTCGAGGACCCGCCGCTCGGCGGCCCGGTCGCGGGCCTCGCCGCGGGGCTCGCCCTCCTGCCCGCCTCCACCGGTCACCCCGGCGCGGCGCCGGCCGACGAGCTCGTCGTCGTGCTCGCGTGCGACGTGCCGCGCGCGGGCGAGGTGGTGGACGCGCTCGTCGCCGCCGCGTCCCGGCCGGGGGTGGACGGCGCGCGGCTCGTCGACGACGACGGCGTGCCGCAGCACCTCGTCGCGGCCTACCGGAGCAGGGCGCTGGACGCCGCGCTCGCCGCGCTGCGGGCCGGCGCGGGCGTGCGTGGCGCGTCGGTGCGGCGCCTCGTCGCGGACCTCGCGCTCGTCGGCGTGCCCGACCCGGGCGGGGCGGCCCTCGACGCGGACACGTGGCCCGCGGTCGAGGCGCTGACCGCGCGCCTGGGACCTGGGACGATCGACGCGACACCCGACCACGGAGGGACCCCGTCATGACCGACCCCCGCCGCGCCCCCGGCGCCGACCTGCCGCTGTGGGTCGAGCACCTCACCGCCCGCCTCGGCGTCGACCCCGCGCTGGTCGACGTCGACCGCCTGCTCGAGCTGTCGTCGGGCGTCGCGCACGGCGTGGCCCGGCCCGCGGTGCCGGTGTCGATGTTCGTCGCCGGGCTCGCGGCGGCGGGGCGCACGCCCGACGAGGTCGCGGCGCTGCTCGCAGAGGTCGAGGCCGCGGCCGGCGCGTGGGGGGACGAGTGATCACCGTCCGGTACTTCGCCGCGGCCGCGGAGGCCGCGGGCCTCGACTCCGAGCAGGTCCCCGCCGGGTCGGGTGCCGCGCTGCGGGCCGACCTCGTGCGCCGTCACCCGGACCTCGCGGGCGTGCTGGACCGGTGCGCGCTGCTGGCCGAGGGTCGCCGCCTGGAGGCGTCCGACGAGGCCACGCCCGGGACGACGCTCGACGTCCTGCCCCCGTTCGCGGGCGGCTGACGGGCGCCGGAGCGGCCAGGTCGGGGAACCAGCGGGGCCGGGCAAGGACCCACGTGGGTTCCCGCCGCTTTGTAGTTCCGCGAGCGCTCGCGCCCACTTAGCCTAGGTGCATGCCTTCGACCCAGAGGTTCGACATCACCCGTGTCAAGCTCAAGCACTATCGGAGCATCGGTGAGTGCGACGTCAAGCTCGAGCCCCTGACGATCCTGGTCGGCCCAAATGGGTCAGGCAAGTCGAACTTTGTCGACAGCCTGCGTTTGGTGAGTCAAGCGCTCGACGAAAATCTCGACAATGCGCTGCGAGAGAGAGGTGGAGCGGCGGAAGTGCGCCGCAGGTCAAATGGCCACCCCACGCATTTCACTGTCGACCTGACATTTGAGTCTGCGGACTACTCTGGAACGTACATGTTCCAGATCGGCGCAAGCCAGGGGGGCGAATATCGGGTTGCCAGGGAGTCGTGTCGCGTTCGTCCTGCGGGAGCGATGGTCGACGGCGATCACTGGTACGAGGTCCGCGACGGTAAAGTGATCGACTCCTCCTATGACACGGCGATGCCTCCTGCGTCGGAGGACCGGTTGTATCTCGTAAACGCCGCTGCACTCCCACACTTCCGGAGCGTGTTCGACGGCTTGAGCGACGTGAACGTATACAATCTGAACCCCGGTGTTATGCGCGAACCGCAAAGGCCCGATGCGGGCGACCTCCTGCGTCGAGACGGCGCTAACATCGCGTCTGTCCTTGAGCATCTCCAGCGTAACGATCCGGCTACCAAGGCAAAGATCGAGGACTACCTCCAACTGGTCGTTCCAGGAACCACCGGTGCAAGTCGTGTTAGTTATGGGGCATATGAGAGCATCGCGTTCCGCCAGAAGGTCGCCGGACGCAAGGACACGTGGACCTTTCCAGCGACGTCGATGAGCGACGGCACACTGCGCGCTCTAGGGGTGCTGGTCGCGCTCTTCTCTCGTGGCAATCACGGATATAGCCCGATTGGGATCGAAGAGCCCGAGACCGCGTTGCATCCGGCCGCGGCCGGCTTGCTTCTAGAGGCGTTGCAGACGGCGAGTGAGGACCGCCAGGTAATCGCGACGAGTCACAGTCCCGAACTTCTTGACTCTGCCGACCTCAAGCCTCACAACATTCTCGCGGTTCGAGCGGATGGAGGGGTGACGACGATCGGAGAGGTCGACGAGGTGACCGCTAAGTCGATCGAGGACAAGGAGTTCACGGCCGGTGAGTTGCTGCGAGTGGACCAGCTCCAGCCAAACCAGGTCTTCTCGCAGCCGGGGTTGTTCGCGTGAGCGGCCCCGTCTATATCGCCTCGATAGTGGAAGGTCATGGAGAGGTCGAAGGCCTGCCAGTGCTCCTCCGCAGGATTGCCGCCCGACATGACTGCAGTCCGATCGTCCTGCGACCGCACCGTGTGCCGCGCGGCAAGATGCTCAACCGGCCGCACGAGTTGCAGTCTGCTGTCCGTCTCCAAGCAGGCCGGCTCCGTGGGGCAGGGATCTTGGTGATCCTGGCCGACAGCGACGATGACGAACCGGTGTGGCTCCGCGACCAGCTTGCGACCATCGTCGTTGCTGCCGCTGTCGGCGTTGATGTCCGTGTGATTGTTGCGGTCCGCGAGTATGAAGCCTGGTTCCTAGCGGCCGTCGACTCGCTGCGGCCGCACCCGTCAATGTCGGACGACGCTGTGTATGCCGGGGATCCAGAGGTGCCGCGCAGCCCCAAGGACAGGCTCGGCGAACTGATGGTGGAAGCGTACGGTTCGGTTCGCCATCAGCCTGCCTTCAACGCGATCCTCGACATCGACGCCGCGGCTGACAGGAGCCCCTCGTTCAGGCGGTTCGTGGGTGCCCTAGACGAGGCCCTCGCCGGAATGAGTGATTAGTAGAGGAATCAGCCGCCGATCGCGCTCATGGGGCGGCGCGGCTGGAGGAACGTCGGGTCGTCGATGTCGTGGCCGGCCTTCTTGCCGGCCAGGCACGTGCGGTACGCGGCGGCGAGGCCCGCGTCGATCGTCTCCGTGGGCTCGTCGGACCGCAGGACCTCGCGGGTGTCGACCTCGGCCTGCGAGAACAGGCACGCGCGCAGCTGCCCGTCGGCGGTGAGGCGCAGCCGGTCGCACGCGCCGCAGAACGGCGCGGACACCGACGCGATGACGCCGACCGTGGCGGGTCCGCCGTCGACGGTCCACAGCTCGGCGGGCGCGGCGCCGCGGCCGGGCACCTCCTCGAGCCGGAACGCGGCCCGCAGCCGCTGCAGGATCTCGGCCTGCGTGACCATCTCCGTGCGGTCCCACGTGTGCCCGCCGTCGAGCGGCATCTGCTCGATGAACCGCATCTGGTAGCCGCGTTCCACGGCGAACCGGGTGAGCGCGACGACCTCGTCGTCGTTGACGCCGCGCATGGCGACGGCGTTGATCTTCACGGGGTGCAGGCCGGCGGCGTCGGCGGCGGCGATGCCCGCGAGGGTCTCGACGAGCTTGTCGCGGCGGGTCAGCTCGAGGAACCGGGCCCGGTCGAGCGTGTCGAGGCTGATGTTGACGCGGCTGAGCCCCGCGTCGCGCAGGGGCGCGGCGAGCGCGGGCAGGCGCAACGCGTTCGTCGTGAGCGACACCTCGACGGGCGCGCCGTCGGGGGTGGTGAGCGCGGCGAGGCGGCGCACGACGTCGACCACGTCGACCCGCAGCAGCGGCTCACCGCCGGTGAGCCGGATCTCGCGGATGCCGAGGTCCACGCCGACGCGTGCGACGCGCACGATCTCGTCGGTCGTGAGCATGGTGGAGCGCGCGAGCCACGGGACGCCCTCGGCGGGCATGCAGTACGTGCAGCGCAGCGAGCAGCGGTCCGTGAGCGAGATGCGCAGGTCGTGGTGGGCGCGGCCGAACCGGTCGACGAGCTGCCCGCGCGCCGTCCCGCCGGCGTCGCGGGTCACAGCCCGACCCAGTGGTGCGTGCCGTTCGCGAGCAGCTCGCGCTTCCAGACGGGCAGCTCGGACTTGACGGTCTCGACGAGCCGGCGGCACGCGTCGAACGCCTCGGCGCGGTGCGCGGCGGCGACGGCGACGACGATCGCGGCCTCGCCGACGCGCAGGTGCCCGACCCGGTGGCTCACGGCCACGCCCAGCACGTCGTCGTCGCCCGCGACCCCGTCGGCGATCCGGCGCAGCACCGCCTCCGCGTCCGGGTGGGCACTGTACTCGAGCCCGACGACCTCGCCGGCGACCGACGGGTCGTGGTCGCGGACCAGCCCGACGAACGTCGCGACCGCCCCCGCGCGCGGGCCGGACACGTGTTCCACGTGAAACAGCAGGTCAAGCGGGGTGTCGCAGATCCGCGTGATCATCGGTGATCGCCGCCCTCGACCTGGCTCAGCAGGTGCGGCAGGAGGGGGAGCAGCACGCCGAGCCCCTCGCGCACGCCGCCGGGGGATCCGGGCAGGTTGACCACGACGACGCCGTCCGCGGTGACGCCCGCGAGCCCGCGGCCGAGCACCGCGGTGGGCACGTCCGACGAGCGCCGCAGCAGCTCCGGCAGGCCGGGCAGCTCCTTGGCGAGCAGGGGGCGCGTGCCCTCGGGCGTCTCGTCGCGCGGGCCCACACCCGTGCCGCCGGAGGTCACGACGAGCCGCGCGCCACCCGCGGCCGCGGCCTCGATCGCCCCGCGCACCGACGCCGCTCCGTCCGGCACGACGACCGCGTCGGGGACCTCGAAGCCCGCGCCGCGCAGCGCCTCGACCGCGGCGGGGCCGGACCGGTCCTCGCGCGTGCCCGCGGCGCTGCGGTCCGAGACCACGACGACCGCGGCCCGCACGGGAGCCGTCGCTCCGTCGCTCGTCGCGCTCGGCCCTTCCGGGTGCTGGCTCACCGCGCCAGGCTAACCACGACTTGTCCCCCCTTGCCCACCGTCTCGCCGTGGGAAACCCGGCCGCGGCGAGGGGGCCGGGTGCACCGGGGGTCGGGCCCTGGTGGGCGGGGTGACCGCGGCGGCCGGGGAGCCGGTAGCCTGAACCCGACAACTGAACACGCTGCTCGAACCGTGGCGGGAGAGTCCCGCGTACCGCGGGCGCCGAAGGAGCAACCCTCCCCGGGAATCTCTCAGGCCCCCTGTACCGCCACGGCGAGGCAACTCTGGAAAGAGGCCACGCCCAGCAGTGGCCCACCGACGGTGCAAGCCGGCGCGCCCCGTGAAGGCGGACCGGCAAAACTCTCAGGTCGTCGTACGCGGCGGATGACAGAGCGGGGAGCCCACCGCCCGTCCCGGCCGACGCCGGGCGCCCCCCGGAGCAGACCGTGTCGATCACCCAGCCCGCAGCCGATCTCGGCGCCCCCAGCGGCGCGGCCCCCGCCGCGCTCGACTTCGCCGACCGCCACGTCGGCCCCCGCCGCGGCGCGGAGACGGACCGCATGCTCGCGACCGTCGGCTACGCCACGCTCGACGAGCTCGTCGACGCCGCGGTGCCCGCGTCCATCCGCACGGGTCGCCCGCTGGACCTGCCCGAGGCGCAGGGCGAGTCGGAGGTGCAGGCGGCGCTGCGCGCGATCGCGGACCGGAACCGGGTGCTGCGGCCGATGATCGGCCAGGGGTACTACGGCACGACGACCCCGGCGGTGATCCGCCGCAACGTGCTCGAGTCGCCGGCCTGGTACACGGCGTACACGCCGTACCAGCCGGAGATCAGCCAGGGCCGGCTCGAGGCGCTGCTGAACTTCCAGACGGTGGTCGAGGACCTCACGGGCCTGCCGGTGGCGAACGCGAGCCTGCTCGACGAGGCCACCGCCGTCGCGGAGGCCGTGGCGCTCATGTGGCGCGCGCAGCGCGGCAAGGCGGGCACGGTCGTGCTCGACGACCGGCTGTTCGGCCAGTCGCTCGCGGTGACGGTGGGCCGCGCGGAGGCGATCGGCCTGCCCGTGGTGGTGGCGGACCTGTCGCAGGGGCTGCCGGAGGTCGAGGGCGACCTCGTCGGGCTCGTCGTGCAGCAGGTCGCGGCGACGGGAGAGGTGCGGGACCTGCGGGACGTCGTCGCGGCGACGAAGGAGCGCGGCGGCCTGGTGACGGTCGCGGCGGACCTGCTGGCGCTCACGCTGCTGACGTCCCCGGGCACGCTCGGCGCGGACGTCGCGGTGGGCTCGGCGCAGCGGTTCGGCGTGCCGCTGTTCGGCGGCGGCCCGCACGCGGCGTTCATGGCGGTGCGCTCGGGCCTCGAGCGGATGCTGCCGGGCCGGCTCGTCGGGGTGTCGGTGGACGCGGACGGCGCGCCCGCGTACCGCCTGGCGCTCCAGACGCGTGAGCAGCACATCCGTCGGGAGAAGGCGACGAGCAACATCTGCACCGCGCAGGCGCTGCTCGCGGTGGTCGCGTCGATGTACGCGGTCCACCACGGCCCCGACGGCCTGCGCGACATCGCGACGCGCGTGCACCGGCACGCGGTGACGCTCGCGGCGTCGCTGCGCGACCTGGGCGTCGAGGTCGAGCACGAGGTCGTGTTCGACACGGTGCGCGCCGTGGTCCCGGGGCGGGCGGCGGACGTCGTCGCGGCGGGCGTGGCGCAGGGCGTGAACCTGTGGGCGCCGGACGCGGACCACGTGCAGGCGAGCACCGACGAGACGACGACGCTCGACGACCTGGTCTCGGTGGTCCTGGCGTTCGTCGGCGCGGGCGTCACGGACGCGCCCGTCGACGGCGGCGACGACGCGCAGTGGACCTCGCCGAGCGGTGCGTTCACGGTCCGCGGCGGCGCGTTCGCGTACACGGCGCCCGAGGTCGCCCCCACCCTCCCGGAGTGGGCGCTGCGCACCGACGCCTACCTCACGCACCCGGTGTTCCACCTGTACCGGTCCGAGACGGCGATGCTGCGCTACCTGCGCCGCCTGTCCGACCAGGACCTCGCGCTGGACCGCACGATGATCCCGCTGGGCTCGTGCACCATGAAGCTCAACGCGACCGCGGAGATGGAGCCCATCTCGTGGCCGCAGTTCGCGGACGTCCACCCGTACGCCCCGGCGGACCAGACGCAGGGGTACGCCGAGCTGGTCACGCAGCTGCAGGACTGGCTCGCGGAGATCACCGGCTACGCGGCGGTCTCGGTGCAGCCGAACGGCGGCTCGCAGGGCGAGTTCGCCGGGCTGCTCGCGATCAAGGCCTACCACCGCGACCGCGGCGAGGCGCAGCGCGACATCTGTCTCATCCCCGCCTCGGCGCACGGCACGAACGCGGCGTCGGCGGCGCTCGCGGGCCTGCGCGTGGTCGTCGTCGCGACCGCCGAGGACGGCGAGATCCTGCTCGACGACCTGCGCGTGAAGCTCGAGCAGCACGGCCCGCAGGTCGCGGCGATCATGATCACCTACCCCTCCACGCACGGCGTGTACGAGGCGCACGTGCGCGAGGTGTGCGACCTGGTGCACGACGCGGGCGGCCAGGTCTACATCGACGGCGCGAACCTCAACGCGCTCGTCGGCCTGGCGCGGCCGGGGGAGATGGGCGGCGACGTGTCGCACCTCAACCTGCACAAGACGTTCTGCATCCCGCACGGCGGCGGCGGCCCGGGCGTGGGCCCGGTCGCGGTGGCCGCGCACCTCGTGCCGTACCTGCCGGGGAACCCGACGACGAGCCCGCGCACGCCGGACGCCGCGGCGCACGCGTCGCAGGTCCCGCCGGTGTCCGCGGCGCCGTGGGGCTCGGCCGGCATCCTGCCGATCTCGTGGGCGTACGTCGCGCTCATGGGCCCCGACGGCCTGCGCCGCGCGACCGAGGTCGCGGTCCTGGCCGCGAACTACCTGGCCACGCGCCTGCGCGAGCACTACCCGGTCCTGTACACCGGCCCGAACGGGCTGGTCGCGCACGAGTGCATCCTCGACCTGCGGGAGATCACCAAGCGCACGGGCGTCACCGCCGAGGACGTGGCGAAGCGGCTCATGGACTACGGGTTCCACGCGCCGACGCTCGCGTTCCCCGTGCCCGGCACGCTCATGGTCGAGCCGACCGAGAGCGAGGACCTGGCCGAGCTCGACCGGTTCGTCGAGGCGATGATCGCGATCCGCGCGGAGATCGAGGAGGTCGCCGCGGGCACGTGGCCGCTCGAGGACTCGCCGCTGCGCCAGGCGCCGCACACGGCCGCGTCGGTCACGGCCGACGAGTGGACGCACCCGTACCCGCGCGAGCGCGCCGCGTTCCCGGTGCCGGGCCTGCGCCGCACCAAGTACTGGCCGCCGGTGCGCCGGATCGACGGCGCGCGCGGCGACCGCAACCTCGTGTGCTCGTGCCCGCCGGTCGAGGCGTTCGCCGAGTGACCGCCGCACCGGCACCCGCACCCGCACCGCACGCACGAGCCGCCCGACGAGAGGACCGAGGATGACCGAGCCCCGCCTGTCCCCGCTGCACGACGAGCACGTCGCGCTGGGGGCGTCGCTCACCGACTTCGCCGGCTGGCAGATGCCGCTGCGCTACGGCTCCGACGTCGCGGAGCACACCGCGGTGCGCACCGCCGCGGGCCTGTTCGACCTGTCCCACATGGGCGAGCTGTGGGTGCACGGCACGGGTGCGGGCGACGCGCTCGACCGCGCGCTCGTCGGGAACCTGTCCGCCCTGGCCCCCGGCCGGGCGCGGTACACGATGATCTGCCAGGAGGACGGCGGGGTCCTCGACGACCTCGTCGTGTACCGCCTGGCCGACGACGAGCACGGCGCGGTGTACCTGGTCGTCGCGAACGCGTCGAACGTGGCCGTGGTGCGCGGCGCGCTCGCGGAGCGGTTCGCGGGGCGTGCCGACGTGACGCTCACCGACCGGTCCGACGAGACCGCGCTCGTCGCCGTGCAGGGCCCGCGGGCCGAGGAGGTCGTCGCCGGTCTCGTCGACGACGCCGCCGACGCGGACGCCGTCCGCGCGCTGCGCTACTACGCCGCGGTCCCCGCGCGCGTGGCCGGGCTCGACGCGCTCGTCGCGCGCACCGGGTACACGGGCGAGGACGGGTTCGAGCTGTTCGTGCCCGCGGGCGACGCGCCCGCGCTGTGGCGCGCCCTGCTCGCCGCGGGCGCCCCGCACGGCCTGGTCCCCGCGGGCCTGTCCGCGCGCGACTCGCTGCGCCTCGAGGCCGGCATGCCGCTGTACGGCAACGAGCTCGACACCACGACCGCCCCGCACGACGCGGGCCTGGGCCGGGTCGTCAAGCTCGACAAGGTCGACGCCGACGGCGCCCCGCTGCCGTTCGTCGGCCGTGCCGCGCTCGACGCCCGCGCGCACTCCGCGCCGGCGCGCACGCTCGTCGGGCTGCAGGGCCTGTCCCGCCGCGCGGCCCGCCACGGCTACCCGGTCGTCACGTCCGGCGGCGCGGTCGTCGGGACCGTGACGTCCGGGGCGCCGTCACCGACCCTCGGGTTCCCCGTCGCCATGGCGTACGTGACGCCGGAGGTGTCCGCCGAGGGCACCGAGCTCGCCGTCGACGTGCGCGGTCGGCACGAGCCGGTGCGCGTCGTGCCCCTTCCCTTCTACCGTCGTCCTCGGTAGACCCACCCATCCCAGAGCGGAGCACCCCATGACCACCGACCTGCCCGGCGACCTCAAGTACACGCTCGAGCACGAGTGGCTCTCCGACGGCTCGCCCGCGACCGTCGGCATCACGTCCGTCGCGGCCGAGGCCCTCGGCGACGTCGTCTACCTCGAGCTGCCCGCGGTCGGGGAGACCGTCACCGCCGGCACCGTGATCGGCGAGATCGAGTCGACCAAGTCCGTCTCGGAGCTGTTCTCGCCCGTGACGGGGACGGTCGTCGAGGTGAACACGGCCGCCGTGGACGACCCGTCGGTCGTCAACGCCGACCCGTTCGGCGCGGGCTGGCTCCTCAAGGTGGACGTCACCGAGGCGGGCCCGCTGCTGACCGCCGAGGAGTACGCCGCGCACGCCGCGGTCTGAGGCTCCGCGTCCTCCGGTCACGGGACCGGTTCCGGCGCCGTGGGCAGCCGCCGGCGGGGCCGAACGGGTGAAAGCGCTGCGGTTCGGCGGGGCCGGGTGTATCAGCGGCGCCGTCGGGCGTTCATTGTGGGGCACAGCAGGACGACCGTGGGGTGCGGATCCATGGTGAGAAAAGTCCGGCGAAACGGCGTCATAGCCGTGCGCCTGCGCGCTCTCATCCACCGAACGCCCCGCGGCACCCGGTCTCGACCGGGGCCGTGCACCGATCGGAGGACAGAATGAGCATGCTCGAGACCGCAGCCCCCCTCACGGGCGCGGAGACTCTCACCCGGCGCGAGCGCGTCGTGCTCGCGGAGCTCGCCGAGGACGTCACCCTCGAGGAGATCGCGACGCGGCTGTTCGTCACGCGCAACACGGTCAAGTCGCAGGTCCGCAGCGTCTACCGCAAGATCGGCGTCTCCACGCGCGCCGAGGCCGTCGCCTGGGCGGAGGCCCACGGCATCCGCTGAACCCCCCCGAGAGTCTGCGCCGCTCGACGACGAACGGCTGTCCCCGCCACCGTGCGGGCACCCGACCGGCTCGCCCTGACGAGGGCGGGCCGTCGTCGTGTCCGGGCCCGGTCGCTCAGTCGGCCGCGCCGACCACGATCTCCTCACCGACCTGCTCGCGGTGCACCTCGACGCCGTCGGCGCGGGCGAGGTGCCGGCGGCCGGCGGTGACGACGAGCGTGGCGGCGAGCACGACGACGACGGCGAAGAAGAACGGCGTGGCCGTCGTGCCGGTGACGTCGGCCAGCCAGGACGCGAGCGGCGGGGCGACGGCGCCGCCGAGGAAGCGCACGCCCGAGTAGGCCGACGACGCGACGCCGCGGGGCAGGTCCGTGGCCTCCATCGAGCACTCGGTGAGCACGGTGTTGAGGATGCCGAGCAGCAGCCCGCCGACGACGACGAGCACGACGAGCGCGGTGGCGCTGGTGTGCAGCAGCCCGGCGAGCAGCAGGACGACCGCGAACGCCGGCATGACGACCTGCAGCACGGTGGTGCGGCGCCAGAACCGGGTGAGCAGGGGAGCGCCGAACACGGACGTGACGGCGAGCGCGAGCCCCCAGCCGAAGAACACGAAGCCGAGCGACATCGCGTCGGACATGCCCAGCGGCTCGAGCGCGAACGGTGTGTAGGCCAGCAGGACGAAGAAGCCCATGTTGTAGAGCACGGCGGACGTGGCCATGACCCGCAGGCCGGGGACGGCCAGGCCGCGGAACGGCGCCGACAGCGCGGTGGGCGCGGGGCGCTCGGGCGTGCGCAGGAGCGTGGCGATCGCGATGAACGCGACGGCCATGAGCGCCGCGGTGCCGAAGAACGGGCCGCGCCACGACACCGAGCCGAGCAGGCCGCCGGCGAGCGGGCCGACCGCGAGCCCGACGCCGAGCGCCGCCTCGTACAGGATGATCGCGTTCGCGGCGCCGCCGGACGCCGCGCCGACGATGGACGCGAGCGCGGTCGAGATGAACAGCGCGTTGCCCAGGCCCCAGCCGGCGCGGAACTCGATGATCTGCCAGACGCTGCCGCTGGACCCGGCGAGCGCCGCGAACGCGACGATCACCGCGAGGCCGGCCAGGAGCGTGCGGCGCGCGCCGAGGCGGCTCGACACCCAGCTCGTGAAGAACATGGCGACGCCGGTGACCAGCAGGTACGTGGTGAACAGCAGCGACGTCTGGGTCGGGGTCGCGTCGGTCGCCTCGGCGATGGCCGGGAGGATCGGGTCGACGAGGCCGATGCCCATGAAGGAGACCGTCGCGGCGAACGCGATGGCCCAGACCGCGACCGGCTGCCGCAGCAGGGAGCCGCCCCCGTCCTCGTCGTGCGGGGGTGCCGCCGTCCGGCGGGTCGTGTCCACTGCGGTCACTGGGGGGCCACCTCCGGGTGGGTCGGCGCGGTGCGGTGCGCACCGCGCGGGGTCGTGCGGTCGTCGAGCTCGACGCGCTCGGCGAGCAGGCGCACGGTGCGCCGCAGGGCGTCGAGGTCCTCGGGGGACAGGTCGCGGAAGAACGGGGCGAGCGCGGTCGCGACGGACGTGCGCCACCGGGTGTACGCGGCGGTGCCCTCGTCGGTGATCGCGACGGTGGTCGCGCGGGCGTCGTTCGGGTCGGGCACGCGCAGGACGTGGCCGCGCTCGACGAGGGTGCCGACGAGCTTGGTCATGGTCGGCTGGGCGACGCGGCTGTGGGCCGCGAGCTCGCCGACGCGCAGCGGGCCGTGCGCGGCGAGCACGGCGAGCGTGCGCCAGACGGCGGGGGACTCGGTGGCGCCGGGCGTGTCGGCCAGCAGCCGGGCGGCGACGCGGACCATGCGGCCGTTCGCCTGGACCAGGTCACCGAGCAGCTCGCGCAGGTCGTCGTCCGTCGTCACCCGAGGAGAATACATAGATAGGCTATCTATTCACAAGAGGTGGAGCGCGGGCCGGTCCTGGCAGACTCGCCGCATGGCTCCCGTGCTCGTCGTCGCGGCCGCGATCGTCGACGACCTCGACAACCCCTCCGCGCTGCTCGCCGCCCGCCGCGCGAGACCCGCGAGCCTCGCCGGCCGCTGGGAGTTCCCCGGCGGGAAGGTCGACCCGGGGGAGACCCCGCAGGAGGCCCTGCACCGCGAGCTGCGCGAGGAGCTCGGCGTGCGCGTCGCGCTCGGCGACGAGCTCGTCGGGCCCGACGACGGCGCCTGGCGGCTGTCCGACACGTACGTCATGCGACTGTGGTTCGCGGAGGTGTCGTCGGGGACGCCCGAGCCGCTCGTGGAGCACGACGAGCTGCGCTGGCTGGCGCGCGGGCACTGGCTCGGCGTGCCGTGGCTGGACGCCGACGTGCGGATCGTCGAGCACCTCGACGCGGTGCGTCAGCCCTGAGCGAACCTCGGTTAGCACTCTCCATGCGAGAGTGCTAGTACTGGAGACGTAGCCCCCGGGCGCGAGCGTCCGGGACGTACCCGAGGCGCCGGAGGGTCCGACGCCTCGTCTCGAGGAGGTGAAGGGTATGGCTACGCGCATCGACCCGTTCCGTGAGATGGACCGGCTCCTGACGTCCGTCCTCGCCGCCGACCGCAGCACCGCGCTCGCGCAGGCGATGCCGATGGACCTCTACCGCTCGGGCGACCACTACGTCCTGCACGTCGACCTGCCCGGCGTCGACCCCGGCAGCATCGACGTCAACGTCGAGGACCGCACGCTCACCGTGCGCGCGCAGCGCTCGCCGCGCACCGACGACGACGTGCAGTGGCTCGCCAAGGAGCGCCCGTCCGGGACGTACGCCCGCCAGCTCACGCTCGGCCGCGGGCTCGCGCTCGACGCGATCAGCGCGACCTACAGCGACGGCGTCCTGACGCTCACCATCCCGGTCGCCGAGGAGGCCAAGCCGCGCCGCATCGAGGTGCAGCACGGCGCGTCCGCGCCCGCCCTCGAGGCCGCGAGCGCCTGACCCGACCAGGCACCACCGGCCCGCGCGGCCCGCCCGCGCGGGCCGGTGCGCGTCCGGGGTCGCGCGAGCCCGCCCGGTCAGGCGGGCAGGGCCGCCGCGATGCGCTCGACCGCCTCGGTGAGGACCGCGCGCGACGTCGCGAAGTTCAGGCGCGCGAACCCCGCGCCGGGGCGCCCGAAGCTCGGGCCCGGGTTCAGCGCGACCCGCGCCTCGCGCAGGATCCGGTCCGCGGGGTCGTCGTCGCCGGGGAGCTGGTCGCGCAGGTCCAGCCACGCGAAGTACGTCGCCGCGCCCGGGGTCCAGCGCGTGCGCGGCAGGCGCGCCCCCAGCAGGCCCCGCAGGTGGTCCCGGCTGTCGCGCAGGGAGTCGAGCAGCGCGTCCAGCCAGGCGTCGCCCTCGGTCAGCGCCGCCACCTGCGCGATCGTCGCGACGTGCGCCACCTCGGACAGTACCGTCGGCGGGAGCCGGCGCAGGTCCGCCGCGGCGCCGGGGCCGGGCACGGCCAGCGCCGCCTTGAGACCCGCGAGGTGGAACGCCTTGGACGCCGAGTGCAGCGCGACCGCGTCCTCGACCACCTGCACCGCCGACACGAACGGGGTGTCCGCGTCCAGCACGAGCGGCGCGTGGATCTCGTCGGACACCACCCGCACGCCGTGGCGCGCGGCCAGCTCGCCGACGGCGCGCAGCTCGTCGGGCGTGTGCACCGTGCCCGTCGGGTTCTGCGGGTGGCACAGGAGGTACGCCGCGGAGCGCCCGTCCGCGCGGGCGCGCGTGAACGCCGCCTCCAGCGCCGCGAGGTCCAGCCGGCCGTCGGGGCGCAGGTCCGCGGTCTCGACGCGGGGGCCCGTCCGGCGGACGAACGCACGGAACGGCGGGTACACCGGCGGGTTGACCACCACCGTGCCGTCCGGGCCGGTGAGCAGCCGCACCAGCTCCGCGACGCCCTGCATCACGTCCGGCACGAGAGCCGCCGCGCCCGGGTCCGGCGACCAGCCCCAGCGGCGCTCCGCGAACGCCGCGAACGCCTCCGGGTACTCGCGGCCCGAGACGTAGCCCGTGTCGCCGCGGCGCACCGCGTCCGCGACCGCCTCCACCACCGGCTCGCACACCCGCACGTCCATCTCCGCGACGAACAGCGGCAGGACGTCCGGCGGGTAGCGGCGCCACTTCTGGCTCGTGCGGGTCCGCAGCTCGTCGAGGGGCACGTCGAACAGGGTCACGACGCGAACGCTAACGAACCGGGCCGGCCCCCTGGGGAGGCCGGCCCGGTCGGCCGCGGTGGGTCAAGGACCGCGGGTCGGTGCGGGGGGTGGTGGGTCAGAGGGTCGCGCGGACCGCCTGCGTCGCCGCGAGCATGTGCTCCAGGCTCGGGGTGGTCTCCTCGTACCGGCGGGTCTTGAGGCCGCAGTCCGGGTTGACCCAGAGCTGGTCGAGCGCGATGGCCTTGACCGCGCCCGTGAGCAGCTCGGTGATCTCCTCGACCGACGGCACGCGCGGCGAGTGGATGTCGTACACGCCCGGGCCGACCGCGCGCGGGTAGCCCGCGGCCGCGATGTCCTCGACGATCTCCATCTTCGAGCGGGCCGCCTCGATGGACGTCACGTCGGCGTCGAGGCCGTCGATCGCACCCATGATCTGGCCGAACTCCGAGTAGCACAGGTGCGTGTGGATCTGCGTGTCGGGGCGCACGCCCGACGTCGCCAGCCGGAACGACTTCACGGACCAGTCGAGGTAGTCCGCGTGGTCCGCCTCGCGCAGCGGCAGCAGCTCGCGCAGCGCCGGCTCGTCGACCTGGATCACCGCGATGCCCGCGGCCTCGAGGTCCGCGATCTCGTCGCGCAGCGCCAGCGCCACCTGGTTCGCCGTCTCGCGCAGCGGCTGGTCGTCGCGCACGAAGCTCCACGCGAGGATCGTCACCGGGCCGGTGAGCATGCCCTTGACCGGCTTCTCGGTGAGCGACTGCGTGTACGTCGTCCAGTCCACCGTGATCGGCTTCGGCCGCGACACGTCGCCCCACAGGATCGACGGGCGCGTGCAGCGCGAGCCGTACGACTGCACCCAGCCGTTCTCCGTGACCGCGAAGCCGTCGAGGTTCTCCGCGAAGTACTGGACCATGTCGTTGCGCTCGGGCTCGCCGTGCACCAGCACGTCCAGGCCGATGCGCTCCTGCAGCTCGACGACGCGGCGGATCTCCGCCTTCATCTCCTCGACGTACTGCTCGTCGGTCAGCTCGCCCTTGGCGTGCGCGGCGCGGGCCTTGCGGATCTCCGGCGTCTGCGGGAACGACCCGATGGTCGTCGTCGGCAGCGGCGGGAGGTTCAGGCGCGCCGCCTGCGCCTCCTTGCGCTCGTCGAACGAGCCGCGCGCGAACGCGTCGTCGGACAGCGCGCCGGTGCGCTCGCGCACCTCGGGGCGGACCACGCCGGGGGCGCTGCGGCGCGACGCGACCGCGTCGGACGCCTCGAGCAGCTGCTCGTGGATCGCCTCGCGCCCCTCGGTCAGGCCCTCGGCGAGCGTGACGACCTCGCTGACCTTCTGGTCCGCGAACGCGAGCCACGAGCGCAGCGTCGGGTCGAGGTTCGGCTCGTCGGCCGTGTCGTGCGGGACGTGGAACAGCGACGTCGACGTGCCGACCGCGACCGCGCCGGCGCCGATGACCTCGAGCTGCTCGAGCACCTGGAGCTTGGCGTCCAGGTCCGCGCGCCAGATGTTGTGGCCGTCGACCACGCCCGCGACGAGCGTCTTGGTCTCCAGGCCCGGGACCGCCTCGGTGGGCGCGGACCCCTTGACCAGGTCGAGGCCGATCGCCTCGACGTCCGAGCCCGCGAGCACCGGCAGCGCAGCGCCCAGGTCCCCGTACGGGGCGGCGACGAAGAGCGCGGGCCGCTGCGGGCGCGCCAGCTCGGTCGCGAGCACCCGGTACGCGTCCGCCGTCGCGGCGAGCAGCCGCTCCGTGGGCACCGCGACGCTCTCCGAGACGAGCGCCGGCTCGTCGAGCTGCACCCACGTCGCACCCGCGGCCGCGAGGTCGCGCAGCAGGTCCGCGTACACCGGCAGCAGGTCGTGCAGGCGGTCGATCGGCGCGAAGTCCTCCGGCGCGCCCTCGGTCGCCTTCGCGAGCGCCAGGTACGTCACCGGGCCGACGACCACCGGGCGGGTCAGCACGCCGTCGGCGAGGGCCTCGACGAACTCCGCGACCGGGCGCGTGCCGACGTAGGAGAACGTCGTCTCGGGGCCGATCTCCGGCACCAGGTAGTGGTAGTTCGTGTCGAACCACTTCGTCATCTCGAGCGGCAGGTCGTCGCCGCGGCCGCGCGCCACGGTCGAGTAGCCCGCGAGGTCGAGCGTGCCGTCCTCGCCGACGAGGTCCGCGAACCGCGCCGGGATCGCGCCGACGACCGCGGTCGCGTCGAGCACCTGGTCGTAGAACGAGAACGCCGACGGGATCGCCGGGACGTCCTTCGGCAGGCCCAGCTCGACGAGCCGGTCACGCGTGCGCTTGCGCAGCGCCGCCGCGGTGGCCTCGACCTCGTCGGCCGTGGACCTCCCGGCCCAGAACGCCTCGATGGCCTTCTTGAGCTCGCGGCGCGGCCCGATGCGCGGGTAGCCCAGCACGGAGCCGGTCGGGAACTGGGGGGTCTCGCTCATGGGGGTCCAGCCTTCGTGTCGTGGTGGTGCGTGGGTTCGGGGGACGTGGCGGGCCGCGCTCAGCGGGCCTTGCCGTCCAGCTGCGCGCCCTCGAGCAGGTCGAGCGCGGCCTCGTGCTTGTTGTACGTGTAGAGGTGGACGCCGGGAGCGCCGCCGTCGAGGACGCCCTTGACGAGGTCGACGCCCGCGCGCGTGCCGATGCGGTGCCGGGTCACCGGGTCGTCGGCCGAGCCGAGCGCGTCCAGCAGGTCCCGCGGGACGGGGACACCCGTGAGCTCCTGCGTGCGCAGCAGCCGCGCCGGGTCCGTGAGCGGGATGATCCCCGGGACGATCGGGATGACCACGCCCGCCTCGCGCGCCTCGGCCACCAGGCCCAGGTACGACTCGGCGTCGTAGAACACCTGCGTGATCGCGAAGTCCGCGCCCGCCTCCTGCTTGGCCAGCAGCGACGCGACGTCCTGCGCGCGCGTGCCGCCCGTGGCCGCGTTGCCGCGCGGGAACGCGGCGACCGCGACCGACAGCGGCCGCACCCGGGCGCGCACCGCCTGCGCCGGGCTGGCGCCGCACCGCCGCGACTCGATGTCCCGCAGCAGGCCGACGAGCTCGCTCGCCGTCTCCAGGCCGTCGGGGTGCGCCTGCCAGTCGATCTGGCCCGCGGGCGGGTCGCCGCGCAGCGCGAGGAACGACCGCACGCCCTCGTCGAGGAACTCCTCGACGATCGTCGCGATCTCGTCCCGGCTCGTGCCCACGCACGTGAGGTGCGCGATGGGGGACAGCGAGGTCTCGCGCAGCAGCCTGGAGACGAACGCGCGGGACGTCTCGCGGGTCTTGCCCGACGCGCCGTACGTCACCGAGACGAAGTCCGGGTGCGTGGCCTCGAGCTGCCGCACGGTCTCCCACAGGCGCGGCGCGGCCTGGGGGTTGCGCGGGGGGAAGAACTCGAACGAGAGCGTGGGGCGGTCGAGCGTGCCCAGGGGGCGCGGGTCGGCGGCCACGTGGGCCCCGGCCGAGGCGCCCGTGCGCACCTCGCTGCTCGCGCCCGCGGCGCGCGCCTCGTCGAGCCGCGGCTGCGCCACGGGTGGGTTCACGGTCGCCGCGCTCACGCCAGCGGTCCGATCAGACACAGGGTCTGCGACATGTCGACTCCATCGGTCCTGGCGGAAGCACCCACACCCTCGTCGCGGAGGGGGGTTGCTGCGGCGTCGTCGAGCCAGGTCTCTCGGCCGCTCTGGATGGTTGCCGTGATCGTAGAGCCGTCGCCCACATGCTGACCACGATTTCTCACGTGACGAGACGCGGGAGCGCGTGTCGCGGACGCCTCGCCGCGACGTCGCAGATCAGGGCGTTCCGCCCACGGCCGGCGCCCCGCCACGGAGGGCCCGGGGGTGCGGTCGAGCGCGGACACGGCCGGGGGCCGCGTCGACGGACGTCAGGCGAGCGGGCGGGGCCGCTGGTGGGGGATCTCGCCCCAGCCGACCGTGCCGGCGAGCGTGGAGAGCAGGCCCTCCTCGACGGCCTGCAGGACCTGCGCGTCCGGCGGCGTCGTGCCGCCCAGCGCCTCCCGGGCGCCGAGGACGGCGTCCAGGCCGCCTTCGGGGTCGGGCATCTCGGTCATGCGCGGAACTGTAACCCGCGTGCTCGATCAGGCGTAGCGCCACGAGCGGGATCACCCGTCAGGAGCACACCCGATCGTCGGTCGTGCGGGGAGCCCCGACCGCTCGGGCGACCGGGGCAACCGCCTCTCGGCGTTGTCCACAGGACGTCTGACCTGCGGTTCCGCCCGGATCGTCCCCCTGAGTGCCGGCCCGACGAGCGCGCCGGGTGAGATCTCAGGCGCGCACGGCCGGGCAGGTGACGAGGTGGTCGTCCACCAGGCCGCACGCCTGCATCGCCGCGTACGCGGTCGTCGGCCCCACGAACCGGAACCCGAGCGACTTGAGCTCGCGCGCGAGCGCCCGGGACTCCGGCGTCGCCGCCGGCACGTCCGCCCACGATGCAGGCCGCACGTGCCGGGTGCGGTCCGGCGCGAACGACCAGAACAGCGCGTCGAGCGTGCGCCCCGACCCGTGCAGCGCGAGCAGCGCGCGGGCGTTGGCGACCGTCGCCTCGATCTTCTGCCGGTTGCGCACGATCCCCGCGTCGCCCAGCAGCCGCTCGACGTCGTGCTCGTCGTACCCCGCCACGACCTGCGGGTCGAACCCCGCGAACGCCTCCCGGAACGCCTCGCGCTTGCGCAGCACCGTGATCCAGCTCAGCCCCGACTGGAAGCCCTCGAGCGCGATCCGCTCGAACAGGGCCTCCTCACCGTGCACCGGCACGCCCCACTCCTCGTCGTGGTACCGCTCGTACAACGGGTCCCCGTCCCCGAAGCACCGCCCGCCCGCGGGCGCGGGCGCCGGGGGAGCGGTGGGAGCGGGCGTGGTGCCGACGGTCGCGCTGTCCATGCCGGGAGTCTGCCGTCCTGCACCGACACCCCGCCGCCTCCGCCCCCACCCTGTGGACACCCAGGCGACACCCCTCCCCCCCCCCTACCCCCCCCCCCCCCCCCCCCCCCCCCCCCCCCCCCCCCCCCCCCCCCCCCCCCCCCCCCCCCCCCCCCCCCCCCCCCCCCCCCCCCCGCCCCCCCC
>Ga0182792_1000248_pt1 | contig 53081 bp, 52 predicted proteins | sample Passage237B_FD_130497 | JGI IMG/M metagenome (GOLD analysis project Ga0182792, IMG submission 130497) | Cellulose adapted compost microbial communities from Newby Island Compost Facility, Milpitas, CA, USA - Passage2 37B (version 2) (version 2) ...
CGAGCCGCCGCCGACGGGGGGCGCGGGCGAGGGGGGGGACCCCGCCAGCGGCGGCGGCGGGCCCGACCCGCCGGTCGACCGCTCGGTGTTCGGGGACCAGGCGGGCGACGTCGCCCCGTCCGAGGACGGCTCGACGGTCTACCTCCTCGGCCCCGAGACGGTGAGCGGCGAGGCCCTCTCCAAGGCCGAGGCCCGCCTGGAGGGCGGCCAGTGGGCCGTCATGGCCGCGGTCCGCTCCAAGGACCGGATCAAGGCCAACGAGATGTTCAACATGTGCGCCGGGGGCCAGCCGACCTGCCCCACCACCGAGATGGCGATCGTCCTCGACGGCCAGGTCATCTCGGCCCCGGCGGTGCAGCAGCCGAACCTGGCCGACGAGGAGTTCCGCATCACCGGCAACTTCGACGCCTCGGGCGCCAAGGACCTCGCGCTCGTGCTCCGCTACGGCTCCCTGCCCGTCGTCTTCGAGCAGGCCGCCCTCCAGCAGGTCTCGGCCACCCTCGGCAGCGACTCGCTGCGGGCCGGCCTCATCGCCGGCGCCATCGGCATCGTCGCCCTCGCCCTCTACATGATCCTCTACTACCGGGGCTTCGGCATGACCGTCGTGCTCAGCCTCCTGGTCTGGATGGCCCTCATGTACGGGCTCGTCTGCTTCCTCTCCGAGACCCAGGGGTTGGCCCTGACGTTGGCGGGCATCACCGGCATCATCGTGTCGGTGGGCACGACCGTGGACACCTACGTGGTGGTGTTCGAGCGTGTCAAGGACCTCATACGCGAGGGCAAGACCGTCCGGCGCGCCACGGAGCTGGGCTACGAGTCGGGCATCCGCACCGTGCTCACCGCCAACGGCGCCGCGTTCATCGGCGCCTTCCTCCTCTGGTGGCTCACCGTCGGCCCGGTGCGCGGCTTCGCCTACTTCCTCGGCCTGTCGGTCATCCTCGACCTGGCCGTCGCCATCCTCTTCACCCGGCCGCTGATCCTGCTCGCGTCGCGCTCCGAGCGCTTCGCCGGCGCCCGCTTCTTCGGCATCGGCACCGCCACCGACCAGGTGAGCGGCGCCGGGCGCGACGGGCGCGGCGGACCCGACGGGCCACGGCGCGGCAGGAGGGCCGTCGCCCGGCCGGCCGAGGACGAGCAGGAGGGAGGCGAGCGATGACCGCACCCGTCGACCAGAAGCCCCACGGCGTCCTCAAGCGCCTGTACCACGGCGAGACGCGCGCCGACATCGTCGGTCGCTGGAAGCTGTGGTTCGCCATCTCCGGCGTGCTCCTGCTCATCGGCCTCGCCACCCTCGCCACCCGGGGGCTCAACCTCGGCATCGACTTCACCGGCGGCACCATCTGGAAGGCGGCCGCCGGCGACGCCACCGTCGCGGACGTGAGCAGCGCGGTGAGCAAGCTCGGCTACCGGGACGTGCAGGTCCAGGAGGTCACCGAGGTCATCGACGGCGACGAGGTCCGCACCATCCAGGTGGAGGCCGAGGCATCGGCGGACCCGACCAGGGCCACCACCGAGGCGCTGGACGAGGCCACCGCGACGCTGCGCGACCTCCGGGAAGACGTCTCGGGCGAGGCCCGGAAGGCCTTCGACACCGCCTACGGCAACCTGTCCGAGCTGCACGGCCCGTTCCGCACCGACGTGCCGACCGAGCTGGCCGACCTCCAGGAGCGCCTCGACGGCGCGAAGGCGTCGCTGGCGAAGGCCAAGGGCGACGAGCAGGTGACCGAGGCCCGCACCGAGGCCGAGGCCGTCGAGAAGCTCGTGGAGGAGCTGGGCGACCTGGAGGACGCCGAGCGCCGCCGGGTCAGCCAGGACGTGAGCACCGAGCTGTCCAAGCTCACCGGCACCCCGGTGGACGAGATCGTCATCGACCAGGTCGGCCCCTCCTGGGGCAAGCAGATCAGCGAGAAGGCCCGCACCGCGCTGATCGTCTTCCTCGCCGCCATCACCATCTTCATCACGATCCGCTTCGAGCTGAAGATGGCGCTCGCGACCGTCGCCGCCCTCTTCCACGACCTGATCCTCGTCGTCGGCCTCTACGCCGTGGCCGGCTTCCCGGTCACGCCCAGCACCGTCGTGGCCCTGCTCACCATGCTCGGCTTCTCGATCTACGACGGCATCGTCGTGTTCGACCGGGTGAACGACAACACGAAGCTGCTCGCCGGCAAGTCCAAGATGACCTACAGCGAGATGGCCAACCTGTCGCTCAACCAGGTGCTGATGCGGTCGCTCAACACGTCGATCACCACGCTGCTGCCGATCCTGTCGGTGCTCGTGGTCGGCTCGTTCGTCCTGAAGGCCACCACGCTGGAGGAGTTCGGCCTCGCCCTCTTCTTCGGCCTGCTCGCCGGCGCCTACTCGTCGCTGTTCATCGCGACCCCGCTGCTCGCCCTCCTCAAGGAGCGCGAGCCCCGCTACCGGGAGCTGCGCGAGCAGATCGAGGCCCGCGGCCACGGCTCGGTGCCGGTCGAGGACGACCCGGCCGACGACGACCCGGTCAAGGCCTCGGTGCTCGCGGGCGGGTCCGTGGCCCCCCGGCCCCGCAAGAAGGGCCGACGACGATGACCGTCGACCTCGCCGCGCACATCCGCGACATACCGGACTTCCCCAGGCCCGGCGTGGTCTACAAGGACATCACCCCGCTGCTGGGCGACGCCGAGGCGTTCGGCACCTGCCTCGACGCGCTCGCCGCGCCGTACGCGGACGCCGGTGTGACCAAGGTGTGCGGCACCGAGGCCCGCGGGTTCATCCTCGCCGCGCCCGTCGCCCGCGGCTTCGGCGCCGGCTTCGTCCCGGTCCGCAAGGCCGGCAAGCTGCCGTGGGAGATCGAGCGCCAGGAGTACGAGCTGGAGTACGGCACCGACCTCCTGGAGATCCACCGCGACGCCATCGAGCCGGGGGAGCGGGTGCTGATCGTGGACGACGTGCTCGCCACCGGCGGCACCGCGGCCGCCACCGCCCGCCTGGTCGACAAGCTCGGCGGCGAGGTCGTCGGCTACTCGTTCCTCGTGGAGCTGGCGTTCCTCGGCGGCCGCGCCGCCCTCGGGGACCGCCCGGTCTCCTCGCTCGTCACCGTCGACTGACGGTCGGCTGAGCCCCGACCGGGCAGGCCGGCGCGGTCGACCGGGCCGCATCCGGCGCGCCGTATCCTGACGCCATGCCCGCCGTGAACCGTGTGCTGCCCTGGCGCCGCTCGTCCGCGCCCGCCTCGGTCGAGACCGCGCCGCTGCTCGCCGCGTTCCGGGCCGGGCACCCCAAGAGCTCGACGGCCCTCATCTCCGCCGCCTACGACCTGGCCGCGGCCGCGCACAAGGGCCAGAGCCGCCGCAGCGGCGAGCCCTACATCCACCACCCGCTGTCGGTCGCCCGCATCGTCGCCGACCTCGGCCTGGACGACATCACGATCGCCGCCGCGCTGCTGCACGACTCGGTGGAGGACACCGGCGTCACCCTGGAGCAGCTCACCGAGCGCTTCGGGGAGGACGTCGCCCGCATCGTCGACGGCGTGACCAAGCTCGACCGGGTCCAGTTCGACTCCAAGGCCGCCCAGCAGGCCGCCACCATGCGCAAGATGCTGGTGGCGATGGCCAAGGACCTGCGGGTCCTCATGATCAAGCTGGCCGACCGCCTCCACAACATGCGCACCCTCGGCGCCATGTCGCCCGAGGCCGCCACCCGGATCGCCCGAGAGACCCTCGACGTGTACGCGCCCCTCGCGCACCGCCTCGGCATGCAGGACCTCAAGCAGCAGCTCGAAGACCTCTCCTTCGCCACCCTGCACCCCAAGCAGTACGCGGAGATCGACCACATGGTCGCCACCCGGGCCCCCGAGCGCGAGCTGTACCTGGAGCAGGTGCTGGAGGAGGTGCGGGAGCGCCTCGCGGAGCTGGGCGTCGACGCGGACGTGAGCGGCCGCCCGAAGCACCTGTGGAGCATCTACGAGAAGATGGTGGTGAAGGGCCGCCAGTTCGACGACATCTTCGACCTCGTGGGCATCCGGGTGCTCGTGGACTCGGTGCGGGACTGCTACGCGGCGCTCGGCTCCATCCACGCCACCTGGCGGCCGGTGCAGGGCCGCTTCAAGGACTACGTGGCCATGCCCAAGTTCAACCTGTACCAGTCGCTGCACACCACCGTCATCGGCCCGCAGGGCAAGCCGCTGGAGGTGCAGGTCCGCACCCGCGAGATGCACCAGCGGGCCGAGTTCGGCGTCGCCGCCCACTTCTCCTACAAGCACGGCTCACCGACCGACGAGCTGGCGTGGCTGAACCGGATCGTGGACTGGCAGTCCGAGACGTCGGACCCGGCCACCTTCATGGAGACCCTGAAGGTCGACCTGGACCAGGACGAGGTCTACGTCTTCACCCCCAAGGGCAAGGTCGTCACCATGGTGAAGGGGGCCACGCCCATCGACTTCGCCTACGCGGTGCACACCGAGGTCGGTCACGCCTGCGTCGGCGCCCGGGTGAACGGGCGGCTCGTCTCCCTCAACCACCAGCTCACCTCGGGCGACACCTGCGAGATCTTCACCTCCAAGGTGGAGGGCACCGGCCCGAGCCGGGACTGGCTCCAGATCGTCAAGACCCCGAGGGCCGCCAACAAGATCCGCCAGTGGTTCTCCCGGGAGCGGCGCGAGGACGCCCGCGAGAACGGCCGGGACGACCTGGAGAAGCAGCTCCGCCGCGAGGGCCTGCCCACCCAGAAGCTGCCGCGGGCGGTGCTGGAGGAGGTGGCGGCCGGGCTCAACTACGTGGACGTCGACGCCCTCTACACCGCGATCGGCGAGCACCACGTCTCCGCCCAGTCGGTCGTGGCCCGCATCTCCAAGGCGCTGCGCTCCAACGACCCGGCCCGCGAGGAGCAGCTCTCCCGGGGCTTCGAGCGGAGCCGCCAGGTCACCTCGGCGTCGCGGGGCGTCGGCGTCCACGTCGAGGGGCTGGACGACGTGCTGGTCAAGCTCTCGCGCTGCTGCCGGCCGGTGCCCGGCGACGAGATCATCGGCTTCGTCACCCGGGGCCGGGGCGTGTCGGTCCACCGGGCGGACTGCTCCAACGCGGCGTCGCTCCAGGCCGGCCAGGCCGACCGGCTCATCGAGGTCGAGTGGGACGAGGACTTCTCCGGCGGCCAGTTCGTCGCCTCCATCGAGGTGCGCTCGCTCGACCGCCGCAACCTGCTGCGGGACGTGTCGATCGCGCTCGGGGAGGCCCACGTCAACATCCTGAGCTGCCACCTGCTGGCCGGCGGCGACCGGACGGCCTCGATGCGCTTCGAGTTCGAGTTGGGCGACCCGGCCCACCTGAGCACCGTGCTCAGCGCCATCCGCTCGATCGACGGCGTCTACGACGCCCACCGGGTCCTCCCCGGCGCCGGCGCCCTCGTCCCCCCCACCTCCCCGATCGACTGACCGGGTTGCTCAGAGGCGGGGGAGGGAGTGGTCCCAGTCGGCCAGGAGGGTGCGGACGGCGGTGGACACGACGAGGGGTTCGTCGAGCATGCCGTGGTGGCCGGCCTCGGGCAGCTCGACCACCGGGGCGTTGCGACCCAGGCGCTGGTACATGAACTCCCCGATGTCGGGGGTGACCAGGCCGAACTCGGCCCGCAGGAGCGCGAACCGGCAGCGGACCTCGGACAGGTAGGGGAGCGCCACGCCCCGGATCGAGCCGCCGAAGGCGCTGAAGAGGTTGTGGTCGAACTTCCAGCCCCAGCCGCCCTCGACCTCGCGCAGCGACCGGCGGGCCACGTGGTGGAGCACGTAGGGCAGGTAGCTCTCCTGGGGCGGCACGGTGCGGAAGCGCCGGAGCGCCTCGTCCCGGTCCGGGTAGACCTTCGGGGCGCCGAACGCCTGGCCGGCCCGGGCCGAGTCGACCTCCGGGTCCGGCTCGGTCACCGGCGAGTCGAGCACGATCACCCCCGCCAGGCGGTCCGAGTGCAGCGCGGCGGTGGCGATGGTGACGAAGCCGCCCATCGAGTGGCCCACGATCACCGGCGGGCCCTCGATGCCGGCGTCGTCCGCGACCGCCATGACCTCGGCCGCCCACTGCTCCAGCGAGTAGCGAGGCCGGCGGTCGCTGTCGCCGTGGCCGGACAGGTCGAGCGCCACGACCCGGTACTGGCGGGAGAACGGCGCGGCGACGTGGGTCCACCAGTGGGCGTGGGCGGCGCCGCCGTGGACGAAGACCAGGCCGCGGCGGCCCGGCTCGCCCCAGGCCAGGTAGTGGATGCTCGCCCCGTCGACGGTGACGTGCTCGTCGAAGAACGGCGTGTGCAGGGCGCGGCGGAACCAGCGGGGCGCGTCGGGGGCGATCAGGTCATCGACGGCGTCGGTCACGGATCGGGACCGTACCGGACCCCGGAACCGGTTCGGGGCGCCGACGGGGGACCGGTAACCTTCCCCGGACCATGGCTCGACCCCGCTTCCAGGCCCTGAAGGGCACCCAGGACGTCCTTCCGCCCACCTCGGCCCGCTGGGAAGCGCTCCTCGCCACCTACGCGACCGTGGTCGAGCGGGCCGGCTACGGCCTCGTGCAGTCCCCGATGTTCGAGGACATCCGCGTGTTCCAGCGCGAGTCCGAGGGCGCGGACGCGGTGCGCAAGGAGATGTACGACTTCCGCGACAAGGGCGACCACCACATCGCGCTGCGCCCCGAGGGCACCGCGTCGGTCGTGCGGGCCTTCGTCCAGCACAACCCGCTCACCCCCTGGAAGGTCTGGTACGCCACCCCGGCGTTCCGCTACGAGAACGCCCAGGCCGGCCGCTTCCGCCAGCACCACCAGGTGGGCCTGGAGCTGCTGGGCACCCCCGACCCCGACGCGGACGTGGAGGTCGTGACCCTGGCGGCCGAGTTCCTCGCCGCCCTCGGGCTGCGGCAGGTGGAGCTCCAGATCAACACGATGGGCACCGCCGAGGACCGCGTCCGCTACGTGGACGTGCTCCAGGCGTGGCTGCGCGAGCGCGTCGGCGACCTCGACCCCGAGGACCGCGACCGCGTCGAGGTGCACCCGATGCGGGTCCTCGACTCCAAGCGGCGCGCCACCCGGGCGGTGACGGCGGCCGCCCCCGCCATCGCGGACCACCTCTCCGCCGAGTCCGAGGCCCACTTCGCCCGGGTGCTCGACGGCCTCCGCGCCGTCGGCATCGACCCGGTGCTGTCGCCCCGGCTCGTGCGCGGGTTCGACTACTACACCCACACCACCTTCGAGTTCGTGCCGACGCTCGTGGACAACGCCCAGGCCACCATCCTCGGCGGCGGCCGCTACGACGGCCTGGTCGAGGAGCTGGGCGGCCGGCCCACCCCCGGCATCGGCTTCGGCTCCGGCATCGAGCGCCTGCTCATCGCCTGCGACGCCGAGGGCACCTTCCCGCCGCCCGACACCCGCCTCGACGTGTTCGTGGTCGACGTCACCGGCGGCGCCGAGGCCCGCGACCTCACCCGCGAGCTGCGCGCCGCGGGCCTCCGCTGCGACCGGGCCTACGACGGCCGGGCCATGCGGGCCCAGATGAAGGCCGCCGACCGCTCCGGCGCCCCCTACGCCGTGATCGTCGGCGAGGCCGAGCAGGCCGCCGGCGCCGCCGCGGTCCGCCCGCTCGCCGACTTCGGCGCGGATCAGACCCTCGTACCCCGCGACGACCTCGTTCCCCACCTCCGCACGCTGCTCTCCAAGGACGCACCATGACCGACCTCCTCGGCCTCCGCACCCACCACAACGGCCAGCTCGGGGAGGGGGACGTGGGGGCGACGGTCACCCTCTGCGGCTGGGTCGCCAAGCGGCGCGACCACGGCGGCGTGGCCTTCATCGACCTGCGCGACGCCAGCGGCGTGGTGCAGGTGGTCATCCACGACGAGGCGGTGGCCCACCCGCTGCGCTCGGAGTTCTGCCTGCGGATCACCGGCACCGTCACCCGCCGGCCCGAGGGCAACGAGAACCCCAACCTCGCCACCGGCACCATCGAGGTCGAGGCCAGCGACGTCGAGACCCTCAGCGAGTCCGCGGTGCTGCCCTTCCCGATCGAGGAGCACGAGACCACCCCGATCTCCGACGAGGTCCGCTACCGGTACCGCTACCTCGACCTCCGCCGGGCCGACTCGGCCGCCGCGCTCCGCCTCCGCAGCCGGGTCAACCAGGCCGCCCGGGGCGTGCTGCTGGACGAGGGCTTCGTGGAGGTCGAGACCCCCACCCTCACCCGCTCCACCCCCGAGGGCGCCCGCGACTTCCTCGTGCCCGCCCGCCTGCGCCCCGGCAACTGGTACGCGCTGCCCCAGAGCCCCCAGCTCTTCAAGCAGCTCCTCATGGTCGGCGGCCTGGAGCGGTACTTCCAGATCGCCCGCTGCTACCGCGACGAGGACTTCCGGGCCGACCGCCAGCCCGAGTTCACCCAGCTCGACATCGAGATGAGCTTCGTGACCCAGGACGACGTGATCGCCCTCGGGGAGCGCATCGCCGCCGCGCTGTGGGCGCTCGTGGGCGTCGAGATCACCACCCCGATCCCGCGCATCACCTACCACGAGGCGATGGCGCGCTACGGCTCCGACAAGCCCGACCTGCGCTTCGGCCTGGAGCTGGTCGACTGCACCGAGCTGTTCGCGAACACCGGCTTCAAGGTCTTCCAGGCGCCGTACGTCGGCGCGGTCGTGTACCCCGGCGGCGCCGGCCAGACCCGCAAGCAGCTCGACGCCTGGCAGGACTGGGCCAAGGCCCGCGGCGCCAAGGGCCTCGCCTACGTGCTGATCGGCGACGACGGCGAGCTGCGCGGCCCCGTCGCCAAGAACCTCACCGACGACGAGCGGGACCGCCTGCCCGGCCACGTCGGCGCCGAGCCGGGCGACGCGATCTTCTTCGCCGCCGGCCCGCCCCGGGCCCAGCGCAGCCTGCTCGGCGCCGCCCGCCTGGAGATCGGCCGCCGGGCCGGGCTCATCGACGGGTCCGCCTGGGCGTTCACCTGGGTGGTCGACGCCCCGCTGTTCGAGCCCACCGACGAGACCGACGACGTGGCCGTCGGCTCCGGCGCCTGGACCGCCGTGCACCACGCCTTCACCTCCCCGAAGCCCGAGTGCCTCGACACCTTCGACACCGACCCGGGCTCGGCCCTCGCCTACGCCTACGACCTCGTCTGCAACGGCAACGAGATCGGCGGCGGCTCCATCCGCATCCACCGCCGCGACGTCCAGGAGCGGGTCTTCGCCGTCATGGGCCTCGCCCCCGACGACGCCGAGGAGAAGTTCGGGTTCCTCCTCGACGCCTTCCGCTACGGCGCCCCGCCGCACGGCGGCATCGCCTTCGGGTGGGACCGCATCTGCGCCCTCCTGAGCGGCGCCCCCTCCATCCGCGAGGTCATCGCCTTCCCGAAGACCGGCGGTGGCTTCGACCCGCTCACCAGCGCCCCGGCGCCCATCACCGCCCAGCAGCGCAAGGAAGCCGGCGTCGACGCCACCGCCGAGCGGCCCGCCGCCCGCAAGGCCGAGGACTAGCCGGGCCGATGGCCGACAACCTGTTCGGGGCCGCGGCGGAGGACCGCCTCGCCAGCCGGGCACCGCTCGCGGACCGCCTCCGGCCCCGCACCCTGGACGACATCGCCGGCCAGGACCACCTGATCGGCCCCGGCAAGCCGCTCCGGGTGCTCATCGAGGCCGACCGGCTGTCGTCGGTGATCCTGTGGGGACCGCCCGGCACCGGCAAGACGACCCTCGCCCAGGTCATCGCCGGCCACACCGCCAAGGCGTTCGAGACCCTCTCCGCGGTCACCGCCGGGGTGAAGGACGTGCGCGAGGTCCTCGCCCGGGCGCAGGCCCGCCTCGGGGAGCAGGGGCGGGGCACCATCCTGTTCCTGGACGAGGTCCACCGCTTCAACAAGGCCCAGCAGGACGCGCTCCTCCCGTCGGTGGAATCGGGGCTCCTCACCCTCATCGGCGCCACCACCGAGAACCCCTACTTCGAGGTCAACCCGCCGCTGCTCAGCCGCTCCACCCTGTTCCGGCTCCGGGCCCTCGACCAGGACGCGGTCGCGAAGCTCATCGACCGGGCGCTCGCCGTCGAGGGCGCCACCGCGGACGACGACGCGATCGAGCACCTCGCGGCGCGCGCCAACGGCGACGGCCGCCACACCCTCACCAGCCTGGAGGTGGCCATCGCCCTCGCGGCGGCGCGGGCCGAGGGCGGCGAGCCGCCCCGGGTGACCCTCACCGACGCCGAGGCCGCGCTCGGCACCAAGGCCATGCGCTACGGCCGAGACGACCACTACGACGTCATCTCCGCGTTCATCAAGAGCGTCCGGGGCTCCGACGTCGACGCCGCCCTCTACTGGCTCGCCACCATGATCGAGGCCGGCGAGGACCCGCGCTTCATCGTGCGCCGCATCCTCATCCTCGCCTCGGAGGACGTGGGCGAGGCCGACCCGCTCGCGCTCGTGGTGGCGGCGGCCGCGGCCCAGGCGGTGGACCACGTCGGCTTCCCCGAGGCGCAGCTCATCCTCGCCCAGGCCGTGGTGCACCTCGCGACGGCCCCCAAGAGCAACCGCTCCACCCTCGCCATCGGCGCCGCGCTCGCGGACGTCCGGGAGCGCCCGTCCTCCGGCGTGCCCGTCCACCTCCGCGACGGCCACTACCAGGGCGCGGCCAAGCTCGGCCACGGCCAGGGCTACCGCTACCCGCACGACGACCCCCGCGGCTGGGTCGAGCAGGAGCACCGGCCCGCCGAGGTGGCCGGGCGCCGCTACTACGAGCCGAGCCCCCACGGCCACGAGGCCCGCATCGCCCAGCGGCTCGCGGACCGCGAGGCGAGCCGGCGCGACCGCGAGCCGAGCGACGGGTCCACCGACGGGTCCACCGGTGGGCCCGCCGGCGATGCCTAACCTCTCCACGATGACGCGCACCGTCGAGCCCCGACCCCGCCGCACCGGCGCCGGGTGCCGCCCGTGAGCGCCGACGTGCTCGCCGAGCTATCCGCCGGCGACCTGACCCTCGTCATCGTGTCGGGGTGCAGCATCGTCGCGGTCGGCGCCATCCTCTGGACCACCGCCCGGCTGCTCGCGGTGGTCCGGGACCTGCGCCGCAGCCTCGACCGCCTCGACCGGGAGGTCGAGCCGCTGGTCACCGACCTGGCCGGCGCGCTCGCGGACGCCAACGAGGAGCTGGACCGCATCGACCGCCTCGTGGGCAGCGCCGAGTCCATCTCGGCCACCGTCGACGCCACCTCCAAGCTCGCCTACCGGGCCCTGTCCGCTCCGGTCATCAAGACCGTGGCCGTCACCTCGGGCGCCTCGCGGGCCGCCCGCCGCATCCGCCGGGGGGGCTGAGTGTCGTCGTCGCCCCTGTCGTCACCGGCCACCGCTCGCTGCAGGACGGCGCTCCGCCTGACGATCGTGGTCGACACCTCGTCCGTGACCGGCGGAGCAGCCGGCCGGACGCCGACCTATCCGAACCGGAGCGACGAGGGCTGATGTTCAAAAGAGCGTTCTGGATGACCACCGGGATGGCGGTGGGTGCGGCCGGGGCCTTCTGGGCCAAGCGGCGGGTCACCGAGACCATCGAGGCGTACCTGCCCGAGCAGGTGGCCGACCGCGCCGCCACCTCCGCCCGCAACCTCGGCACCGCGGTCCGCGCTGCCGCCCAGGAGGGCCGCGAGGTGATGCGGGCCACCGAGGCCGAGCTGCGGGCGCGGGTGGACGAGCGGACCTTCGTCGGCGACCGCCCGGTGGCGCGCCAGCACGCGCCGAGCCGGCCCGCCACCGCGATGCCGCCCACCGCCGGCCGCCGGCGGCGGCGCCACTGAGGCGGGGTCCGGGGCTCGGCGGGCCGGCGATGCGGCTTCGGCGCCCGGGCGGGCATCGGTAGGATGGATCACTTCGGGGACGGAACGCCCGGCCCGCCGCCGCAACCACGAGGAGCGTCGATGCGAGCGCAGGAACTGCGCGAGACCTGGACCAGGTTCTGGACCGAGCGCGGCCACACCGCGGTCGACTCGGCCGGTCTCATCCCGCTCCACCCCTCCGCCCCGATGTTCACCAACTCGGGGATGATGCCCTTCGTCCCCTACTTCGTGGGCGAGGAGCAGGCGCCGTGGAGCCCGCCGCGCACCTCCAGCATCCAGCGCTGCGTCCGCGCCGGCGGCAAGCACAACGACCTCGACGCCATCGGCCGCTCGCCCCGCCACCTGAGCTTCTTCGAGATGCTCGGCAACTTCAGCTTCGGCGACTACTTCAAGGCCGACGCCATCCGCTGGGCGTGGGAGCTGTCCACCGAGGTGCTCGGCATCGACGCCGAGCGCATCTGGGTCACCGTGCACGTGGACGACGACGAGGCCGAGGCGCTCTGGACCGACGAGGTCGGCTTCCCGAAGGCCCGCATCCAGCGGCTCGACAAGGACAACTTCTGGGAGATGGGCGACACCGGCCCGTGCGGTCCCAGCTCCGAGCTGTTCTACGACTTCGGCCCGTCGGTCGGCCCCGACGGCGGCCCCGCCAACCCGGCCGCGGAGCACCGCTACGTCGAGTACTGGAACCTCGTCTTCCAGCAGTACTTCCGCCGTGAGGACGGCAGCCTCCGCCCGCTGGAGTCGAAGAACATCGACACCGGCGCCGGCCTGGAGCGCCTGCTCGCGGTGTCGCTCGACAGCCCGAGCGTGTGGGTTACCGACGAGCTGGCCGAGCTGGTGCGGGCCGGCGAGGCGCTCACCGGCGTGCCGCTCGGCCGCAGCGACCAGGGCGACGTGGCGCTCAAGCTGCTCGCGGACCACGCCCGCACCATGACCTTCCTCGTGGCCGACGGCGTGGTGCCCTCCAACGAGGACCGCGGCTTCGTCCTGCGGCGCATCATCCGCCGGGCCATCCGCTTCGCCTACCTGCTCGGCGTCGAGAAGTCGGTGACCCCGGCCCTCGCCGAGCGGGTCATCGAGCTGATGGGCACGGCGTACCCGGTCGTGGTCGAGAGCGCCGAGCTGGTGACCGCCACCCTCGCCCGCGAGGAGGAGGCGTTCCGGCGCACGCTCCGCAGCGGGCTCGGCATCCTCGACGAGGCGCTGGACGGCCTGCCCGCCGGCGCCGAGCTGCCCGGGGCCGTGGCCTTCCAGCTCCACGACACCTACGGGTTCCCGGTCGACGTCACCAGCGAGATCGTGGAGGACCGCGGGTTCGGCCTCGACCGGGCCGGCTTCGACGCGGCGATGGCGGCCCAGCGCCGCCGGGCCCGCGAGGCCGCCAAGACCGGCGCGGTCGCCGCCGGCGACGAGGCCGACGCCTTCGCCGCGATCCTCGCCGAGCACGGCACCACCGAGTTCGTGGGCCGCGACGTCTTCGAGGTCACCGCCACCGTCCGCGGCGTGGTCCCCGCGGCCGACGGCACCGTCAGCGTGTTCCTGGACCGCAGCCCGTTCTACGCCGAGAGCGGCGGCCAGGTGGGCGACACCGGCACGATCCGCGGCGACGGCTTCGCCGGCACCGTGGTCGACACCCGCTACGCGGTGCCCGGCCTCATCCGCCACGTCGTGTCGGTCACCGAGGGCGAGCCCGTGGTGGGCGCGACCGTCGACGCCGCCATCGACGTCGAGCGGCGCGACGCCATCCGCCGCAACCACACGGCCACCCACCTCCTGCACTGGGCGCTGCGCGAGGTGCTCGGGACCCACGTCAAGCAGCAGGGCAGCCTGGTGGCCCCCGACCGGCTCCGCTTCGACTTCAGCCACTACGAAGCGGTCACCCCCGCCCAGCTCGCCGCCATCGAGGACCTCGTGAACCACGACGTGCTCGCCAACGAGCCGGTCCGCCACTTCGAGACCACCAAGGAGGCGGCGGCGGACCTCGGCGCCATCGCGTTCTTCGGCGAGAAGTACGGCGACATCGTCCGCGTCCTGGAGGCCGGCCCCCACTCCACCGAGCTGTGCGGCGGCACCCACGTCCGCCGGACCGGCGACATCGGCCCCACCAAGATCGTCTCCGAGAGCTCCATCGGCTCCAACCTGCGCCGCATCGAGGCCATCACCGGCTTCGGCCCGATCGAGCGCATCCGCGAGGCCGAGGCCGAGCTGGACGACGCCGCGGCCCGCGTCGGCGTGCCGCGCGCCGAGCTGCTCGGCGGCATCGACAAGCGCCTCGCCGAGCTGAAGGAGCTGCGCGACGAGGTCCGCTCCCTCAAGGCCCGGCTCGCCACGAGCGGCGCGGACGACCTGGCGGCCGCCGCGGTCGACGGCGTGGTCGTCGACCGCGTCGACGGCCTGGCCCGAGACGACCTGCGCAGCCTCGCCGTCGCGGTGCGCGACCGCGACGGCATCCGCGCCGTCGTGCTGATCGGCGCGCCCGAGGGCGGCGGGGTGGCCCTCGTCGGCGCCGCCCGGCCCGACAGCGGCCTCGACGCCGCGGCGCTGATCGCGGACGCGGCCCGCGCCGTGAAGGGCGGCGGCGGCAGGAACCCGGAGCTGGCGGTCGCCGGCGGCAAGGACGCGGGCCGGATCGACGCCGCGCTCGACCTCGCCCGCGCCGCGGCGGGGATCTGAGGTGCGCGTGCTCGCACTCGACCTCGGTGCCAAGCGCATCGGCGTGGCCGTCTCCGACGACGACGGCCGCGTCGCCACCCCCGTCGGCGTCCTCGAACGCCACCGGGACCGGGCCCGGCTGCACCGCGAGGTGGCCGACCTCGTGACCGAGTGGGAGGCCGGGCTGCTGCTGCTCGGCCTGCCCATCGACCTCCGCGGCGAGGTCGGCCCGGCGGCGCAGGGCGTCCTCGCCGAGCGGGACGAGCTGGCCGCGGTGGTGGGCGTGCCGGTGGAGGTGCACGACGAGCGCCTCACCACCCGCATCGCGGAGCACGCCCTGCGCGAGCGGGGCGACCTCGACGGGCGGGCCAGGCGGAAGCTCGTCGATCAGGTCGCCGCATCGGTGATCTTGCAAGATTGGTTGGACCGGCGTGGGGAGGCCACGCCGACCGGGGAGGCCGAGACCGTGCAGCAGGAGAGCGACGAGGGGCGGCCCGGCGCGTGACCTACCGGGACCACGAGGCGGACGACCGGCCCTACGACGGCCCCTACGAGGACGACTGGGACGACCGGTGGGAGGACGGGGCCCACGACGTCGGCACGCGCGATCACGCGTTCCACCCGGCCGACGACGACCTCTGGATCGAGGAGGGCGAGGTGCTCGCCGAGCCGGTGCCCCGGCGCCGGGGCGCCCCGCCGCCGCGCCGGGGTGAGCGGCGCGGGCAGCGCCGGCGCCCGGGCCAGACCGGCGGCGTGCCGGTGGTCGCCACCACCCTGGACGAGGGGGGCGGCCGGGGCGCGGACGACCGCTACGACGACGACCACTACGAGAACCTGCCGCCCGACAAGCTGCCCCGCTGGGTGCTCGTGCTCGGCGTGTTCGTCCTCGTGATCGGCGTGCTCGTGGGCAGCGGCATGTGGTGGTACCAGCGCCAGGTCGACCCGCCGGGCGGGCCCGGCGACCCCGTCGAGGTGGAGATCCCCCGCGGGGCCTCCGCCAGCGGCCTCGGCGGACGCCTGGCCGGCAACGGCGTCGTCACCAACGCCATGCTCTTCAACTTCTGGGCGCAGCGCAAGGGCCTCGGCACCGTCGAGGCCGGCGTCTACACCTTCCGCACCAACATGTCCTTCGACGAGGCCCGGGCGGTGATCGAGGGCGGGCCCACGCGCCAGCTCGACGCCACCGGCGACCAGGTGAAGGTGCTCATCCCCGAGGGCCTCACCATCGAGCAGATACGCACCCGGGTGACCGACACCGTCCCGCGCTTCACCGAGGACGCGCTGGTCGACGCCCTCACCTCGGGAGCGGTCCGCTCCTCGCTCCGGCCGAAGGACGCGGAGGCCACCCCCCGCTCCTGGGAGGGCCTGCTGTTCCCCGCCACCTACGACGTCGGCCCGAAGACCACCGCGGTCGAGTTCCTCAACACGCTCGCCTCGACCATGGAGTCCCGCGTCGCCAACCTGGACCCCGAGGCGTCGGTGGCCGCCATCAACGAGCGCTACGGGCTCGACCTCGGCGTCTACGACGTGCTCGTCGTCGCCTCGCTCGTCCAGGCCGAGGCCGGCGGCGCCCAGGAGGCGGCGAGGATCGCGTCGGTCATCTACAACCGGCTGGAGAAGCAGTCCACCGCCTACCCGCTCGGCATCGACGCCTCTGACGAGTACGGCGCCGACCTGGAGGGGATGACCCCGGCCCAGTACCGCGAGACCGACGGCGCCTACAACCTGCGCAAGCGGGCCGAGCTGCCGCCCACGCCGATCGCCGCGCCCGGCGACTACGCGCTGGAGGGCGCCTTCGCCCCCGAGGACACCGAGTACATGTACTACGTGCTCGTCCAGGAGGGCGTGCACACCTTCGTGGTCACCGACGCGGAGTTCCAGCAGGCCAAGCGGCAGTGCCAGCAGGCCGGCCTCTGTGGCTGAGCCCACCGCCCGGACCCGCCTCGCCGCGGTGATCGGCTCGCCGGTCCGCCACTCCCGCTCGCCGGCGCTCGCCAACGCCGCGTTCCGCGCCGCCGGCGCGGACTGGACGATGGTCGCCCTGGAGGTGGCCGAGGGCCAGGGCGCCGCGGCCGTCGACGCCGCCCGCACCCTGGGCCTCGGCGGGCTCATGGTCACCATGCCCCACAAGGCCGCGGTGATCCCGGCGCTCGACCGCCTCACGCCCGGCGCCGCCGCGCTCGGCGCGGTCAACTCGATCAGCCGCCGGGGCGACGAGCTGGTGGGCGACAACACCGACGGTGCCGGCCTCGTGGCCGCGCTCGCCGCCGCCGGGGTGGCGGTCGCGGGGCGTCGCTGCGCCGTGCTCGGTGCCGGTGGCGCCGCCCGCTCGATCACCTGGGCGCTCGGCGCGGCCTCGGCCGCCTCGGTGGCCGTGCTCAACCGCACCCCCGAGCGGGCCGAGGGCGCCGCCGCGCTCGCCGGCGAGGTGGGCCGCGTCGGTGCCGCCGACGACGTGGCCGAGGCGGAGATCGTGGTCAACGCCACCTCGCTCGGCATGGGCATGGCGCCCGACGACCCCGCCGCGCTGCCGCTCGACCCCACGCTCCTGCGGCCCGGCCAGGTCGTGGTCGACGCCGTGTACCAGCCGCTGGAGACGGCGCTGCTCCGGGCGGCCGCCCGTGCCGGGGCCCGGCCCCTCGACGGGCTCGGGATGCTCGTGCACCAGGCCGCGATCACCATCGAGGCGTGGATCGGCCGGCCACCCGACGTCGGTGCCATGATCGAGGCCGCGCGCGCCTGACCCGGCGGGCCGGCCCGAGGGGGAGCCATGACCACCGCAACGCTGCTGACGCTCCTCGGGGCCTTCGGGCTCGTCGTGGGGTCCTTCCTCAACGTGGTGATCGTCCGGGTGCCGGCGGGGGAGTCGATCTTGCGCCCGCCGTCGCGCTGCCCGCGCTGTCACACCCCGATCGCCGCCCGCGACAACGTCCCGGTGCTCTCCTGGCTGATCCTGCGCGGCCGCTGCCGGGGCTGCGGCGAGCCGATCCCCGCCGGCTACCCGCTGGTCGAGGCCGGCAACGCCCTGCTCTGGGTGCTGGCCGGGCTCCGCTTCGGCGCCACCGGGGAGGCGCTCGCCTACGCAGCCCTGTTCTCGGTGCTGCTCGTGCTGTCGGTCATCGACGCCGAGCTGATGATCCTGCCCAACGCCATCACCTACCCGGCCGCGGTGGCCTCGTTCCTCGGCGTGGTGCCCCTGGCGCTCGGCCACGACGACCCGCTCGGCAAGCTCGCCGGGGCGTGGCTGTCGGGCCTCGGCTTCGCCGGCTTCCTCCTCGCGCTGCTCCTGTTCTGGGAGCGGGTGCTGGACCGTGACGGCATGGGCGGCGGCGACGTGAAGCTCGCCCTCACCCTCGGGGTCTGGCTCGGCTACCTCCACCCCGTGCTCGTCGTCCTCGCGGTGCTCGCCGCGTCGCTGCTCGGCACCCTCGTCGGCCTCGTCGTCATCGCGGTCCGCCGCCGCAACGAGGCGTTCCCGTTCGGGCCGTGGCTGGCGCTCGGCGCGGTCGCCGTGATCCTCGCCGCCGACCCGCTCCTCGGCCTCTACGACCTGTCGGCGGCCTGACCGCCACCCTGCCCCACCACCCTGCCCCGCCACCCCGGAGGGCGCCGGGAACGGCTTCGCCGGGCCGTGGGGGCGACCGGTAGGGTCGGCTCCCGTGATCCGCTTCCTCACCGCCGGCGAGTCCCACGGCCCGGCCCTCATCGTGGTCCTCGAAGGACTCCCCGCCGGCCTGCCCGTCTCGACCGACGAGGTGGCCGCCGAGCTGGCCCGGCGCCGCCTCGGCTACGGCCGGGGGCCCCGCATGCGCTTCGAGCAGGACGAGGTGACCTTCGTGGGCGGCGTCCGCCACGGCCGCACCCTCGGCTCCCCCGTGGCCATCGAGATCGCCAACACCGAGTGGACCCGCAACCCCGACAAGTGGGGCAAGGAGATGTCGCCGGACGCCGCGGACGGCCCCACCGCCTCGCCCCTCACCCAGATCCGCCCCGGCCACGCGGACCTCGCCGGCATGCAGAAGTACGGCTTCGTGGACGCCCGCGACGTGCTCGAGCGGGCCTCGGCCCGCGAGACCGCGGCCCGCGTCGCCGCCGGCACGCTCGCCAAGAAGCTGCTCGGCACCGTCGGCGTGCGCATCGTCTCCCACGTGATCCAGATGGGTACCGCCCGCGTGCCCGCCGGCGTCCGCCCCGGCCCCGACGACCTCGCCACCGTCGACGGCAACGAGGTCCGCTGCCTCGACGCGGCGGCGGCCGAGGCGATGGTCGCCGAGATCAAGGCCGCGGCCAGGGACGGCGACTCCCTCGGCGGCATCGTCGAGACCATCGCCTACGGCGTGCCGGTCGGCCTCGGCAGCCACGTCCACTGGGACCGCAAGCTCGACTCGGCGCTCGCCCGGGCCGTCATGAGCATCCAGGCCGTGAAGGGCGTGGAGATCGGCGACGGCTTCGAGGTGGCCGGCCGGCGGGGGAGCGAGGCGCACGACCCCGTCACCTGGTCGGCCGAGGGCGGCTACACCCGCGGCTCCACGCTCGCGGGCGGCGTCGAGGGCGGCATCTCCACCGGCGAGCCCGTGATCGTGCGGGCGGCGATGAAGCCCCTCGCCACCCTGAACCGCCCCACCCTGGCCACCGTCGACGTGCTCTCCAAGGAGGCCGGCGTCTCGTTCAAGGAGCGCACGGACGTGACCGCGGTGCCCGCCTGCGGCGTGGTCGCCGAGCACATGGTGGCGCTCGCCCTCGCGGACGAGGTGGCCCGCAAGTTCGGCGGCGACTCGGTCGAGGAGCTGGTCCGCAACCACCGCGGCTTCCTCGACGCGCTCGCCGGCGGTCCCGTCGGTGCCTGACCCCACCCGGGTCGCCGGGGCCGGCGGGCCCCGCCACGTGGTGCTCGTCGGGCTCATGGGCTCCGGCAAGACCACCGTCGGCAAGAAGGTCGCCAAGCTGACCGGCCACCGCTTCGTGGACGCGGACGTCGAGCTGGAGGCCCGCACCGGCCGCTCGGTGGCCGACTGGTTCGCGACCGAGGGCGAGGCGGGCTTCCGCCGGGCCGAGGCCGAGCTGCTGGCCTCGCTGCTGGACGAGCCCGAGCCGCTCGTGATCGGCGCCGGCGGCGGCGTGGTGATCGCCCCCGGCAACCGGGCGCTCCTGGCCGGCGGCCGGGCCCTCGTCGTGTACCTGCACGGCGAGCCCGCCTTCCTGGCCTCGCGGGCCCAGGCCAAGCCGCACCGCCCGCTGCTCGCCGGCGCGGACCCCCACGAGCTGTTCGCCCGCCTGCACGCCGAGCGCGACCCCTGGTACCGCGAGGTGGCCGACGCCGTGGTGGAGATCCGCCCCCACCACGAGGCCGGCGAGAAGCCCAAGTGGCGCATCGCCGAGACCGTGGTGGACGCCCTGGCGGGCCTCGACCGGGTCGGTGGCCCAGCAGACGACGTGACCCCCGAGCAGAGGAGCGCTCCCGTGATCGAGCTCGACGTGCCGCTGGGGGACCGCACCTACCCGGTGCTGGTCGGCCCCGGCGCCCGCCACCGCCTCCTGGAGGTGCTGCCCGTCGGCGTGCGGCGGGTGGCGATCGTGACCCAGGCGTCCATCCCGGTCACCGTCGACCCGGGCGTCGACCACCGGGTCTTCACCATCGGCGAGGGCGAGGACCACAAGGACCTCGGCACCGTCGAGGACCTCTGCCGGGACTGGGCGCAGTGGGGCCTCACCCGCGGCGACTGCGTGGTCGCGGTCGGCGGCGGCGTGGTCACCGACACCGCCGGCTTCGCCGCCGCGGTCTACCACCGCGGCGTGCCCGTCGTGCACGTCGCCACCACCCTGCTCGGCCAGGTCGACGCGGCCATCGGCGGCAAGACCGGCGTCAACCTCCCCGAGGGCAAGAACCTCGTCGGCGCCTTCTGGCAGCCCGCCGCGGTCATCTGCGACACCGAGGTGCTCGTCACCCTGGCGCCCCGCGAGTACCGCAACGGCCAGGGCGAGATGGCCAAGTACGCCTTCCTCGGCGTCGAGCGCCTGCCCGACCTCCCGCTGGAGGAGGCCGTGGCCGCGTGCGTGCGGCTCAAGGCCGAGGTGGTGGCCGCCGACGAGCGCGAGGGCGGCCGCCGGGCCGTCCTCAACTACGGCCACACCCTCGCCCACGCGCTGGAGATCGCCGGCCGCTACGACCTCCGCCACGGCGAGGCCGTCGCCATCGGCATCGTCTACGCTGCCGAGCTGGCCCGCCTGCTCGGGCGCATCGACGGGGCCCGCGTCGCCGAGCACCGCCGGGTCGTGGCCGCCTACGACCTGCCGGTGGCGGTGCCCGAGGGCATCGACGCGGACGAGGTGCTCACCCTGTTCGGCCGGGACAAGAAGGCCGTCCGGGGCATCACCTTCGTGCTCGACGGCCCGGACGGCGTCGAGCCGGTGGCGGTGGACGACGAGCGCGTCCTGCGCGAAGCCCTCGACCGCGTCCGGGCCTGACCGAACCTGACCGGACCGGGCCCGGCGGGCTGCGATGATGGTCGGGTGAGCGACGACGCACCCGTGGTCCTGCTGCTGTCCGGGCCCAACCTGAACCTGCTGGGGGAGCGGAACCCGGCCGTCTACGGCACCGCCACCCTGGCCGACCACGTGGCCACCGCGACCCGGGCCGCCGCCGCCCACGGCCTCGTGCTGGAGCACCTCCAGTCCAACCACGAGGGGGTGCTGGTCGACGCGATCCACGCCGCCCGGGGCCGCTGCGCCGCCATCGTCGTCAACGCCGGCGCCCTCACCCACTACGGCTGGTCGCTGCACGACGCGCTCGACGCGTTCGACGGGCCGATCGTGGAGCTGCACCTGTCGGACCCCCGCCGGCGCGAGCCGTGGCGGCACCTCTCGGTCATCGAGCCGGTGGCGGACGTGACCGTGGCCGGCCGGGGCGGCGACGGCTACCGACTCGCCCTGGACGAGGTCGCCGCCCGCCTCTGAGCCCGCCCGCCGCGGCCCGCGCCCCGCCCCCGACGCCCTCCTCGATCGGGCGCGCCAGCCGTGGTGGTGGACGGGCGGCTACCTCACCGGTAGCGTCACCCGGGCCCGCCAAGGCACGGGCTGGTGAGGAGTGGGACACAGATGCACCCCAGCGGACAACGGTCGATCGAGCGGCGTAGCGGCGTTGAGGTGGCGCGGCGTCGGGTCGCGAGGCGGCCTCCGCTCGCCGCGTTGGGCGTCGTCGTGGTCGTCGCCCTGGCCCTGGGAGGCTGTGGCCGCGAGGGGGACGGGGCGGTGACGATGTCGACCGAGCAGTCCGGCAGCGTCGGCTTCGATCAGCTCTCCGAGCCGAGTGACCTGGCTCCGGTGGCTCTGCCCGACGACGTCTACGTGCTGATCGATGGTGGTGATCGGCAGCGCGACACGGCCACCTCCACAGCCGTCTGGCGGGTGGATGCGGACGGCGCACACGACCTCGCGACCGTGCCCGTCCCGCTCCGGTCACCGGTCGCCTGGTCCTCCGGCGACGACGAGGTGACGGTGGTGGGCATGAACTGCTCGACGCTGGTCGACGGCGAAGGCCGACCCACCTGTGCCGAGGCACCGCTTGTGGCCGCGGTGATCGACTTGGAAGGCGAGGTCGAGACCTGGGCTCTCGGCGTCGTCACCTCCGGGGAGGTGGGCTTCTCGGCCGGCCGCCTCGGTGATGCAGGCATCGCCGTGGTGGCCACCGATCCGGCGACGGCCGACCCGCACGCCCTGACGGTCGCCGCGACCGGCGAGCAGGCGGTCGAGCAGGGCGTGGTCGACGCCTCACTGGTCTGCGCCTCGCCGGAGGTGACGGCCCTGGTGCCCCGTGAGCTGGCACCCGGCACGAACCAGGTCCTGCGCATCGCCACCGGCGGCGTCGAGCCGATCGGCGTCGTCCCGCCCCCTGATGCGGAGCTCGCTGCCGTGACGGGCTGCACCGACGGCGCGGTGCTGGTGCGCGCCCTATCGGGACTCGGCGTCCAGGATCTCCGCTTCTCGACGGCTGCTCCCGCGAAGCTGACGACGCTGGAGGTCCCACCTCGCTTCGCCGCCGGCGAGGTCGACCTCGGTTCGGGTGGTCGGGCGTTCTCCTGGACCGCTGACGGCGAGACCTGGCGCTTGGCCGAGGAGCGCGACGGTGCCTGGACGGCCGTTGGCCAGATCGCCTCGCAGGAGCCGCCCCAGCGCACCGTTCGGGGCGAGACCACCTACGCCGCGCTGGTCCTCACCGACGGCAACCCGACCTTCGAGGTGATCGGGTGAAGCATCGATTTGCACTGGCGCTTCTGCTGATGGCGCCGCTGGTAGCTGTGGACGGGGTGGGGCAGCCGTAGCCTGGGTGGCCCTGTCCGCCCCCGATCCGCTGGAGCCCCGATGCGCGTGCCCGACCTCGCCTCGCTCGCACCCCTCGACGTCGCCGCACGAGCCCCCCGGCTGCGGGCGCGCCTCGACCGCGACGGGCTCGACGCGCTGCTCGTGAGCGACCTCACCAACATCCGGTACCTGACGGGCTTCACCGGCTCCGCCGCGCTCCTGCTGGTGACCGGCGACGGCCTGCTCTTCGTGACCGACGGCCGCTACGAGCACCAGTCGGCGGCCGAGCTGGCCGCCGCCGGGGTGGACGCCATCATCGAGATCACCGGCACCGCCCAGCGCGACGTGTTCGCCGCCGCGGTCGAGCGGGCCGGCATCGACCGGCTCGGCCTGGAGGCGGAGTCGGTCACCTGGGCCGCGCAGCGGCGCTACGCGGAGACCTGGTTCCCCGGCCGCACCCTCGTGGCCACCGCCGGCCTGGTGGAGGGCCTGCGCGAGATCAAGGACGACGGCGAGATCGACCGCATCGCCGCGGCGTCGGCCGTCGCGGACGCCGCGCTGGCCGAGGTCCGCCCGCTGCTGCTCGACGGGCCGGCCGAGCGCGAGCTCGGCCTCGCGCTCGACACGGCCATGCGGCGCCTCGGCGCCGCGGACGTCAGCTTCGAGACGATCGTCGCCTCCGGCCCGAACGGGGCGCTCCCGCACCACCGCCCCGGCACCCGGCCCATCACCGAGGGGGACCTGGTGGTGCTCGACTTCGGCGCCCTCGTGGACGGCTACCACTCCGACATGACCCGCACCGTCATGGTCGGCGAGCCCACGCCCACCCAGGCCCGCATGTACGAGGTGGTCGCGGAGGCCCAGGCCGCCGGGGTCGCCGCGGTGCGCGCCGGGGTGGACGCCCGCGACGTGGACGCCGCCTGCCGGGAGGTGATCGCGGCGGCCGGCTGGGCCGATGCGTTCAACCACGGCACCGGCCACGGCGTGGGCCTCGACATCCACGAGGATCCTCGGGTGGGCGCGGGCTCCACTGCTAGGTTGGCGGACCGCTGCGTCGTCACCGTCGAGCCCGGCGTCTACCTCCCGGACCACGGCGGTGTCCGCATCGAGGACACGGTCGTCGTCACCGCAGACGGATGTCGCACGGTCACGCTCACCCACAAGAACGCCGCGGTCTGACGCCGCCCGACCCGAGCCCAGGAGCCCCATCCATGGCCATCACCACCAACGACCTGAAGAACGGCATGAGCCTCAACCTCCCCGAGGGGCTGTTCCAGGTGGTCGAGTTCCAGCACGTGAAGCCGGGCAAGGGCCACGCGTTCGTCCGCACCACCCTCCGCAACCTCCGCACCGGCGGCCAGCTCGATCGGACCTTCCGGGCGGGGGAGAAGGTCGAGCAGGCCAAGATCGACAAGCGCGAGATGCAGTACCTGTACCGCGACGGCGCCGACTACGTCTTCATGGACAGCGAGACCTACGAGCAGCTCCACGTGCCGCCGACCTCGCTCGGCTCCGCCGCCGACTACCTCCGCGAGACCGACACCGCGGTCCTCCAGATGTACGGCGACGAGATCGTGGGCGTCGACCTCCCCGCCGCGGTGGAGCTGGTGGTCACCGAGACCGAGCCCGGCATCCAGGGCGACCGGGTGTCCGGCGCCCGCAAGCCCGCCACGCTCGAAACCGGCAAGGTGGTCCAGGTGCCGCTGTTCGTGAACATCGGCGACAAGCTGCGCATCGACACCCGCACCGGCGACTACATCACCCGGGCGTAGCGGTGACGGACCACGGCACCGAGCCGCCCCCGGAGCTGCACCTCGACGACGGCGACGTGGTCGAGGGCGTCGAGATCATCGAGGACCGCCCCGCCGAGGAGCGCAGCTCCGGCTTCGACGGCGTCGGCACCCGGCGCGAGGCCCGCGAGCGCGCCCTGGCGCTGCTCTACGAGGCCGAGCAGCGCCAGCTCGCGCCGGCCGCGTCGGTGCTGGACGACCTGCCCGTGCTCCCCGAGCGCTTCGCCTGCGAGCTGGTGGTCGGCGTCAGCGACCACCTGGACGCCATCGACGCCATCATCACCGAGCACTCCGAGTCCTGGCCGCTCGAACGCATGCCCGCCCTCGACCGGGCCCTCCTGCGCCTCGGCATCTACGAGCTGCGCTGGACCGACGTGCCCACCGGCGCGGTGATCTCCGAGGCGGTCGAGCTGGCCAAGCGCTACAGCACCGACGACTCGCACCGCTTCGTCAACGGGATGCTCGCCCGGGTGGCCGACACCCGGGCCTGAACCGGTGCCGCGCCCGCCGCTGCCGCTGCCCGACCCTCCCCTGCGCGGCCCCGACCACCTGCTCCGCCCCTGGGGCGGCCACCCCGGCGACGCCGCCGCGCTCGCCCGGGCCTGGCAGAGCCCCGACCTCGCCGCCCGCACCCGGGTGCCCGAGGGCGCGGACGAGGCCACCGCGCGGCGCTGGATCGGCGGCGAGGCGGCCCGGCGCGACGCCGGCGCGGCCCTCGACCTCGTGCTCGCGGACCCCGACGCGCCCGCGACGGTGCTCGGCGAGGTCGGCCTGGTGGTGGTCGACGCCGAGCGGGGCTGGGCCGAGGTCGGCTGGTGGCTCCTCCCCGAGGCCCGGGGCCGGGGCCGGGCCTCGGCGGCCGTCGACGGCCTCGCCGGCTGGGCGCTCGCGCACCTGGCGCTGCGGCGCCTCTTCGCCCGCATCCCCGCCGACCACCCGGCGTCCGCCGCGGTGGCGCGGCGCGCCGGCTTCACCCGGGTCGGGGTCGCCGCCGGCGGCGTGGAGGTGCACGTCCGCGACCGCCCCGGCGGGCGGTAGCGGGGCCGCACGCTGCTGGTACCCTGCCCACGACCGTGAACCGGGTCCGGTGAGGCCCAGACGGAAAGCGACCCGAGATGGCCCAACGAGAACGACGGCAGGCGCCCCCCTACGGCGGGACCTTCGTCCCCCGCACCCGGGTGATGGACCGCGACGGCATCCGGCGGGCCATCTGGCGGATGGCCCACGAGATCATCGAGGCCAACGCGGAGACCGAGTCGCTCGTGCTCGTCGGGCTCCAGACCGGCGGCGTGCAGGTGGCCGAGGCCATCGCCGAGGCCCTCCGATCCATCACCGAGGAGCCCGTGGAGGTCGGCACCCTCGACGTCGCCTTCTACCGCGACGACATCGGCCTGCGGCCCGTGCTCCCCGAGGCCGTCACCGACATCCCCTGGAACCTCGACGGCCGCACCGTCATCCTCTGCGACGACGTGCTCTTCACCGGCCGCACCATCCGGGCCGCGCTCAACGCGCTCGGCGACTACGGGCGGCCCCGGGCCGTCCGCCTCGCCGTCATGGTGGACCGGGGCCACCGGGAGCTGCCCATCCGACCCGACCACGTGGGCAAGAACCTGCCCACCCGCCGCGACGAGGTCGTCGACGTGAGCGAGGACGGCGTCGACCTGGGCGAGATGGTGCGATGAGCGGCGCCCCGACCGCTCCCGCCCGACGCCGCCACCTCCTCGACATCGCGGACATCGGCGGCCGCGCCGACCTGGAGGAGGTGCTGCGCCTCACCGACGCCTTCGCGGAGGTGGGGGAGCGGCCCATCCCCAAGGTGCCGGCGCTGCGGGGCAAGACCGTCGCCTGGCTCTTCTACGAGGACTCCACCCGCACCCGGCTCTCCTTCGAGACCGCGGCCCGTCGGCTCAGCGCCGACACCCTCAACTTCTCCGTCTCGTCGTCGTCGGTGAAGAAGGGCGAGTCGCTGCTCGACACCGCCCGCACCATCGAGGCGATGGGCGTCGACGCCATCGTCGTGCGCCACCGCTCCGCCGGCGCCCCCCACCGCATCGCCGGTTGGGTCGATGCCAGCGTCGTCAACGCCGGCGACGGCTGGCACGAGCACCCCACCCAGGCGCTCCTCGACACCTACACGCTGCACCGCCACCTCGGCGGCCTCGACGGCGCCCACATCGCCATCATCGGCGACATCAAGCACAGCCGGGTGGCCCGCTCCGACATCTGGGCCTTCACGCAGATGGGCGCCGAGGTCACCCTCGTCGCGCCGCCCACGCTGCTCCCGCCGGACCTCACCGGCTGGCCCGTCCGGGTGAGCCACGACCTCGACGCCGTGCTGCCCACCCTCGACGTCGCCTACCTGCTCCGCATGCAGCGCGAGCGCATGACCGAGGCGCTCCTGCCCTCGCTGCGCGAGTACACGGCCCGCTGGGGCCTCACCGTGCGGCGGGCCGAGCACCTGAAGGACGGCGCGGTGATCCTGCACCCCGGCCCCATGAACCGGGGCGTGGAGGTCGCCCCCGAGGTCGCCGACCTCGACCGCTCCCTCATCCTCGACCAGGTCCGCAACGGCGTCTCGGTCCGCATGGCCGTGCTGTTCCTGCTCCTCGGAGCGGACCCCGCCAACCTCCTCGACGCCTGACCCGCGCCCCTGGCGCCCCACCGGAAGGACACGCATGGCCGAAGCCGGCACCCTCGTCATCAAGGGCGGCACCGTCGTCGCCGCCGACGGCACCCGCCCCGCGGACGTCGTCGTGGCCGACGGGCGCATCGCCGCCATCGGCACCGACCTCGACGCCGACCGGACCCTCGACGCCACCGGCTGCCTCGTCGGCCCCGGCCTCGTGGACCTCCACAGCCACCTGCGCCAGCCCGGCAACGAGGAGGCCGAGACGATCGAGACCGGCGCCCGCGGCGCGGCCCTCGGCGGCTACACCGCCATCGTCGCCATGCCCAACACGATCCCGGCCATCGACTGCGCCGCGGTGGTGCGCGAGGTCCTCGACCTCGGCCGCGACGCCCCCTGCGACGTGGCCACCTCCGGCGCGATCACCGTCGGCCGCCGCGGGGAGCAGCTCGCCCCGATGGCCGAGATGGCCGACCTCGGCGTCCGCATCTTCACCGACGACGGCGCCGGGGTGCAGGACAACGGCCTCATGCGCCGGGCGATGGAGTACGCCGCCGGCCTCGGCGTGGTGCTCGCCCAGCACTGCGAGGACGACGCGCTCTGCGGGGGCGGCCACATGCACGAGGGGGAGTGGTCGGCCCGCCTCGGCATCGCCGGCCAGCCCGCCGAGGCCGAGGAGCTGATGGTGCTGCGCGACATCGCCCTCGCCCGCCTCACCGGCGCCACCATTCACTTCCAGCACCTCTCCACCGCCCGGTCGATCGCGATGGTGCGCGACGCGGTGGCCGCCGGCCTCGCCGTCACCGCCGAGGCCACCACCCACCACTTCACCCTCACCCACGCCGAGTGCCGCGGCTACGACCCGGTGTTCAAGGTGAACCCGCCGCTGCGCACCGGCGCGGACGTGGCCGCGGTCCGCGCCGGCCTGGCCGACGGCTCGATCGCGGCGATCGCCACCGACCACGCCCCCCACACCCCCGAGACCAAGGAGCGGCCCTTCGACGAGGCGCCCCCGGGGATGCTCGGCCTGGAGACGGCGCTCGCGCTGGCGCTCACCGAGCTGGACCTGCCGATCGAGCGGACCTTCGACCTGCTGTCCACCGCCCCGGCCCGCATCGCCGGCCTCGACGGCGCCCACGGCACCCTCGCGGAGGGCCGGCCCGCCAACCTGTGCGTGGTCGACCCCGAGGTCACCTGGACCGTCGACGGCGCCGCGATGGCGAGCCGCAGCCGCAACACCCCCTACCAGGGCCGCGAGCTGCGGGGCCGGGTCCGCCACACCGTCCTCCACGGCGAAGCGGTCGTCGTGGACGCCACCCCCCAGCGCTGAGGCAGGCCGAGGGCCGGTCCGGCGCCCGTCCTCGCACCCGCCGGGACGGGGGCGGCGGGTGCGGGGCGGTCGGGGGTGGCTGGTACGCTCGCAGCGACCGTGAAGCGGGTCCCGTGAGGCCCGCACGGAGAGGAGACCCACCCATGCAGATGCTCCCGTGTTCGCCGACGCCCCCGACCGGGGGCGTTTCTGCTGTTCGGGCGACCGTCCGATGACCGCCCCGCAGGACGCCCTCCTGGTGCTGCGCGACGGCACGACCTTCGAGGGCGAGGCCATCGGCGCCGTCGGCCCCGTCGCCACCGGCGAGGTCGTGTTCAACACCGTCATGTCCGGCTACCAGGAGGTCCTCTCCGACCCCTCCTACGCCGGCCAGATCGTCACCTTCACCTACCCCCACATCGGCAACTACGGCATCAACCCGGCCGACGACGAGAGCCGGCGCCCGTTCTGCCGCGGCGTCGTCATCCGCGAACCCGCCCGCCGCCGCTCCAACTGGCGGGCCGCCGAGGACCTCCAGACCTGGCTGGAGCGGGCCGGCATCGCCGGCATCGCCGGCGTCGACACCCGCCGCCTCACCCGCCACCTGCGCGACGCCGGCTCCATGCCCGGCGCCTTCGGCACCGCGGACCGCGACGCCCTCCTCGCCGCGGCGCAGGCCGAGCCCGGCACCGAGGGCGTGGACCTCGTCGCCGAGGTCAGCACCGACCGGCCCTACACGGTCGGCTCGCCCGACGCCCCCTTCCGGGTGGTGGCCTACGACTTCGGCATCAAGACCACGATCCTGCGCCACCTCGCCCGGCTCGCGCAGATCGAGGTGGTGCCGGCGGCCACGCCCGCCGCCGAGGTGCTCGCCCGCAACCCCGACGGCGTGTTCCTCTCCAACGGCCCCGGCGACCCCGGCGCCGCCCCCTACGCCCTCGACAACGTCCGCGGGCTGCTGGGGGAGGTCCCCCTGTTCGGCATCTGCCTCGGCCACCAGATCATGGCCGCCGCGATGGGCGGCACCGTCGAGAAGCTGCCCTTCGGCCACCACGGCGGCAACCACCCCGTGCGGCGGCTGCGCGACGGCGTCATCGAGATCACCAGCCAGAACCACAACTTCGCGGTGTCCGAGGCCATCGCCGGCGTGGAGATCACCCACCGCAACCTCAACGACGGGGTGGTGGAGGGCATCGCCGCGCCCGACCTGCGGGCCTTCTCCGTCCAGCACCACCCCGAGGCCGGCCCCGGCCCCCGCGACTCCAGCTACCTCTTCGAGGAGTTCGCGGACCTCATGGACCGCTCCCGCAGCGCGGCCGGCCGGGCCGCGCTCGACCTGCCACCGGCCTGGCGGGGCTACCTGCCCCCCGAGCCCGACGGCCTCGTCGCCGGGCACCTGCGCCGCGACGACGACACGACCACCACCGACGGGGGAGCGGCCTGATGCCGAAGCGCACCGACATCGAATCCATCCTCCTGATCGGCTCCGGTCCGATCGTCATCGGCCAGGCGTGCGAGTTCGACTACTCCGGCACCCAGGCGTGCCGAGTGCTGCGCGAGGAGGGCTACCGGGTCATCCTCGCCAACTCCAACCCGGCCACGATCATGACCGACCCCGACTTCGCGGACGCCACCTACGTGGAGCCGCTGTCGGTCGACATCCTCACCAAGATCATCGAGGAGGAGCGGCCCGACGCGGTGCTGCCGACCCTCGGCGGCCAGACCGCCCTCAACCTGGCGATCGACCTCGCCGAGGCCGGGGTGCTGGAGCGCTACGGCGTCGAGATGATCGGTGCCGACGCCGAGGCCATCGCCACCGCCGAGGACCGCGAGCGGTTCAAGCGGGCGATGGTCGGGATCGGCCTCGACGTGCCCGCCTCGGGCACCGCCGCGCCGCCCGCCGAGCTGAAGCGGGCCCCGAAGGGCGACCAGGTGAAGGCCGCGATGGAGGTGGCCCGCACCGTGGTCACCGAGATCGGCCTGCCCGTGGTGATCCGCCCCGCCTACATCCTCGGCGGCAAGGGCACCGGCATCGCCTCCACGCCCGAGGAGTTCGAGCGCCTCGCCGCCAACGGCCTCGACGCCAGCCCCATCACCGAGATCCTCATCGAGAAGAGCATCGCGGGCTGGAAGGAGTACGAGCTGGAGGTCATGCGGGACCGGGCCGACAACTGCGTCATCATCTGCTCGATCGAGAACGTGGACCCGATGGGCGTCCACACCGGCGACTCCATCACCGTCGCCCCCGCCCAGACGCTCTCCGACGTCGAGTACCAGAAGATGCGCGACGCGGCGTTCGCCTGCATCCGCCGGGTCGGCGTGGAGACCGGCGGCTCCAACGTGCAGTTCGCCCTCGACCCGACCAACGGCGACATGGTCGTCATCGAGATGAACCCCCGGGTGAGCCGGTCCTCGGCGCTCGCGTCGAAGGCGACGGGCTTCCCCATCGCCAAGATCGCGGCCCGCCTCGCCGTCGGCTACACGCTGGACGAGATCACCAACGACATCACCAAGAAGACCCCGGCGAGCTTCGAGCCGACCATCGACTACGTGGTCACCAAGGTGCCCCGGTGGACCTTCGAGAAGTTCCCCGGCCAGGCTGCGGTGCTCGGCACCCAGATGCAGTCGGTGGGCGAGGCGATGGCGATCGGGCGGACCTTCCCGGAGTCGCTCCAGAAGGCCATGCGCTCGCTGGAGCAGGGCCGCCTCGGCCTCAACGCGGACCCGGGCGAGGTGGCCTACGACGCCCTCGGCGACGACGAGCTGGTGGCCGCGGCGTCCATCGGCACGCCCGACCGCCCCTTCCAGCTCGAAGCGGCCATCCGGCGGGGGATCGACCTCGACCGGATCTTCGCCGAGACGAAGGTCGACCCCTGGTTCCTCGACCAGATCGCGATGATCACCGAGGAGCGCCGGGCGCTGTCGGCCCGCGGCCTCGCCGGCATGGACCGCCGGAGCTGGCGCCGTGCCAAGCGCCTCGGCTTCGGCGACGCCCAGCTCGCCCACCTCTGGGGCAGCGACGAGCGGGCCGTGCGCGACGCCCGGCTCGCCGCGGGCGTCCGCGTCACCTTCAAGACCGTCGACACCTGCGCGGCCGAGTTCGACGCCGAGACGCCGTACCACTACTCGACCTACGAGGACGAGGACGAGGTCCGCCGCAGCGACCGCCGCAAGGTCGTGATCCTCGGCTCGGGCCCCAACCGCATCGGCCAGGGCATCGAGTTCGACTACTGCTGCGTCCACGCCAGCTTCGCCCTGCGCGACGCCGGCTTCGAGACGATCATGGTCAACTGCAACCCCGAGACGGTCTCGACCGACTACGACACCTCGGACCGGCTCTACTTCGAACCGATCACCTACGAGGACGTCATGAACGTGATCGAGGCCGAGCGCGACGCGGGCGGCGAGATCGCCGGGGTCGTCGTCTCCCTCGGCGGCCAGACCCCGCTGAAGCTCGCCGGGGCCATCCCCGAGGACCTCGTGCTCGGCACCTCGCCCCGCTCCATCGACCTGGCCGAGGACCGCGAGGGCTGGAACTCGCTCTGCGCCCGCCTCGACATCCCGCAGCCGCCCGGCGGCACCGCCACCGACCTGGCCGGCGCCCGGGCCATCGCGGCCGACATCGGCTACCCGGTGCTCGTGCGCCCGTCCTACGTGCTCGGCGGCCGGGCCATGGAGATCGTCTACGACGACGCCCAGCTCGAACGGGCGATGGAGGAGCTGGCCGGCTTCGGCAGCCTCGGCCGCGAGGGCGGCCTCTCCGCCGAGCGGCCCGTGCTCGTGGACCGGTTCCTGGAGGACGCCACCGAGGTCGACGTCGACGCCATCCGCGACCGCACCGGCGAGGTGGTCATCGGCGGCGTCATGGAGCACGTCGAGGAGGCCGGCGTCCACTCCGGCGACTCGGCCTGCGCGCTGCCGCCCTACTCGCTCGATCCCGACACCGTCGCGGTCCTGGAGGACCACGTGCGCCGCATCGCCGAGGCGCTGGAGGTGGTCGGGCTCGTCAACGTGCAGTTCGCGGTCCGCGACGGCCAGGTGTTCGTCATCGAGGCCAACCCGCGGGCCAGCCGCACCGTGCCGTTCGTCGCCAAGGCCACGAGCGTCCCGCTCGTCAAGGTGGCGAGCCGGGTGATGCTCGGCGCCACCCTGGCGGAGCTGCGCGACGAGGGCCTCCTCGTGGAGCCGGTCACCGGCGACCACGTGGCGGTCAAGGAGGCGGTGCTGCCCTTCAACCGCTTCCCCGACGCCGACCGCGTCCTCGGACCCGAGATGCGCTCCACCGGCGAGGTCATGGGCATCGACCGCAGCTTCGGCCTCGCCTTCGCCAAGAGCCAGATCGCGGCGGGGGAGCGGCTGCCCGAGCGGGGGCGGGTCTTCTTCAGCCTCGCGGACCGGGACAAGGAGCCCGGCGTGCGCGCCGCTCGCCGCTACGTCGACCTCGGCTTCACGATCGCCGCCACCGCCGGCACCGCCGACGCGCTGGAGGCCGCCGGCGTGGCGGTCGAGCGGCGCGTCGCCAAGCTCGGCGACGGCTCCGGCGACGACACGGTCCTCGACCTGATCGAGGCCGGCGAGATCCAGCTCGTGGTCAACAGCCCCAAGGGCCGCGGGCCCCGGGCCGACGGCGGCTACATCCGGGCCGCGGCCGGCGTCGCCGAGATCCCGCTGCTCACCACCGCGGCCGCCGCGCTCGCCGCCGCCGAGGGCATGGCCGACTGGGCCCGCCTGCCCCTGGAGGTCAAGTCGCTCCAGGCGTTCCACCGCCGATGAGCGGCCGCCTCCGCGACCGGCTGCGGCGCGGCGGCCCGCTCGCCCGCGTCGCGGGCATCCCCGAGCTGGCGACCACCGTCGGCTCGCTGACGTTGCGCAACCCGGTCCTCACCGCCTCGGGCACCGCCGGCCACGGCGCTGAGCTGGCGCCCTACGTCGACCTCGCCGGCCTCGGCGCGGTGGTCACCAAGTCGGTGTGCGCGGACCCGTGGCCCGGCAACCCGGCGCCGCGGGTCCACGAGGCCACCGCCGGGATGCTCAACGCCGTGGGCCTCCAGGGGCCCGGCGTGGCCGCCTGGCGGCGCGACGAGCTGCCGCCGCTGCTGGATCGGGGCGCCACGGTGGTCGCCTCCATCTGGGGCCGCTCGGTCGAGGACTACCGGCGGGCCGCCGAGCTGCTGGCCGACGCCCCCGCCGAGGTCGTCGCGGTCGAGGTCAACCTGAGCTGCCCCAACGTGGAGGACCGCTCCGCCATGTTCGCCCACTCGGCCGAGGCCACCGAGGCCGCGATGGCCGCCACCGCGGCCTGCGGCCGGCCCCGCTGGGCCAAGCTCAGCCCCAACGCGGGCGACCTCCTCCCCATCGTCGACGCCGCCACCGCCGGCGGGGCCGAGGCCGTCACGCTCGCCAACACCGTGCTCGGCATGGCCATCGACCCCGCCACCGCCCGCTACCGGCTCGGCAACGGCGGCGGCGGCCTCTCCGGCCCGGCCGTGCACCCGATCGCGGTCCGCATCGTCCACGACGTGGCCGCGGCCCGCCCCGACGTGGCGATCGTCGGCGTCGGCGGGGTGGTCGACGCCGAGACCGCCGCCGAGCTGCTGGTGGCCGGTGCCTCGGCCGTCCAGGTCGGCACCGCCACCTTCGCGGACCCCCGCGCCCCCGGCCGCGTCGCCGCGGACCTCGCCCGCTGGTGCCGGGACCACGGCCACCACGACCTCACCACCCTCATCGGAGCCGTCCATGACCGCTGACGTGACCCGCCACCTCGCCCTCGCCCTCGACCTCGACGACCTCGAAGCCGCCCGCCGCCTCGCCCGCGACCTCCGCCCCCACTTCGCGGTGGCCAAGGTCGGCCTGGAGCTGTTCAGCTCCGCCGGCCCCGACGCGATCGGCGCCCTGGCCGAGCTGGGCTACGACGTGTTCGCCGACCTCAAGCTGCACGACATCCCGACCACGGTCGCCAAGGCCGCGACGGTCCTCGGGAGCTGGGGCGCCCGCTACCTCACCGTCCACACCGCCGGCGGCCTCGACGTCCTGCGCGCCGGCAACGAGGCGTTCCTCACCGGCGCCGCCGAGGCCGGGCGCGACGACGCCGCCGTCCTGGCCGTCACCGTCCTCACGAGCGACGGCCCCGAGGCGGCCGCGGCGGTGCCCGAGCGGGTGCGCCTCGCGCTCGACGCCGGTTGCGGCGGCATCGTCTGCGCGGCCGCCGAGGCCGCGGCGGCCCGCGCCGTGGGCCCCGACCTCACGATCCTCACGCCCGGCATCCGCCCCGCCGGCACCCCCGCCCACGACCAGGCCCGGCCGGCCACGCCCCGCGCCGCGCTCGACGCCGGCGCGGACCTCCTCGTGATCGGTCGGGCGGTCACCGCGGCACCCGATCCGGTGGCCGCCGCGGCCGCGCTCGTGGCCGATCTCGCCGGCGGCGGGACGGCCCGCTGACCAGCCGATCCGGGGCGGGTGCCGACCTGCACGAGAGTGGCGGTTGTACCATGGCCGTCATGGCACAGCCCCCCCAGCTATCACCCGAACAACGAGCTGCCGCTCTCGAGAAGGCCGCCGAGGCCCGCCGAGCACGCGCCGACCTCAAGCAGCGCTTGAAGCTCGGCACGGTCACCCTCTCGGAGGTCCTGAAGCAGGGCGAGACCGACGAGCTGATCGGCAAGACGAAGGTGCTCGCCATCCTCGAATCGCTGCCCGGCGTCGGCAAGGTCAAGGCCCGCCGCACGATGGAGGAGGTCGGCATCGCCGAGACCCGCCGCATCCGCGGCCTCGGGGCCCAGCAGCGCGAGGCGCTCCTCGCCGTCTTCGACTGATCGTGCTCGTCACCCTCTCCGGGCTGCCGGGCTCCGGCACCAGCACCGTGGCCCGCGGGGTGGCCGAGGCCCTCGGCATCAGCCACGTCGACGGCGGCACGATCTTCCGGGCGCTCGCCGCCGAGGCGGGCGTCAGCCTCGCCGAGTTCGCCGTCATGGCCGAGGGCGACGACCGGATCGACCGCACGCTGGACGACCGGCTCACCGCCCGGGCGGCGGCCGGCCACGTGCTGGTCGAGTCCCGCCTCGCCGGCTGGCTCGCCCACCGGGCCGGCCTCGGCGGGCTGCGGATCTGGTTGCACTGCGACGACGAGGAGCGTGCCCGTCGCGTCGGGGGGCGCGACGGGCACGACCTCGCCGAGGCCCTCGCCACCAACCGGGTGCGCGAGGCGTCGGAGGCGACCCGGTACCGCCAGTACTACGGGATCGACCTCGCAGACCGGTCGATCTACCACCTGGTGCTCGACAGCACCGATCGGCGCCCCGACGCGCTGGTCACCGAGATCGTCGGCGCGGCGCGCACCGCGGTCTGAGGTCGCGGGGTCCGGGCCCATGTCGCCCGGCGGCGGGTCCAGGCGGTAGAGTCGACCCGCCCCGAGGAGCACCGCTCCCGACCCGAGACGACCCGCGAGAGCACATGAGCTGGCAGCACGACACGATGATGAACCCGCCGATCGAGGAGCTCTACGCCCGAGCCGACTCGAAGTTCCGGCTGGTGACCCTCGGCGCCCGTCGAGCCCGGGAGATCAACGCCTACTTCGGCCAGCTCCAGGACGGCCTCGGCCAGCTCGTGCCGCCGCAGGTGGCGTCGGTGGCCCGCAAGCCGCTCTCCATCGCCTTCGAGGAGATCGCGCTCGACAAGATCGTCGGCGTGCAGATCGACCCCGAGGTCCGCGCCGCCGAGGCCCAGGCCGCCGCGGACGCCGCGGCCATGGCCGACGACGCCTGAGCCCGGTCCCGTCGTCCCCGCGAGCGCGCCGCCGTCCCCGCTGATGACCACCGGCGCGCGCATCGTCCTCGGGGTCACCGGCGGCATCGCCGCGTACAAGGCGGTGGAGGTGTGCCGGCGCCTGGTCGACGCCGGCTGCCACGTGAGCCCGGTGCTCACCGCCGGCGCCCGCCGCTTCGTCGGTGAGACCACCTTCTCGGCGCTCGCGTCGGAGCCGGTGCAGGACAGCCTCTGGGACGAGGCGTCGCCGATCCCGCACACGCGCCTCGGCCAGTCGGCCGACCTCGTCGTCGTCGCCCCCGCCACCGCCCGGCTCCTGGCCGACTACGCCGCGGGCCGCTCGGCCGACCTGCTCACCGCCACGCTCCTCGCCACCCGGGCCCCGGTGCTCGTCTGCCCGGCCATGCACACCGAGATGTGGGAGCACCCCGCGGTCCAGGAGAACCTGGCCACGCTGCGGCGCCGGGGCGTGCACGTGGTGGAGCCCGAGTCGGGCCGCCTGGCCGGGGGCGACCTGGGCCACGGCCGCCTGGCCGATCCCGCCCGCATCGCGGCCGCGGCGCTCGCGCTGGTGGGCCCCGCGGACCTGGCCGGCCTCCGGGTGGTCGTCTCCGCCGGCGGCACCCGCGAGCCCATCGACCCCGTCCGCTACATCGGCAACCGCTCGTCGGGCAAGCAGGGCCACGCCCTGGCCGCGGCGGCGCACCGCCGGGGCGCGGCGGTCACCCTGGTCACCACCCAGCCGGCCTCGGCCCCGGCCGGCCCCGCGGTGGTGGCGGTCGAGACCGCGGACGAGATGCACGGCGCGGTGCGCGACGCCGCGGAGGGCGCGGACGTGGTGGTGATGGCGGCCGCGGTCGCCGACTTCAAGGTCGCCGGCGCCGCGGACCGCAAGCTGAAGAAGGCCGACGGCACCCCCGACCTCCGCCTGGAGCCCACCGTCGACATCCTGGCCGAGCTGGGGCGCACCAAGCCCGCCGGCCGCACGCTCGTCGGCTTCGCCGCCGAGACGAACGACCTGGAGCGCAACGCCCGCGCCAAGCTCGACGCGAAGAACGCCGACCTGCTCGTCGCCAACGACGTGTCGGCCGACCAGGTCGGCTTCGAGCACGACACCAACGCCGTCGTCCTCCTCACCCGGCAGGGGCGCACCGAGGTGCCGCTCACGTCGAAGGCGGCGGTGGCCGATGCCGTCCTGGACGCCGTGCTCGCCCTCCGCCTTGGGGGCGCGCACCCGTGACCCCTAAAATCCGACCGGATTCATCAAGAATCATCCCGAAGCCCGCCAAGGAGCTGCTGTGACCCGCTGGACCTTCACCTCGGAGTCGGTGACCGAGGGCCATCCCGACAAGATGGCCGATCAGATCTCCGACGCCGTGCTCGACGCCATCCTCGCCGAGGACGCCACCGCCCGCGTGGCCTGCGAGACCCTCATCACGACCGGCCTGGTCGTCGTCGCCGGCGAGATCACCACCGATGCCTACGTCGAGTTCCCCAAGATCGTCCGCGAGACCATCAACAGCATCGGCTTCGACAACGGCAACACCGGCTTCGACGGCAACACCTGCGGCGTCATCACCTCGATCGACCCGCAGAGCCCCGACATCGCCCAGGGCGTCGACACCGCGTTCGAGACCCGCACCGGCACCGCCGGCGAGGACGTGCTCAACAGCCAGGGCGCCGGCGACCAGGGGATGATGTTCGGCTACGCGTCGAACGAGACCGAGGACCTGATGCCGCTGCCGATCTGGCTCGCGCACCGCCTCTCGGCCCGCCTCGCCGAGGTCCGCAAGGCCGGGATCGTCCCGTACCTGCGCCCCGACGGCAAGACCCAGGTGACCATCGACTACGAGGGCAACCGACCCGTCGCCCTCAAGACGGTGCTCATCTCCACCCAGCACCAGCCCGGCATCGACGCCGAGACGACGATCAAGCCCGACCTGATCGAGCACGTCATCCGCCCGTCCCTGCCCGAGCAGTTCGCCGACGACGACTTCGAGGTGCTCGTCAACCCGACCGGCAACTTCGAGCTGGGCGGCCCGCACGCGGACGTCGGCCTCACCGGCCGCAAGATCATCGTGGACACCTACGGGGGCATGGCCCGCCACGGCGGCGGCGCCTTCTCCGGCAAGGACCCATCCAAGGTCGACCGCTCCGCCGCCTACGCCGGCCGCTGGGTGGCCAAGAACCTGGTGGCCGCCGGCGCCGCGGACCGCGCCGAGGTCCAGGTCGCCTACGCCATCGGCGTCGCCCACCCCGTGTCGCTCCTCGTGGACACCTTCGGCACCGCCAAGGTCGAGGAGGCCAAGATCGAGGCCGCCGTGCGCGACATCTTCGACCTGCGCCCCGGCGCGATCGTCCGGGACCTCGACCTGCGCCGCCCGATCTACCGCAAGACCGCGGCCTACGGGCACTTCGGGCGCAACGACCCCGACTTCACCTGGGAGCAGACCACCCGGGCCGACGAGCTCCGCTCCGCCCTCGGGCTCTGACCCCTCTCCCGGGGCGCCGACCCCGTCCGGTGGCGTGGCTCCGGCCACGCCACCGGCGCGCCCGGGCCCGGCGAGGCGCTCGGCGGGCACCGGTAGCGTGACGGCGATGGCCGCGTCCGACCAGACCCAGCTCGGGCTGGGCTTCGACCGCCCGGTGGACGACCGGGTGGTGGACGGCCGGGTGGTGGCGGTGCGCCCCGACGTGGTGGGGATCGACCGGCTCTTCCACTACACCGTGCCGGGCGACGCCGCGGTGGCGGTGGGCGACGTGGTGCGCATCGCCCTCGGGCCCCGGCGGGTGCGCGGCTGGGTCGTGGGCGTCGACGTCGAGCCGGACCCCGGCGTCCAGCTCCGCCCCATCGCCCGCTGGAGCAGCCGGGGTCCCACCCCGGAGCTGGTCGCGCTGGCCGACTGGGCCGCCTGGCGCTGGGCCGGGCGCCCCGCCCACCTGCTGCGCACCGCCACGCCGCCCGCCAACGTCACGGCGCTGCCCGCCGCGGCTCCGACCCCGGCGACCGGCCCCGGGCCCGCCCTCGACCCGGTGCTCGCCGCGGCGCTCGTGGACGACCGGGCCGTCCTGCCGCTCGGGCCGGGGGAGGACCGCTACCCGCTCGCCCGCGCCGCCGCCCGCACCGAGGGCGGCCACGCCCTCCTGCTCTGCCCCGGCGTGGCCGAGGCGACCGCGCTCGCGGCGCGCCTGCGCCGCGACGGGGTGGCGGTGGCGCTCCTCGCCGGCCAGGAGCCCGCCAGCGCGCTGGCCCGGGAGTGGGCGCGGGCCCGAGCGGGGGCCACCGTCGTCGGCACCCGGGCGGCGGCCTGGGCGCCGCTGCCCGACCTCGGCCGGGTGGTCGTCTTCGACGAGCACGACGAGGGCTACCAGGGCGACCAGACGCCCACCTGGAACGCCCGCGACGTCGCCGCCGAGCGGGCCCGGCGGGCCGGCTGCCCCTGCCTGCTGGTCTCGCCGACCCCGTCGCCGGAGGCCCGCCTCTGGGGCCGGGTGGTGGAGCGGAGCCGGGCGGCGATGCGGGCCGGCTGGCCCCGCGTCGAGGTGATCGACAAGCGGGCGCTCGACCCCGACGTCGGCCCCCTGTTCTCGCCCCGGGTCGTGCAGCTCGTGCGCGGCGACGGCCGGGTCCTCTGCATCCTCAACCGCACGGGGCGGGTCCGGCTCCTGTCGTGCGCCCGCTGCGGCAACGTGGCGGCCTGCGACCGCTGCGGCGGCGCGGTGTCGCTGGAGAGCGGCCCCGACGGCGACCGGCTGGCCTGCCCCCGCGACGACCACCGCCGGCCGCCGGTGTGCCTCGGCTGCGGCGGCACGCGGTTCAAGCACCTCCGCCTCGGCGTCTCCCGGGCCCGCGAGGAGCTGGAGGTGCTGGCGGGTCGGCCGGTCGGCGAGGTCACCGCCGCCACCGGGCGCCTGCCCGACGCCCCCGTCCTCATCGGCACCGAGGCGCTCCTGCGCCGGGCGGGCCGGGCCGACGCGGTGGTGTTCCTCGACATCGACCAGCACCTGCTCGCCGTGCGCCACCGGGCGGGGGAGCAGGCCCTGGCGCTGCTCGCGCTCGCCGGCCGGCTCGTGGCTCGGGGCGGGCACGGCCGGATCGTCGTGCAGACCCGCGACCCCGACCACCCGGCGCTCGTGGCGGCGCGGGAGGCGGACCCGGAGCGCTTCGCCGAGGAGGACCTGGCCCTGCGCCGGCTCCTGCGGCTGCCGCCGGTCACGGCGCTGGCCACCGTGTCCGGTGCCGGCGCCGGCGACCTCCTCGCCGCCCTCGGGGAGCCCGAGGGGGTGGTGGTCCAGGGGCCCGTGGACGGCACCTGGCGCCTCGTCGCCCCCGACCACCGGGTGCTCTGCGACGCCCTCGCCGCCACGCCCCGCCCCGAGGCCCGGGTCCGCATCGCCGTCGACCCCCACGACGCCTGAGCGACGAGCGCGGGACCGGGCGGGGCGACCGGCTCAGGGCTCGGCCGGCCACCCCTGGCGGCGGGCCTCGTAGAGGGCGATGGACGCGGCGGTGGCGACGTTGAGCGAGCCGATGCGGCCGAGCTGGGGGATGAACGCCAGGCGCTCGGCGGCACCGGCCACCGCCGCGCTCAGGCCCCGGTCCTCGTGGCCGACGGCGAGGCAGGTCGCGCCGGTCAGGTCGACCTCGTGGATCGGCTCGGCGCCCTCGGCCAGCTCGATGCCCACCAGGCGGTAGCCGGCGGCGGCCACCGCCGCGACCGCGTCGGCCGGGGTGGCGCAGCGGTGGAAGGTGAGGAAGCGCTGGCTGCCGAGCGCCGTCTTCTGCACGCCGCCGACGTGCTCGTCGGGCGTCCGGCCGCAGAGGAACACGTCCTCGACCCGGAGCGCCGCCGCGGTGCGCAGGATCGCGCCGACGTTGGTGGGCGTGGCCACCGAGTCGAGCAGCACCGCGAGGCGCCCGCCGGCCCGGCGCCGCCACTCCCGGTGCAGGCGCTTGAGGTCGGTGGAGCCGAGCGAGCGGGTCACGCCGGCGCCCCCGCCCGGACCGCCAGCACCCGGTAGCCGCCGTGGGTGGCGCGGCGGGTGACGGCTCGGCCCCCGCCGGCGAGCCAGCGGGCGAGGCTGTCGGCGCCGAGGTGGCGGTGCACCACCAGCTCGGCGGTGCCGCCGGGGCGGAGGCGGCCGAGCCAGGTGGCGAGCAGGTCGTGCAGGGCCGCCTTGCCGATGCGGATCGGCGGGTTGGACCAGATCGTGTCCACGGCGAGGTCGTCGGGGACCTCCTCCGGCGCCACCACCCGCACCCGGTCGCCGACGCCGAGGCGATCGGCGTTGAGCCGGCAGAGCGCCCGGGCCCGCTCGTTCACGTCGACGGCCCACACGGTGGCCTCGGGCGCCCGGCGCGCCAGCGCCACGGTGAGCGCGCCCCAGCCGCAGCCGACGTCGGCCAGGGTCGTGCCGGCCGGGGCGGGCGCCTCGGCGAGCAGGACGCGGGTGCCGGGGTCGAGCCGGTCGGGGGAGAAGGTCGCCCGGTCGGTCACGAAGCGCAGCAGCGCGCCCTCGGGCAGGATCACCTCGACCTCGCGCTCGGCCGACGCCGCCGCCGGCCGGGGGTCGAAGTACTGCCCCGAGGCGGGGTCGGGCCTGGGGGCGTCCACGCCGGCGACGGTAGCCTGACCGCCATGGCACCCCACGAGATCCGCCTCATCGGCGACCCCGTCCTGAGAGAGCAGGCCGCGACGGTCACCGACATCGACGCGAAGCTCGTGGCGCTGGCCGACGCCATGCTGGAGACGATGTACGACGCGCCGGGCCTCGGCCTGGCCGCCCCGCAGGTCGGCATCCAGAAGCAGCTCTTCGTGTGGGACCTCCAGGACGGCCGCGGCGGCCGGACGATCGTGAACCCCGAGATCGTGGAGTCCGACGGCGAGTGGGCCTACGAGGAGGCGTGCCTGTCGGTGCCCGGCCTGTCGTGGGAGATCGTGCGGCCCAACCACGTCCACGTGGTCGGGCGCGACCTCGACGGCAACGAGGTGTCCATCGAGGCATCCGAGCTGGCGGGCCGGCTCTTCCAGCACGAGCTGGACCACCTGAACGGGGTGCTGCTGGTCGACCGCCTCGACGAGGACCAGGCCCGCGACGCGAAGCGCCAGGTCCGCGACCTGCTGCTCCAGCGCAGCGAGCAGGAGCCGAAGCGGTTCTTCGGCCTGGCCCGACGCTGACGTGGCCGAACCGATCGCCACGCCCGACCCCGGCGGCGCGCCCCCGCCCCCGCCGCTGCCCGCGCCGCCGGCGCGGCCCCGTCGCCTCGTCTACCTCGGGACCCCGCAGATGGCCGTGCCGCCGCTGCGCGCGCTCCACGAGGCCGGCTTCGACGTGGCCCTCGTGGTCACCGGCCCCGACCGCAAGCGGGGCCGCAGCGGGGCCACGAGCCCGACGCCGGTCAAGGCCGCGGCGCTGGAGCTGGGCCTGCCGGTGTCCCACGACGTCGCGGAGGTGACGGAGGCGGGCGCGGACCTGGGCGTGGTGGTCGCCTTCGGGCAGCTCCTGCGCCGGCCGGTCCTGGAGGTGCTGCCGATGGTCAACCTCCACTTCTCGCTGCTGCCGCGCTGGCGCGGTGCCGCGCCGGTCGAGCGGGCGATCCTCGCCGGCGACGACCGCACCGGCGTCTGCGTCATGGCGGTGGAGGAGGGCCTCGACACCGGGGCCGTGTACCGGCGGGCCGAGGTGGCGATCGGGCCGCGCACGACCGCGGCCGAGCTGGCGGCCGAGCTGACCGACCGGGGCGCCCGCCTGCTGGTCGACGCCCTCCGCGACGGCCTGGCGGACCCCGAGCCCCAGCGGGGCGAGGCCACCTACGCCGCCAAGCTGTTCGCCGGGGACCGCCGCCTCGACTGGCACCTGCCCGCCCGCGACCTGGACCGCCGGGTGCGGGTGGGCGGCGCCTGGACCACCTACCGGGGCCGCCGGTTCAAGGTGCTCGACGCCGAGCCGGCCCCCGCCCCCGAGGCGGGCGACGACCCGCCCGGCACCCTCCGCGGCGACCTGGTGGCCTGCGGCGCCGGGCGCCTGCGGCTCCTCGCCGTGCAGGCCGAGGGCAAGGCCGCCACGGCCTTCGCCGCCTGGGCCAACGGCGCCCGCCCCACCGACCCCGACCGCTTCGACGAGGACACGTGAACGACCGACGCGACCACCGCCGCAGCCGAGCAGGCCGGGGCGACCGGCAGAGCGCGCCGCCGGATGCCCGGCGCACCGCGATCGAGGCGCTGGTGCGCATCGACGTCGACGGCGCCTACGCCAACCTGGTGCTGCCCCGGCTCCTGGCCGAGAGCCGCCTCGGGGACCGGGACCGGCGCTTCGCCACCGAGCTGGTCTACGGCACCACCCGGTACCGGCGGGCGTGCGACTGGTTCATCGACCGCTTCGCCCTCCGCGAGCTCGATCCGCCGGTGCGGGCCGCGCTGCGCATCGGCACCTACCAGCTCCGCGTCCTCGCCACGCCGCCCCACGCGGCGGTGTCGGCCACCGTCGACGCCGCACCCCGCAAGGCCCGGGGCTTCGTGAACGCGATCCTCCGCAAGATCGTGGACGCGGAGGACGCCTGGCCCTCCGACGCGGTGCGGCTCAGCTACCCCGACTGGATCGTGGACCGCCTCACCGCCGACCTCGGTCCCGAGGACGCGCACGCCGCGCTCCTGAGCATGAACGGCGCCGCCGGCGCGGTGGAGCGGGCCGACGGCTATGTCCAGGACCCGGCCTCCCAGCAGGTGGCCGAGGCCGTCGGCGCCCGCCGCGGCGAGCTGATCCTCGACCTGTGCGCGGCGCCGGGCGGCAAGGCCACCGCGCTGGCCCGGAGCGGCGCCACGGTCGTCGCCGCCGACGCCCGGCCCGCCCGATCCGGCCTCGTGGTCGCCAACCGGGACCGGCTCGGCCTCGCCGCAGCCGCGCTGGGCGTGGTGACGGCCGACGGCACCGCGCCGCCGTTCCGCCCCGGCACCTTCGATCGGGTGCTGGTGGACGCCCCGTGCTCCGGCCTGGGCTCGCTGCGGCGGCGGGCCGACGCCCGCTGGCGCATCGACGCCGACGCGCCCGAGCGCCTCGCCCGGCTCCAGGCCCGCCTGATCGAGGCCGCCGCCGACCTCCTCCGCCCCGGCGGCCTGCTCGTCTACTCGGTGTGCACGCTGACCGCGGCCGAGACGGTCGGGGTGGTCGACCCGTTCCTCGCCGCCCGCCCCGGCTGGCAGGCCGAGGCCCCGCCGGCGGCGCCCTGGCGGCCGTGGGGGAGCGGCGCGCTCCTCCTCCCGCAGGCCGCCGACACCGACGGCATGGCCCTCCACCGCCTCCGCAAGCCCGCCCCGGCCTCCTGACCGGCGCGGAGGTGGTCGCGGCCCCGACGACCGGTGTTGGGCCGACCGCGGCGGGCTCGTATGCTCGGTGCCGACAACCGATCTGCTGAACACCAGCGGCCCCCTCACGGGGCTGGGTGGAAATCCCAACCGGCGGTACAGCCCGCGAACCCGGATCCTGCGATCCGGGCCGATCCGGTGAGATCCCGGAGCCGACGGTGAAAGTCCGGATGAGAGTGAGGGTGCGCCAGCGCTCCTTCGCGCGCCGCGCATCCGTGTACCCCGAACGGACCGACGTGGACGACCACCCCGAGATGCGCCAGGCGATCGACGCAGCCGCCACCGTCCGCGCCGCCACGTCGCCCAACCCGTGGGTCGGCTGCGTCATCCGCTCGCTCGACGGCACCACCTTCACCGGCGCCACCGAGCCACCCGGCGGCCGCCACGCCGAGATCGTGGCGCTCGACCTGGCCGGCGACGCCGCCCGGGGCGCCACCGCGTGGGTCACCCTGGAGCCGTGCAGCCACACCGGCCGCACCGGCCCGTGCGCCGACGCGCTGATCGAGGCGGGCGTTGCCCGGGTGGTCGTCGCGATCGGCGACCCCGACCCGAACGTGTCGGGCCGGGGCATCGACCGGCTCCGCGCCGCCGGGATCGAGGTGGCGGTGGGGGAGGCCGCGGACCGGGTGCGCGCCCAGCTCGCCCCCTACCTGCACCACCGCCGCACCGGCCGGCCGTGGGTGCTGCTCAAGCTCGCCGCCACCGTCGACGGCGCCACCGCCGCCCCCGACGGCACCAGCCGCTGGATCACCGGGCCCGAGGCCCGGGCCGACGCCCACCGCCTCCGGGCCGAGTCCGACGCGGTCCTCGTCGGCGCCGGCACCGTCCGGACCGACGACCCCGCCCTCACCGTCCGCCACGTCGAGGGCACGGACCCCCGCCGGATCGTGCTCGGCTCGATCCCGCCCGGCGCGAAGGTGCTGCCCGCCGAGGAGCACCACGGTCCCGTCCCCGAGCTGCTCGACCGGCTCGGCGCCGAGGGCGTGGTCCAGCTCCTGGTCGAGGGCGGCGCCACCGTGGCCCACGACCTGCACCGCGCGGGCCTCGTGGACCAGTACGTCGTGTACCTCGCCCCGGTCCTCGCCGGCGGCCGCGACGCGCCCGGGCTCTTCGAGGGCCCCGCCGCGCCCACGATCGGCGCCTTCACCCGGGGCCGCTTCGCCGAGGTCACCCCCCTCGGTGCCGACCTGCGCCTCGACCTGCGCGCCGATCCCCGCCCCGACCCGACCCGCACCGACTGAGGAACGCCCCGCATGTTCACCGGCATCGTCGAAGAGCTCGGCACCGTCATCTCCCGCCGGGGGCCCCGGCTGCGCATCGGCGCGTCGACGGTGCTCGACGACATCGAGCTGGGCGCCTCCATCGCCGTCAACGGCACCTGCCTCACCGTGGTCGCCTGGGGCGAGGACTGGTGGGAGGCCGACGTGGTCGAGGAGACCTACGCCCGCACCGCGCTCGGGGTCCTCGACGCCGGCAGCCCGGTGAACCTGGAGCGCCCCGTGCGCCTGGCCGACCGCCTCGGCGGCCACCTGGTGCAGGGACACGTCGACTGCGTCGGCACCCTCGTCACCGCCGCCCCCGACCTGCGCATCACCCTGCCCGACGACCTGCTCCGCTACGTCGTGCACAAGGGCTCCATCACCGTCGACGGCGTCAGCCTCACCGTCGCCGCCGTCCACGACGACGGCTTCTCCGTCGCCGTGATCCCGCACACAGCGGCGGTCACCACGCTCGGCTCCAAGGGCCCGGGCGACCCCGTGAACCTCGAGCTCGACGTCGTCGCCAAGTACGTCGAGTCGCTCCTGGAAGGACACCGTTCATGACCGACACCACAGCAGACCGCCTCGCCGGCAGCCGCGGCCCCACCGACGACGGGCCGCTGGCCGACATCGCCACCGCGCTGGAGGCGTTCGCCCGGGGCGAGATCCTGGTCGTCGTGGACGACGAGGACCGCGAGAACGAGGGCGACCTCATCATGGCGGCCGAGCACGTCACCCCGGAGAAGATCGCGTTCTTCCTCCACCACACCTCCGGCTTCATCTGCGCCCCCATCACCAGCGAGCGGGCCGCCGAGCTCGACCTCCGCCCCATGGTCGAGCAGAACACCGAGAGCATGCGGACCGCGTTCCTCGTCAGCGTCGACGTCCGCCACGGCACCACCACCGGCATCTCCGCCTACGACCGGGCCACCACCGTGCTGTCGCTCGTGGACCCGAGCACCCGCCCCGGCGACCTGGCCCGGCCCGGACACATCCTGCCCCTGGAGGCCCGCGAGGGCGGCGTCCTCAAGCGGGCCGGCCACACCGAGGCCACCGTCGACCTCGCCCGCATGGCCGGCCTCTACCCGGCCGGCATCCTCTGCGAGATCGTGGACGACAAGAAGCTCGACATGGCCCGCCAGCCCGAGCTGCGCCGCTTCGCCCGCGAGCACGACCTCCACATGATCTCCATCGCGGACCTCATCCGGTACCGCCGCCGGACCGAGAAGCTCGTGCGCCTCGTCTCCGACGCCCGCATCCCCACCGGCTGGGGCGACTTCCACTGCTACGTGTACGAGTCGGTCCTCGACGGCGAGCAGCACATCGCCATGGTCAAGGGCGACATCGCCGGCGCCGAGGACACCCTCGTGCGGGTGCACAGCGAGTGCCTCACCGGCGACGTGTTCGGCTCCATGCGCTGCGACTGCGGCGTCCAGCTCGACGCGGCCATGAAGATGATCGCGGACGAGGGCGCCGGCGTGGTCGTCTACCTGCGGGGCCACGAGGGCCGCGGCATCGGCATCGGCCACAAGATCCGGGCCTACGGCCTCCAGGACGAGGGGGCCGACACCGTGGAGGCGAACGTCGCCATGGGGCTGCCCGTCGACTCCCGCGAGTACGGCATCGGCGCCCAGATCCTGGTCGACCTCGGTGTCACCTCCATGCGGGTCATCACCAACAACCCGGCGAAGTACGGCGGCCTGGAGGGCTTCGGCCTCGACATCACCGAGCGGGTGCCGTCCATCACCGCCCCCAACCCGGAGAACATCCGCTACCTCAAGACCAAGGCGGAGAAGATGGGCCACCTGCTCGACGGGCTGGACGACCTGCCGGTGGACCCGGCCGGCGCCGAGGCCCCCGAGTCCGCCGACGACGTGGCGGGCGAGGACGAGCCGGGCGGGGAGGAGGGCCGGGGGGGCCGGGGACCACGGCGCCGTCGGCGCCCCCGAACCGATCCTCGACGGCACCGGCCTCCGCGTCGGCGTGCTCGTCGCCCGCTGGAACGCCCAGATCACCCTCCGGCTGCTCGACGGCGTCCACCGCGGGCTCGCCGAGGCCGGCGTGCGGCCCGACGACGTCACCGTCGACTGGGTGCCCGGCGCCTTCGAGCTGCCCCTCGGCGCCCGCGCCCTCGCCACCTCCGGCACCGTCGACGCCGTCATCTGCCTCGGCTGCGTGATCCGGGGCGAGACCACCCACTACGAGTCGGTGGCGGGGGAGTGCGCGGCGGGCATCCAGCGCGTCCAGCTCGACACCGGCGTGCCGGTGGCCTTCAGCGCCCTCACCGTCGAGGACCTCGACCAGGCGCTCGCCCGCAGCGAGGGCCCCGGCGGCCACAACGTCGGCGAGGACGGCGCCAAGGTCGCGGTCGAGATGGCGGGCCTGCTCCGGCGCGTCGCCGGGCGCTGAAGGGGCGACGACGCCACGGGCTTCGGTAACGTCGACCCCCATGACCAAGCCCGAGATCACCATCCCCGACGAGGCCCCGCCCACCGACCTCGTCATCGAAGACCTCGCCGTCGGCGACGGCCCCGAGGCCGAGGCCGGCCGCCCCGTCGAGGTCCACTACGTGGGCGTGGCCTGGTCGACCGGCGGGCAGTTCGACGCCTCCTGGGACCGCGGCGACACGTTCGGCTTCCGCCTCGGCGCCGGCCAGGTCATCGCCGGCTGGGACCAGGGCGTGGCCGGGATGCGCCTCGGCGGCCGCCGCCGCATCACCATTCCGCCCCACCTCGGCTACGGCGCCCGCGGCGCCGGCGGGGTCATCGGCCCGAACGAGACCCTCGTCTTCGTGGTCGACCTCCTCGGGGTCGGCTGAGCGTGCTCGACCTCGTCCTCCCGAAGGGGTCGCTGGAGAAGGCGACCCTGGAGCTGTTCGCCGCCGCCGACCTGACCGTCAACCGCTCGTCCGCCGTCGACTACAAGGCGACCGTGGACGACCCGCGCATCGCGTCGGTCCGCATCCTGCGCCCCCAGGAGATCCCGCGGTACGTGGCCGAGGGGATGTTCGACCTCGGCATCACCGGCCGGGACTGGATCGAGGAGACCTCCAGCACCGTCGAGTCCCTGGGCGAGCTGCGGTACTCCAAGGCGACCTCCAAGCCGATCCGGGTCGTCGTGGCCGTCGCCGGCGACTCGCCCTGGGAGCGCATCGAGGACCTCCCCGACGGGGTCCGGGTGTCCACCGAGTACCCCGAGGTCACCAGGCGGTTCTTCGCCGAGCGGGGCATCGACGCCGACATCCGCCTCAGCTACGGCGCCACCGAGGCGAAGATCCCCGACATCGTGGACTGCATCGTGGAGATCACCGAGACGGGCCGGGCCATCCGGGCCGCCGGCCTCCGGGTCATCGACGAGATCCTGCGCTCCTACACCGAGCTGATCGCGAACCCGGCCGCCCACGCGGACCCCGCCAAGCGCCACGCCATGGCGCAGGTCCACACCCTGCTCCAGGGCGTGCTGGAGGCCCGCTCCAAGGTGCTCGTCAAGCTGAACGTGGCCGAGACCGACCTCGACCGGGTGATCGCCCTCGTGCCCGCCATGAAGGCGCCCACGGTGTCCAAGCTCCACGGCACCGGCGGCTTCGCGGTGGAGACGGTGGTCGCCAAGCGGGAGATCAACATCCTGATCCCCGCGCTGAAGGACGCCGGCGCCAGCGACATCATCGAGCTGCCGCTCTCCAAGATCGTCCACTAGGGCCCGACGATGACCCACGATCCCGCCACCGCCTTCACCACCCGCCGAGGCCGGGTGGCGTCCTTCGACGACCACGTCGGCGCGGGCACGATCGCGGAGGGGGCGCGGACCTGGTCGTTCCACTGCACGTCCATCGCGGACGGCAGCCGCACCATCGAGGCCGGGTCCGACGTCGACTTCGACGTGCGGCCCGGTCCCGTGGGCCTGGAGGCGTTCCGGCTCCGCCCCGCCCGCTGAGCGGGCGGGGCGCCGGGATCAGCCCTCGGCCGGGCCCCCGTCGGTGCCGTCGGGCGCGCCGTCGACCGACGCCTTCACCTGCACGAACGCCAGGCGGATCTGCGCCAGGGCGTCGTCCAAGGTGGCCTCGTCGCCGCCGAGGTGGCCCCGGATCGCCTCGCGGATCGCCGCGAACGCGTCGATCGCGAGCTGGGCCTCCTCCAGCTTCGGCGGCTGCGCGGAGAGGTGGATCGCGGCCAGCTCGTAGCAGCCCATCGCGTGGTTGGCGATCACCACCGCGGCCGGCACCTGCGAGAGCTGCTCGCGGACCTGCTGCATCTCCGCCGCGACCCGGCGGGCCTCCTCCTCCTGCGCCGGGTCGAGGTCGGCGCCGAGCGGCGACGGCCCGGTGGGCGCCGGGCCCGGCTGCGCGCCGCCGCGGTCGACGGGTCGTTCGCCATCGGGGGTCCAGAGGCTCATGGGTGCGCTTTCGGTGAGGGATCGGATGCGGGAGCGCCGGCGGGCCCGCCGGCTCCGAGGTGGAGTTGCCGGTCGGGCGCCGAGCACTGGTAGCCTAGGCGGCGTTCGGAAAGCGGGGTCACCGCCCCCACCCGGCCACCACGCCTTCGGGCACCGTGCGCCCGGGTCGATGCTGCAAGCTCCCCGGAGCGAGCGGATGTCGGCTTTCTCGGCATCCGCTTCGTCGTTTTTCGGCCGAGCCCCACCCCATCCGCCACGACATCTCGCACGACCTGCGTCAGGGAGGACCTACGCAAAACATGAAGAGCGTCCAGCCATAGCTGCCCCATCGCACAACAACCACGAGCCCCGGATCAACGAACGCATCCGAGCCCGCGAGGTCCGCCTCGTCGGCCCGGACGGCGAGCAGGTCGGCATCAAGCCCCTGCCCGAGGCGCTCACCTTCGCCCGCCAGCTCGACCTCGACCTGGTCGAGGTGGCCGACAAGGCCAACCCGCCCGTCTGCCGGGTCATGGACTACGGCAAGTACAAGTACGAGGCGGCGCAAAAGGCCAAGGAATCCCGGCGCAAGAGCACCAACGTGGTCGTCAAGGAGATGAAGTACCGCCCCAAGATCGGCGGCGGCGACTTCGAGACCAAGACCAAGAAGGTGGAGAAGTTCCTCGGCGAGGGGCACAAGGTCAAGATCACGATCATGTTCCGTGGTCGTGAGGTCGCCCACCCCGAGCTCGGCAAGAAGATCCTCGACCACGTGGCGGAGGAGATCGCCCACGTCGGTCGGGTGGAGGTCTACCCGAAGCTCGACGGTCCCCGGAACATGATCATGGTCCTGGGACCCGACAAGAAGGCCCAGGCCGCCCACGCCGCCGAGCGCAAGAAGGCCGAGGGCGAGGCCCGCCCCGGCGACGCCCCGACCGAGGCGGCGGACGCCACCACCGAAGCGGCCGAACCGACCGCCGAACCCTGACCCGGCCTCGCCCGTCGAGACCGACCGAAGCTAGGGAGACACCCATGCCCAAGATGAAGACCCACCGGGGCGCCGCCAAGCGCTTCAAGACCACCGGCTCCGGCAAGATCCGCCGTCGCCGCGCGTTCCGCAACCACATCCTCGAGAAGAAGCCGTCCACGCGGACCCGTCGCCTGAAGGACGAGGTCGTCGTCGACAGCGGCGACATCGCCCGCGTCAAGCGGATGCTCGGCAAGTAGTCCGTCAACCCACGAACCCAGAGAGGAGCGCGAAATGGCAAGGGTCAAGCGCGCCGTCCATTCCAAGAAGCACCGCCGCGCCACGCTCGAGCGGGCCAAGGGGTACTACGGCAACAAGAGCCGTTCCTACCGCGCCGCCAACGAGCAGGTCATGCACTCGCTGCAGTACGCCTTCCGCGATCGGCGGGCGCGCAAGGGCGAGTTCCGCAAGCTGTGGATCACCCGCATCAACGCGGCCTGCCGCCAGAACGGCATCAGCTACAGCCGCTTCATCAACGGCCTGAAGAACGCCGGCGTCGAGGTCGACCGCAAGGTCCTCGCGGACCTCGCCGTCACCGACGCCGCCGCGTTCGCCGCGCTGGTGGCCGTGGCCACCGACGCCCAGGCGGCACCCGCCTCCTGAGCCCACCGGCCCCCGGGCCGGTACCGACCATGCGCCCGCTGTCGGCCCGCAACCCTCGCATCCAACGCCTCGGCCGGCTGGTCAGGCGGCGAGGGGAGCGGGTCGAGCAGCGGGCGCTCGTCGTGGAGGGGCCGGTGCTCGCCGCCGTGGCCCTGGACCGTGGCGTGGCGCTGCGCGAGCTGTACGTCGACGCCGCGGCGGCCGATGCCGGGACGCCCGCCGGCGACGCCGTGCGCGCCGTGGCGGCCCGCGCCGAGGCCGCCGGCGCAGCCGTGTGGGCGCTGGAGCCCGGCGTGCTCGACCGCGTGGGCGACGCCGTCACCTCCCAGGGGCTCCTGGCGGTCGCGGACCGCCCCGTCGCGTCGATCCCGCCCGCCGAGCCGGGCCGGTTCGTCCTCGTGCTGGTCGAGCTGGCGGACCCCGGCAACGCCGGCACGCTCGTGCGCGCCGCGGTGGCCGCCGGCGCCGCGGCGGTGGTGGGCGTCGGCGGCGTCGACCTCACCAACCCCAAGGTCGTGCGGGCCTCGGCCGGGGCGCTGTTCGGCGCGCCGGTCGTGGAGCGCCGCGGCGCGGCGCCCCTCGACGTGGTCCACGAGCTGCGCGACGCCGGGTACCGGACGGTGGGCGCGGTCGTCCGTGGCGGCGTCGACCACACCCGGGTCGACCTCGGCGACGCCCCCGCGCTCCTGCTCGGCAACGAGGCCCACGGCCTGGCCCCCGAGGTGCTGGAGCACCTGGACGAGACGGCCACCATCGACATGGCGGGGCCCACCGAGTCGCTCAACGTGGCGATGGCGGGCACCCTGCTGTGCTTCGAGGTCCTGCGGCGTGGCCGTGCCGGGGCGCAGCCCGCCGAGCGGCCAGACTGGACGTGATGGGGGCTGAGCAGACCGGCGGCGAGGGCGGCGGGGACCGTGGTGACCGGGAGCCGCCGGTGGCCGGACGGGTCGGCATCGACGGCTCGGGCGTCGTCCGCCACCTCGACGCCGGGGCCCGAGCCGTGCTCGGCGAGGCCGCCGAGCACCTGGTGGGCCGGCGGCTCCTCGACGCCGCCGAGGCGGGGGGGGGCGCCGGCGCCCCCCGCGGCGCCCCGCGCCCCCGCCCCCCCCCCCCCACCCCCCCCCCCCCCCCTCCCCCCCCCCCCCACCAACAAAACCATCCGTAGTAATGATGACTTTAGGTTGGACCTCCTCCAAAATCGTGTGAATACGTGC
>Ga0182792_1000249_pt1 | contig 52978 bp, 46 predicted proteins | sample Passage237B_FD_130497 | JGI IMG/M metagenome (GOLD analysis project Ga0182792, IMG submission 130497) | Cellulose adapted compost microbial communities from Newby Island Compost Facility, Milpitas, CA, USA - Passage2 37B (version 2) (version 2) ...
GTTGATCGTCTCATCGTTCCGCTTCCGGCGGGTCATGGTTTGTCTTTCGTTCGGTGGTTTAGGTTTCGTCTCCCAACCACCTACCATGACCCGCCTTTTTGCTGAACTTCGGAGACACTACCCAACCGGCGCCCGTCAGCGCCCCCGATTGAGGCTCTGACAGCCCCGACTCCTTAGCCCCCCGGCGCAACCACCTCGTTGCCCTCGACGGCAAGCAAGCACCTCATGGCGACCTCCGCTCCTTCAGTCCTACCCCCACCAGCCGCTCTTACTCCCGGGAAACGGTTTCCCTACCTAAACAGGTCGCCCAAAGCCCCCAACGACTTGAGCGGCACCTTCTTTCCTTTGCCTGACACCGTCGGCAACACCGCAAGGGGGGCCGGCGCGGGCTTCGAAGGCACAGCGCCCGCCTTCCCCAATGTTCCGGCGACATCCGCAACCATGGAAAACTCGCGCGCCAAACGCTGTGGGCTCACCGCCGTCGCCGTGCCCAGCTCCTGCGCGAAGAGGCTCACGCGATACTCCTCAACCAGCCAGTAACGCGCGTCGCTTCTCGGCAACAGCCGCTGCTTCACCAGCCACGGAGCCAAGGCACGCGAACGCTCCGCCTCCTTCGTCGGATTTTGCCGCCACCGCTCCGCGCGCAACTTCAGCCCCTTCAGATAACGCACCACGTGAGGCACACGCGCGTAGTCGATCTCGCGCAGCAGGGTCTTCGGCACGAGCTGCGCCAAATCGCTCGTCAACGTCGGATACGGATTCGGATGAACCTCGAGCCCAGCGCGGAGTGCGAACAACTCCTTCAGCACGGCGCACAGTTTCGGCCCGCTCGTGCGCAAGTCGTGACGCGCCTGCGCTACCGCTGAAGCAAAGGCCTTTTGCGTCGGTTCGGCCACACGCGAAGGAGAACAGAGCCAACGCTGCAGAAGTCCCGCGGCGTCTTCCGTGAGCTGGTTGAGTGAACAATAGGTCGCGAGCAGGGGGCCAATCTCCCGCAACCCGCGCAGCTCCTTGTGCAGGGTCAACAACTCGTGCCGCAACTCCAGCTCAAGCAAACGCCCGAGGCCGAGCCGCGTTTGCGTCGCTGCCTCCTCTTCGCTCTTCGCCAAGCGCAACGCCACGCCGGTCATCCCCATCTTCAACGCCGGCCAGGCGAAAATCGTCACCCCCGCCTGGGTGCACACTTCCACGCGCCCCGGCAGGCGCTCGCCGAACGTCCACGTCGATTGTTCCGGTTTTTCCCACTTTTCGCGCGCCCGCTCCCACGCGCTCGGAGCGTCGCGAGCCACCTTCGCGCTTTTCTCGCGCTGATACTCGGCCAGCAGCCGCTTCACTTCGTCGAGTTCGCGCGCCGCGCAGATCTCGCGACCTTTCTCGTCGAGCACCCGCACGCGCACGCGAAGGTGTTCGGGCAAGGGTTTCTCCATCCATGCGGACGCATCCACCTTGATCGGAAAGCGTTCCGCGATGCAGGCGGCCAACGCTTCGGGCAAAGTTTCGCGCCGATCGGTCAAACGATCGCGAGCGGCGACCGCGGCGGAAAGTTGTTTGACCGTCTCCGCGAGCGGGACGAACAGCCGTCGTGCCTCCTTCGGGAGCGCCGCAAGGTAGTGCTCCACTTTTTGCGCCAAGTGGCCGGGCACCGCCCAATCGAGAGCTATCGGGGTCAATCGCTCCGCCTCGGCCGGGCTCACCTCTAAAGTCACGCCGTCATTTTCCCGGCCCGGCCTATAGGTGTAGGTGAGCGGCAACACGCTCGTGCCGATCGGCAAGGCGGCCGGGAAAGCCTGTTCGTCCACCGCGATGGTCGTCGGATCGCGCAAATCTTCATGCGTGAGCATCAGGAAACGTGGGTGCTTGCCACGACGCTCACGCACCAAGGAGACCAAGTCCTGCACGGAGGAAACGCCGTCCTCGGGTGCGTCGTCCGCCCGCCCCGGCTGCAATCGGTCGGCGTAGAAGCGGTAGAGCGCCTCGTCGAGGTTGAGATAACCCGTGTCGCGGGCTCGCGTGAGCAAATGTTCCAGCTCGTCGAGCACCTTCCGGTTGTGCTCAAGAAAATCGAGGGGCCAGGTGATCGTGTCGTTCACCAAAGCTTCGCGGATGAAAATCTCCGTGGCATGCGCGGGGTTGATCTTCCCGTAGGAGACGGCGCGGTTTTCCAGCTCCAACCCGTAGAGTCGGGTGCGCCGCTTCACCATCACGCGACCGGCGTCCTGGTTCCAGAACGGCTCGCTATGCGAGACCTTCACCAGGTGCCGCCCCAGATCGAGCGCCCACACCGGATCGAGCTTCGCCACCGTGCGCGCATAGAGCCGCGAGGTCTCCATGATCTCCGCGGCCATGATGGCGGCCGGCCCTTTCTTTTTACGCGCATCGTTGCCACGCGGCGCCGCGGCGCCGGCTTTCTTCGGTTCCTCGCGCACATGCAGCGCCGAACCGGGGAAAATCGCCACGCGCCGGTCATGCGTCGCCTTGTAGCCTCCGTTCTCGTCATCGCGGAACGCGATGTTGCCGAGCAAACCGGACAGTATGCTCCGGTGGATAGCCCGGTAGGCCGGCGTGCCAAAGGCGAGTTTCTCGGGTGTTCGCTCCACCGGCGCCACGCCGTCGAAAACCGAGCTCATCCTGAAATCCCGACGCGATTCCAACACGTCGAGCAATTGCGCGTGGATGTCGCGCCACTCGCGGATGCGCGTGTAACTGAGGAAGTGGTCGCGGCAGAACTTCCGAAGTTTCGACTGCGACAAGCGCTCCAGCTCCTCGTGGAACGCCTCCCAAATCGCGAGCAACGTGAGAAAATCCGAATCCGGATGCACGAAGCGTCGATGTGCCGCGTCGGCCTTTTCCCGGGCGTCCAGAGGCCGCTCGCGCGGATCTTGGATCGAGAGTCCCGCGGCGATCACCAACACCTCATGCATGGCCTTCTCCTCCCGAGCCTGCAGGATCATGCGCCCGACGGTCGGATCGACCGGCAACCGGGCGAGCTCCCGTCCGAGAGGAGTAAGCTGCCGGCTGTGGCAGGGCGGGACCGCCGCCCTCTGGCCCTCTGTTCCCTGTCCTTCCGGCCCTCCGGCCGCCTCCAGCGCCCCCAGTTCCTCCAGCAACGCGTAACCGGCGCGGATCGACTTCGTCGCCGGCATGTTGATGAAGGGGAACCGCTCGATGTCGCCGAGGCCGAAAGCCTTCAGGCGCAGGATGACATCGGCGAGGTTCGCCCGCTGGATCTCGGGCTGGGCGAAACGCGGACGCGCGTTGTAATCCTCTTCCGAATACAAACGCACGCAGACACCCTCGGCCACGCGACCGGCGCGGCCCTTGCGCTGATCGCAGCTCGACTGCGCCACCTCCTCGATCGGCAGGCGTCGCGTGCGCGCCGTCGGCACATAGCGCGAGACTCGCGCAAGGCCGGTGTCGACCACGTAGCGGATGCCCGGCAAGGTGAGCGAGGTCTCGGCGATGTTGGTCGCGACGATGATCTTCCGTTTCCCCGAACGCGCGAAGATGCGCTGCTGTTCCGCCTGGGAAAGTCGGCCGAAAAGCGGGATCACCTCGCAATGGCGATGACGTCCCTCGAGCAACTCGCAGCATTCGCGGATGTCGCGCTCGGCGGGCATGAACACGAGGATGTCGCCCTGGGCGTCTCCCGCGCGCCCTTCGAGGATGCGTTGCACGGCCTCGACCGCGCCGTCGACATAGTGCAGCGCCTCGGGACGCGACTGCGGATCGTCGCCCTCGGCGGCGTCGCTGCCGAGCGAGTCGAGCGGCGCGTAGATCACCTCGACCGGAAACGCGCGGCCAGACACCTGCACGATCGGCGCGTCATCGAAAGCCTTGGAAAAGGCCTCGGTGTCGATCGTCGCGGAGGTCACGACGATGCGCAGCTCGGGCCGCTTGAAGCGCAGGTTGCGCAGGTGGCCGAGCAGGAAGTCGATGTTGAGCGAACGCTCGTGCGCCTCGTCGAGGATGATGGTGTCGTAGGCGCGGAGAAGCGGATCGCTCTGCACTTCGGCGAGCAGCATGCCGTCGGTCATGAACTTCACGACCGTCTGGCGCGAAGTGCGGTCGTCGAAGCGGATTTTGCAGCCGACCTCGCGCCCCCACTGGACGTTCAACTCCTCCGCGACGCGTCGGGAAACCGAAAGCGCGGCCACCCGGCGCGGTTGCGTGCATGCGATCTGCCCGCGCGTTCCCCCGCCCGCCGCGAGGCACATTTTCGGAATCTGGGTGGTTTTTCCCGAACCGGTCTCGCCCGCGAGAATGATCACCTGGTGCTTGCCCAGCAGCTCGATGATTTCCCCCGAGCGTTCGCTGATCGGCAGATCCGGAGGGAACTCGATCCGGAACTGTGCGCGCTCTTTCCCCGCCCCGCCGCCGAATGAAGCGGCGGGCGCGGCACCGGATACGGCGGAATCGCCGGAGGATTCAGATGGCTCGGCCATGACGCGAGCGGACGGAGACGAGGGAAACGGAAAACTGCAAGACGGCGAATCATCCGCGGCAACCGGATGAAATCGATTCATTTACCCAAGACCTTCATGCCCATGGCGTGAATCGTGCTCATGATACCGCATTTCGTTAACCTCTTTGCGTCCCTCCATGCCGCCGATCATACTCGACAGCCGCAAGCTCCTGGCCTTCGCAACCTTGGCCAAGGTCTACAGTTTCACCCAAGCGGCCAAGGAGTTGAGCCTGACGCAATCGGCGGTCAGCCACGCGATCAAAGCGCTGGAAAAGGATCTGAACTGCCGGCTCTTCGAACGCATGGGCAGAAAAGTGACCATCACCCCCGCCGGCCGTCAGCTGTTGCAGCACACGGACGTGATCCTGACCGAGATGAAACACGCGCGCGACGACCTGGCGGTTTTCTCGCCGCAGGCCAACGACGCCGCCTGACTACCGCCCTCGCCCCGAAAATCGGCTTGCCTGCGGGCGCTCGCACGAATGCCTTTGCCCCTCCCCTTCCCGCCCGGGTGGTGGAATTGGTAGACACGCAGGTCTCAGAAGCCTGTGCCTAACAGCATAACGGTTCGAGTCCGTTCCCGGGCACCAACACCCCATTACGTGGCTTCCGATGAGAGGCTTGGTGAAGGGTGCGGGAACATCGCCTCAGCGTCCCCCGGCGCGGACGACCGCGCTTCCAATCCCGCGACCGTGACCACGCTCCGCGGCGAAAAGGTTTTCGAAGGCTCCCCCGTTGCCGGCAATGGCTTGGGACGACCGAAGGAAGATCGCGGCGTGTCAGCGCCCTGTCCGATTTGCTCCGCGGGCGATCCATTCCGCCACGATCGGCGCATCCGCCGCCGGCATCGGCAAATCCGCGATTTCATCCCGCGACACCCATCGCAACGCCGCATGCTCGTGCGGCTGCGGCTCGGCGTCGGGTTCCGTGAAACGCGCCACAAACGGGATCAGTTGCACCGTCACATCCTGGTAAGCATGCGTCACCGCTCCCAACTCCGCCACAGCCACGACCGCGCAGCCCAGCTCCTCCGCAATTTCACGAACCATCGCCTGACGGGGCGTTTCTCCGGGCTCGACCTTGCCTCCGGGAAATTCCCACAGGCCGGCGAGATGCTTTCCCGGCGGCCGCTGAGCCAACAACAGCCGCCCGGCATCGTCCTCGATCAAAGCACACGCCACTCGAACCACCGGGGTTGCATCCATGCGAACGATTCAACTAACGTGGGGTTTACCGACAAGGCCCGACCCGCACGCACGTCTCGCGTGTGGTAACTTTTCCCTCTTCGGTCTCGTCACCTGTCCAATGCGCCATTCATCCGAAGCCCCTTTTTTGCTCCGGCCGATGCGCATCCTCCGACCGTGGCTCGTCGCCTCCGCCTCCGGCCTCGCGATCGGCGTCGTGCTCCTGCAATTTTCCGCCGATCCCAACGCGGACCTCGGGGACAACTACACCGAGATCGCACCGCGAGCCGCCGTCTACGATTACCGCCCGGAAGCCCAGCCTTCCACCGATCCCTCCGACTCCGCGTCTCTCCTGGTCCCATCGCCCGACGAACCGTGGCCCGGCGCCATCGAGAGCGCCATGCCGCCCCAGGTTTCGTCCCTTACGACCGACGAGATCTTCGCTCCCTGAGCGAAGCGAAAATCTCCAAGCCCCGGCGCACCAACGCGCAGTTCGCGCGTCAGGCCGTTCAACCGCCGACCGCCTGCCAAAGCACGAAAACCAGCAACTGCGCGCAAAACACCCGCAGCAACATCACCAGCGGATAAACCGAGGCGTAAGCCACCGCGGGCGCGTCGCTTCCCGTGGTCTGCTGGGCGAAAGCCAAGGCGGGCGGATCGGTCATCGAACCGGCGAGCAGACCGCAAATCTCGGCGTAGTTGAGTTTTTTCCAGGCACGGGCGAGCAGTCCGACGAGCAGCAACGGCACTGCTGTCACCAACGCACCCCATCCCAGCCAGGCCAGCCCGTCTCCTTCCAACAGGATCGAGACAAACTTTTCGCCCGACTTTATTCCCACCGCCGCGAGGAACAGGGTGATGCCGATCTCGCGCAACGCGAGGTTAGCACTCGGCGGCAGGTGCCAGACAAGCGAACCGGTGTTGGCGGCCCGCGAAAGCAGGATGGCCACCACCAGCGGTCCGCCTGCCAAACCGAGTTTCACCGGCGCCGGCAATCCGGGCACGGCCAGCGGTATCGAGCCCACCACCACACCAAGCGCGATACCCAGAAAAAACGGGATCGGATGCGGATGCTCGAGCGACTTCGGCGAATTGCCCACCGTCGCCGCCACCGCATCGATCCCCGGCGCCTCTCCCACCGCCATCAGAATATCGCCAAACTGAAGCCGGAAACCGGGCGTCGGCGTAAACTCCAAACCCTGCCGCGTCACGCGCGTCACCACGACGTTGTGCTGCGCCAGCGTCGAAAGTTCTCCGAGCGCCTTGCCCAGAACCGCGCCCTGCGTCACGAGCAGTCGCCGGTTCGTCACATCGCCGGGCAGCGCCTTCAGGTCCACCCCCGCGTCCGCGCCGACCACCACGCGCAAGGCGTCCAATCCTTCCGTCGGCCCCACCGCGTGCAACACGTCCCCCAACGCCAGCGTCGTGTCCGGACGCGCCACCGCGACCACGCCGCCCCGCGAAAAACGCGACACCACCACGCCGGAGCCCGCCAATCCGGGAATGGCGTCGATCCGCATCCCGACGAGATTCGCGTTGCGCACTTCGAGACTACGCCCCGTCGGCGGCGGCACGGCCGGCCGCAAGCTCGCCTCGGCCGCCCTCACCTCCGCCGCCACATCCACACGGAAGAGCGTGCGGACCATCAACATCGTCAAAATGATCCCGATGATGCCAAAGGGATAGGCGACCGCGTAGGCCAACCCCTGGATCGCGGTGGCGTCCGGGCCCGCCCCCACCTGCATGAACGCCTCGCCCGCCGCGGCCAGCGAGGGCGTGTTCGTGGTCGCTCCGGAAAGCAGACCCGATCCCGCGGTGATCGGGACCCGTCCGGTCAGGATCACGGTCGCGGCGACCGCCGTCCCCAGCAGCACGATCGACGCGGCGAAGAGATTGAGCATCAAGCCGCGCGACCGCAGCGACGCGAAAAAACCCGGACCGATCTGCAAACCCAGCGTGTAGACGAAAAGGATCAGTCCGAACTCCCGCACAAAATCCAACACCTCATGGTGCGGCGCCAGCTTCAGGTGCCCCAGCACCAAACCCGCGAACAACACCCCCGCCACCCCCAGGCCCACGCCGCGCACTTTTAGCTTTCCGAACGCCGTGCCGGTCGCGCCCGCCGCGGCGAGCAGCACCACCGTGCGCGCCACGGATTCGTTGCTGAACAAGTTGATGAGCCAGTCCATTCGCCCACCTTATCAGGTTTCCGCCAAGGGCGACTCTTCATTTTTTGCCGGGCACCCTTCGATCCCGTCTCGAAAATTCCAAAGACCGGGACTCGCCGGCCAAAAAGCGCGAAGCACCCGCTCGAGCTCCGTGTCATCCTCGTCGGATGATGCCCGATTCCGTCCGCCGTTCGCTTGTGTCGCTTCTCGTCCTCGCCTCGCCCGGCGCTCCCGCCGCCGTCGCGACCACCCCGGCGATCGACGTCACGCTCGGCACCTCCATGGGATTCGATTCCAATGTCTACCTCGCGGCATTCGGACGTCTCGCCAATCGCGAGTCCATGGTGAGCACCGTTTCCGCCCGCTTCGACGCCAGATTCGATTCCGGCGTCGCCCTCGCCTACGCGGCCACCGCCACCGAGTTCTGGAGCGAAAGGGACGAGAACAACATCCGGCAAACGCTTGGCGCCTTCTGGATTCGCACGCTCGATGCCCTCGCGTGGAGCACCTCCACCGAATTCGCGCTGGTCGCCGGCGACGACCGCGGTGTCGACTACGGCATCGGCATCGGCAGCGCGTTCTCCACCGCCGCCCCCCGCGAACGCCGCGATCAGTGGCAAAACAAAACCGATCTCTCCCTGCGCCACGACAGCGACCTCGGTTTCGTCCGCGCCATCGGCAATCTCCGATTTTGGGACATGCGGACACGTCCCGTCGCCTCCTGCGACTACGTCGATCGCTACGACGTCCAAGGCGGTCTCGATGTCGGCCGCGCACTCGGGAGAAGCGGCCTCGAGACCTACTTCGGATATCGTCGCGGGCGTCAGTTCCAGGACAACGATTTCTCCCCGTCGACCATCGACCACGCGACCAACCGCTACGACCGTTACCTCGTCGGAGTCGACGGCTCGCCCGCGAAGTCGCTCAAGCTCGACGCACAGGTCGGCTGGGCCAAACACGGATACACCCCCGACTACGCCGGCAGCGCCCACGAAGAGGGACTGTTCTCCGACGCCACGGTCACTTGGATCGTCACCCCCGACGACGAACTTCAGCTGAAGACCGGCCGAAGCCGCACCGTCTCCACCACCGGCCGAAACAGCATCCTTTCGACGGTTCATCATGTCTCGTGGAAACACGTCTTCGGCCCGAAATGGAGCACCACGCTCACCGGCCGCGTCATCGAAGCGGAATATGCGCCCTTCCCTCGCGACGATTTCCACTACGCCGCCGGCGTTTCGCTCACCTGGAACGCAACCCAGGCGCTGCGTGGCACCCTCTCTCTTTCGCAAGACTGGGGCCGCAATCACCTCAACAATCTGTCCGGCCTCGCCGAAGCCCGCCGCGAATTCGACCGCACCGCCGTCTCCGTCGACGTGAGCTGGAAGCTCTGACCTCGCCGCGATCGGAAAACCGCCGCTTCTCAAACACCGCCCCCGCCCGAACACGCCCGCCACGCCGGGCTTTTTCATTCGCTCCGTCCGCGCCCGCGCGCCAAGCCTCCGCGCGTGTCCGACTCCGCCGCCCCCACAGCCCGCCCCGCTCCCGCCGCCTCCCGCCTGCTCGTCGTCGGCGGAGGCGCGGCCGGCTTTTTCGGCGCCATCGCCGCCGCCGAGGCCAATCCCGCCGCACGCGTCCATCTCTACGAAGCCACCGCCCACCCGCTGGCGAAGGTTCGCATCTCCGGCGGCGGACGTTGCAACACCACCCACGCGTGCTTCGAGCCGAGGGAACTCGTGAAACGCTACCCGCGCGGCGGACGCGAACTTCTCGGCCCGTTCACCCGTTTCGGCCCGCGCGACACCATCGCCTGGTTCGCCGCGCGAGGCGTCACCCTGAAAACCGAGGACGACGGACGCATGTTCCCCGACACCGACGATTCCGCGACCATCGTCGCCGCCCTTCGCAACGCCGCCGACAAGGCCGGCGTCAGCCTCTACACCAGCATGGGCGTGCGCACCGTCGAGCGCGCCATCGGCGGCGGCTTCGACGTCACTTTCACCGATGACTCCCAAGCCCGTTTCGATCGCGTCCTTCTCGCCACCGGAGGAAACAAGGGCTCCGCCGGCCTCGCCATCGCCGCCGCGCTCGGCCACGTGGTCGAGGCGCCCGTCCCCTCGCTTTTCACCTTCCACATCGCCGATCCGCGTCTCGTCGGGCTCGAAGGTCTGTCCGTTCCCGACGCCGCCACCTCGGTGCCCGGCACCAAGCTCGCCGAACGCGGCCCGCTTCTCGTCACCCACTGGGGGCTCAGCGGTCCGGCCATCCTCAAGCTCTCCGCCTGGGGCGCGCGCGAACTCGCCGCCCGCGACTACCGTTTCCCGCTGCATGTCTCGTGGAGCGGTCAAACGCCCGAGCAGGCCTTCGCCGCGCTCCAATCCTGGCGGGACGCCAATCCACGCAAGCAGGTCTCCACGCTCAACCCCTTCTCCCTGCCTTCGCGTCTTTGGGAACGTCTGGTCGCCGCCGTGCCCGGACTCGCCCCCGCCGCCCAATGGGCCGGCGTATCAAAAAGCCACCTGCAAAAACTCGCCGGGCAGGTCGGCGCTTCGGCGTTCCAGGTCGAGGGCAAGAGCCTGAACAAGGAGGAGTTCGTCACCTGCGGCGGTATTCGCCTGCGCGAGGTGGATTTCAAGACGATGGAAAGCCGGCTCGTGCCCGGCCTGCATTTCGCCGGCGAGGTGCTCGACATCGACGGCATCACCGGCGGCTTCAATTTCCAGGCCGCCTGGACCACCGGCTGGCTCGCCGGTCGCGCCATGTCCGGCGCCCCGGCCGCGTGACGTCGCGCCGCCCATGCGATTTGCTCAATCCGCGAGCCGTTTCGCCCCCGCCAGCAGCCCCTCGAAGATCTTGTCGCTCACCCGCGAAGGAAATCCTTTCGGCAATTTCGCGGCGCACTTCTTCACCGCCGGCCCCGCCATTTTCGCGAGTTCCCCTCGAACCGCCTTCGCGTCGCCCAGGCCCGCCGCCCGCGCGACTTCATCCCAGTGCCGCGGTTCGATCTCGCGAATTTTCCAGTGCGGATTCTTCGACCGCACCGCCATCGCCAGGCGGGCCTTGTGGATGTCGAGTTGGTTGGCGCCCCGCCCGATGATCGGCCAGGCGGAAAGCACGTCGTAGAGCGGCGTCAGCCGGTAGCCGCCGCCACGTTCCAGAAACAACGAAAAGTTTTTCGCGTGCCCGTCGGTCGCAGCCAGCAACCAGAACGCGATCTGAGCCCGGAGAAACATCGCCTTGTCCGCGCGGGGCCGGCTACCGCCTTCGAGCACACGGAAGATGTCGCGCATGCCCGGGCCGCCGTCCGATTCGTATTTCAACACGCCGGGCACGCCGAGCGCCTGGCAGAAATCCTCCTGCGGCAACCTCGCTATCCAGCCGCCGTCGTCCTGCCAGGCGCGATCGAAACGCTCCACCACGAGCACGCGGAACCGTCCGAATTCGGCGATTTCGCAGTTCGCCACGTCGAGCCCGAGTTCGCGCAGGAGCTGCGCGCACAACCATTCGTTTTCCACTGAATCCGCCATGTCCGCCCGCAGGTTGCCCACCAACCCGAGCGGCAGCTTCAGGATGTGCGTGGTCGGTGTCGCCCCGCGCGGCCGCCACCAGCGATTCTCATACCGCAACAACGCGGTCTTTTCCTGGGCGCCGGCGATCGAGATGCGGAACTCGTCGCGCTCTTCCCCGCGCGTCAGACGCGATCCGCTCAATGCGTCCGCGATCGCCTCCTCCACGTCCGCCTCTTTCAGCGGATCGGCGTCGATGCGGTCGATTTCTCCGGGCTCCTCGTCCGGCGGCAGAAGCTGCACCGCACCGACGCAGTCGCGTCCCACCGCGGCCAGGAGATCAAAGGCGTTTGTCGAGCCGACGGCGAAACGCGCCCGCACCCGCCGGCGAATCGCGTCGCTGTCGGGCAACAGGTTGTCGAAATAGTTCCTCACCCGCGGCCCGGCGTGCGGCGCGTTTCCCGGCGCAAGGGGCAACGACAACGACAGGGCGCGCGCCGCCGGATGCGCCACCCAGGCATCGTCGTAACGAAACAGGTCTCGTCCGCCGCGGCCTTCGCTCCATTCACCGACGCGAAGGCCGTTCATCCAGACCACCAGCGAACCCGGCGTTTTCATCATCCGTGTTTTGTCGACGCCCGAAGCTTCACCACGCCCCGTTCTCCGCCGCCTTCTCCGCGCGGCTCTTCGGTTTTCGCGAGCGCTTCCGATCGTAGCCCGTCGACGGATCCGCCAACGCGTTCGCCACCGGCTCCACGATCTCGACGCTCAAGCGTCCGCCCAAGGCCGACACCAAGCGCGCGATCTGATCGAAGCTCGTCACTCCCGGCGCCTTCTCGATCGTCGCCACACGCCGCTGGCTGACACCGAGAAGCGTCCCCAGCTCGGTCTGGTTGAGACCGCGCGTCTTTCTCAGCGCACGAATCACGGCCTTCAACTGGTCGGGTGTATCGACGCGATAGTTCATGATTCACGCAATACAGCACCTTAAAGAGCTGAATGCAATAAACTACTTTAAGAGGCTATTTTGTTTTTAGCCTAAATAAAGGCTGATTCCAGTCACGATTCGTCGCCCACATTCATGCAAAAAGATCAACGTCCGGCGGCGCGCAATGCCGCCACGAGCTCCGCCGTCCCCGCCTCCATGCTCACACGCGGCACGTAGCCGAGATCGCGTCGCGCCGCTTCGATCGAGAACCAGTGGTCTTTCGCCAGCTCGGCGGCCACGAAACGTGTCATCGGCGGTTCTCCCTTGAGCGGCAACACGCGCCAAAGCGCCTCGCACACCGCGCCCATCCGGCGCGCCGCGTCGAGCGAAACCGATTTGGTCACGGGCGGTTCACCGAGGGCGCGGAGCAGGTCGTTGATCCAGTTCCACAGGTTCACGGGTTCGCCGTTGGTGATGAAATAGGCTTTTCCCGCCGCCGGGCCGGGAGCCGCGCCGGGCTCACCCAGGGCGCGTTCCGCCAGGAGCTGCGCGTCGGTCGCGTTTTCCACGTGCACCATGTCGACGAGGTTTTTTCCGGCCCCGACGATGCGCAGCCGGCCGGCGCGCGCTCGCGCGAGTATCCGAGGCACGAGATGAGGATCGCCGACACCCCAGATCAGGTGGGGACGAAGCGCGCACACGCGAAAGCGAGATCCGTTCACCGACAACGCGTCGCGCTCCGCCATCGCCTTCGTCAGCGGATACGGGCTCGGACAATCGGTCGTCAGCGGCAGTCGCTCGTCGGCGTTCGCGAGATCGAGCCCGTTGTAGACGACGCTCGGCGTGCTGGTGTGCACGAAGCGGGTCGCTCCCGCATCCTGCGCCGCCCGGAGCAACGCGCGCGTGGCCAGCACGTTGTCGCGAAAGAAATCGTCGTGCCCGCCCCACACGCCGACCCGGGCCGCCACATGGAAAACCGTTCCCGCGCCGCGAACCGCTTCGGCGCAAACCGACGCCTCATGCAACGCGCCGACGACCACGCGCACGCCGCGTTTTTCCAGCTCCGGTCGCGGCGAGCGAGAGACCACCGTCACCCGCCGGCCTTCCGCGAGCAGCCGTCCGACCAAACGCGAGCCGAGAAACCCCGTCCCGCCCGTCACCAACACCGCCTTGTTCGCGTCCGCGCTCATGATCGCCGCTAGCGTTTGGGATCCGACTCGAAGCCGACCGCGCCCTCCTCGTTCACCCAACGGGCGAGCGCGAGGCGGTGGATCTTCGCGTTGTGCCTCACGTCGACCGGCAAACGATCCTTGAAAAAGAAGGTCTTGATCGACGCGGTGTTCGGATGCTCGAGAGCCAACGCCCGCAATTCGCGGGCGAGACGCCGGCAGTCGGCCGAATCCACCAGATCCCGGCGTATCGGCTCCACCACTACCGCAGGCCGGGCACGCCCGTGCACCCGGAGCGTCACCAGCGCGCAGCGGCGCACCTCCGCGTGCGCCTCGAAGATCGGCTCGACCTGCGCCGGATACAGGGGGCCGCGCTCGGTCTCGACCGTCTCGACCTTGCGTCCGCAAAACCAGAGACGCCCCCGCGCGTCGAGGTAGCCGAGATCGCCCATGCGGTGCCAGACGGCGCCCGTCACGTCGTCCCGGATTTTCGCCGCCGCCGTCGCCTCGGGCAGTCCGTCGTAGTCGCGTGTGACGGTGGGGCCGCGCACGATGATCTCGCCGATTTCGTGCGCTGGCAGATTCGACGTCTCCGAGATGGTCGCCACCGGCCCGTCCATCGGCGCGATGATCCGCACCTCGTTTTCCGGCAACACCTCGCCGACGCACGCGCCCGCCCCCGCGAGGGTGTCGACGACGGTGTCCTGCAAAATCGTCTCGGAATCGACGGTGCTGACCGGCAGCGCCTCCGTCGCCCCGTAGGGACTGTGCATGCGCCCGTTGGGCATGAAGCGACGGGAGGCGGCCCACAACCACGGCGGCACCGGGGCGCCGGCGCAGAGCACGCGACGCAGCGTCGGCAGCGAGACGTTCTTCTCGTGGCAATGCGCCGCGAGGTTGCCCCACAGCGTCGGCGACCCGAAGGAGGTCGTGACTCCTTCCTGCAAAATCGCCTGCACGAGTTTCCGCGGGTCCGCCTGCGCCGGCCGCGACGGGTCGATCTCGGGAACCACGACGGCCATGCCGAGCGCAGGCGCGAAAAGCGCGAAGAGCGGCAGAAGCGGCAAATCCACCTCGCCGGGTTCGATGCCGTAGGTCTCGCGAATCATGCGCACCTGCGCGTCGAACTGCCCGTGCGTGTAGACCACTCCTTTCGGCGCGCCCGTCGATCCGCTCGTGAACAAAATCGCGGCCACCTCGTCCGCCGCGCAGTCTCGCGCTCCCGAATCGTCCGCCGGACGCGTGGCGCCCGGCGCCGTGAGTCGCGCCGTGTTCGCGCCCGACACCGACACCTTCACCTCGACGCTGCGAAAGGCCTTGCGAAAAACCCAGGCCAACGCGCGCGCCAACGGAATGCCCACCAGCACCCGCGGTCGACTGTGCTCCACGCACCGCAGGAACGCCGCGCGCCCCATGCCCGGATCGATCACCACCGGCAGCGCGCCGAGTTCGAACAAGGCGAACACCACCGCGATCAACGGCAGCCCCTGCCGCACCATGACCAAGGTCCGGTCGCCCGGTCGCACGCCCTTGGCACGCAAGCGTTCCCGCCATGCCGCCACCTCCGCCGAAAGCTCGGCGTAGGAAAGCTCGAGATAATCGATCCGTCCGCCTTTGCGTCCGCGGGGCACCTTGAGCGCCGGCTGGCCGGGCCGGGCCGCGGCGTAGACGGCGAGATGTCGAGAGATGTTGGCGGAGGGGTTCTTCACACGAGGCGAGCCGTTTTTTAACGCATACCGCCCGCGACACCGCAAGCGCCCGGCGGCTAAATCGCTTGGAGGGGGAGGCCCGGCCGATTTTGCTCCCACGCCATGTCAGTCCGTCGTCTTTCGCCCGCCCGCCTTCTCGCCTCGCTGCTGCTGCTCGCGTTCGCCGTCGGCCTGCCGCTCGGCTGCACCCCGGCGACACCGCTCGACGCCAAGATCTCCGCCGGCTCGAGCGACAGCTTCAAAACATGGCGCGCGAAGATCGAACCACGACTTTCCGAGGAGGAAAACGCGGAGCTCGAAGCCGCGCTGCAGGAAATCCGGCGATCAATCACGACATTCACCCGCGAGGCGTCCGACCCCGTGACCGTCGACGCGCATCTGCGCGCCCGCGTTGACGGGCTGCCTTTGCGCCAGCTCTACATCGACGGAGCGCGCCTGCGCATCGTGCGGCTCACGCCCGAACACGACGCCCTTCGCGCCGCGATCGAGGACAGCCAACGCCAGCTGCGCGACGCCGACGCGACCGAGGCGGAGACCCTTCGCGCTCGCATCGAACGCCAGACCGCGCGACTGGACCAAATCTCGGCCGAGCTCGTGGCGGCCGAAGCGCGCCTCCTCGCGCTGGGCGTCACGCCTCCCGGCGCCGAGCCCCCGCTTGATCTCGTCGGGCGCCGCTAACCGGCCGCCGTCCTCCGTCCGCGTGCGTGCAGGGTTCGTGCCCGCGCGTGGATATGCATGAGCAGCTCCGTGTGCTCGACCGCCTCGTGATCGTCTTCGTGCACCAAGCCCGCGCCAAAAGGCGGCGCGTCGTCGCCGCCATCCGCCCAATGCGCCCACTCGATCCCGACCGTGCGCGAATCGCGACAGGCCGCGACCAAACCCTCGCGTCCGGCGCGCAACAAGCGTTCCAGGCGCGTCGGCCCGGTGCCGCCACGCAACGGCAGGCGTTTGAAATCCCCGTGGCTCAGTCCGCCGCCCGTCACCCATTGGGGCTCCGCCCCCGCGCAAGCCCGGGCCTGGGCGGCGAAACGCGCCCCGGCGTGCAAGCGCCAGGACACCGCGTCGACATCCGGCGCGACGCACGCCGAACGAATCGCCTCGGGCGGCGACGACGCGAAACGACAACCCAGCACGAGATGCGAAGGATCCGCCGAGCGCAGCGCACGCGCCGCCGTGGCAAAATATCGCCGGGCAAACTCCCGCTCGAAACGCGCCGCGTCCTCCGCGAAAGCCGCGCCCGCGATGCCGCGCTCCTCGCGCGTGAACTGACGGACATGCTCGCGATGCACGAGTTCGACGCCCCAACGTGCCGACAACGCCTCGAGCGTCCCGCCGTTGGCGGCGAGCGCGAATTCCCATGCCGCATGGTGCGCGGCGAACGAGGGTTCGAGACTTAGACAAACTTGAAAAAGCCCGGGACGCGTCGGATCGACATCGCCCCAGGCGAGCTCGTCATCGGTGAACCAACCGACCAGCTCGCGCCGCCCGAACCACGGCCGCGCGACGGCCGCCGCGTGCGCGTCCGCCGCGACCGGCCAGCGCGCGTCGAAAACGTCGGGCAAACGCACCCCCGGTCCGTGCAGGATCGGCGTGTCGGCGCGGCAAAAATCCGCCAGCGCGGTGAAATAGAATCCGAGGCCGACCAGCTCCGAATCGGCCCAAGGCCCCACGGTGTCCACCGCCCAATCGTGCAGACGCGTGGCGGTATGCCGGGCCCACGCCTGCGCGCCGGCCGCGTCGGCGCCGAAGAGACGCCCCACATTGCGCGCATAGGCGCCTCGCCGCGCCGAAGGCGGACCGGCGCGACCATGTCGGTTGACCCCGGCCACGGCACGCAAGAGCACCGGTTCGTCCTCGGGCGTAAGCAGCCACCAGATGCCTTCGTGCGTGCGCCCCAACCGGAAAAAGCCCGCCGTGCCCCGGATCGTCTCGGGCTTGATGTCGGCAAATGTCGGCGAAGCGCCGCGTCGCGTGGGGGGGGCCATGAGAAAAGCGAGCTGCAAACCACCAAGCAGCATCGGCCGAAAAAAGGCACAAAAATCCCTCCCACGGCGGGATTTCTCTTCGATTTCCCGAGCGCCGCGCCGAAGCGGACATCACCCGGGGGCGACGGGGGCGACACGGATGTCCCCATCGCCGTCCGCGACAATCCGTGAACCGTATCGAATGCCCCGGTCGCGCCCGGTCACCGGCGCCGGTCGGGACGCTCGAGTTGGAAGCGATCGCGCGTGGTGGCGTAGTCCTCGCCGCCCATGCGCCCGACCGTGTCGAGTTTGGCCGGATCGACCGTGCCTTTCTCGTTCAAGATCTCGTCTCGCACGTGCAGCCCCACGATATCACAGATCACCACGTGCGCCCCCATCGGGCCTTCGCCCACCCCGACGATCTGACGCACACGACATTCGAACGCGGCGGGGGCCTCGGCGACACGCGGCGGTTTCACCTTCGTGCTCGCCGCCGCCTCGATTCCGAAAGCGGAAAACTCGCTCTCGCCGTGCGGCAGACGGGCGGCGCAGGCGTTCATCTTCGCGGCGAGGGCGTGTGGCACGATGTTGACCACGCACTCGGGCACGGCCTCGAGGTTGAGCACGGTGTCCTTCTTCGCGCCGTCGCGCAGATTGACCGGCACGAAAAGCAGGGTCGGCGGCACGGAGGTCACCCCGTTGAAAAAGGAAAACGGCGCGAGATTGACGCGACCCTCCGCGTCGATCGTCGACACCCACGCGATCGGACGCGGGGAGATGAGGTCGGTCATCCAGGCGTAGGCCTCGCGGGCCGTGAGAGAGGCGAGATCGAGTTCCATGCCGCCCACCTTCGCCGGCAAGCCCGCACGCCGCAACGCCGCCCAAAGCGCGTTTCTTGAAAAACAATGCTCGCCCACGGCCCGCCGCGCCGCGGCCTCAGAGCTTGTCGAGATCGGCGAGGATCTCGCGCGGACTCGAGCCGTTTTCGGGGCCGACGATGCCGCGCTCCTCCATCAGGTCCATGATGCGCGCGGCGCGATTGTAGCCGATGCGCAGACGACGCTGCAGGGTGGAGGTCGAGGCGCGCTTCGTCGCGCGCAGCACGCCCATCGCCTTCTGGTAGAGTTTCTCGTCGTCGGCGCTTTCGCCCGTCGCGAGATCCTCCTCGTCGTTGTCGGCGTTGGCCGCCGCGTCGTCGTCGATCTGGTTCTGCACGCTCTCCGCGTATTGCGGCGGGCCGTTGCGCTTCAGGAACTCGACAAACTCGGAAACCTCCTCGTCGGAAACGAAGGCGCCCTGGGCGCGCACCAGGCGCGAGCTGCCCGGAGGCGAGAACAACATGTCGCCGCGGCCGATCAGCATGTCGGCGCCCTTGCCGTCGAGGATCGTGCGGGAGTCGACCTGCGACGCCACCTGGAAGGCGATGCGCGAGGGGAGGTTGGCCTTGATGACGCCGGTGATGACGTTCACCGAGGGACGCTGCGTGGCGATGATGAGGTGGATGCCGGCCGCGCGGGCGAGCTGGGCGAGGCGCGCGATCGAGGTCTCGATCTCGGCGGGCGCGACCATCATGAGGTCGGCGAGCTCGTCGATGATCGCGACGATGTAGGGCAGGCGAGGCGGAAGCGAGGCGAGCTCCTCGGCGCTGGCGGCGGGCACCACGCCGTCGAGCGTGGGCTGTTCGGGTGTTTCGGGCTCGGCCGCCGGCGCGGCCGGTTTCTTGCGCGAGTTGTAGCCGGCGATGTTGCGCACGCCTACCTTGGCGAAGATCTGATAACGCTGCTCCATCTCGCCGAGCAGCCACTTGAGCGCGGAGGGCACCTTTTTCGGCTCGGTGACCACCGGGATGAGCATGTGCGGGAGCGTGTTGAAGATCTTCAGCTCGACCACCTTCGGGTCGACCATGAGCAGGCGCAGGTCCTTCGGGCTCTTCCGGTAGACGATCGAGGCGATGATGGAGTTGATGCACACCGATTTGCCCGAACCGGTGGCGCCGGCGATCAGGAGGTGGGGCATCTTGGCGAGGTCGGAGATGAGGGGCTTGCCCGACACATCCTTGCCCAGGGCGATCGGGATTTCGGCCTTCGCGCTCGCCCAATCCTCGCTCTCCAGAATCTCGCGCATGCCGACGGGCGTCGGATGGCGGTTGGGGATCTCCACGCCGACCGCCGCCTTGCCGGGGATCGGGGCGAGAATACGCACCGACTGGGCGCGCATGCCGAGGGCGATGTTTTTATCCAGGCCCGCGATTTTCTCCACGCGCACGCCGGGGGCGGGCACGACCTCGTAGCAGGTGATGACCGGACCCACGTGGATCTCGCCGGGCGTCACGTTGACGCCGAATTCGCCGAGAATGCGCACGAGATCCTCCATGTTGCGAAGGTGTTCCTGGTCGGAGTCCTCCGCGGAGGGCTTCACCGGATCCTTGAGGAGATTGAGCGGAGGAAACTGATAGTCGGCCTCGGCCGCGGGCACGGCGGCGGCCCGGGCTTTTTTCGGTTCCTCGGGTTTGACAATCGCGATCGCGCCGCCGGCCGCGGGCGGCGGCGTGCCGGACAGCAAATCCCCCTTCGCGGCGACCGGCGTCGCGGGAACACCGCCGCGCACGATCTTGGACTCCGGAAAGGGCGAACGCGAAGGGGTGCTCGACGGCGGCACCGCCTGGCTGATCGGAGGCGGCGTTTTTTCCGCGACCAAGACGGAGGAAACGGAGGCCTTGGGCGACTCGGGCGCGGCATCGGCCGGTTTGGCGAAAGGCGACCGGGACGCGGCCCGACCGGGATCGCGCGCGATCTCGAGTTTCTTCGCGGCCGGGGGAGGCGGCGCGACGACAGGTTCCTTCGCCTTGCGTTTCTCCTCCGCCGCCCGCAGCTCGGCCCGAAGACGCTTCGCCTCCAGGCGTAGCTCGCGACGCCGAAGCCTCCACTCGGTGAACGCCTGATAGGCCCGGTCGAACTCCGCGCCGATGTCGCTCGTGAGGATGAAAACCAGGCTCAGCACGTAGACGAGGCCGAGCAACACCGCGGAGCCGAAGCCGCCCATCAGTTCGGAGAGCAGACCGTTGTAGACCCACTTCCCGAGCTGGCCGCCGAGGTCGTTCGGGAACCAGTTCCCGGTGAATCCGCCGATCATGGCCGCGAGGCCGGCCCCGCTGAAGAGGCAGAAGATCATCGCGATCCAGCGCGCCAGCACGAGTTGGCGCACGTTGCGAAGCGCCACATAGGCCATCCACGAGAGAAAGGCCGGGATCAGCCAAGCGCTCAGGCCCAGCCACCAGTAGCTCCAAAATGTTGTGTAAGCGCCAAATAGGCCGACCGCATTATGTTCGGTCGGGTGGGTCGTCACGAAACGCGGCACTTGGTCCGGCTTATAGTCGGCGAACGCCACCGTGATCAGCACGGCCAACACTCCGCATATGCTGGCGATGACCCAGCGTGGACGTTGGCGGGGGGCCTGAAAAGAGGGCCCTTGGTTTGAGTTTGAACTCGCGGCTTTCGGCATGTGGCTTGGCGGGCGGACTGAGGCCCGTTTTTACATTTCAAATCATTCGCCTCGGCGGTCAAAGGCAATCACGCCCTCCACGCTTTTCACAAAAGCTGAACCCTCCCGTTTCTTTTCTCCTTCTCTCGTATGCACGAACTCCTTCGTTTCGAACCTCTCTATCAGGAACGCGTTTGGGGCGGTCGCTCCCTCGAATCCGCCCTCGGCCGCACGCTTCCCGGCAAGAAGCCGATCGGCGAAGCCTGGGAGATCGTCGACCGTCCCGAAGCCCAGTCGGTCGTGAAAGGCGGCCGCAACGCCGGCAAAACCCTCCGCCAGCTCATCGAGTCCCACGCCGCCGACCTCATGGGGCCCGGCTGGGACAAGAAAAAGCCCTTCCCCATCCTCGTGAAGTGGCTCGATTGCCGCGAACGCCTCAGCCTCCAGGTCCACCCGCCCGCGAACATCGCCCCCCAGCTCAAGGGGGAGCCCAAGACCGAAACCTGGTATATCGCCGACACCCAACCCGGCGCCAGCCTCCTAGTCGGCCTCAAAAAAGGCGTCACCCGTGAACAATTTGAGCAGGCCCTGAAGGACAACCCCCTCGAGCCGCTCGTCCACCGCTTCCCCGTCGCCGAGGGCGACAGCATCCTCGTCCATAGCGGACAGATCCATGCGATCGACGCCGGCAACCTCATCCTCGAGATCCAGCAAAACTCCGACACCACCTATCGCGTCTACGACTGGGGACGCGTCGGCCTCGACGGCAAACCGCGCCAGCTCCACGTGAAGGAGTCGCTCGCCTCCATCAAATGGGACGACTTCGAGCCCGCCCCCGTGCGCGCGGCCCCCACCTCCGGCGTCATCGCCGATTGCGACGAGTTTCGCATCCGCCGCGTCGTCCTCGACCCCGGCGAATCGCTGCATTTCGAGGCCGGCGAACAGCCGCGCATCCTCTCCGTCGTCACCGGCGAACTCCACGGCCCGGGCAAAAACGTCCTCGAACGAGGCGAGAACGCCGTCCTCCCCTACGCCGGCGCCTTCACCTTCAAGGCGCAGGTCGCCTCGCTAGTCCTCGTGACGGAAAACTTCTCCGGCCAGGCGGAGTAACGTGATCCCGCGTCCGAGCCGCCTTTCCCGAAATCGGCGCCGCGGAGGCGTGCTCGGCTGGCTCGCGGCCGCGCTCGTCTTCTGCACCGCGCTCGCCGTCCTCGCCTGGATGCTCCTCCTCCCCGCCGCCGTGCAGTCGCGCTTCGCCGGCGCGACGAACGGCGCGGAGCTGCGCGTGCAAGGCCTGATGGGGGACCCGTTCTCCGGCCGCGCCACCGTCACCGGCTGGACCCTCCGCGCTTCCGACGCGCCCGACGCCCCCGTGCTCGCCCGCGGCGCCGCCTCCGAGATGATCGCCGCCGACTGGCAGTCCGCGCTTCGTTCGGCCGGCAAAGACGAGCCCGTGACGATCAACCGGGTCACGCTCCACGCCACCGAGCTTTTCCTCGCTCCCGACAACCAGGGACGCTGGCCCCTGCTCGCCCTCGGCGCCGCCGTCGGGCTGCCCTACGAACGAGGCGGCAAAACCGGCGGCAACCCGCGCCTGCGCGTGAAACACCTCCGCCTCGCCGTCGACACCGTCGTCGTGCGCGACGCCAACGGCGGACGCGACACCCCCGTGCGCGTCGACTGGCGCGGCGAGTTTCGCGATCTCGACCACACGCGCCCGGTCGTCGCCGCCCTCCTCGCCGCCGCCGCCGGCCGGCAGGCCACGCCGTAAACGCCGGCCTGCCTCAGCGCGACTCGCGTTCCAGGTTCAACCAGTCCCGCTCCTCCGGCGTGAGCGAAACGCGCAGACATTCCAGCGAACTTTCCGTCTCCGCCAGCGTGCGCGGACCGATCAACGCGAAAGTCGGAAACGGCTGCGCCAACACGTAGGCCGCCGCGATCGCCGGCGGCGTCACCCCGCGCGCTTTCGCCAGTTCGACAAGCCGGGCCCGCCTCGCCCAGTTGTCCTCCGCATACCAGCAACGCACCAGCTCCGCGTCTTCGCGCCGATCCGGCGCCGCGCGGCCGGTGAAAAATCCGCGGGCCTGGCTCGACCACGCGAGCAACGCCACCTCGTCCGGCCCGCCCGCGTGCGCCGCGAGCCAGGCCCGCGACTCCGGACCGGAGGCGCTGAGACAGCCGCTCCACGGCGGCTCCACCATGCGCGCCAACGAAAACTGGTTCGAGACGATGCCGAAGCCCGGCAACCCTTTCGCCTTCGCGTAGGCGTTGGCCTCCTCCACGCGCGCAAGCGACCAGTTCGAGCCGCCGAACACGCCGCGGATCCGCCCCGCCCGCACCTCGCCCGCCAGCACGTCGACAAACTCTCCCGCCGGCACCGCGGGGTTGTCGCGATGCAGACAATACAGATCGCAGTGATCCGTCCGCAGGCGGTCCAGCGATTCGTGCAACTGCCGCACCACGTCCTCCGGCGTGCAAAAGGGCGTGTGTCCGCCCTTCGCCAGCACCACGACCTGGTCTCGCACCCCGCGCGCCTGCATCCACGCGCCAAGCAGGCGCTCCTGCCTGCCGTGACCGTAGAGGTAGGCGGTGTCGAATGCGTTGCCGCCCCGTTCGAAATAATCGTCCCACATCGCCGCGCCGTGCGGCATCGCCTGCTGGTTGTCGCATCCCATCACCAGGCGGGTCATGGGTTTCGCCAGTCCCGCGATCCGGCCCATGGGGATCGCTTCGTTCGCCGTCTTCATGCGTCGCGCGAGCGGACGTCGCGCCAACGTGAGCGTTCCCGCCGCCTCGGTTTTTTCCGCGGCATACTCCAGGCCGATCGCCGCGCGCCAACGATCGAGCGCGGCCAGATTCCCCAGAGTGTCCTCGGGCGACATCTCCGGCACGGCGCGTGCGCCGGAACGCAGCGCCGCCGCGAAGGCGTCCGCCTCCAACGCATACACGTTCGGCGCCTCCGTCGCGAACACCTCCGGCTGCGTCGCGCCATGTCGGTGCAAACGCACCACTTGTTCGCCGCCGCGCTTGTTCACGATCCACGGATACGGCACCTCGATCCAGCCTTCCGTGCCGAATATCCGCGCCGCGTTGTCGATCGCCAGCCCCACCGCGGTCGCCACCTGCGCCACCATCCCGCCTTCGAAACGCAGAACCGCCGCCGCGTGCGTGTCGACGCCGCTCTCCGGATGTAGTTGCCCCGCCCCTACGACCTCGACCGGCTCCGCGAAGGCCGCGCCCGTCGCCGCCCCCGCGATCAACCGCGCGAACGACACCGGATAACACCCGACATCGAGGATGCCGCCGCCGCCGAGCGCGTTGCTCCAGAGGCGCGAACCGGGGTTGTATTCCGAACGAAAGCCGAACGCCGCCTGGACCAGTTTCACGTCGCCGATCGCCCCCCCGCGGACCAGTTCGACGATCTTCGCCGTCTGCGGATGGCAACGATACATGAAGGCCTCCATGAACAACACGCCCGCGCGCCGCGCCGCCTGAATCATCACCATCGCCTCGGCGTGGTTGAGCCCCGCCGGCTTCTCGCACAGCACGTGTTTGCCCGCCTCCGCCGCTTTCACGACCCATTCGATGTGCTCCGGGTGCGGCGTCGCGATGTAGACCGCCTCCACCTCGGGATCCGCGAGCAGGGCCTCGTAGCTCCCGTGCGCGTGCTCCGGCGCAATCCCGTGTTCGCCGGCGAAACGCGCCGCGCTCGCCTCCGTCCGGCTGCCGACCGCCACGAGGCGGCCCGTCTTCGATTCAGCGACACCTTTGGCAAACACGCCGGCGATCCGGCCGGTCGACAAAATGCCCCAACGCAAGGGCGAACTCGGGGTAGACATGGTGCCATAGAAGTGCGCTTGGGCGTCCCCGGGAGCAAGCGCTTGCTCCGACGATTTATTATCTGTTTCAGGGATTACCCCGTCAATTTAACCTCTATTCCAATAAACATACAATTTGTCAGCCCGCCCGCCCAATTACGCATGGTCGCGATTCCCCCGCTGCCATGGCCGCCCGCGCACCGTGCGCGGGAACATCGTCATGCATTCCACGAGCTGGCGCTGGTCGTCGAGGGCACGTGCCATTGGCGCCTCGGCCGCCGCCGCCTGGAGCTGGGACAGGGCGACATCCTTCTCCTTCCGCCCCAGCGCTTGCACCGCGAGGAAGTGCCTTCGGGCCGCAGCGCGCGTCTGCTCTGGATCGGTTTCGACCTGCATGATTCCGCCGCCTTTCTCGCCCCGCTGCTCGAACGGCCGTGGGCGGCGGGCCCCTGGGCCGCGGACATCGAGGCGCTGGCGGGGATGCTCTACCGCGAGCACCAGCACCCGGAACTTCCCGGCTCGGCCGAACGCGTGGACGGGCTCCTCCGTGCGCTTCTCGTCACGCTCCACCGTATCGCCGCCGGAGCCGGGGAACTCCCGTCGGACGGACGCCACGGCGCCGCGCTTCGCGCCGCGGCGCACACTCTGCAACGCAATCTCGTCCAGCCGCCGAGCGTGGCCGAACTCGCCCGCATGCATGGACTCACGCCCGGTCATTTCTCGACACTCTTCGCCGCCGTCCACCAGATCGCACCACGCGCGTTTCTCCAGCGGGCGCGCATCCGGGAGGCGTGCCGCAGACTGGCCGCGCGCACCGAAACCGTGAAGGAGATCGCCGCCGCCTGCGGTTTCGCCGGCGCCCCGCATTTTTGCCGCGCCTTCAAGGCCGCCACCGGGCTCACGCCCCGCGCATGGCGGAACCGGGCCGCGTCCGCGGCGGAGCCGACGACGGCGCAAGAATTGCCAAACTGATTCCGCCCGCCCCACCCTGCCCGCATGCCGCTCACCAAGGCCGAGATCCATCGCCTGCGCGACCTCCGGGAGAAAAAACACCGCGAGGCCGCGGGGCTCTTCGTGGTCGAGGGGCCGAAGGTCGTCGGCGAACTCCTCGCCGCCGGCTGTGAACTCACCGAGCTCTACGCCACGTCCGCCTGGACCGCCGCGCCCGTCGGAGATCCGCGCCTGCGTCCGGTCACCGAGGCGGAGATGGCGCGCATCAGCCACTACCCCACCCCCTCCCCCGTGCTCGCGGTGGGCCGCCTGCGCCGCTCCTCGCTCGCGCCGGGCGAACTCGCCCGCGGCCTCACCCTCGCCCTCGACGGCATCCAGGACCCGGGCAACGTCGGCACGCTCCTCCGCCTCGCCGACTGGTTCGGCTTCGCCCGCGTGCTGCTCTCGCCCGACTCCGCCGACCTCTTCTCGCAAAAGGTGATCAACGCCTCGATGGGCTCCTTCGCCCGTATCCGATCGATCACTACGGCCCTCCCCCCCGCGCTCGCGGAGGCCGCCCGCGGCGGCACGCCGGTCCTCGGCTGCGACCTCGCGGGCGACTCCGTCTATGGGCTCGCGCCGGCGGCGGACGCCGTCGTGGTCGTCGGCAGCGAAGGCCGCGGCCCCTCGCCCGCGGTGCGCGAGACGGTGACCCGATGGATCACCATCCCCCGCGTGGGCGGCGCCGAATCGCTCAACGCCGCCGTCGCCGCGGGCATCGTCTGCGCGGCGCTGAGGCGCGGCTGAGGCGCGTTCCGACGCTGTGGGCCCGACCGCTGGTCGGGCTGCCGCCCCCCGACCAGCGGTCGGGGCTACATCACATCCCAAATCTCACCGCACCGGACGCAGCTGGATGCTGTCGACCAGGCGGTCGTGACTGAGGATGTCGGTCACGACGATGAGTTTGTCCCCGATGCGCACGCGGCCGGCTTTCACGAGGAGCGTGATGGCTTTCTCGATCGTGTCGTTCGGATCGGAATCGAGCGTCATCATGAAGGGCTCGACGCTGCGCAGCAGACGCATCTGGCGAAGCGTCGAGACGGAGTTGGTCATCGCGAAGATCGGCGCGAAGACCGGACGCATCGCCGCGATGCCCTGCGCCATGTAACCGCGACGCGTGAAGGTGAGCAACGCGGTCCCGGGCATCTCGTTGGCGAGGTGCACCGCCGCCGCGAGCAGGCGCGGCTTGTCGCCGTGGATGTGCGCCGGATCGGGCAAAGGCATGAGATCCTCCGACTCCACGCGACGCGCGACCTTCTCCAGGATCCCCACGCACTCCAACGGATAACGTCCCACCGTCGTCTCGCCCGAGAGCATCACGCAGTCGGCGCGCTCGTGCACGGCGTTGGCCACGTCGGTGATCTCCGCGCGCGTCGGCATCGGCTGCGTGATCATCGACTCGAGCATGTGCGTCGCGATGATCACGGGCTTGCCGTGGTCGAGACAGCATTGCACGGCGCGGCGCTGGATCGAGGGCAGTTCCTCGAAGGGGCACTCGATGCCCAGATCGCCGCGCGCCACCATCAGCGCGTCGGTCGCGCGCACGATGTCGTCGAGATTCGCGATGGCCGACTGGTCCTCGATTTTCGCGATGATCTGCGCCGGGGACTTTTGTTGCCGGAGAAACTCGCGAAGCGTCTCGATGTCCTCCGCCTCGCGCACGAAGGAGAGCGCGATGAAGTCCACGCCCTCGTCGATCGCCACGAGCGTGTCCGCGCGATCCTTTTCGGTGAAGGAGGGCAGGTTCACCTTCACGCCCGGCAGGTTGATGTGACGGCGCGATTTGAGTTCGCCCGGGGTCAGGACGCGACAGCGGATGCGCGCGTCCTGCTTCTCCAAAACCTCGAGGCGAATCAGGCCGTTGTCGACCAGCACGGTGTCGCCCACCTTGATGTCGTTCACGAGGTCGCGGTAGTTCACATCGACGCTGCGCACCTCCTCGGAGGAATCGCCGTCGCCCGCTCCGGGACGGACGGTGAAGTCGAAGATCTGCCCCGGCTCGAGCCGGATGGGCTGGGCGACGTCGCCCGTGCGGATCTCGGGGCCCTTGATGTCCATCATGATCGCGATTTCCCGGCCTACCTTGGCCGAGACCGCGCGGATGCGCCGGATGACCGTGCGGCACCAGTCGTGCGAGGCGTGCGCCATGTTCAGGCGGGCGACGTCGGCTCCGGCGACGATCAGTTTCTCGAGCATCTCCTCGCTCTCGGTCGCGGGGCCGAGGGTGAAGATGATCTTGGTGCGACGGAATTCCGCGAAGTTATGTGTGGTGGACATAAGCGCCCGTAGCAAAGTCCGGGCCCGTCGCTCGCGCGAGCCCCGAGTCCTCGCGTTTTCTGTCAATTTCTCGACCTATCCTCGCGCAGAAACGGGAGATATCTCGCAAACTCTCTCATCTTCACGGCGAAGCTTAACCCGTTATTCTCGGCAAGCTTCGACCGACCCTCTCACCGACTCCCCGCGACTCCCCGGCGACGCCGGAGCGCGGTCACCGCCAGCGCGCCCACGCCCGCCAAGAACCCGAACGCGGCCGGCTCCGGGACGGCCTGCAGGGTGAACGAGAGCGTGCCGTTCTCGAGGTGGAAGATGCCGCCAAAGCCGCCGCCGTTGGTGAAGCCGAAGTCGTCGACGGAGAAGGTGGTGTCGGCGAAGTCGATCAACCGATAGGTCCGGTCGATCTCCCAGCCGGCGTTCACGAAAGTAAACAGGAAGTCGCCCTCGCCGTTCTTCGTCAGCGCGCCGGTGAGGACGAGTTGATCGCTCTCCTCCGCGCCGAGGTCGAAGACGAAGCGCCCGCCGGCGTCCCACGTGAGCGTGTCGGAGCTCAGCGTGCCGAGGCCGACGCCCGGCGAAAGGATGCCGCCCTCCTCGAGGTGGATGCCGGTGATGAGGCCGGTGCCGCCGAGGGTGCCGCCGTTTTTCACGGTCGTGGTGACGGCGGTGAGCCTGCCGTGCACGAGCAGCGTGCCGGCCTCCACGAGCACGTCGCCGTGGAAACCGAGCGTGTGCAGCGTAGGGGGCCCGTAAACGAACTCGCGATCGATATATCCAAATGTTCGATACAGAAAATTCGTCGTCTCGGAGTCGCCGTTGAGGATGGTGGTGCCGGTGCCGCGTTGGGTGATGAGGCCGAAGCCGCCGATGGCGGCGTCGAGGACCACGGTGTCGGTCTGGTTGAAGTTCAACCGCGAGAGATTCGAACGCGGCGGACCGCCGGCGCCGATGTTCATCCACGAGGGAGAAGGCGCATTAGAGTAGCCGCGCGTGATGTAATTAAGGAAAGCGATGACGAAGTCGGGTTGGCCGGGACCGTCGGTGAGGATGATCTGGCGCGCCTCCACGGCGCCGCCGGTCGTGGGATTGAGCAGATCGGCGCCGCCGATGTTCAGGGTCGTATCATGAACGCTGTAACGGCCGACGTAGATCGTGCTCGTCACGCTCGGCACGGCGGGCGCGTCGCCGGTGCCGACGAGCACACGCGCGCCGCCGGCCACGGTCAGTTCGGCGCCACCGTGGTAACCGACCGTGATGTTGCCCCGGCTGTCCCAGATCGTGTCGGCGCCGGTGACCAGCACGCTCGCATAGGTGTTCATGGCGTAGCCGAGCACGGAGTCGTTCGTGTATTCGTCACGGCTCTGCGGAATATCCCACGGATTCAGGAACTGGGGAGTGATCGTGCCGGTGACGATGTTGCCGCTCTCCATCCGAACGGTGCCGGTCTGCCACTCGACGTTGCCGATCTTGAGCCGATCGAAGCTCATCGAGCCGGTCGGCGAGCCGCGAAACACCAAGATGCCCTGCTCCACCTCGATCGATCCGTTCATGGCGATGTCGCCTCGCAACTCGAGCGTGCCGGTCCCGCGTTTGAGCAGGGGAACGTTGCCGGTGATCGCGCCGCCGAGCGAAAGCGTGGTGGCGGCCTGCGAGACGGTGACGGCGTTGACGAGATCGAGCGTGGCGAGGCCGCGATCCACCGAGACCGAGTCGCCCGTGTAGGCGAAGTCCACGCCGTTCCTGAGTTTCAACAGGCCCGCGCCGATGGGGCTGGCTTCGCCGAGATTTCGCAGCGTGCCGACCGCGAAGGTGCCGCCGTCGAAGGTGGTGGAGCCGGTGTGCGTGTTGTCGGCGACCAGCTCGAAGTGCTGGCCGTTTTTCACGACGAGATCGCCCTCGCCGCCGATCACTCCGAGCACGCGAACGGCGCCGCCGTCGGATCGCAACGTGAGCGTGGTGCCGGCGTCGAGTTGCAGGTCGTTGTGGAAATTTAAGGTGCCGGTCGCCGCCGCGTCGTTGAGGCGCAGGATCTCGAGTCCGTCGCCCGTGGAGAGCGTCGCGCCACCGCCGAGATTCACCGTGAGATCGCCGCCCACCGCGGAGAAACCGGACTCGCCCCGCAAGGTGAGCGTGCCGGGAGCGTCGCCGAGCGGACGGGTCAACTCGCCCGAGGATTGGAGCACGGAATCCTGCAACACGATTTGCAACGTGGGCAGTTGATCCTGCCGCCCGCGGATGCGGCTGTTTTCGACGCGCAAGGCGCCGTCGCCCGTGCCGCCGCCGGCAAACTCCACCGTGCCGCCGCCCGTGATGACGAGCGTGCCCTCGCCGCCGATGCCGCCGACGAGGCGCGCGAGCCCGGCCTCGGTGCGGATCGTGCGGGTCTTGCCCGCCTCGGTGTCGAAGGAGTTGTGCAGCGTGAGCGTGTGCGTCGCGCGCGAGTCGTTGAGGATGAGTTCGGAAAGCAGGTCGGCGGAGGGCCAGTCGACCGCGCCGCCGTGGCCGTTGAGCATCACCGAAAGATCGCCGCCGACCGCGGAAAAGCCCGACGTGCCGACGAAGGAAACCTCGCCCGCGCCGAAGCCGATATTGCGCGAGAAGGTGCCCGACGACTCGAGGACGCCGTCCAGCAGCTGGAGATTTCCGGAAGGCAGATTGAAGCCGTCGATCGCGCGCAGCGTGGCGTATTGCACGACCGTGCGAGCCGCGGTCGATTGCGCCGTGGACAGGATCACCCGACCGCCCGTCACGGTGAAGGTCGTGTCCGCGCCGCCGATGATCGTGCCGGACCAGGTCAGATCCGCGCCGGTGGTCGCGAGACCGCCGCCGCCCGGGCCGAGCGTGAGCGTGCGGTTGACCGACACATCGGCCGAGCCGTTGTAGACCAGCAGCGCGTCGTTTTCGATCGTGACGTTGCCGGTGCCGATCGAGCTGCGTTGCCCGAAGTCGGCGAGCATCGACGCCACGAGCATGCCGCCGCGGATCGTCGTGCCGCCGCTGTAGGAACCGTCCTCGTAGATGCCCGTGCCGGAGGCGAGATACAACGCGCCGCCGCCCTCCTTGATGAGCGACGATCCCTGGACGCCCAACAAATACTGGGCGACCGCGCCTTCCGCGACGTCGACCACGCCTCCGCCCGCGCCGAGGATCAGCCCGCCGTTGCTCAGCGACACGCCGCCCGTGAGGCGCAGCCGCGCGCCGTTGTTGATGATCTGTCCGGCGAAACCGATGGCGCGGAGATCGGAGGTCTCCACGGTGCCGCCGTTGATGACGAGATGCCAAAAGTTGTTGCGCTCGACGATGCCGACGGTCCGCGGATCGTCCTCCGCCTGGTTGATCACGAGGGTGCCCGCGCCCTCCTTCGTAAGATCGTTGTAGCCGCCGGTGTTGACGAAGATGCCGCCATTCAAGGTGAGGCGACGGTTCGCGTTGGTGACGGAAATGATGTGCTGCGCGCCGTTCCCGGGCGTGGTGCTGCCCTCGATCTCCTGAATCCAGATGGGGCGGTTGGTCACGGAGTCCTCGGTCGCGTTCGTGTAGATCAACGCGCTGTCGGTGTTGAGCAGGATCGAGCCCTCGCGGCCGAGGCTGCTGGCTTCGCCGATGTTGGCCAACTTCGTGACGGAAAGCGTCGCCCCCGGGCCGAGCACGGTGTTGCCGATGTAGGTGTTGGCCGGATTCGCGAACGTCGTGCCCGTCGCGGTGACGCTGATGTAGCCCGGCGAGCCGCCCGAGATCACACCGTTCACCGTGATGTTGTTCGCCTGGAAAAACGTGCGGTCGTTGATGTTCGACGCGATGACGATGTCGCCGACGACGGCGTTGGGCGTGTTGAAAAACTGGCTCGCCTCAACGGCGGGCGAAAGCGCCGCGAACAGGGAAACCGTGCCGCCGGGCAGACCGAAGCGAATCAAAGGACGATGAAGCGACATGGAGCGGGAGTGGCGTGGGCGAGGAAATGGCTGGTGCGGAACCGGAAGCGATTGGATCGTGCACGAATCTAGCGAACACCTGCACGCAGCACATCCCCCTCAAATGCAGGGGGGCACGCTCACCACTCCCACGCGTTCGTGCCGCCGCCCGGAGCGACGATCTCGAAGCCGCAAGCCTCGCCGAGCCGTGCGCGCAGTCCGGCGAAGCTCTGCTCCACCGCCTCGAGCGAATTACAGTCGCGACTGAGGTGCGTGAGGAAAATCCGCCGCCAACCCGAGTGCGCCGTCGCCTCGAGCAATTCGCACGCGGCCACGTTGGAGAGATGCCCATGCCGGCCCGAGATGCGCTGCTTCGTGCTCCACGGACGCCGATGGTCGGCCTCGAGCAGTCGCGGGCAATGGTTGCTCTCGACCACCACCACATCCGACTCGCGCAGATGACGATACACATGGCCCGGCGCGTGACCGAGATCGGTCAACCACGCCAGCGAGCGCCGCGGCGTGAAGAGGTCGCCCTCGTGGCCGTTGCTGAAACGGAAGCCCACCGGCTCCTGCGCATCGTGCGGCACCATGAAACTCGTCACCTCGAGGTCGCGAAAACGGAAGGTCGTGCCCGTCTCGAAAATTTTCCACGTCGCCTCGCGCCCGGCCTTGGCCTGCACCGCGCGCGCGGTCGCGGCGTTGGCGTAGATCTGCACGCGGGGATGTTTTTTGAAGCCGTCGACGCCCGCGGCGTGGTCGCCGTGCTCGTGGGTCAAAAACACCGCGTCGATCTCCTCCATCCGCGTGTCGGCGGCGCGCAGCAACTCGTTGAGTTTGCGCCACGAAAAACCGGCGTCGATCAGCACGCGGGCGTCCTCGGTCTGGAGGAGGGCGCAATTGCCCGAACTACCGCTGCCCAAAATCTGAAGTCGCATCGCCATTTTTTCGCCGGGCAGGCCTAGTTTCCAGGCTCCCTCAGGCCAGCCAAAACCGCCGCATTAATTGACCACCGCCCCCTTTTCCGCTGTGTAGGCCCATTCTTTCGATGGCCAAGCCTTCCTCCAAAATCCAAGGCGCGTCGCGCAAACGCCCGACCGTCCGCGCACTCCGCGGCACGGTGTTCGTGACACGCCAGGTCCACTTCAACGCCGCCCATCGCCTCCACAATCCCACCAAGAGCGCACAGTGGAACGCCGAGACCTACGGCGCGTGCAACAACCCGCGCTGGCACGGACACAATTACGTGCTCGAGGTTACCGTGGCGGGCGAACCCGATCCCGACACCGGCTACGTCATCGACCTCGGGACGCTAAAGACCGTGCTCGAGGAGCGCATCGTAAAGGTCTGCGACCATCGCAACCTCAACGAGGAGGTGCCCTTCCTCCGCGACGTCATCCCGTCGACCGAGAACCTCGTCATCGCCTTCTGGAACGAACTCGAACCGCTTCTCCGCCCCGCCCGGCTTCACTCCGTGCGACTCTACGAAACGCCGCGCAACTTTGCCGAATACCGCGGCCCGAATACCGTTCTCTGAACCAACTCCGAGCCAGCTAACCCCGCCTGCGTCGGGGCTACGGTTATCGTCCCAACCGCCTGGCCGCCGAAATTTTAAAAACGACATGTCCGCGAAAAAGCCGACCGCCCGCGCCAAAGCCGCCGCCAAGCCGCGACCCGCCGCGAAATCGAAAAAACAAGCCGCGTCCGCCGCCCCGGCCGGGAAAAAGATGTATCTGCACCGCGTCGCCGGCGGCCCCGCCCCGCGTCTCGCGCGCCCCTACGACGGCGACTTCACGGTCACCCCGGCCTACCGCGCCAGCCTGCCCGACATGCTCGAGGCGGTCGACGCCATCCCCGGCGCGCCCGTCGCCATCCAGCAGGTCGGCGTATCCAATTTTAAACTACCGCTCAAATACCGCGCCCGCGCCGGCCGCCTCGTGCACACGCTCGAGACCTCCGTCACCGGCACCGTCTCCGTCGCCGCCCACCTGAAGGGCATCAACATGAGCCGCATCGTGCGCTCGTTCTACGACCACGCGGACGAGTTCGCCTCGCCCGATCTGGTCGCCACGATCCTCCGGGCCTACCGCCGCGACGTCGGCGTGCTCGCCGCGCGCCTGCGCCTCGATTTCTCCTACCCGATCCGCCAACGCGCGCTCCGCAGCGGACTCTCCGGCTGGCAATACTACCGCGCCGCCTTCCTCGGCCGCATCGACGAGGCGGGACGCATCCGCCGCTTCCTCGAACTCGACTTCGTCTACTCCTCCGCCTGCCCGTGCAGCGCCGAGCTCGCCGAGCACGCACGCGACGTCCGCGGCGTGTATTCGATTCCCCACAACCAGCGATCCAAGGCCCGCGTGCGCGTCGAACTCGCGCCAAAGGCCGCGCTCCACATCGAGGAGCTGCGCGACCACGTCCAACGCGCGCTCGTCACCGAGACGCAGGTGATGGTGAAGCGCGAGGACGAGCAGGCCTTCGCCGAGCTCAACGGCGCCCACCTCAAGTTCGTCGAGGACGCCGCACGCCTCGTCTACGCCGAGCTCGCGAAGGACAAACGCATCGCCGACTTCCAGGTCGCGTGCTCGCACCTCGAATCGCTCCACTCGCACGACGCGGTGAGCGTGATCGCCAAGGGCGTGCCCGGCGGCTTCTCCGCCGACTTCGACGACTTCCGCGGCCTCGTGTGCTGAGGGGAAAAGCCAGGAACGCGACGAAGACGTCGGAAGACGGGAAGCCGGAGGGCGAAAGACGGAAATGCGCCCACGGGCGACACGGAAAGAGGAACGGCGCCTCTGCGTGTCACGACCGTGCGACCTCGGAGCATCTCTCCGCTGAACGCCATCTCGCCCTTCCGGGAAGATTCTTCCGTCGCTTCCGCATGTTCCGTGGTCTCTATCTTCTCCGCAGGCTTTTGTGCGCCCTCCGCGCCTCTTTGCGACCGCTCCCAAACCTGAACCTCATCCGCGCCCATCCGTGAAATCCTCCGCCAAAAACAAAACCGCCTCCGCACGTAAGCGCGCCCCCCTCGTCCTCATCACCGGCGCCAGCCAGGGCCTCGGCGAGGCGCTCGCCGTCGCCTACGCGCGTCGTCATCGCGGCGTGCGTCTCGCGCTGGTCGCGCGCAACGCGGAGAACCTCGAGGCGGTCGCGATCCGTTGCGAAAAGCTCGGCGCCCGCGCCCACGGCTTCATCTGCGACGTGACCGACGAGGCCGCCGTCTCGCGCCTTCCCGCCGCCGTATCCAAAATCTTCCGACAAACTCCCGACATCGTCGTCAACAACGCCGGCCGCTTCACGCCCGCCGCGTTCGCCGACACCACCCCGGCGATCTTCGACGACATGGTGTCGGCCAACCTGCGCTCCGCCTACCTCGTCACCCGCGCCTTCCTCGACGCGATGCGTAAGCGCGGCGCCGGCGACCTCGTGTTCATCAGCTCCATCTGCGGCCAGACCGGACTGCCCGGCTGCGCCGCCTACACGATGGCCAAGCACGGCCTCACCGGACTCGCCGCCGCGCTCCGCGCCGAAACGAAGGGCACCGGCCTGCGCGTGCTCGCCATTCATCCCGGCGCCATCGACACGCCGATCTGGGAAAACGGCGGCCTGCCCGCGAACCGCCTCATGAGCCCCGCCAGCGTCGCCGAGGCCGTCGTCGCGCTCACCTCGCTCGACGCCAACACCGTCGCCGAGACGATCACCCTTCGCCCCGGTCCGGGCGACCTCTGAGCAGGCGGCGGGGGGCCTCGGCGTTTCGCGCACCGCCAAATCACCTGCGGAATCCACCCCACCCGCCATCCGTTTTTTCCCGCACAACACGGTAAGATCATTGCGGTCGGCCGATGGAGTCGCAGGCGTTTCGGCGCCCATAATTCCATCATGTTGCCCGACGTCGCCCGACTCTCAGCAATTGCAACCCTTCGGCTTCTGCCGATCCTCGGCCTGGCGGCCGCTTCACCTCTCGTCGCCAAGGACCCGCCCAGTCTCGTGGGCACCTGGTATTTCACCGCCTTCGAGCAGGAGACCGAAGCTCCGAAGAAGAAGATCACCACGACCCAGCTGAGCAGCTACCACACCGTCGACGTCACCGAGGCCACGCCCGGCGTGCTCAGCTTCAAGTTCCGCAACTCCTCGGGAATGGAGGTCGAAACGTTCAACACGATCTACTCGGTCGCGGACGACGCCTACCCGAGCTACAAGATGTCCGCGATCGATCCCATCCAGGAGGGCTGGGAGATCCATTCGAAGCACGGCTTCCGCGTCATCCGAGACGACCTCGTGCTCATGCACCACCTCGGCGGCGAGCTTCTCCGCAAGAAACTCGACGAGAATTCGGACGACACCACCACCCTCGCCGAAAACAGCTGGGGCATCAGCGGCGTCCTCACCAAGTCTCCCCTGCCGCAGCCCAACGCCGCGTATTGGGCCGGCCCCTACGAAGGCACGTTCTGGCTCTACGGCCTGGATCACCAAAACGACCAGCGCCTCGTCTCGCAGGAATTCGGCTCGGTGAGCTTCAACCTCGCCAAGTCCGGCTCCAGCTACCGCTTCCGTCTCACCGCCGGCGACGAGGTCGAGACCGGCACCGCCAAGGCCTCCGGCAAACATCTCGCGTTCTCCTATTCCCAGTCCGACAAGGCGGGCTGGACCGACGCCTACTCGACCGGAAAGATCGAAAAATCGCAGAGCTCCAACCGGATCATCCAGGTCAGCGACCACGAGATCGTCGTGCTCGGCCTCTCCGCCGACATCCTGCGCGTCGATCCGCGCAAGGCCACGTTCAAGACCTACCGCGAGATCGACTGGGCCGACGCCAGCGTCCTCTATCTCAGCAGCACCGCCGACCTCGCGTTTGAGGGGCAACAGCTCGACATCCCGCTCAAGGGCGCCGCAACCGGTCCGTTCAGCGCCAGCGGCCTCCCGAGCGGCGCGCAGGTGGATTCCCTCGGCGCCATCAAGGGCAACGCCAACGGCAAGGTCGGCATCTACACCATCACCCGCAAGTCCGACGGTTTTTCCGAAACCACCTATCTGCGCATCCGCGCCTTCCCGGAAAAGCTCCTCCGCAACCCCGACTCGCCGGCGAAGCTCGTCTACGCCGAACACGAGGCGCTGCTCTGGGGCGAGGAAAGCGGGCGCCCGTTCGGCAAGGTTACCCTCAAGCTCGCCGCCAGCGGCCTCTTCTCCGGCACGTTTACCAAGGAAGGCGCCAAGGTCGTTCCGCTTCGCTCCCGCTTCAGCCCCGACGCCGAGGGCACCGCGGCCGCCGCCACGATCTACCTGAGCGACGGCAGCACGTTGGGCCTCACGCTCAATGCCGAAGGACTTGGCGCCTACGTCTACCAAGGCGGCCTTCAACCCGTCGCCCAAACCCACCTGGGCAGCCACTCGGGACGCATCCGCCTCTACAACGCCGCAAACCCCGCGCCCGGCGGCCCCGCCAAGGGCGGCAAACCCTACACCTTCCGAATCGAGCACAACGAAAGCGAGGCGCCCTACGGCGCCGGTTGGGCCACCGCCACCATCAACACCGCCGGCACGCTCACGCTGAAAGGCAAGCTCGGCGACGGTCGCACGCTCACGGGCAGCCTCCGCGCGACCAGCGTCGGCTACCTCCCCTACCTTACCCCCTACGGCAAACTGGAGGACGCCTATCTCTCCGGACGCCTCGTCCTCACCCCGCGGGGTGACGGCGAATACCAGTCCTCCGGCTCCAACGTCCAGCTCTACTGGAGCAAGCCCGGCGCCGCCGACAAAAACGACCGCGTGCCCGGCTTCGATCCGATCTTCCGTGTCGGCACGCTCATGCCGTGGAAAAAAATCACCACCGCGGCCGAGTTCGCCGAGACATTCGACATCGAACTCGACGATCTCCTGCGCGTCCGCGTCCTCGGGCCCGACGAGATCACTTTCGACCGCCCCATCCCCTCCGCCCTCGCCTGGTCCGTGTCCAAGGGGAAGCTGAGCACATCCATCGCCGCGCCCGTGCTCGTCGAAAACAACGACAAGGCGAACAAGAAGGAGTGGGCCAAATACTGGAAGTTCTCCGCCAACCTCGCGAAAGGCACCTTCTCCGGCCACGTCATCCTCAAGGACACCGTGCCGAATCCGACGAAGAAGAACCCCGACGCCACCAAGGTCGTGAGCCGCAAGGTGCCCTTCAACGGCGTCTTCATCGCCGCGGACTACCGCCCCATCGGCTACGCCCAGGCCGTGGTCCCCGCGATCAACAGCAAGGAGCCGAGCACCTCCATCGGCATCACTCTCAACATCCAGGACCCGAAGTAAGTCTTCGTCACCCCGGCGCGGCCCCACGCCGCTCCCCCGCCCGCCACGAGGCGGAGCCCCCGAGGCTCCGCCTCTTTTCTTGCCCCTCGCGGACCCCTGCCAGGCGGCTCCCGCGTTGTTTTTCTCGTCGCGATTCCCGCCTCCGCCTCCCCAACCTCCGCCCGCATGCTTTTCCGCGGCCAACCAGGATTCGAAGACCTCCTCGACGGCGAACTGCGTTCGGTCGGCCTCGCCGCGACCGAGCGCGGCGGCGGATGGGTCGCCACCGCGCCTCGCCCGGCCGATGCACCGGTGCCGCCCGCGGTCGCGGATCTCTGCTTCGCCCACGCCGTCCACCTCGTGCCCGTCGAGATCGCCGGCGAATCCGTCAACGCCCTCGCCGCGCGCCTCCTCGACCACTTTCTCGCCACCGCGCGCGACGAGCGTTTCGACGCCACCTGGCCCTGCGTCTTCACCACCGCCGCCGGCCTAGACGGCCTCGGTCGTCGCGCCGATGCCGTCGCCAAGGCTTTCGCCGAATTGTTGAAAAAACGCATGGGCCGCGTCGCCCGCCTCGCCTCGCCGGATCTTCCCCGCGTCCTCGGTCCCGTGCACGGGCTCTTCGTGCATTTCGTCGATTTCAAAAAAGCCCTCGTCTCTCGCGACCTGATCCTCGGCGGACAACGTCGCATGGCCGACGATCCGCTCGCGCCCTCGCGCAGCTACCTGAAGGTCGAGGAAGCCTATGCCGTGCTCGGCCGCGAACCCGCCCCCGGCGAACTCGTCGTCGATCTCGGAGCCGCGCCCGGCGGCTGGAGCTACTCCGCCGCCAAACGCGGCGCGCGCGTGCTCGCCCTCGACAACGGCCCGCTCAAAGGCGGCGCGCTCGACCACCCGCTCATCGAGCACCACCGCGCCGACGCCTACGGCTACCGCCCCGCGCCCGGCGAACGCGCCGACTGGATGTATTGCGACCTCGTCGACGACCCGCACGAAGTGCTGCGCCGCATCGTCACCCCGTGGCTCGAAGGCGCGTGGTGCCGCCGCTTCGTCGTGATCCTCAAATTCGGCCGCGTCGATCCCCTCGCCCTCCTCCGCGAGGTGCGCGCCTCGGATTCCGTTTTCAGCCGCCGCGCCCCCGGCACCCGCGTCCGCCACCTCTATCACGACCGCGAGGAGTTCACCCTCGTCGGCGAAGTCTCCGCCTAAGCATGGGGCGCCGCCCCGGCTTCCACGCCACGATTCCGAGTTTAAACTCCGCCCCCACCTTCCGCTCCACGCCATGGCCCAAGCCTCCGAACTCACCCTTTGCGGCCTTCCCGCCGTCCAGGCCCGCTTCGCCCGCGACCCCGGCTCGATCAAGCGGCTTTTCTTCGACGAGCCCACCAGCCGCAAACTCGGCCCCATGTGCAAGGCCCTCGCCGCCGCGCGGAAGATCTACCGCTGCGTCTCCCCCGACGAACTCGAAAAAATCTCCGGCACCGTCCACCACGGCGGCGTCGTTTGCGTCGTCTCCGCCCCCGCCCTCGGAGCCCCGCTCGCCAAGGACATCGCCGCCTGGGCCGCCGCCAGAACCCCGCTCGTCGTCCTCGACCGCATCGGCAACCCGCACAACCTCGGCGCCATCGCCCGCTCCGCCGCCTTCTTCGGCGTATCCAACATCATAATACCGACGCATCCCGCCGCCGCCCTCCCCGGCGAATCCGCCTACCGCGTCTCCGAGGGCGGCCTCGAACACATCAAGGTCTGGCGCGTGCCCTCGCTCCCCGTCTTCCTGGGCGCGCTCGCCGGTTCCGGCTACGAGGTGCTCGGCGCCGCCGCCCGCGGCGGCGCGCCCGTGCCCCGCCACCCCGCCGCCAAGCCCATCGCCCTCGTCCTGGGCAACGAGGAGCACGGCCTCGCCCCCGAGGTCGCCAAGGCCTGCACCGGCCTCGTCACCCTCGCCGGCAGCGGCAAGGTCGAGTCGCTCAACGTCTCCGTCGCCGCCGCCGTGTTGCTCCACACGCTGATCGGCAACAAGTTCGCCTCCGCCTGAGCCCATGCGCGCGCTCCGCCGCCTCGGTCCGCCCGCCCTTTTCGCTTCGATCGCGGCCGCCGCCCTTGTCGCCCAAGAGGAGCCGCCCGTCACGCTCCCGCCGCTCGTCGTCAGCGCCACGCGTGCGCCGCGGGACGCCGCCTCCCTTCCGCTCACCGTCGACGTCGTATCCACGGACTCGCTACAGAGCACGCCCTCGCCCGCCCTCGACGACACCCTGCGCCGCTCGGCCGCCTTTTCGCTTTTCCGCCGCAGCGGTTCGTTCACCGCCAATCCCACCGCACAGGGCGTCTCGCTCCGCGGAATCGGCCCCAGCGGCGCCAGCCGCGCGCTCGTCCTTCTCGACGGCGTGCCGCTCAACGATCCCTTCGGCGGCTGGGTCGCCTGGACCAAACTCCCCTCCGCCTCGCTCGACCGCTCCGAGATCGTCCGCGGCGGCGGCTCCTCCGCCTGGGGCGGCAGCTCCCTCGGCGGGGTCGTCCACCTCGTCTCCGCCCCGCTCCTCGGCGCCCCCTCCGGCGGCTCCGTCTCCGCCACGCTCGGCGATTTCCGCGCCCGCGGCGCCACCGCGTCCGCCACCGTCGCCACCGAATCCGGGCGCGACGCGCTCCGCGTGGAAGCCGCCGCCTTCGCGACCGACGGCGTCAAACTCGTTCGCGATCCCGGCCCGATCGACACACCCGCCTCGCTCGAGACGTCTCGCGGTCAAGTCTCCTGGGCACGTCATATCAACGAAACAACTACGCTCTCCGCCACCGCCCGCGCCTGGCGCGAGGATCGCGGCAACGGCACTCCTCGCCAAATCAACGCCTCCGAGGAACTCTTCGCCTCCGCCACCCTCGCCGGCGCGCCGCGCGCCTCGGTTGTCTCCGCCTGGTCGATCACCGTCTACGCCCAGGACCAGGATTACCGCAGCACTTTCTCGGCGGTGAACGCCGCGCGCGACGCAGAGACGCCCGCCAGCGACCAATATGCCGTCCCGGCCGCCGCCGCCGGATTCTCCGCGCAGCTCACGTTCGGCGACACCGCCGCGTCCGACTCCGCCCCCACCACGCTCGGTCTCGACGCCCGTCACGTCGACGGCGAGACGCGCGAATATTTTTTCCACGACGCCGGCACGGCCGACTTCCTCCGCGAGCGTCGCGCCGGCGGTTCGCAAACCGTCGCCGGCCTCTTCGTCAGCCACTCGCGTCCGCTCGCCTCCGGTCTCACGCTCACCCTCGGCGCGCGCTACGACACCACGTGGCGCAACGACGGCTTCCGGCGTGAAACCACCCGAGCCACCGGCGCATCATTGCTCGACGAAACCTACGACGACCGCGACGACTCCGCCTTCTCTCCTTCCGCCGGCCTCGCCTGGCGCGTCACCGACACGCTCACCGCGCGCGCCGCCGCCTACTCCGCCTACCGCACGCCGACGCTCAACGAACTCTACCGCCCCTTCCGCGTCGGCCCCGTCACCACGCTCGCCAACCCCGACCTCGACACCGAGACGCTTGTCGGCGGCGAACTCGGACTCGCCTACGCCTCGACCGACACCCGTCGCGGCCTGCGCGTCACGGTTTTCGAAAACACCCTCTCCGACGCCGTCGCCAACATCACCGTGGACGCCACCACCCGCCGGCGCGGCAACCTCGACTCCGCCCGCATCCGCGGCCTCGAACTCGCCGGCCATTGGATCCCCTCCGCCGCCCCGACTCTCCGCCTCGAGGCCGACTACCTGCTCTCCGACGCCCGTGTGCGCTCCGGCGGTCCCGGCGCCACCGCGCTCGACGGCAAACGCCTCGCCCAAGTCCCGCGCCACACCCTCACCTTCGGCGCCGCCTGGCGCGCCACCCGCTCGCTCAACTTCGACCTGCGCGCCCGCTGGTTTTCCGAGCAATACGAGGACGACCTCAACACCCTCGCGCTTCACTCCGCCACGCGTGTCGACCTCGCCGTGCATCACGCGATCACCCCGCGTCTCCGGCTCACTCTCGCGGTCGAGAACCTCCTCGACGAGGAGATCGAGACCGGCCGCACCGCCGCCGGCCTCGTCAACCTCGCCCCGCCCCGCCAAGCCCGCGCCGAACTCACCTACACCTGGTAGTTTCCACGCAAAGTTCGTAATACGAACTTTGCGTCGGAACGCTTCGCGGCGGTCATCCGCGCCTGTCGCCCCGCCCACGCCGCACGATCGAAGATTTTCTTCGTTCCCGCCCACGCCGCTTTCCGCCTTCATCGGCCAACTCATGGAAAACCTTCCTCTCACCGGCGCGCAGAAGACCAAGCTCCGCGGCCTCGGCCAGACGCTCGACGCCGCCCTCAAGGTCGGCAAGGCCGGCCTCACGCCCGCGCTCCAGCGCGAGTTCGTCCGCCTGCTCGATGCGCGCGAACTCGTGAAGATCCGCTTCGAGGGCGCCGACCGCCACGAACGCGCCGACCTCATCGCCCGGATCGAGTCCACCCTCGGCGTCCCCTGTGTCGGCTCCGTCGGCCACACCGCGCTCTTCTTTCGCCAAAACGCCGACCCCGAAAAACGCGCCATAGCGATCTGATTTGATGGCCGCAAAGAGGCGCAAAAGTCGCAAAAAGATGCCCGCTGCTTTCGCCCCGCTGAAGACCTCGTCCGCCTTCTCGATTTTTGCGCCTTCTGCGCTTTTTTGCGGCCATCCCTCCGATGTCTGATTCCGAGCCCGATCACCCGCTCGCCGCCTATGGCTGGGACGCCGCTTGGGCCGAGGCCTTCGCGCCTCACGCCACCGCCGGCCTTGAGCCCGCGCGTGTCGTCGTCGAACTACGCCGCCACTACTACGCCGTCATCACCGCCCGCGGCGAGTTGCTCGCCGAGTGCACGGGCAAGTTTCATCACGACGCGAAACGCGATCCCGCCGCCTACCCCGCCGTCGGCGACTGGGTGGCCGTCTCGCCCATCGCCGGCGCCGAACACCGCGCGCAGCTCCACGCCCTGCTCCCGCGCCGCAGCCGCTTCGTCCGCCAGGCCGCCGGCGGCGAACAAACGCAGCAGATCATCGCCGCCAACATCGACACCGTGTTCCTCGTCAGCGGCCTCGACCGGAACTACAACCCGAAGCGCATCCAGCGTTTCCTCGTCGCCGCGCGCGACTCCGGCGCGAAACCCGTCATCGTGCTCAACAAGGCCGACCTCCATCCCGATCCCGAGTCGGTGCGCGAGGAAATCGAGCGCCTCGCGCCCGGCGTGCCCGTGATCGTGACGAGCAGCCACACGCGCCGTGGTCTCAAACTCCTCGGCGGCCACGCCGCGCCCGGCGTCACCCTCGCCTTCGTCGGCAGCTCCGGCGTCGGGAAAAGCAGCCTCATCAACCGCCTCGCCCGCGACGCCGAGCTCCCCACCGGCGAGGTTCGCGAAAAAGACGCCAAGGGCCGCCACACCACCACGCGCCGCGAGCTCGTGCTCGCCCCGAGCGGCGCGCTCATCATCGACACGCCCGGCATGCGCGAGCTCCAGCTCTGGGACGCCGACGAAGCGGTCGAGGAGGCCTACGCAGACATCGTCGGGATCGCCGCCCGCTGCCGTTTCTCAAACTGCCGTCACGAGAACGAACCCGGTTGCGCCGTGCGCGCCGCGCTCGAGGACGGCACGCTCCCGCCCGAGCGCCTCGCGAGCTACCGGAAGCTGAAGGCCGAGCAGGCCGCCAAGGCGCCGTCGCTCAAAAAACCGAGCGCCGTCGCGAGCAAACCCGGCTGGAAACAAAAAGCCGCCGAGCGCGCGGCGAAACCGTTCCGGCATCGCCTGCACGACGAGGATTGATCCTCGCCCGCCCCCGACGCCCCGCCGAACGATGTCCAACAGGGTCGACGCTCTCGGGAAAGCATTCGGCGGTGTGTTCGCCGTTTTGGTCTTGGTGATCTGGCTCGTCGGTTCGGAGCGCGAACGCGAGGCCGAGCTCCACCTGGTCCACGACCGGGACCCGCATCATGTCGCCAAGGAAGACTTCCTCGGCGGCGGTCGCGCGTTCTACCTTTGCTGGCAAATCGACCGCATCACGAAAGACCGCGTGGAAGGAGACTGGCGCGTCGAGGGCGCCGCGGACATCCCCGCCGCGATCCTGCTGCGTTACCCGGAGCGACGCCGCCTCGAACGGAGCTGGCACATCGATCTTTCCGAGGACGCCGCCCGTTTCTCGCGCGAGGCTCGTGTATGGGCTGCGAACTACAACCGCCGCCTCGCCCTGCTCATCCGCGAGTTCGAGCGCGACCCCGCGCGCGTCCCGGACTGACGCGCGGAGAACCCCGCGCGTCCGCCGATCCAGCTGCACAGCCCCAGGTGGGCGGGCCGGTCCCTCGGCCCGCCGCGTCGACCGCCGCGAGCCGCGCCCATCGGCGCCCCGTCCGCGTCCGCTCAGCCCACCACGACGTCGCTCATCGCGGCGCGGTCGCCGGCGACGAACTTTTCCAGGTTCCGCAAAAACAGATCCGCCAGCGCCTGGTCCTGATCGACGCGACCACCCGCCGTGTGCGGCGTGATCCAACAGTTCCTCGTCGTCCACAGGGGACTCGACGGCGGCAGCGGCTCCGTCACGAACACGTCGAGGTAGGCGCCGCCGAGACGGCCGCTTTCCAGCGCCTCGATCAACGCGCGCTCGTCCACCGTCGACCCGCGACCGATGTTGTAGAAATACGCGCCCGGTTTCGCCAGGGAGAGACGACGGGCGTTGACGTAGCCCTGCGTCGTCTCGTTCTCCGGCAGGATGTTCACGATGTGGTCGGCCAACGGCAGCACCGCGGACAGTTTTTCCTCCGCGATCACGTGTACGCCGCTTTCCGAGTAGGCGCGCCGACGCAGCGCGTAGAACTTCATCCCGAAAGGCGCGAGCAACTCGACGAGCCGCTTCGCGATCGCGCCGTAGCTGAGCAGGAGCACCGTCTGGCCGTTGAGCAGCCGCGAACCGGCGCGATGCTCGAAATACTTCCAGCCGCGCGCGCCGAGCTGCTCCGCGAGCGAGGCGGGCAACTGGCGGCCGAGCGCGAGCATCATCGCCAGCACGTGCTGCGCGCAGGGTTCGGCGAAAACCGAGGAGGCGTTGGTCAACACGGCGCCCCTCGCGCGCAACGCCTCCTTCGTCTCCTCGTTGTCGTAACGCGTGTAGCCCGCGCTCGTCAGCGCGATCCACTTCAGCCGTGCGAGCGTCCGGCAGGCCTCGGCGTCGGGTTGGCCGAACGCCACGTCGGCCTCGGCCAGCAGGGGATCCTCGCCCCCCGCCGCGAGCACGGACGCGCTGGCGTTTTTCGAGACGAGGAGACGGTGCCCGTCCGCCGCGACGCCCGCCTCCAACCGGGCCCGCGCCTCGGGTTCGAGCGCGGCGTTCGTCCAGATCGTCAGCCCTCGCGCCGCCATGTTCACTCCTCTTCGGTGAACGCGCAGATCGTGTGCACGCGCAGACCGGCCGCGCGCAGACGCTCGGAGCCGCCGAGTTCGGGAAGATCGATGATCGCCGAAACGCCCGCGACCTCCGCGCCGAGCGATTTGATCAGCCCCGCCGCGGCCAGCACCGTGCCGCCCGTCGCGATGAGATCGTCCACGATCAGCACCCGGTCGCCGGGTTTGCAGGCGTCGGCGTGGATCTCGATCGAGGCGCTGCCGTATTCGAGCGCGTAGTCGGCGCCGACGGTGTGAAAAGGCAGTTTGCCCTTTTTGCGCACGAGCATGAAGGGCCGGTGCAACTGGTAGGCCAGCGCGCCGCCGAGGATGAAGCCGCGCGCGTCGACCGCCGCGATGAGGTTCACGCCCAGACGGGTCGCGTCCCACGAGATGCTCTCCACCAGGATGCGAAAGGCCTCCGGATCCTGGAACAGCGTGGTCACGTCGCGAAAGTTCACCCCCGGCTTGGGCCAATCGCGGATGGTCCGGATCTTCGACTTCAGTTCGAGCGCGGGATCGATGTTGGGCATTGGCGGCGGAGAGAAGCCCGCAGCCTGACACGTCGGGGCGGAAAAGGTAAAGCCGCGGCGCTCCCGGCCGGGAGGCCTGCCGCGGACGCCGGCCTCCCCCGCCCTTGACCCCGCCCGCCGCTCGCGCAGCGTCCGGCTACCATGTCCTCCCTGCCCACCCAGTTCGACGGCGTCTCCGTCGTCACCAAGGCCAACGTCTACTTCGACGGCAACGTCGTCTCCCACACCGTCCTCTTCCCCGACAAATCCAAGAAGACCCTCGGCCTCATCCGCCCCGGCTCCTACTTCTTCGGCACCGCCGCCGCCGAGCGCATGGAGATCGTCGCCGGCGAGTGTCAGGTCACCCTCAAGGACCGGACCGAGGTCAAGACCTACGGCGCCGGCACCTGGTTCGACGTGCCCGCCAACTCCGGCTTCACCATCGAGGTGAAATCCGGCCTCTGCGAATACATCTGCTCCTACCTGCCCTGAGCCGACCTCGCTTCCGAAAACCGACGGCCGCCGCGTCTTCGCGTCGCGGCCGTCGGTTTTCGACTTTCGGCCGCAAGCCCTTCTGATCTCCCCATGCGCTCCTTCTTCGTGCTCCTCGGTCTCGGTGTCGTTCTCCTGACGATCGCCATCGTCGTGCGCAGCGGGAAGCTCATGCGCAAAAATCCCGGCGAGCCGATCAACGCCGCCATGCGTCAGGCCCTCGCCGCCACCGCCTACCAGTGGCCCGAGGCCGATCTCGCCCTGCTCGCGCAGCGCCACCCCGGCGCCGCCGACACGCCCAACGGCGCGCGCTACGTCGTCCTCCAACCCGGCTCCGGCGACGCCACGCCCGGCCAGGGCCAGCACGTCACCGTCGACTACACCGCCCGCCTGTTCGCCACCGGCGAAAAACTCGATGCCTCCGCCGACCACGGAGGTCCGTATAACTTTATCGTCGGCCAGCCCAACATCCTGCCCGGCTGGACCGATGTGCTGCACCGGATGCGCAAGGGCGAGCGTCGCCTGGTCATCCTTCCCTACTGGCTCGCCTACGGCGAAAAAGGCAGCAAGCGCGGCCACATCCCCGCCAAGGCCGCCGTCGCGCTCGAGGTCGAGTTGCTCGACTTCAAGTAACGCGCCCCCGGCAAGGCCGCTTCCGCGATCTGGAGCGGCCGGACGGAGCGCCGTCTTCGTCCTCCCCTCCGGCCCCGGGCCTTACAGGCCGAGCATGGAGCCGTTGCGCTTCAACCAGAGCTCGGCCTCGCGCCACGCCGGGCAAACCTCCTCCACGCGGCGCCAGAAACGGGCGGAGTGGTTCATCTCCTTCAGGTGCATGAGCTCGTGATAGATCACGTAGTCGCGCACGAAATCCGGCGTCTGGATGAGACGCCAGTTGAGCGAGATCACGCCGCCGGTCGTGCAAGAGCCCCAACGCGTGCGCTGGTTGCGCACCGTGACCTCCGTCACCGCCATCTTGGTCTCGGCCGCGAGTTCCCAGGTGCGGGCGGGCAGCTCGATCTTCGCCCGGCGCATGAAATGAGACTCGAGCGTCGGCCGCAGATCGCCGTCGAAACGCGGCACCCGAAACACGTCGGCCGCCACGCAGACGGACGGCCGGTCGCCGTCGGAGGCCTTGCGGATCTCGACCAGTTCGCCTCGCCAGAGCACGTGCGTGCCGAGCGTCCACACCGTGGCGAGACGGGGTTTCATCCGCTGGCGGGCGCGCGCCCGCTCCAACCACGCCCGGTGCTGTTCGACGAAGGCGCGCGCTTCGCGCTCGGTGCCGCGCGCCGGAATCGTCGCGACCGCGACACCGTCCTTGCGCAACGTCAGGCGATAGCGTTCGGCGCGGGAGCTGCGCTCGAAGATGACGTCGGGTTTTTCCGTCTCGTCTTCGCCGACCGGCGCGAAACCCGGCGCCGTGTCGCCGCGCGGCGACGAGGGCTCGGGCGTGGCGCCCGTCGGCGCGAGAAAGTCCAGAAAACCTTGGATCAATCCGGGCGGCATGCGTCGGTCCGGATGAAAGCCCCCTGACGTCCGGCGGCAAGCACAGGGGCGAAACGGAAAGGGAAAGGTCGATCCGCGCTCAGGGCGTCGCCGTCACGTCGCCGAGCGTGGTGCCGGCCTTGCGCGCGACGGCCTCGACCAGCCGCTGGATCTCGAGCTCGGCGTTGCGCTTCCGTATCCGCGCGGCCTCGACCTCCTTGGCGAGATCGAACGCGGCCTGGCTGGCCCGGTCTTTTTCGGCGCGAAGCGCGGCGAGCTTTTCCTCGAGCGCCCTCGCCTCGGCGGCGTTTTTCTCCGCCTGCGCCAGATAGTTCGCGGTGTCGTCGGCGATCTGCCTGCCGGCGGCCTCCCACTTGGCGCGGCGCTCCTCCTCCTTGCGTTTCTCCTCGGCCAGGCGTTCGGCCGCGCGGCGGTCGGCGTCCTCCCTGGCCAGGCGCTCGGCCTCGGCCTTGGCGGCCTTCTCCTCCTCGAGCCGGCGCGCCTCCTCGGCGGCGACCTGGGCGGCCTTCGCGGCGACTTCCTTGGAATGCGAGACGTAGAGAACGCCGAAAGCGGCGAGCAGCAGGGCGGGAACGAAAACGTAGAGCTTGTTCATGGCGGGCGGCGGAGGACGGACTTCATTTGCCGGAGGCGGTCGCGGCGGGGCGCGGGCCTTCCAGTCGGGTCAACAGGCCCCGCAAGGCCTGCACGTTGGTTTGTGCCTTCGCGACAAACTCGACGAGAAAGGCCTTCTCGGCTTCCGCGGCGCGGCGTTCCTCGGCGAGGCGGTCGAGGAGGGTCTGCTCGGCCTCGAGCTCCTTTTTCAGGCGCTCGATCTGACGGGCGGTTTTCTCCTGTTCGCGGAAAGCCTTGTCGCGGGCCTCGAGGGCGAGCTGCCGCGCGGCGCGCTCCGCGTTCTCCCGCGCCTCCTTCGCCTCGCGCTCGAGTTTGCGTTGTTCGGCGGCCTTGATCGCCTCGGCCATCGCGACCCGTCGCGCCTCCTGCTCGGCCTCCAGACGGGCCTGCTGCTCGGCGGCGGCGGCGGCGGCCTTGGCGGCCTCGCGCTCCCGGAGCTCCCCGCGATGGAAGGAGTAGACGCCGATGAAGACGCAGAGGGCGGCGGCGGGACCGATGACGTAGGCTTTGCTCATGACGAAAAAGAAAGGTCGCGAAGGGAACGGTTCGGGACTGCGGCGAAAAGGAGTCATGTGTTTCCGGCCATCTCGCGGCGGGCGATGGCCTCGTTGATGGCGCGTTCTAGCGGCTCGACCGAGGACTCGGAAACCCCGCCCTCGGCGCGGGCCTGCGCGACCCAGTCGCGGGCCTCCTCGTGACGCTCCAGTTCGTAGGCGAGGTAGGCGAGGTAAAGGCGCGCCTGCCCCGGCTGGTCGACGCCCGACTTGGCCAAGGCGGAGCGGCCTCGGGCGTAGGCGTCCTCGACGCGCCCCGCAGCGTAGAGCGACTGCGCGAGGGAAAACTCCAGGCCGCCGTCGGAGGGGAATTTTTCCACCGCGCGTCCCAGCGCGTCGAGGGCGAGGTCCTCGCGGGCGGCCTGCCGGTAGGCGGAGGCCAGCAGCTCCCAGTTGCGCCGGGTGTTTTCGATCGTCCCGTCGGACAGCCCCCGCTCCAGCGTCTCGGCGGCCCGGGTGTGCTGTCCCAGACGGAACAGGATCGCGACCTTCGTGTAGTGGTCTTTTGGAGACACGAGCAAACCGCGGGCCTGCGCGCGTTCGAGCGCGAGCAACGCGCGGATGCCGGCGGCGCGCGCCGCGCCGGGATCGGCGGCGCTCTCGGTCTCGGCGAGGTAGATCCCCAGCAACTGGGACCAGGTGGAGACGCTGTCGGGCTCGGCGGCGGCGAGCGCCTCGAGTTGTTCGGCGGCGAGCGCGTGTTCGCCGAGCTGAAGATGGCAGGCGACAAGCAGGAGCCTGGTCTGCCCGGCCGGCTTGGCGGCGGAGAGGATCAACGCCTCCCGGGCGTGGGTGATCGCCTCGCGGAGCCGCGCCCGGTCGATCTTCGCCGGATCGAGAATCGCGATATTGTAGAGCAGCGAGGCCGCGAGGGACCGCGCCTCGGCGGAAGGTCGCGGGGCGGTCGCCAGCCAGCGGCGGACGTGGCGGAGCGCCTTGTTGTAGGCGGCGCGCTGCTCGGCGGGCGTCTTCCGCTCGGTGCCGTCCTGATAGTGAAGCTGGGAGAGCAGGTAGAGACGGTCGAGGGCGGCGGCCTCCTCGTAGAAGTTCGCGTTGCCTTCGGCGAGGGCGCGGGCGCGCTCGAGCGGGGCGATGGCCTCGACGAGCCGGTTCTGCATCAGGAGGATCTGCGCCTGCGCCTGGAGAAGAACGTAGGCCTCGTAGCTCCTGGACCGCGCGCCGGCGAGCTGGCGTTCGACGAGCGCGAGCGCGCCCGCGTAGTCCTTAGCCTCGAGCAGGGACTGGATCTTGGCGAAACCGGCGGAGGCCGCGGCGGAAAGCTCCTTCCTCGGCTTGTCGTCGTCGGCGGGCTGAGCGCGGAGAGCCGGCGCGACGGAGACGCAGGCGAGGCCTAGGACGGCGGCGGCGTAAAGACGACGGATGTGCGTGGGCATCGGCATGGGCGGGGCGGCTCAGTTCCCCTCGAGGGTGAAGGGGAATCGCTGGCGGACGCGGGTGTTGACGGCGACGCCGCCCTTCTGGCCGGGCATGAATTTCCACCGCATGACGGCGTCGAGCGCGGCCTGCTCGAAGCCGGCGTGGGTGGAGCTGATGATGACGGGGTCCCGGACGTTGCCCCGGGTGTCGACGATGAACTCGACCACGACCTCGCCCCGCAAACCGGAGCGGCGCATCTCGAACGGATAGACCGGCGGCGGACGCACCCGGACCTCGATCTGTTTGTCGAGGTCGGCGAGGTTGAAGATGTTTTTGAGCCCTCCGCCGACGGAGGCGCGCGGCGGAGCGGAGGGCAGGATGTTCCCCATGCCGGCGGGACGGCTGATGCTCGGAGGCGGCACCGGCTGCGCCCGCTGCACAAAGGTCGCGTCGAGCGTGGCGGTCGGCAGGTCGGCCTGCATCGGCGGGACGAGGCCGACGCTTTCGGCGGGGGACTCGGAAACGACGTTCTCCACGATCTCCGGTTCCTCGGGTTCGGGCGGAGGAGGCAGGGTGAGCTCGATCACGGGCATCTCCTCGGCCAGCGGAGCGGGCCCGGGCTTTTTCGTGAAGAGGCGCCCGCCCACGGCGACGCCCGCGTGCAGGAGCACGGAGACGAGGGCGGCGATGAGAAGGGATCGGTTCATGCGGACGGGCGTAGGACTGTGGCGGATACGATCAACGTCCGGAGGGGCGGTAGGCGGTCTCGATGGTGACGGTCCGGATGCCGGCGAGGCGGACCTCGTCGAGAACGCGCACGACATTGCCGTAGCGCGCGCGGTCGTCTCCGGTGACGAGCACCTTCGGGCTCGGCGTCGAGGCCTTGTAGGCGACGAGACGGGGGGCGACCTCGGCGAGCGAGATCGGCTCCTGGTTCCAAAAGGCGGAGTCGGCCTCGGAAAGCTGGATGACGACCGTGTTGTCCTCGTCGGCCTTGGAGACGTTGGCGCTCGCCTGCGGGAGGTCGACGGGCACGGACTGGATTTTGTTCAGCGAAAGGGTGAAGAGCACGAAGGTCGCGAGCAGGAAGAAGATCACGTCGATCAGCGGGATGATCTCGATGCGGGCCTTCCTGGCCGGGGCGATCTGGATGGGACTGCCGAAAAGGGACATGGAAACGAGGTGCGGGGCGCCCTACTCGGCGGGGCGGATGCGGGTTTCGACGAGGATCTTGCGGAAGCCGGCCTTGCGGACCTCGTCGATGACGTAGCGGACCTGCTGGAAGAGCGCGTTTTCGTCGCCGTTGATAAGAATACCTCCGTCGGGCTGGGTTTGTTTGTAGGCCTGCAGGCGGATGAGAAACTGGTCGAGGGTGATGAGCTCCTTGTCCCATCCGAGCGTGCCGTCCTCGCGGATCGAAAGCGTGACGGAGCTGCCCGGATCCCGGGGCTCGCTCGTGCGGGTGGCGGGCAAGGCCACGGAGAGCCCGCCGCTCTTGTTGAGCGAAAGGGTGAAGAGCACGAAGGTCGCGAGCAGGAAGAAGATCACATCGATCAGGGGAATGATCTCGATGCGGGCCTTCTTCGGACCCGAGCCGCCGCGATTGCCGCCACCGCCTGCCATGATGAGAAGGTTAAGGAAGAAAAGTTGCGACCAGGCGCCGGATCAGGACTCGGAGCCGGAACGCTCCTTTTTCATCGTGAGTTCGAGGGCGTTGGCCGCGTCCGTGATGTTGTGGCGCGCCTCCTCGACGTGGGCGTTGAGGATGTTGTAGGGCAGCAGACCGACGATGGCGATGAGCAGGCCGTAGGCGGTGGCGATGAGGGCCTCGCCCACGCCGCCGGTGATCTTGCCGGCGTTGGCCGCGATGTCGCCGTCGCCGAGCGCGCCGAAGGTGTTCATCATGCCGAGCACCGTGCCGAGCAGGCCGAGCAGCGGCGAAATCGTGATACAGGTATCCAGAACGGCGATACCGCGTTGAAAGCGGTTGAGCTCCTGGTTGGCGGCGCGGGTGAACGCGTTCGGCAGCGAATGCTCGCGATGAGCCAGGGCGTAGACGAGGATCTTGGCCACGTAGTCGGTGGACTTCCGGCCGACGCCCAGCGCTCCGTCGAAGTCGCCGTTTTCAACCTTTTCGAGCATCTGCTCCACGCACTCCGGCTGGCGACGCCCTCCCTCGCGAACCAGGAAAATGACCCGCTCGACCACGGCGGTGACCGCGACGAGGGAGACCGTCAGGAGCGGCCACATGATCCAGCCGCCGTGGGCGAACAGCTCCATCGGTGAGAGACCCATCACAAAGGCGAGGGGGAGGAAGTTTTGCATGGTCGAAAGGAAGAGAAAGGGTGAGCGTGAAAAAGGTCGGCCAAAACCGCGCCGGCAAAACGACTCCGTCGGTCTTCGCGAACAGCTTGGCCGTCGGGCGGAGCGGGATGGATTTGGACAAGAAGGGGGAGGACTTGAAACAAATCGGCACCGAAGTCCACTCCTTCCTGATGTTGAGACTCAAGTTCACCAAGAAGTGTGCATGGGAGTGAGAAGGTGCTAAAAATTGCCTTGCATGAGAGGGAGCGCCACCCACCTTTCGCCCTCTCGTTCATTTGTCCCTATCGTCTAGTCTGGTCTAGGACACCACCCTTTCACGGTGAGAACCGGGGTTCGAATCCCCGTGGGGACGCCA
>Ga0182792_1000251_pt1 | contig 52580 bp, 32 predicted proteins | sample Passage237B_FD_130497 | JGI IMG/M metagenome (GOLD analysis project Ga0182792, IMG submission 130497) | Cellulose adapted compost microbial communities from Newby Island Compost Facility, Milpitas, CA, USA - Passage2 37B (version 2) (version 2) ...
AAGTAAAGTATAAATTTTATCTGTTATGTTTTCACGGAATTTAAGGCTTTTTTTGCCCCTTATTATTTATCAAATATCGGAAGTTTTTTTTAAAATTATTGCTTAACTAAACGACATTGAATTTAAAACCTTAAAAAGAATTTATGATAATCAATTAAAACCTTTTTTCGGTGAAAGACATGCGACTGTTCATCACTACCAATTAGAAACTCAGCATTTTTGGGGACAGATAGAATCAGATAAAATTATAGACAAGGAAAAGCTAAATGAAGAAAAGCAGAAACTTCCTGACAAAATGAAAGATCATTTACAATTATGTTTTCAAGGGTTTGAGCAGGCAATAAAACTTATTTATCATATTCCAGATAATGTTCCATTTGTAATCAAAAAAGAAATTACAGACGAAATAACCGGAGAATTTAGACTTTTACAATTGAACGCTTTAGATAGTAATGGTAACCAACAGGAGATATTAAATCAATTTGCCACAAATATATTTTTGTCAGAGGATCAATTAAAAGCCGAAATATCTAAAATTGTGGCCAAGCCGATTGAATTGATTTTATTAATTGAACTAAAAAAGTAATTGGGGGGTACTGAACAGTATTTAATCTGACAATCTTCATCGTCGGACAATGCCTCAATGAGTTTGTTGAAACTCTATTTTTAAATGGCCCTATTTTGGGGAAGCTTACAATAGGTGTATATTGGAAGCGTTTTTATTGTATTATTAATACGTTAATATCCAATAAGTTTACCTATACTTAAGTTGTATAATTTATATTATGTTAAATAGAATATAGAAGAATTTCCCATATCTACGCTCTGTTTATTCTTCAGATTACTCATAACTTCTTCCCACTGATCATGGCCCTCATGCAATTCTTCCTTCATTTTAGTGCATAAATTAATTCTGTGACCTCCTGAGTTATTCTTCACCATTATTGGATCGCTCCCTGATTGGGTCATTATAGATCGAAAATATTCTGGTTCGGCATACGATACTGTACTGTTCCTTTTGGATTTTTCCGGTGCTTCAATTTCGTGCCGAACAACTTAAATTCCGATTTTACAACCTGAAATTGCTCTCTCAAATCATTCCAGATTCCTATTCCTGGCTATTTGGTGGAACTTTTGCAATTTTATTCGAATGGTGTAATTTACTGAATTGTAGTGGTTTATTTCAGGATGTCTTTGCAAATACTTTAAGATTGCCTTTTCCTTATCCGACGTAAATTTTGCCTGTTTCATAGTCCTTCTCCAATCTCTGACCTTTTTTTTAAGTTGTTGGTTATCAGATGGGTTTGTTGATTTCTGTACCTTTCCCTTGTACTACTCTTTTTTGCCAGATTTTCCAGTTTTAAGTCCCTTTTATTTAGTGTTGTTTTTGATAGTTAATTGATTAGCTATTTATTCTGTTACCTGCTCAAGGAGACTGTTTTGGAGGTTTTGGCAGGATTGTCTGAGGGGATATTTATATGTAATTGTTTGAATAGTAGTTGTTTGTCTTTTCGTTGCTTAAGTTGTACTTCAATACCTTTATCTATACTATTTTATTATAGTTGGTCTCCTAAGTGCAAAATTATGTTAAATAGAAAGAGGCTGTCTGAATCAGGATTTTCAGGATTTTAGGATTTTCAGGAATGGTTTTCAGGTCTATTATTGGGGGCCTTTTCCCTCCTAATTGTTAAGACCACTTGTTTACATTTGTAAACAAATTAGAGCCTGTTTTAATGAATATTTTTTGGTGTTTACATTTGTTAATTGCAATGGTATAAGCCTGAAAGTATATAAAACTTTCAGTTTTAAACTTTTTACTTATTATTTACAACTCATCACTTACTACTTTTCTTCGGTACTTTAGCCCCTTCTTTCCTTGCTTCTGAAAGTCCGATAGCAATTGCCTGTTTCCTGTTCTTTACAGGTTTTCTGGATCGACCAGATTTGAGTTTGCCTTCTTTCATCTCTTTGATGCTTTCTTCAACTTTCTCCTGAGCTTTTTTATCATACTTTGCCATAACTCTTCCTTCGTTCCTTTTAAAGGAAAACAATCGAAGGAACGATAAAGTTGATTTTTCAAAAGATGCACAGCGAAAAGAGGGTAATTGGTAACTTGTGATAGTTGTATTCCTCTCAGGTCTTATCACTTCATACCTAAAGCGATCAGGAATTTTTAAACAGGCTTAATAATTCTTTTCTGGAGAGAGACTTTACAATGGACGTATCTGTTTTGACCAGGTCGTTTACAAGTTCCTTTTTAGTTTGTTGTAATCTCATTATCTTCTCTTCAATGGTATTCGGACAAACGAGTCGTACCGCGATGACATTTTTCTTTTGACCGATTCTATAGCTTCGGTCGATCGCCTGATTTTCTACTGCGGGATTCCACCACGGGTCTACCAGGTACACATAATCTGCCTCTGTAAGGTTGAGACCGGTACCTCCTGCTTTCAGACTTATCAGAAATACCCTTACCTTATCGTTGGTTTGAAAGGTATGAATTACAGAAGCCCTGTCTTTTGTTTGTCCTGTCAGGTAAGCATATTGAATTCCCTTTTCGTCCAGTCTCCTTTTAATAAGATCAAGCATGGAAACAAACTGCGAAAAAACAAGAATCTTGTGTTCCTGATGTTTGTTTTCAATTTCTTCCGTGAGCACTTCTATTTTAGAGGATTCTTCTCCATAGGCCTTGTGTTCGCTTATGAGCGCAGTGGAGTCACAAAGTTGTCGCAGTCGGGTAAGGCCTTTCAGGAAATGAATCGATTCTTTGCTGAGTTCCTCTTCATTTTTTGAATGAATAAAGTCGTATAGTTCCTTTTCATAGGCATTATAGATACTTCTCTGGTTTTCGCCCATTTCACAATACAGCACCTTTTCCGTTTTTTCCGGCAGTTCTGTGGCTACCTGCTTTTTCGTTCTTCTTAATAAAAACGGATGGATCTTTTTGCGTAGTTCTTTAACCCTTGTGCTGTCATCAAATTTGTCTATAGGCATGGAGTAATGCCCTTTAAACTGCTGTTTATTGCCAAGTAATCCGGGGCATACAAATGAAAATTGTCCGAAGAGGTCAAAGGTATTGTTTTCTACCGGTGTACCCGTCAGCGCCAGCCGGTTTCGGGATTGTAACATACAGGCTGCCTTGTATCGTTGCGATTCAGGATTTTTGATGGCCTGCGATTCGTCGAGAATGATGTAGTTAAAGTGGTACTTCTTCAAGGTAGCAACATCCGATAACAAGGTGCCATAAGTAGTGATAACAACTTCGTAATTATCAAATGCCGAAACTTCTTTGGTTCTTCCTGCACCGTGAAACAGGTATACGTTTATGGAAGGTGCAAATGTCTCAAGTTCTTTCTGCCAGTTAAATACCAGGGACGCCGGAACAACTATGAGGTTGGTATTCCGGACTTGTTTCTTCCTTTGTAAAAGAATAAAAGCTATGATCTGGATTGTTTTTCCCAGTCCCATATCATCTGCAAGACAACCACCGAAATTAAAATCATCCAGAAAGGTAAGCCAGTTAAGTCCCTGTTTCTGGTAATTGCGCAGCGTAGCGTTTAACTCCTGTGGAACGTTCGTTTCCTGTATGGATTCGAACCGGTCGAATGCATTTCGGAAGTTTCTTATCTGTTGACGGACTTCGGCAGAAAGCATATGTTCTTCGTACAGCTCGGCAATTTCATTGAAATTGGTTTGGGGAGTTTTTAACAGTCCTGCAACAACATCGACGTCGGCTGCATGAAAGTAAGCGGAGAATTTCTTCAGCCAGTCTATGGGAAGAATTCCGAGTGTACCATTATCCAGTTCTACATAGCGGCTTCTATCTTTGACAGATTTTTGCAATTGCTTTAACGAGACCTGCTGATCTCCAAAACGCAGATCAATGGTTGTCTCAAACCACTTGATGCCACTGTTTACTTTTATGTTAATGGAGGCATTGTTTGGGTTGTACCGGATGGATTTTAATTCATTAAACCCTAATATGGTAATACCATAGTTCTTCCATTCTTCAAACACATCCAGAAACCAGTCGTTTTCCAGCAGTCTTTGTTTGTGCAGGTAATAGCAATCTCCGTTGTGCTGTTCCTGAAAAAAGGGATGTTGCCTTACCAGAAACGCAATAAAGCGAATTTCTGCTTCCTGATCTCTTTCCACAAGAAAGGTATTGCCATTTTGATCTTTGGTGTGAATCTGTTTTCGGGAGAGAATGGGGATCTCGACAGAACCATACTTAATCACCGGAGTGATCAGTACAAAGTTTTCAGAGTCGGAAAGGTAAAGGATCTTTTCAGCAGGCTGGGTAAAGCCCTGCTCTTCCAGCAAGGCAGGAGCTGCTTTCTTTATATGAGCATACCGGATCTGAAATTTATTCTCCAGTCCGGCTAATAAGGTTTGCTGAAAGGATTCGAATTTAGAAGGATGTATAAGTACCTTGTGGTTTTGCTGTCGAAAGAAGCTGATCACCCTGGCAAGATCCTCATCCTGTATAAGATGCAGGTGTTCTCCTATTTTAATAAAATAACCGAATTTAAGCTGAAGGTTTTTCAGTTTGTAGAGCTGGTCTTCAATGGCAAGTTCTGCCGATACTTCATGAAAACGCTCTTTCATATCGACAGAAAGCACAAGCTCCATTTCTGAATTTTTAAGACTGACCGGAAGGATGGACTGAGCTGTTATTTTTTCCGAAATGGAAGTGTCATGATAAAATGCCGGCAGGCACAAGGGATTTTTTACAACAGCTTTTAATCCTTCTAAAGCTGCTATAGAGGCTGAGTCGGAATAATTTGTCTGAAAACCAGCAATGGCTGCATAAAACTTAAGCACTTCTACGTCCTGCAGTTTCCATACGGCATCCATGGGGTTTACGGAAATCAGAGGATTTCTGATCGTTCCGTCTTTGGAGGTTTCGGCTTCAAACAGTTCTATCACAAAGTGATCGTAGTAGCGATGTTTGCCCAAAACAAGAATGGTCTGTTTGAAAGAGGACAGTCCTTCTTCCTTAGGTACAGTTTTTTTAGGAAGTACATGCGCTTTTATATACGCCTCTGTGGTTTCATTTACTGCTAACAGCCCTTTTACTCTGGGTTTTATGGAAACAGCTCTCCGATCGTAGTCAACCTGAAAGAGTTCATCAGGATCTGGTTCGTTTTCAAGTCCATAAGGCTGTGCTGCTTCCCGTATTTTTTCATGTCGGAGTTGATCGTCAAAGAATATCCTGAGATTAGGACGATCCATGATGTTATAAAAAATCTGGATCTGGTGGCTGCATAATTTATCTCCCGAAAAGCCGCAGGTACAGGTAAACGTTAAACGGCTCCCCTCCTTCCGCACTGTAACGGTAGGAGAATCCCGAAGATTGGAAAGTGTTGTAAACGATACATAATTTAGGTCAATGTTCTGAGGCTGAATATCAAAGAAACCTCTGCTGTCAGTAGCCACAAGAACAGAACTATGCGCAAAAAGCAGCCTCTTGTTTAAAGAAGCAATGGTAATGTCTTCTATGCTGTACTCATGTATTGGCTTACTCATTACTATTCCTTTCCGGGTTAAAGTTAAGGTATTTTCCCGGGACGGGAAAGGAATGTATTCGGTATAAAAATCGGATGAAATAGTCTGTAAAGGCTTAAATATAAGCCAGCTATTGGCGGCTTGTCAGTTCCTTTATTTCTTCAATTTCTCCAGTACCGTCAGCATCTGATTCAGCTGCTGCATTCTTATGGACTGGTAATCTGTCCCCCACTTTTCGATTAGGAGAGGGAGAAGTTCTCTCCTGATGGCAATTTGCGTTATCGTTCTAATGTCCTCCTCTATAGTTCCTTCAAGTACCAGTTGAGCAAAGCCTACAGCAATAATCGCATTGTCGATTGCTGTTAAAAAATATTCCCCCCTGCTTTCTGAACTGTTTGTCAGCAGTTCTTTAAACTGGTCTTCACTGAAATCGCTTCCGGATGTTTTTACCATATGACGGAACTGTTCCAGTAATACGGTATTGTTATATACCTCTGCACTGGTAGTGTTTTTAGAGGTGATGTATTCTTTTATTCTGGTGGTATCCAGCTCGTATACGTCAAACTTTGGAAAATCCCAGCTTCTGATTAGCTGATCCAGATAGGTTAAAGGACTTGTCTTTTTGTTTGTTGCACGCCATTGCCTGAATCCATGGAAAACTTCTGCGCCTTCGTCATTTCCAAAAGGGCTGGAAGGGTCTACTGTACTCCAGAAGAAATTGTCCTTTAAAATCTTTTGCGCTTTCCGATGGGCAAGTCTGGGACTAATTTCGTATTCGCTGGTTAGGCTTGCTTTTTTATAAATAGCAGAAGAATCTTTTGGTTGTCCATAACAAAAAGAAGAAAGCAGCAAACTTGCAATACAAAGAAAGAACTGATGCTTACCTGCCATAGTTACCTGTCTTTAGAATTCTTAAATATAAATGAAATTCCCCAATGTTGCATTAACAGAAATGCCTTTTGGGCTCTGATTAAATTGCTTTGTTTCAGGTTGCTTAACGACAACTTTTTTGTTCGATACAGCGCCCCCATTAATGTACAACTAATTAAGGTTGTAAGTGTTATTGATGGTTATTTGAATTCCTTTGTAACTCTTATAACATCCACAAGAACAAGTCTTCCTTTACTTCCAGTGTTGAATTTAAAGCATTCGCGAATCATTCTCATATCAATTTTATCATACAAAAATCCTAAATAGGAATGTGCTTTACAGTATGTCCCTCATGCTGAAGGTTTATAAGAAAATGTTCACAACAGGTCTTTCAATTTCTCCCTGATACAATGTTTAACGACCGTCATTAACAGAGCCATTTTAGAAAGTGCTCATTATCAAAATACAGGATAAAGCGCCTCTTGCCCCGGCTACGTTATTCAAGCCAAAACAATCATTGGTTAAAACATCATTGTATTTTAAAGGATAAATTACTAATTATGCATTCTCAATACCGCCTTATAAAGTTCTGCATACCGCCAAATTAATGTGGATAAAATAATCTTCTACAAATCAAACTATAAGGTAAAAAATGGTTAAAAAGGTAATTCATATTAACAAGTGTTAATTTTTTAACCACCTTTATAGGATACTTTTGTAGAACATTCAACGGGTCAGAAGGGAAATTTCTCCGACTCCTACACATTCAGGACTAAAGAATGAAGGTTATTAATTAAATCTGACTTAAACAAGATTAGAATGATCAATTTGGCCAATCGAACTTTCATATGCATCTTTCCTCTCTCTTCTGTCGACCCAGTCGATGTATTACCTTTTCTCCAGTTGAGATTTTAACTATTTAATAATCTTCATTAGGAGCATTGTTCATCGTCACAATGCCTGAATGTATTAAAACCTGATTATACGTCATTTAAAATAAAGATAAGCTTTCTAACCAGAGCATTTTCTTTTAGAGAAATACAATGAAAAGAACTTTATCCTATTGCTTTCTTCTTTTATTCCTTGCTACAACCCTGGCTGTCAAATCAGAAGCGCAGATATTGCTGGTTTCAAGAAATGGTGGTGCGCTACATTCCTCCTTTGCACAAAGTATGGATATGGCATTTGGAGCCGGAAAGTGGAAGCAGCTCAATTTTGATTCATTTGATCTGGATTCACTTCTAAACTCCAATGTCCGATACATATATGTTGAGGGAGATCAGAATCACTTTAGTCACATGCGTGATTACTGGACCAGAAACCGTAGCAAGTTTGAGGACTGGGTAAGAAAGGGAAACATTCTCTTTGTGAACTCCAATCCCACTTATGGAAATGCGTTGTCACTTGGGTTTGGTGGAATAGCTGTAGAACCTGGTTATACGCTGGATACCATTGTCGCTGTAGATAAGAATCATAAAATTTTTAACGGACCTAAATTGCCTGTAGGAGAAGAGTTTTGGGGCTATAGTACCTACAATGCTGCCAATATGATTCTTACAGGTAGTGGACTAAAGCCTCTGCTGGTCAGCAAGGATAATCCTGCTTACATTGTTCTCGCAGAGAAAACCTGGGGAGTCGGTACGGTAATTTTGGGTACTCTGAACAGCATGCGTTATGTCGTACCTCAGGCGGGCTATACCAGTTTAAGAACGAATCTGTTAAGTATCCAGTACACTCCTGTAGAAATCAGTGCAGCCTTAGACAATCCGGAATCCAGGAAGACTATGCGTCAGGGAAATCAGGATGTTTGGGTTTCCATGACAAACTATGGAACGCAGACACTTACAGAAGTCACTGTGAATTGGGAGATCGATGGGGTACGTCAGACTCCTTTTAAATGGTCCAAAAGCCTGGCTCCTTCATCTGACAATACATTCAACCGAGATGAGTTTTCAATTGGTAAATTCCTTTTCGAAAAATCCCGCAAATATGCTTTCAAAGCCTGGTTATCGGATCTGAATGGCAGCTACACACCAGTGGCTCAGGATACTATTACCCAGACCCTTTATACAGGACTCGAAGGTACTTTTACAGTAGGCACAGAGCATGCAGATTTTGAGAACCTGATCATGGCTGTAAATACGCTGATTGAAACGGGGGTTAGTGGACCTACAGTGTTCAGCCTTGCTGATGGGGAACATTATATCAATCAGGCATTTCCGGCAATTTCTGGGGCATCCCCGGAGAATACCATTACCTTCCAGTCTGTTTCCGGAGAAAGAGAAAATTCAATCATTGTAAGAGATCCCGGCATCCGTACCGATCATCTCCTTTCTTTTTCAGGAGCATCTTATATTACTTTTAAAAATCTTACCATTGCTAACTCTTATGCCATATTTGATTATGGTGTTGTTGTTCGGTTTGAAGAAGGGTCGCATGATATATCCTTCATAAACAATAGTATCCTTGGTAAAAACTATAATTCAGGTTCAGGAAGCTCTTCTACTATTTATTTTCTTCGTACAGAAAACCTTCCCTATTACAATATCCTCTTTAAGGACAATGAAATAACGCTGGGATCTTATGGAATTTATGTAGATCAAAACTATTCAGAGAATAAAATGATACAGAACCTGACACTGGAAAATAACACAATAGTAAACCAGTTCTCAGGAGGTATATATCTTGTTCAGGTGTCTGATCTAAAGGTGCATGGCAATAAAATTGAAGGAACAAGGCTTCAGAACTATAGAGGTATCTATATTGATCAAGCGGATGATGTCTCCATTGACAGAAATACGATTTATGTCAATTCCGTCGGTTATGGAATTTATGTTAAAAACATAAAATCGTCTGCTGGCAGACGTTCACTGATAAGCAATAATGCCTTTCATGGAAATGGTAGTAGCAATGTGTTCGGTATAGTTGCTGAAGGATGCGAGAAGCTTGCTATCGTATACAATACGTTGAATGTTTCCAACAAAAATGAGCGGAGTGCAGCACTTAAAATTGGAGGGGGGAATAACAGTATTGAAGTGTATAACAACAATGTGTGTGTAACAGGGGAGGCGATCGCTGCTGACTTTGTAGTGAATGAAACGTTTACGAATATTATTTCAGATTACAACAACTATTATTCTGCCGGTAAACATACATTTACGATAAATGGAAAACAATTAAAAAAGCTGAGCGACTGGCAGCTTCTTTCCAAAAACGATTCCAATTCCGTTTCGATAAATGCGGCTTTTGTTGAAGAAAATGGGTATAAGAGTTCTAAAGGTACACTGGACGGAGCGGGTATTCCTGTTGCAGAAGTGTTAACCGATCTTGAAGGTAAACCAAGAGATGCCAGTCATCCCGATATCGGTGCAGATGAGTTTACCTCTTCCGGAGCTGACCTTCATTTGCAGACACTTATTGTGCCAACCTCCCCTTTCCTTTCAGGTAATTATGAGGTAACGTTCAAAGTTGTGAACAGCGGAAAGGAAACAATCACTTCTTTTAAATATCAGCTTACATTTAACGGCGAAGTTAAACCGGTTCAAACATGGAATGGTACGCTGGAAAAGGGAATGTCTGTAGAGGTAAACCTGGGGCCTCAAACCTTTCCTTTCCAAAAAGGGAATTCACTAAGTGTAGAGGTCTCTTCTCCAAACGGAGAAAAAGATACGAATCCGGAAGACAACCTTCTTTCTCTGGATAATTTATATGCAGCTTTACCGTCCGGAACCTATACCATTGGAGGAACAACTCCGGATTTTACATCTTTCAAGGATGTGGAGTTGTTGTTACGGTATGGGGGGATCAAAGGAGATGTCAACTTCTTTGTTAGAGATGGTAGTTACAATGAACATATTGCTTTGGCACAGGTGCCTGGCTCCGGGGCAGATGGCCGAATTGTGTTTCAGTCAGAATCCGGGGACAGCAGTAAGGTGCTCATGCAATACTATGTTAACCGATATGAAAGCGATTCCAACTATGTTGTAAAACTAGAAAACATCTCCCATGTCTATTTTAAAAATATGACCTTTAAGATCAATGGTGAGTATTATGGAAAAGCTGTTGTTCTTCAAGGTGATATTTCCGATATACATTTTTCCAACAGTGTATTTACTGGTAAGGAAGTGACCAGTGAGAGTGAAAATTATTCTCTCATATACATCTATGAAGCAAAAACGCCTGCGGGGTCTATCATTTTTGAAAACAACCTTCTGGAAAACAATTCCCATGGTTTTGTTACCTATTTTCTTTCCAATGAAACTCCGGGAAGTGTACAAATAAAAGGTAACACCTTCACGAATCAGTATGCAAGTGGTATAAAGTTGTATGAATCAAACAATATACAGATAACATCTAATTCTATAACCACTGGACTATCCACCTCAAGCTACAAAGCTATCAATCTGTCTTATTGTAAAGAAGGTATACAGGTACTAAAAAACCGTATCGGTATTACTACAGGGTATGGTATTTATCTGGAAAGGGTCAATGCAACTTCTGATAAACGATTACTGGTAGCAAACAATTATGTAAAAACAGGAAGTACTACTTCATCCAGACCATTCTTCGTTAATTATTCTGCTGAAGCTGATATCTATTACAATACATTCATTGGATCGGGTACTACTACAAGTCAGTATACAGCTTATTTATACAACTCAACCTCTATTGATCTGTATAACAATCATTTTATCAATTACGGGAACAGTAATGCTTTTTATCTGGGTAACAGTACTGACTATTTAAACATAAAAGCAGATTACAATAACTATTATACCAGAGGTACAAGCATCATCTATTCCTATAGTTCCAGCCGGAGCCAGTTTTCCTTGTCACAGTGGAAAGAATACTCAGGACTTGATGCCCACTCCTATTCCATTGATCCTTTATTCGAAGGGGATTCCTATGTGGTAAACAATCCTAAGTTAAACGGAACAGCCAAAACTATCTCTCTGGTTACAGACGATATTGATAATAGAGCAAGAGGACTTTTGCCTGATATCGGAGCAGCAGAGTTTGATCCTGCAGGATTAAATCTTGTCGTGGAAAAACTTTCCCTGCCTGAGGAGGGCTTTTCAGCAGGTGAAAATCCGGTATCCATGATAGTCAGAAACAATGGAACGACTACAATCACCAGTTTTACGGTTAACTGGAAGGTCAATGAAACCAGTCAGGAAGATTATCTATGGACGGGCAATCTGCCGGCAGATGCTTCTGATACCATTGTGCTTGGACGTTTTGTCTTTAAGACAGGACAATTGTATTCGATTGAACTATCCGTTCCTGATCCTAATGGCCTTAGCGATATTGACTCAACGGATAACGTATTAGTGGTTAAAAACCTGGGGGCAGCTTTAAATGGTGTTTACACCATAGGTGGTACCAACCCGGACTTCCCTACGTTTACTGCTGCTGCAACCTTCCTGAATACGATAGGTATTTCAGGAAAAGTTACATTTAACATCAGACCAGGAGTTTACCAGGAGCAGGTAAGGCTTAGAGAGATTAAAGGCTCAGCTCCTGAAAGAAGAGTGGTGTTCCAGTCTGAAAACTTTGACAGCACCTCGGTTACCCTCTCCTACTATTCTGGAAACTCATCTTCCAACTATGTACTGAGACTTGACAGTACCGACTATGTGACGTTTAAGAATATTACCATACAATCTGAAAACGCTTCTTATTCTGTTACGGTGAGCCTGCTTAACGGAGTGACAGGCAATGAGTTCTTAAACAACAGAATCATCTCTCCTGTACAGGGAAGCTACAATACCATTGAAATGTATACCAATGTTACGGGATTAAAGAATCGATACAATTCCTTTATTAATAATACCATTCAGAATGGGAATTATGGTATTTCCATATCAGGTAGTTATTCGTTAGGTAACAATGATGAATACAATCAAATTATCAATAATAAGTTTACCGGACAAAGGTATACCTCAATCAATGTGGTCAGTCAGTATTATGCCTCTATAAAAAACAATACCATAGATAGTGCTAAAGACCAGGGAATATATCTTTCCTCCTCAATAGGTACAACCATCACGGGTAACAAAATCAGGCTAAGTGATGGTTCTGTCGGTATTTATGTAACATCTAATGCCAATCCAGATACCGTTGAGACGGTTATTGCCAATAACTATATCTCTATCGGAGGGACTCAAAATGCCAGGGCAATGAGTGTATTCGGAGGAAAAAATTTAAAGATATTTTTTAATACCTTTATACTTAACACTACCGGAAACTCTTCCAGCACCCTTTTGATAGACAATTTCACCAACTGTGTTTTATACAACAACATTGTTCTTAACAGAAATAAAGGTCTGGCTTTAAGTGTCAATAATTCAAACACCCTTACTTCTGACTATAATAATTATTTTTCAAAGGGAGCATATATCTTCAGTCTGGACAATGCCACCATCAGTAAGGAGTCCTGGATGGCAACAGGTATGGACCTGAATTCTCTATACATAGAACCTGTATTTAGTGCAGACAAGGAATGGCAGACAAGTGATCCTCGTATCAATAACAAAGGGATCGCTCTGCCTGGCTTTACTACCGATATAGATGGAGAACTTCGTGGAGAACATCCGGATCTTGGGGCTGATGAAAACACTTATTCGGATAGTGATCTGGGTTTATTATCCTTAACTGCTCCCTCGGCACCATTGTCGGCAGGAAATCAGACCGTAAAAGTCCTTCTCTTTAACAACGGAAAGGAGCCTGTGGAAACAGCTCAACTGTCATGGTCGGTCAACGACACCTTAAAACCAACAAAAGTTTGGTCGGGTACACTCGTTCCAGGTGAAAGTATTGAAGTGGTGGTAGGTGAGTTTATTCTTGACAGAGGGGCCACTGCGGCTGTAAAAGTTTGGTTAAGCGACGCTCCTGATACCAACACTAATAACGACACGGTAAAGGTAGAGAACCTGCGTCCGGGTATGCGTGGTATTTATACCATTGGTCAGGGAGACAATGACTTTCTGAATTTTAACAGCGCTGTTGCAGCACTGACTTCTTATGGGGTAGCAGGCAATGTAGAGTTCCACGTTGAACCGGATACCTATACAGAACAATTTTCAATTCCGGAAATTTTCGGAGCATCCGATACAAGTACCATAACCTTTAAACCTAAATCCGACGGAGTTGTTAAACTTACTTTTGCATCAAAGTCTACTGCTAATTATTTAATTCAGCTGAATGGTGCGGACTATATCAGAATTTTTAATATGGAGTTTGTACCGACCTCTACGTATGGTATCTGTATAGACCTGATTAATGGTGCAGATAACAACATCATAAGGGGCAATACGTTTGACGGAATCAATAATGCAACGACCACGAATGGGAATGTCATTAATGTATATGTGAATTCGGCAGAGTATTCCAACAACAATAACCTTATTGAAAACAATTACATAAAAGATGGGGCGTATGGTGTGTACATAAGCTCTTCCAGTAGAAATGACCAGAATAACATCGTACGAAACAATTACTTTGATAATCAGGGGTCGTGTGGCGTTTACGCTGCGTACATTAAAAGTGTCGAAATTACCGGTAATAAAATTATATCAGGTAGGTCCAGCATTTACTACGATGGGATATATGTAAGAACCATTTCCAGTACTTTCAGGGTTGACAAGAATAAAATAGACGTAGTTTACGGAGCATCTGGTATTACAGCGGAATACGTAACTACAAAAGACGGAATAATAGCCAATAACTTTGTTACTGTAAGAGGTACCAATACACTATATGGTATTGAACTTTCCAACTCAGAATATACTCAGGTTTATTTCAACTCGGTACTTAATACCAGTACAGCATTGAATGCGAGTGCCTATAGAAGTGTATCCTGTAAATATTTATCGGTTGTTAATAACATCTTTGCGAATTCCGGTTCAGGCTATGCTTGCGAAGCTAACGATGTCGGATCTGCCCTTATTTTTGACTATAACAATTATTATTCAAAAGGTACCAGCCTCTTTTCTTCTCACGCAAAGCTGATTGACTGGCAGGTAGGCAGAGGTGTGGATTTTAACTCTGTATCTCTTGATCCTCAGTTCCAGTCGGATACCGTGTTGAGACCTTCTGAAGTGGCTCTGAACACTCTTGGAAAAGTTATTCCTGCCGTTAGGGAAGATATTGACGGAGAAATCAGAAGTCTGACCCGCCCTTCGATTGGAGCGGATGAAAATGTTCCGGATGGCAATGATGCCGGTATTCACAGAATTGCCGGTCCTGTGCAGCCGTTTGTTCCGGGAACGTTACCGGTTTCAATACAACTAAGAAACTTTGGGGGAATTCCGTTAGAATCGGCTACAATTCACTGGGCGATCAATGGAGTTCAGCAACCGTCCTATCTGTGGAATGGCAACCTTGAGTTGGGAGATACCGCTCTTGTAACCTTAGGTACGTTTGACTTTACCTTTAAAACATCTTATACCATAAAAATCTGGACAGCTGCTCCTAATGGTCAGGAAGATAACAATCCGTTGAACGACACCATTGAAGCTGGTCCTATTTATCCTGCATTAAAAGGTCCCTATACGATCGGTGGAACCGAGCCTGACTTCGTAAGGATCGCAGATGCGGTAGATGCCCTGATTCAGGGAGGAGTGATGGATTCTGTTCAGTTTAACATCCGGAAAGGTACTTACACCGAACAGATTGTTATTCCTGCTATTGTAGGTGCAAAGGACAGAGATGCAGTTGTATTTCAGTCTGAAAGTGGTATTAGAACCGATGTTGAGCTAACCAGTTCCGGTAGTCTTGAAAAGAACTACCTGATTAGACTGTTGTCTGCTGATGGAATTACCTTCCGGAACATGTCTTTCCGCAATAGCAGTGCCTTATATTCCAGAATCTTGAGTGTTGAAGACGGGTCGGATAATATTACAGTATCCAATGTGGTGTTCAATGGAGTAACCTCTTCCAACATAACGAACAACCAGGCTCTTATCTATTCCGGAGCCGGTGATTTTTGTAACGAAAACCTTGTCATTCGCAATTCACTATTCAATAAAGGAGGTTACGGGATATTTGTATCCGGTTTAAGTACTTACAGTAAGTACCAGCAAGGCCTTTTAATAGAATCCAATGAATTTAAAGATTCCTATGCCCAGGCCATATATCTTTCTGGTCTGGATGCGCCTGTGGTGCAGTATAATACAATCGTGAGCAACAGCAGTTACCAGAGTGTTGCTGGTATAAAGCTGGGTAGCATGTATTCCAAAACCCATGTCATTGGAAATAAAATAACCCTTACGGATGGAGGATCAGGAATTGAGCTATCCTCTTTGACTTCTGGTTTGCTTGCCAATAATGATATTTCTATTACAGGAGCCTCTACGGCAAAAGGTATTTATCTGAATTATTCCGAAAGTATTGAGATTTACCATAATACTATAAAAATTAAGGCCAGTCAGCTGAGTAAAGACGTAGCGGCTATAAACCTTAGAGGGAACAATAACAAACTCTATAATAACAACCTGGCTGTTCTGGAGAATGGATACCTGGTGTACTTTGAAAACGGTTCTTTCACTTCTAACTTTAACAATTTCTATACAAAAGGAACCTATCTCGGGTATTACAATGAGAACTTAAAAGATCTGAAGGAATGGAGAGAAGTTACAGGCAAAGATCTTAATTCTCTGTCGGTTAATCCTGGATTTAAAGGTACGTCTGACGGACGTATTTCCAATACCCTTTTGAATGATGTTGTATTTCAGGTAGGCGGTATTAGTACAGATATAAACAGAAAAGCAAGAAAAATGCAGACTGATATAGGAGCTTATGAGTTTGATCCTGTCGGGACCGATGCAGCCCTTATTGCTTTGGCCCAGCCTGTAGTGCCTATTGCGATGGGATCTCAGGAACTCAGGGTAACTTTGTTGAATAATGGTTTAGAAACACTTAACAGTGCAACCATTAACTGGTCTGTAAATGGAACGGTACAAAACCAGATTGCGTGGAGCGGAGCATTAGGACCACAGAAAAGCATTTCTGTAAATCTGGGTATTATAGAAATTGAAAGACAAAATACGTATGCATTGAAAGCATGGGTTTCCAATCCAAATAATTCAGAAGATTCGGAAACAAGTAATGATACCCTGAGCATAAGCATCTCTCCTGCCCTTTCCGGAACGTACACCATTGGAGGAGCCGGTGCTGACTATCCTAATTTTACCAAAGCCGCGGAAGCGTTAATGAAGAATGGAGTGTCCGGCCCTGTAGAGTTCAGGGCAGCGGACGGAATTTATAATGAACAGATTGAAATTTCGAACGTTCCCGGAATCTCTTCTGCGAACCGCGTAACATTTACATCTGCATCCGGTGACAGTACCAAAACGACCATAAACTTTAAGTCTGCATCGGATAACAACTACATCGTCTCTCTAAAGAGAGTCAGCTACATTACTTTTAAGAGCATTACATTAAAAGCATTGGACACGTATTATGCGAATGTACTTGTATTAAAAGGTGGATCCGGTAATGTTACGGTTCAGAATTGTGTTCTGAGTGGAAGCAGAAATGCCTATTACGGAACTCAGTATCTGATCTCAGCTTCAGGGGCCACAAGCGGAAACCGGTTTGAAGGCAATGTATTCCAGGATGGTTCTTATGCATTGTATATGGAGGGAACAAGTAGTTCAAATGCTCAGTCAACCGTCATTTCTGGCAATACATTCCATACGCAAACAAAGTCATGTATATACCTTGTTTATCCGAGAGCTACGGTAATAGAAAATAATACGATTGCTCCTCTTTCACATGAGACGTATTATTACGGTATTTATATAGCCAATGCCAGAAATGGTCTTCGTATTTCAGGGAACCAGATAATTATTCCGGGAACAAGAAGTAAGGGTATCTTCCTCAATACTGCAACAGGAAGTACCTCTGATCCTATTCTGATTTATAACAACTTTATCAGTCTTGCCCAGGCAGAAGAAAATACCGGAATGGATTTAGCTTCCTGCGAAAATGCCGGGGTGTATCATAACACGGTAAGAATATCAGGTAACACTGCCTATCAGTATGGCGCCTGCTCAATTTCTTCAGGCAGAAACATAGAGGTAAAAAATAATATTTTTGCTCATTTCGGAAACGGACTATCCATGTCTGTTAACAGCACCTCGGTTGCTTCTGATTATAACGATTTGTTCTCTGCAGGAGAAACACTTGTGAGGTGGCAGAACACTTCTTATGCAGGTCTTGAGACCTATCAGGCAGCCACTGGAATGGATATACATTCCTTATCTATTGATCCGGTTTTTGAAAATCCAAGAAGCTTCCATGTTAGTCAGTCCAACCTGGATGGCGCAGGTATTCCTGTAAGTTATGTTAAAACCGATATAGAAGGCCACACCCGTCATGACCAGACACCGGATATAGGCGCCGACGAGTTTGGTTCCGGACTGGTAACCAATGATATTGGAATTACTTCTGTTATAGGTCCGAAAAGTGGTTGTAGCCTGGATGGCAATCAGTACCTGGCAGTCAAACTTCAGAATTTTGGAGTAGATACGCTGGAAAATATTGCGATTTCTTTTGTCCTAAATGATACAATAAAGGTAACGGAAGCACTTACAGGGGTAAAACTTAAAGGTGGGCAATCGTATACTTATACCTTTAAAACTCCCGTGGTGATGAACGACCACACCTTGTATTTCTTTGATATTTATACTTCACTGGATTCGGATTCTAACCGGGACAATGATTCTATTATCAATTATCTCGTTCACCACTACCCTACTACCAGTGCCAATGCAGGAAAGGATACTACGATCTGTGAGAATGCTTCTTATTCTCTGGTAGCCAGCGGAGGAACAACCTATACCTGGCATATCAAAGGATCAGAGTCAGTCTTTAGCTCACAAAAGGTACAACCTGTACTGCTGAACTATAAAACGGTATATGTACTAAAGGCTTACAATACATATGGCTGCTATTCTACCGACACCATTACGGTAGATGTTGTACCAAAACCGGAGGTTCCGGTGATCACTGCTGTGGGAAGCTTTGGGGGGGCATGTTCCAAAGATTCTGTAACACTTACATCCAGTATAAAGGAAAATATTGTTTGGTCTACAGGTCAGACATCGGCTACAATAAAAGTGGGTAACCCTGGTACTTATTCAGTGAAACATATTGCCCCACAATCAGGCTGTTCCTCTTCTTCAGGCATTGACCTTAAAGGTACACCTCCGCCAAGTCTTGTAGCGTCGTCTACTCAGATTTGTCCGGGCCAGAGTGTTACCTTAACTGTGATTAATGGTGGTCATTCCTTCCTTTGGTCTACAGGCGAAATAAGCAACTCCATTGTAGTAACACCAACCTCAACAACTACTTATACTGTCCATTACAAGTCAGATGACGGTTGTGATATGCAGAACAGTGTAACTATAAGTGTACGCGCAATAGATATGATCCCTAAAATTACTTCTCTGAGAGGAGATTCAGCAATATGCCCTGGAAGTGAAGCGGTATTGACGGTTGAGGGAAGCGCCACCCGATATTCATGGTCCAATGGAATGAATGGTTCAACCATTAAGGTCTCCCCTTCTGTCAAAACGGTTTATACGGTGACGGCGCATGGAAACACCTGTTCTGACAAAACAGCTTCAGCTTCCTTTACAGTAGATGTTTTACCTGGTCCGGATAAAGCTCCTATTATTGTCGCTACAGGTTCCAGTACCTTATCATTTTGTGAAACAGATGCCATTACCCTTACATCATCTGATTACTCAGAGTTTATCAAATGGTCAACGGGGGATACTACTCCGTCCATTACGGTATTAACTCAAGGCATTTATTCTGTAAGCCATATCAGCAAACATGGATGTGCCAAAACTTCCACTGTAAAGATAGAAGATCCTAAAGTGCCCTATATTGAGGGGATTACGGAAATCTGTAAAGGCGAATCAACAACTCTGACGGTAATGAACGGATATCATTATCAGTGGAGTACCGGTGAAACCACAAGCTCTATTGTAGTGCGTCCGGATACGACAACAGAATATTCTGTTCTTATAGAGAATAAAGAAGGTTGTAAATATGAGCAAAAGGTAAAAGTTACAATCTCCGAAGCTCCTGAAATTACAGGAATAAGTTCCGATACTACAATTTGCCAGGGTACCGAAATAACCTTGTCTGCATCAGGAAAGGCGAAAGAGTTTTTATGGTCTGAAGGACAAGTAGGAACCAGAATTAAGGTAAGGCCGGAAGAAACAACCATATTCGGAGTAAAAGCAAGCAATGGATGTGCCAATGAAACAGGTAATGATTACTTAAATGTAAAAGTTACGGTATTGCCGCTTCCTGAAAGACCTGTTATTGTACAGGGAACCAATCTGACGTTCTGTAGTGGTCAGACAGTAACCCTGGAAAGCAGGGATTCCGACAGCATCAGATGGTCTACCGGAGCAACGACTAAAGCGATCACTATTTCTGAGCCTCGTACATATCAGCTTCAAAGGTACAATCAATATATGTGTACTAGTACCGTTTCCATTACTGCAACCTATGCAGATAAAGCTCAGATTGTGGTGGATGGAAATGGGTATAAAACACTATGTAACGGAGATGCAGCACAACTGCGTGTTGTCAACGGGGCTGATTATTTGTGGTCAACTGGAGCAGCAACAGCTTCCATAGTGGTAAGTCCGAATGTAACAACTACGTATTACGTTAGTGGCCAGTCGAATGACGGATGCTCGTATGCCGATTCTGTTACGATTACTATCATTGAACCAGTAGCTCCAGCGGAGGTAACCAATCTGGTTCCTCTGAATAACAAGGCCGACCTGAGTCTTCCGCTTACCCTGTCATGGAGCCCGGCCCGGAATGCAAGCCATTACGATGTTTATATGTGGGAAGATGGCACAGACATTCCTGAGAAGCCTTTGATTCAGAATTCCACCCAGATTTTGCAAAGAATTGAAAGCGGTTTATACTATGGTAAAAAGTACAACTGGCAGGTTACATCTAAAAACTCCTGTGTAGAAACCGCAGGTCCTGTTCAGCAACTGGAGTTAAGAATGCTACCGGATCTTGAGGTGAGAAACGTACTGGTTCCTGCTTCAGCATTCTCAGGACAGCAAATTATGTTGTCGTGGGAAGTTAAGAATACCGGTGCTGGTAAAACGGTAGCTAAAGAGTACTGGTTTGACAGAATCTATATTTCAAGCGACAGTACATTTGAAGCAGATGTTGACACCTATATAACGGGAGTGGCGAATAAAACCTCTCTTGATTCAGGACAGTCTTATGTCTCTTCTGCGCTGGTACGTCTTCCTGAAGGCGTAAGCGGTCCGCACTATATCTTTGTTATTGCCAATCAGAACAAGGAATTAAAAGAGGCGGATCAGAGCAACAATATCAATAAAAACGAACGATATATGCTGGTCAACCTCACTCCTCCTCCTGATTTACAGGTACAGGAAGTGTCAACCTTATCGAACGTTTTCTCAGGTCAGACAGTAGACCTTAGGTATACAGTAATCAATAAAGGTGATGGCCGGACCAACTCCAACTTCTGGAAAGATCAGATCTATTTCTCACCAGACTCTGTATTCCGTTCCGGAACAGCACTTGTGATGGCTACGATTCCTCATAGTGGACAACTGGAAAAAGGAATGTATTATACCAACACGGTTCAGGTAACATTGCCACATGGAATTTATGGAAAATATTATATCCATGTGATGACTGATCAGGAAGATCATATATTTGAACATGCCTATAACGCCAACAACTTTGGAAGAAGTAATGCCATTAATGTTATGCTCCTGCCTCCTTCCGATCTGGTGCCTACCATTACTTCCGTACCTGTGTCGGCAAGTAACAGAGATAAGATTAAGGTAAGCTGGATGGTAAAAAATCAGGGAGGTTCTGCCACCAACACCGGAAGATGGAAAGACGAAATTTATATTTCCAACAACATTTTCTTTGATCCGAAACAGGCTGTGTTAATTGGTTCAAGAACCAATTATTCATCGTTAAATCTGGGCGAAAGCTATACGGCAGAAGCTATTGTGACAATTCCTGATGCTGTAACCGGAGTCCAATACATTTTTGTCGTAACGGACCGGGACAATGAAGTGTTTGAGCACGACAACAAAGGAAATAACGTTGGTAGAAGTCCTAATACCATCACAATCAACTCTCCCGATCTGGTTGTTGAAGAGGTTACTGTGCTAAATACTACCGTTAATTCGGGTGAGTTGCTGCATTTCGAATACCTTGTCAGAAATAAAGGTTTGGGAATGGTTAATTCAACATCCTGGACAGACAGTATTTTCATAATGGAATCTGTTACTGTTCCAAGTGCAGAAGCCAAATCGAGATCTGTAGTAAAAGTTGAAACCTCTTACTGGTTAAATCCTGATGAAATGTTCAGGCTGACTGGTTCTGTCATGATTCCGGAAGGAGCCAGTGGTACGATATACTTGCAGATTCACACCAATGCTGAAAGAAAAGTATTTGAAACAACGGAAGGCATTATCAACAACATCTTTAACAAAGCTGTAGCTGTAAATCTTAGTCCATGGGCAGATCTTAAGGTAAGTAGCATTGCGGCGGCCAAAGATGGAGCTGAGACCGGCTCTCCCTATACCTTGCGGATCAATGTTACAAATGCAGGAAAAACTGCCACCAAATCTGCATGGATAGATAAAATCTATATCTCTCCTTCTGAAGACCTCGATCAAAAAGATACCCTTCTTTTATCCGGTATAAGAGCGGATTTCATACTTCCACAGGATTCTTCTTATGAATATTCCATCGACGTTCCTGTGCCGGTAGAGCTTGAAGAAGGTGATTACTACTTCTATGTGTTTACAGATGCTTCTGACAGGATATATGAACATACGGGGGAAGACAACAACATAGAGCGATTTGGGCCTGTTGCAGTGACCTATGGACCTGGACCGGATCTTAAACTGCTGCAGTTAAAGGCTCCGGACAGTGTATTGACCGGTGTCTCTTATCCGGTAGAATGGACTGTTAAAAACATTGGAAGACAACAGGCTTATGAAGAATGGGATGATGCGGTTTATCTGTCAAAGGATACAATCTGGCATCCTGATACGGATCTGTTTGTCGGTACCTATATTGGAAAGCATGTACTTGATACAGCTGAAAGCTATAGTACCAAACGTAATATAGAAATACCGGAAGAAATTTCAGGCGCGTACTTCTGGATTGTTGTCGCAGATTACACGCATAATGGAAAGGTATTGACTAGTTCCGGAGACAGAATCAGAGCCAATAATTATACCTTCAGTCCTGTGCACATAGTACAGAACACAATTCCAGACCTGGCGATTACAGATCTTCAGGCTCCGGCAGAAGGCATATCCGGTCAGCCGATCACAATACAGTATACAGTAACCAATGAAGGTGCCGGTACTACCCGCCCTAAGAGGTGGACAGATAAACTGTATCTGTCAACAGACTTTACCATTGACGGGAGAGACATACTTCTCGGATCAGTGGAGCGCACCGATACATTAGTAAGCGGGGCAGGTTATCATGTGAGCAAAGAAGTGATCTTACCTTTGATAGGGTCAGGAAATTATATAGTGCTGGTGAAAACAGATTATGACAATACTCAATACGAAGCTGGCCAGGAAAGTAATAACCTAGCATCTTCTCCGATCTATATGGAGAAACCACTGCCGGTAGACCTTGAAATCACGGAAGTCACCACGAATAAGACTCATTACACAGCGGGCGAAATCATCACTATTAACTGGACAGTAGTTAATAATGGATTGAATTCACTGGTGGGTTCTGCTGAAGATCAGTTCTATCTGTCCCGCGATAAAAAATGGGATCTAAGCGATGTGTACCTTGGGAGCAACAGAAGCAATGTAACACTTGCCCAGAATGGTTCCCGCACTCATACCGCTTCATTCCGTTCTGTAAATGCTTCAGTTGGTCCTTATTATGTGATTGTCAGAACAGATTCCAAAAATCAGATTCCTGAAACCGATGAAAACAATAATGAGACCGCCAGCGTGTATCCAATCGTCCTGGATGTTAAAGAACTTGTTTTATATGCAGAGACCGACACTGTACTTGCTCATAAAGGCAGTATGCTATACAAGGTCGTCATTCCTGATTCACTTCAAAATGAAACCCTTCTGGTAGAATTAACCGGCGAAGATCAGGGCAACCATAATGAGTTATACATCCGGTATGGAGATGCGCCAACAAGAAATGTATATGATGCAGGGTTTAGCCGTCCGTTCTCAGGAAATCAGGAAGCTATTATCAGTGCCATGAAACCAGGAACCTATTATGTAATGGTGTATGGTGAAAATGAGCAGGCACATTCCCAGTTGATTACTTTAAAAGCCTCAATCCTTCATTTCGAAATTCGCTCTGTTAAAACTGATGTAGGTGGTGATTCAGGGCCGGTTACTACCTGTATCCAGGGGGCAAAGTTTAATGAAGCATGTGAGTTTTATCTGTTCCGTAACAATAGTCAGATAAAAGCAGGCAGAGTGTACTTTGTTAATCCGACGAAAGTATTTGCAACTTTTGACCTCAACGGCGCAGAACATGGATTTTACGATGTCGTGTCTATCGACACCCTCTCTGGAGAAGAAGCAATCAAATTCAACGGATTCAGAGTAGAGAAATCTACACAGGAGTTATTGTTGACAGAGCTCGACTATCCTTCTTCTGCGAGAATATTACAGGTAGTTCCGATACATGTACATTTTGCCAATGGAGGAAATGTAGACATTCCGACTCCGACAAGAACAGTAGTGTGTACAGGGGCCAAACTACCGTTGGGATTGAAAGTTCAGGATCTTCAGTATTACTATACTTCTCTGAACATAGAGTTTACCGAACCGGAAGGTCCGGAGGGAGTACTTAGACCCGGAGCAGTCAGTGATAAGACATTCTTTGTCTCTGCATTGGCCCGTATCCAATTAAAAATTTTAAAAAAATAAGTTTGCACCATATAAAATTTGAAGCGTTCAATGTGCGTATTTGCTAGACTATCGACTGTGTTTTTCTTTCTCTTTATATGTATGCAAAATACGTTTGCAATAGATATAAACCCTGGAGAAAACAGAACGGAATGTCCTGGTACTAAAATCAGACTAGGGGGAAATCCTACAGCAGGTCCTGAAGCACCGGATAAATACACCTATCAATGGTCTTCTATTCCGGCAGGATTCAGCTCCAGTGAAGCGAATCCTGAAATAACCGTGCCGGATGTAAAGACTGTTTATATAGTGCGTGTAACGGATGAAGACGGCTTTACCTGTCAGGAATCCGTGACCATCACTCCTGTTCTGTTGAAAGGAATTACATTTAACCCTTCCACATTGCCTGCCGACGGAAGATCTACTGCTCAGGGAACTGTTACATCAGAACCATCCGGACGTTCCTTTGTGTGGTCGATCGTTGGGCCAGACGGCACCGATGCAACCATTGGAGAAAGCAATGGAAGAGTCAGGGCAGCCAGCGAGCCTGTTACCATAAAGGTAAGGGCTCAGGACAGACAGGCTTTGGAGAATAAAACGGAGACCTGTTTTGTAGAGGAAAACCTTTGTATGGGAGATCCGGAGGAATGTTGTCCTGATATAGCTGGCGAAGTAAAGTTTGGAGTGCTTCGTATTCATTTAACCGAATCTATTCCGTCATCAGGTTCCGCCGGAGAAGGGTATTGCTCCTACTCTACCAATAAAGTCAGACTTCAGTTTGATATAGAAGGTTTTTTCAATACTCCTGTTGCGATTGACCTTGATGGTGTGCAGGCTTCCTGGAAACAGAAAGGTAGCGGATCCAATATAAGTTATAAAGATGTACAGCTGGAATGGAATGGGAAAGCTCCAACCAGGCAATTCGGGCCACTTATGGCGAACCTGACTTCCATGAGGCTTACAGTTAATCCGGAAGGAGCTATTTCTGGTGAAACAAAATTTACCATTAATCAGGTAGAGGCCGTCCACCTGGGCGGTATGGCAGAACTGGCCAAAGGTACTTCAGGTGAGTTTGTCTACAGATTTAACTCTTCTAAGAATTTTGAAGGTGATTATGATTTCAGTGGCGTAAGAAATGTCATTATACAGTTAAGAAAGAACCGCTCGATACTTGCAGAAGCGAAAGGAAGTCTAAAGGCCAATGGAGATTTTGTGGGACAACTTACGGTTAAAAATGCAGCAACCTTTTCAACCAATGGTTTTGATGCAACGATTAAAAAACTGAGATGGAGCTTCACATGGGCGGTTAATGAAAACGAAGTTTCTTTTAAAGACGGAGAAGCAGAAATAACAATCAAAAAGATACGCAACACCAAAGGCGAAGTAGATCTTGATTTTAGCATGAATGGTCGCTTTGCGGAGGCAACAGCTAAGTTTGAAAATCTTGAAGCATTCGGATGTAAACTGGAAGGTAGCCTGAGTGCGAAAGTAGATTACGAGTTTAATATCCACGAAATAAGTGGAAGTAAAATATCCGCCAAACATCCTGAGTTTGCAGCTCCGTTTGAAATCAGTGTATTTAACATTACAGAAGGTGAATTGAATCAATTCAGCTTTAAAGGAGCTGTGAAATATAAAAAAGTTCTTTTCAATGTAAGCAATGCATCGTATGTAAAAAACAAAGGGCTGTCGATTACTGCAAACCTAGAAATAGGCAATTCCGCCAAATGTGATGTGAAGGACTTTGTTATATCGGGAGAAGGCGCCGTCTCTGTAGGCAAGATGGTTCTGGAATCCAACAGCTTCCCACTTACTATAAAAGCCAGCTTGTCTTTAACAGAAAATGAATTCAAAGGAAGTTATACCGGCTCACTGGAAGGTGGAGTAAAAATTGGCGGGAAAGTAGTGATTGGCTCAATGGATAACTTTAACTACGGATTTTTTGAACTGGAAATGCAGTCCGCCAAAGGATTTCCTGTAGGGCCTGTTATCCGTATCGATGAACTCGGAGGACGCTTCGGATATAATTACGATCATAGAAGTAGTACTGCACGTCAGGGAACTTACCTGATCGGATTTGTGCTGGGCATTAAAGATGCTGCAGATATTGTAGGTGTTACAGGTGATGTAACCCTGGTAATTGGCCATAGAAGTGCTGTGGAACTGGAAGGCGAAGTTAGAGTCCCAGCGAGGTCTCCTCATTATTTTAAAGGTGGTTTGAAGATCTCTTATTTCCTGGGTAATCACGATATTTCGGGTTATACCAATGCAACCTTTAAACTGCCCGCCAGAAATGGTAACATCGTTTCGCTTTCTACAGGAAGGTTGAGCTTTAAGCTTAATCAAAGCGGATGGAGTGTGAAAGCAAACAATATATCCGGCCATATTATGAAGCAGGTAACAATGGATGGCTCTCTGGACCTCAGAGGAACTTCCGGTAATGATGAGGGGATTGCCGGTACGGTTACCGGGGCTATTGATTTTTCAAAAGAACTACAAATTATTTACCCTGAAAGGTTTGATCCTACCAACTGTCTAACGGCAGATCATTCAGACACACGACTCGGATTCGGAATACATGGCTATTTCAGTCTGAAGATGGGTGGCTCATTTACGACTCAGGTCAACTCAGAAGGATTTACCGGTTCCATAACAACCTATGTCAATGGTGTCAGCAGAGTTAGTGTTAAATGGCCCTGCATTGCTACCTGTGTGGATTGCGTGAGATCCAGCAATGTCAATGTAAATGGTGAAATGGAACTAAGTTATGACGGCTCTTCCACCATTCTGAAAGGGAACCTTAAGTTTTCGGGAGCAGATAATGAAGAAGAAAGTCGTCCGCTTGTTTTAAAATTCTAATTAAGCAGTTGTGAGAAATAGCAATAAATACTTGTTACGTTTCATTGTCATTGCCTTGCTGTTCTCTGTGCAAAGCTTTGCTCAAAGAACCGGAGCAAGCCTCAGAGGAGGAGGAACCGACAAGGCTATGAAGTTGTATTGGGAAACCTATGACTGGCCAGGCAACCTTGCAGGGTTTACCATTAAAAGGCAAAGTAAAGGAAATAACGGTTGGACTACCCTCACCCCTCAGGTAATCTATCCTCAGGTTGACGAGCGTAACTGGGAAAACCTTGGACTTACTGCAGAGGAAACCAAAGCTCTTCAGGAAACCTTTCAGAGATACCTGGCAGAAGGCAAGTTAAGCAGGATTACGAAAGATGAATTGCTTCAGAAGCTTCAGGCATCAGGAGGATTAAAATCCGGTGACCGGTTAAATATGAAGCAGGATTATTCCGTTGCTTTGATACTGGGCTTTGCCTACATCGATCATGCCTATAAGAAATCCGAACATGTACGCTATGGATTGTTTTATGTATACAATGACGGACGTGAGTCTGAGCAACCTGTAGCCACCTTCACTCCTGAAAGCGTTAAAATCACTCCGGTAATTGAGGCCAGCGTGCGAAGAAATAAAATTACACTCCTCTGGACTGTAAAGGAACGGGAGTATCAGACTGCAGGACTGTTCGGTTTTAACATCAGTCGGAAAGAAGTTAAATCGGGGAAGGAAACCAGTCTTACCGAAGATTTAATCGGATATCAGAAGGCTGATAACGGACAACTTCAATGGATCTTTACGGATGAAAGTGCCAATGCTTCGCTGGATTATACCTATTCTTTTATTCCTGTAACCATTCTTCAGACTGAACTTAAACCGGTAGAGTTTAAGTATAAAGCTGCTTTATATCAACGAATACCTGTTTCTTCCATAGATTCCATTGTGGTGGTGGATGAAACTGCTCTCCGCATTTATTGGAAAACGGACTCCCTCCTGCCTGATAAAAAAAGGATCAGGGAGCTATATCTGGAAAAAAGGAATGAAGATACCTTACACTTTTCAAAGATTAAAAAACTGGAAAGTAAAAATAAGTTCTTTACCGATACCACCCACCTTCAGTTTGGTCAGAGTTATGTTTACAGGCTTTCGGTGACCGACACAAAAGGAAAAGAGTGGTATGGGGCTCCTGAAACTATTTTGTATACAGGAGTTAAGCTTCCCGGTAAGCCGGATAGTCTCAGAGCAGAATTTAAAATGATCCTGGATAAACCTCATGTCCATTTAACATGGGTTACGGGTAAAAACACCCATGGATTTGTATTGCTGTCGGATGAAGAAGGAACCGGAAAGCTGAAAGAGAACCTTAGTGTACCTCTGATTAAAAACAATGAACTTTTATATGAAGTATCAGGGGATGGTGGAATCAATTACCAGTTCAGCATTGTACCTGTGAACGAAAAAGGCATGCGAGGAGAAGGAAGTACAGTAACATGCAGTATTCCCCTTTTAAGTCTTCCATTATTTCAGTCTTTTTCTGCTACGTATAACAAAAACAATCTTGTGGAATTGTCCTGGAACTATCCCAAAGGGATTGATCTGAAAGGCTTTAATATTCTTGTAAACGGAAACATAATTGCAACTCCCCAAGACCTTTCCATAGATAGCCGAAGCTATACGGTACAACTCTATAATGTTGAAGATGCTAAGAAAGTCAATGTGTATCAGGTGGAAGCTGTCGGGACAGTAGCATCAAGAAAAAGCTCTGTCTCTCCTCTTTATCAACCTGCCTATAAATTGGCACCACCACAAAATTTAAAGGTTACCCTTACAAAAGATAAAGGTAAGACATTCGCAGATCTTTCCTGGAACTACAATAAAGATCAAATCAAAGACATAAAAGGATACATACTTTTCACCGATGACGGTTCAGAAAGCTACTTTTATCAGATTACCAAAGGTAGTCCTCACAAGGATATGAACTTTAATTATTTAATCAATAATCCAGGACGGAACTCCTATACCTTTAAAGTCGCAGCGGTTTCCCACAAAGGAGAAATCAGTCCTGCAGCAAGTATTACCCTTAGTTTAAAAGATATTAAAAAGTAAACGTTATGAAGAACTCGGTTTCTGCGTTTTTATATAGTTGTAAAATTATTCTGATACTATTTTTTATCAGTTTATATAGCCATCAGAGTGCTGCACAGGTGAAGATAAGTGTGACGCCTGCGACCTGTAATGGAAAGGAAGATGGTAAAATCGATGTAACCCTGAGTGGTAAAAATGGCCCGTATACCTTTCTCTGGAGTGAAGGTTCTACAGAAGATCATCTTTATAATATACCGAAGGGCAGTTATTATCTGATCATAAGAGACCGCAACAGTTGCATTTTTGAAAAAGCTATTGAAGTTGGTGTTTTGGAAGACAAGCCAAGAGTAAAAATAGAAGGTGGTGGAGAAAGAACCTTTTGCAGTGACGATGAAAATAAAGATGTTGAGTTGCATGCTGTTGCAAGTGTATGTGCAGAATGTATCTATAAATGGTCAACAGGATCATCCGAAGAAAAAATTACTGTAAGTGCGGAGGGCGAATACATGGTTACAGCAACGGATAGTTCCGGGTGTTTTCAGAAAGATTCCACGGAGCTTAAAATTAAGACAGAGGACTGTGATGACGACAATGATGACGACGACGATATAGATATTCCGCTCATTCGTTCTTCTGACCCCAACGATATTATAGGGCCTGTGGGCATAGGTCCGGAGAAATGGATTTCAGTAAACGATGTTCTTTCGTATACCATTCGTTTTGAAAACGATCCCAGCTTTGCAACGGCTCCGGCACAGAACGTGGTCATACGCTCCCCTATCGATCCTCATTTGAATATTTACTCTCTGAGGCTTGGTGGTTTTGGTTTCGGGGATTTTACTTTTGATGTACCATCAAACAGTACCTATTACACAGGCCGGTTGGATGTACAGGATTCACTTAACGTCATGGTAGATGTTATAGCAGGAATTGATGTGGTAAAAAGAGAAGCATTCTGGATTTTTGAATCCAAAGATCCTGCTACCGGAAACGAGCCTGCTGCCCATTTGGGATTCCTTCTGATCAATGATTCCATTACACACAGAGGTGAAGGTTATGTAACCTTTACCATCGCTCCGGATGCGGCTTCCTCAACGGGAGATACCATTTATGCAGGGGCTTCCATTGTGTTTGATACAGAGGAAGAACTGCTTACGCCTGTGATTTTTAACACTATTGATGCAGTTCCACCTCTCTCTACTTACCGGCATAGTGATGTCATGGCAGACTCTGCCTATGCCTATCGGGTTAGTGTGGTGGACGATTACGGACTTGGTGGTTCAGGGGTAAAAAATTATGACCTTTATCTTTCTTATGATAACGGAAATACGTTCACTAAATATGTTTCGCAGGTACCTGCCGACTCTGTTGTCTTGATTAAAGGAGATCCGGAGAAAAAATACTGTGCCTATACCATAGCTCGTGATCAGACGGGAAATGAGGAGACCAAGGAGGCTTCAGATCTTTGTTTTTATCCAAAGGCAACACCGTTTGTCCGTCTTAAAGAACCAGAGCTGAAGCAGCCCATCTGCCAGGGTGGCGGTTATACCATCGAGTGGAATTCTTTTGGAGTAGATAGTCTTACCATACATGTATCTGCAGACGACGGAGAAACCTTTGAGGTCATTGCAACCAATGTACCAGACAGGCTGAAGAGCTATTATTGGACTGTGCCAGTAGAAATGCCAACGGAAAATGTTTATCTGATTAAGATTTCCAGCGCTGTTTCAGATACAATTTTTGATATAGCAAAAAGTCCTGTAACGATTTCAGAGCATGTTCAGGCTAAAATTCAGTCTTCGAATAGTCTTGCAGTTTGTTCGGGAGATACAACTGAATTAAGTGTTTTACCCATTTATTCTTCTTACAGGTGGTCCAACGGAATAGAGTCCAACAGCTTTGTTATCAATGTATCAGGGATATATAGCGTTGAAGTGACAGATGCCAGCGGCTGTACCAGTAACGATACTGTTACCTTTATGGTACACACGTTCCCGGCCCAGCTGATTTCTGCCAATGCGCCATTTAAGGTGTGTGAAGGAAAACCTCTTACGTTAAAAGGACCTTCGAATATGGCTTCGTATGTATGGTCTACCGGAGAAACCAGCTCCTCGATTGTTGTGACCCAGCCGGGAAAGATCGCTTTGACAGTGGTGAATGAAGCAGGATGTAGTGCAGGATCGGATACTATTTTGGTAGAGCAGATTACAGATGCGGCAGAATGTGAAGCCCTTCAGATTAATCCGGAATCAGCTTATTGGACCAAATACATTCAGGTAGCTCCGAATCCATTAACAGAATTTACCATCTTCCAGATTTATTCGCCTCAAACACAAAGGATTCATCTGAAGCTCTTTGATACAAAAGGTACAGAAGTAGCAGAGATCTTTAAAGGGGAAGTTATGGGAGGTACAACAGTACCGGTATTCTATAAACCATCCGATAAGCTAGCAAACGGACTATATCTGTACAAGTTACTTTCTGATGATGGAGAATTGTTTAATGGGAAGCTGGTGATAGGAAGGTAATAGAAAATAGGTCAATACAAAGTAAAGCCCCGACTTTGAAGTTGGGGCTTTTTAGTTATTGTATAATTTTTTTAAATACGCCTGAGGTACCATCATTCAATGAAAGACCTCTATGATTAGTATAATTGGCAATGCAATCGTGATCCAGGCTATCCCAACTGAAAGCTACTCCAGTATTTTTAAAAAGTCCGGTTACCCAAAAAAAGCTTTAGATCTCTTATCGCTGTTGTAAGCTATTGCTTCCATGGAGTGGAGTGATTCAACCGCTCAAGTGGCAGCTTTTTCTATCTCTCCATCTGAAAGAATTGATGAAATCTAAAAAATAATTTCTATTTTGATAATCCAACAAAAGCCTGTGCTATGGAGCCAGGGCTTTTGTTGGTGTACTAAATGCATCAACCTATTATAAAACTATTGAAATCTGGAGTATTACTCTTTCATAAGGTTAAGACTGGCGAGCATCTTATTCAGTTTTTCCGCTCTTACAGACCGGTACTCTTCGCTAAATGTTTCCAGCAACAAAGGATTAAGTTCCCTTTTGATTGCCGTCTGGGCCAATGCTTTTAACCTTGTGTCCAGTGTGCCTTCTAAAGCATACTGAGCAAAAGCTACTGCGATGATAGCATTGTCCATTCCAATCAGAAAATTGTCGGCCGAAGTTCCGGTGACGTTTGCCAGTAACTCCTTAAAATGATTGTCCTCTGGATCGTCTTCCAGTTCTGCAGCCATTTGCTTTAGCTGGTCGGCAAGCATGTTCCCGGAAAAAGGTCCATTGTCCATGTCTCTGTTTTGTGTAATGTATTCCTGTATTTTATCGGAGTTTAGTTCGTTCAGGTCAAAATATGGGAAGTCCCATTCGTTAAGTAGTTTTTCAAGGTATTTCAAGGGACTCACATTTTTATTTTTCTTCCTCCATTTCCAGAATCCAAATGAGGCTTCTGCCCCATCATCGTTACCAAAAGGACTAGTTTCATCTTCATCACTCCAGTAGAAATCTTCTTTCAGTAGTTCCTTGGCTTTGGGGTGCGATGTTTCAGGGGTAAATTCAAAATCTTCCATATAAAGGGTGATCGTGTTAAAATGATATCGTTGTTAGCTCTATAAAGTATTACTGTTATAGGATACAGGTTGTTTACGTCCCCTTACAATAGGAGTGCTGGTATAGGAAATTCTCAATTCCATGACATGATTTTTATTTGGTGAAAAAGAAATTTAGACCGGCACTTACTGCTTGTCTGTTGGTTTTATATATTGCTTTGGCTCCCATAAAGGGTTCTATGTAAAATCTGTTGCTTAATTTCATACAATATTTTAATCCGGCTTCCACACTCACTTTGGTTTCCTTTTCAGGAATGTGTTCTACTCCCCATGGACTAAGGTAAAATCCTAGTCTGCTTTTGGTGGTTGGGTAGGAGTAAATGATAATTGTTTCAGGTATAAACATTCCGATTAGCCCTACAATTCCAAGTCCTGTTGTGTTGCGATCCTTCAGCAAATAAAAGCCTATTACCTGTCCGGCTCCGGTGTAAGCATAAAACTGATTGGATGAGGTAACTCCAATTCTTCCTGAATAGGAAACTCCGAAACGCTTTCCGGATGTTTCCAGGATGAATCCTCCTGCAGTGGTGGTATAACTTTCAATGAAATTGGAGTAGTGAAACTGAGCTCCGAATTTTACCGTGGATTTTCCGGTAAAGTTTTCAAAGTTGGATTCTGTCTGACCTTTTGAAGATGTAAAAAACAGACACATGAGCGCACAGCACAATGTAGCACACTTGTTTATTTGGGCAATCATAGGGTTAAAAATTTGATTATGAAAAAACTGATAACTTGTTAAAAAATTAACTGTTTATTATAAAATTAAATTTTACTTTTTCCCAAATTACCAATAATTGAGCCAAAATTTATATTCTTCATGAATCATGTTCTTTTCGGTTTGGTTAAAAGACCAATAATAGACAAATCACGATTTTTCTGTACTAAAAAAGCACTGCAAAGCGTGCTAATACTATAGGTATACGTTATAAAAGAAACTTTCTAAATCTCCTGATATGTCAAAAACTTTTGCCGATAGCGTGATTGAGTTTAACAGAAATTTAACCTATTCCGGTTTATTGCCGGAAGGGTTTCAGGTGCTGAATCCTTATCAGTACAACCCTGAGACAATGGCCGTTATGGAGCAATTTTATTATAAATATTATAACGATAATGTCCGGCGAAAATTCATTGTCGGAATTAATCCGAGCAGGCATGGAGCGGGTGTAACAGGTGTACCTTTTACCGATACCAAACGCCTGGAAAAAGTTTGCGGCATAAAAATGTATTCAGCGTACACGCATGAGGTCTCTTCTGTTTTTATGTACGATATGATCGAAGCGTATGGAGGTGCTGAGGCTTTTTACAAAGATTATTATATCAATTCACCTTTCCCATTAGCAATTATCAGACAATCAAATAGGGGCAAATGGCTTAATGCCAATTATTATGATGATGCCGCGCTGTTTGAAATGGTGAAAACCTATATGATCATGTCGCTGAAAAAACATATCAGCCTGGGCTTAGATACATCGGAGGTTTTTGTCTTAGGAATGAAAAATGCTCAATACATCCGGCAATTGAATAAGGAGGCTAAGCTATTTGAACGTATTAATGTTCTTGAACATCCCCGGTATATACAGCAATACAAATCAAAAGAAAAGCAGTTCTACATCCATAAATATATTCAATCATTGAAAAAAGAATGAATCATACCTGAGTATTCCATGATATGGTGAACTAAAACACTTATTTCCATTTTTATTTAGTATGGAACAAGGTTATTTCAAATGAAGACACAGGAAAACCATGTTGTTTATACTGTAGGACATTCCAATCACAGCATTGAAGAATTTATTGCTATTTTGAAGTCCTTTAATATCGAATTACTTGTTGATGTGCGGAGTTTGCCAGGTTCCCGCAGGTACCCGCATTTTAATAAGGAACAGTTATCCATTGCTTTGCAAAAAAGCGGAATAGATTATATCCACATGAAAAGTTTGGGTGGTAGGAGAAAAATGAGAAAAGACTCCAAAAACAACCGATGGCGCAACGAATCGTTTCGCGGATATGCCGATTATATGGAAACAGAGGAATTCAAAAACGCTGTCTCCGAACTGGAAACGTATGCCCTGAAGGTTCCAACAGCATACATGTGCTCTGAAGCTGTCTGGTGGAGCTGTCACCGATCCATGATATCCGATTATCTGAAAGCAGCCGGATGGACAGTGTTGCACATTATGGCAGAAGGAAAGGTTCAGGAACATCCCTATACCGCTCCGGCAATTGTATCCAATGGCCACGTTTCTTACTCCGATGTTATGTTATTTTAGGAATTTCCGTGCAGCATTTCCGGTCGTTCATCTTGTTAACTTATTTAGTCACCCTGCTTTTTTGCAGATCCAGCAATGTTTTCAAACGGCTTTTGCTTTCTTTATATTGACTCAGGTGATCATTTTTAAGAGTATTGAAAAACTCCATTTGTTCCGGCGAGTGTTGTTCTCTTTTGCCCGTTTTCACGTTGACATAGAAATATCTTGTCCAGAGCAGGCTTTTGAACTGTCGTTCGTCTTCACTCATCATGATTCCTTCAACAAGGATGGATGTTTCATCTGCTTCAATAAGAGAAGTCTGAATTTTTACTTTTTCATTATAAATGGAAGGTTTGATATAATAAATTTCATGATTGGTAACCACCCAGCAATACCCGGAAGCTATAAAATCACTGAGTTTTCTGTTGTAGTAGTGATCCATGTGGTCTTCACGTGCATTGATGATATAATCGATGTAACGACTATTGTTCAGGTGGCCCATTGGGTCGCAGTCCTGAAAGCGGATGGTATAAATGGATGCAGGTTCTTTTATCATAATTAAAATCGACCGTTTGGTCTTTTTTTGGTTAAAATTTTTTAGATTTTTAAGGTACTTATAATATAAGACTTTAATTCGTCCAGTAACCGGTTGAGTTTCATGGGGTCTCCTGTAGCCTTTGAAAGCATGATGGCCCCTTCTATCCGGCTGTACAGAATATCAGCGGCTAGAGAGGCCTGAATGGAAGGTTTGATCTGGTTATACTTCTGCCCTTTTTCGATAATCTGTACCAGACTGTCCAGCATCTGCCTGGAAGCTTTGTTTAGCAACTGCTTTAAGTTCGGCAGACTGTCGTCAGCAAAACTACTGTAGTTAAGTATAGGACATCCACCCTCTATGGGAGATTGTAAGGTGTAATTGTAATAATAATCAATAATGGCAAACAGTTTGTCAATAGCATTATCGCAGACCCTGATTCGAACGACCAGCTCACTTATAACTTTGGTAAAGGAATAATCAAAGGCGGCTTCTATAATATCTTCTTTACTTTTGAAATGTCCGTAAACCCCTCCTTTGGCTAAACGTGTCACTTCGAGAATGTCGCTCATGGAAGTGCCGTGAAAACCTTTCTTATTAAAAAGATGTGCTGCTTTTTCAATGATTAAAGCTCTGGTTTTTTCTGCCTTTGTTTCCATTTCTGCAAATATAAGACTGATCGGTCCATTTTCAAAAAAGAAAGCCTAATTTAATTTAGGCCTTGTTGTTCAGGTGTTTAACCATAAAGATGACCGATATCATTTTTTGGTATAACCAAGCTCATTTTTTCTACCCCCTCATTATCTGATCTTTATGTTCTAAACCCGGAGAGACATGAAAACAATACTTTTTCCTACCAATTTTTCGAATGCTTCCAAAAATGCTCTGGAGTATGCCATATCCATCGCACAGAAGACGGATGCTAAAATTGTAGTGCTTCATGCCTATATGCTTCCTTCTGTTCATGGCCAACCTGTTTCTGTTGGCTTTAATCATTTACCTGAGGAAATAAAAGCAACGCTGATGACCCGGCTGGACTCCATATGCGGATATATTTCCAGATTTAAAACGGCTTCGGGAAAGACGATAAACGTTCAGTACAGCATCCAATACGATAGTGTGGAACAGGAAATATCTACCCTGGCCAAACTTCATAAGGCGGACTTGATCGTAATGGGAAGCAGTAATCCGGACCCTAAGGTGCGGTTTGGAAGCACTGTGCAGGTAATGATTGGCAAGACCGAGGTTCCGATTCTTGTAATTCATGAAGACACTCCTTTCAGACCTATCCAAAAGATAGACGTGGCCATAGAAGAGGAATGGCCTGAGGTGAAAGCATCCATAGAAAGGGTTACAGACTTCGCTGCGTTACTCAATGCCGACATTACCCTGTTACATGTGGAAGGGTATCCTAAAACATTTCCAGGTTTTGATGTACCCTCGGATGTCGATAAAGCCATTGCACACAGGGATTTTGTCAGAAAGATCAGTAATTATGAACGTGTGCACTACAAGACCATTGCTTCGGAGGTAGTTGAAGATGGTTTACAAAGAGGGGTAAAAGAAGATCAGTCCGATTTGCTGGTTCTTATTTATAACAAAAGGAGCTGGCTGGATGCCCTTTTTCATAAAAGTGTAATTAAAAATGTTCTGAACCATTTCAGGCTCCCTGTGCTGATTCTGAATGCAGACAGGTCCAGTTAAATTTAGTTAGTTCCTGTAATGAAAAAGATTATAGTACCAATAGATTTTACAGAAGACTCGGAGAAACTGCTTGTAGTATCTGCTGAATTAGCGAGGAAAATACAGGCAGAAGTAGAATTGTTTTATGTACTTGAAGTGGTCGGAGGAACGATTGTACATGCAACCGGTGAGGCATTTTTGCCAGATAAAACAGAACAGGTTTGCATGTTAAGGTGTATAGAAGAGGCTAAGAACAAACTGCACAAAATTGTCGATAATGCACGGTATGCAGGAGTAAAATTTATACCTAAGATCAAAGTGGGGGATCCGGTGAAACATTTCTCCAGGTATATCACTTTGGAGAAGGCAGATATCATTATAATGGGCACCTCTGTTGGAGATCAGATTATAAAAGGGATTTTTAGCGCTTACAGCACAGAAAAAATAGTGACAAGAGCAGACTGTATGGTTTTAGCGGTGAAAAATACCAGCAGAGTTTTTCGTGTTAAATCACTAGTGCTGCTCACCAACTTTCAGGACGATTCCCCTGAGTTTATAGGGAAACTCAAAGCATTACAGGAAATATTTGATTTCAAAATACATTTATTATATATTAATCCCCAATATGAAACCAGTCAGGCGATTCTTAAAATGCGATTAAGAGATTATTGCAACAGGTTTCAGATTAAAAACTGTACCTGCGCCCTTCGGCAAGACCTGACCGATTCCCTTGAGATTGTGAAGTATGCAGAAGAAGTGGATGCTGATATTATAGCATTGTCTACGCATCAGCATAATGGCCTTCACTGGCTTGGAAGAATTTCTGAAGAACTTCTGGGATGTACGGAAGTCCCTTTGCTGACATTTAAAGTCAATTGACATAACATTAAAAAACTATAAACCTATATAATAAGAAAAGGATGAAATTAGCAATTTTTAGTACTAAGCCTTACGAACGAAAGTATCTTGAAAGTGCCAATCAGGGAAAACACGAGTTGTTCTTTTTTGAAGAAGCTCTTTCTCTGGACACTGTGTATAAAGCCAATGGATGTGATGCAATATCTATTTTTACCAATGATGACGGTTCTGCTGAGGTACTGGAGTTTATAAGAAAGCTAAACATCCGTTCAATCGCTATTCGTGCAGCAGGGTATGACAATGTGGACTTGAAGAAGGCGACAGAACTATCGTTCAAAGTTGCTAATGTTCCTGATTATTCCCCCTACTCTATTGCAGAACACACAGCCATGCTGATCCTTGCATTAAACAGAAAAGTAGTACAGGCCGATCGTAAAATAAAAGATTACAACTTCTTGCTGGACGATCTTATTGGCTTTGACCTGAATGGAAGAACAGTTGGTATCATCGGAGTTGGTAAAATCGGTGGAATTCTGGCAAAGATAATGAACGGCTTTGGCTGTAAAGTACTGGGATACGATATAAAAGAGAACCAGGAGTATGTCGAAAAATACAACCTGAAATACGTTTCCCTTGATGCATTGTATCAGAAATCGGATATCATTTCTCTGCATGCTCCGCTCAATGAGCATACCAAATATCTGATTAATAAAGCATCTCTTGCCAAAATGAAAGATGGTGTAATGATCGTTAATACAGGCAGAGGTGGTCTGATCAATACCGTTGATGCCATAGAGGCTTTAAAAACAGGAAAAATAGGCTACCTGGGTCTGGATGTATATGAGAAAGAAAAAGGATTGTTTTTTTTCAACCATTCTTCCGACCTTCTTCAGGACGATGTATTTGCACGACTGTTGACATTTAAGAATGTGGTGATCACAGGACACCAGGCATTTCTGACCGAAAACGCTTTGAAAAATATTGCCGATACCACTATTTATAACATAGATAGCTGGCAATACGGGAACAGATCCCAGAATGAACTTATATAGCCTTTCGTGCCCTTATTTAGAAAGTATAAAATAGAGTTAAAATTGAACGAACAGGATAAAAATCCTCTGGATAACGAGTCTCGCCTCAGAGCTATCATAGAAACAGCTATTGACGGCATCATTACAATAGATCAGAGAGGAATCATTGAAACTGTAAACCCGGCGGCAGCCAGAATTTTTGAATATTCTCCCGATGAGATTATAGGTCAGAATATTAAAATATTAATGCCGGAACCTGATAGCAGCAAACACGATGATTATATTGAAAATTATCAGCGTACTGGTGTAAAAAAAATTATTGGTATTGGCCGTGAAGTAATGGGGAAAAAAAAAGACGGCACTATTTTTCCCTTTCTTCTCAGTGTAAGTGAAGTTTTATTACAGGATAATAAGATCATTTATACCGGTGTGATTCATGATATTACCAAGCTGAAAGAAGTAGAGAATGCCTATAAAAAGCTGAATATAGAACTGGAGGAACGCGTACAGCAGAGAACTTCCGAGCTTTTTGATGCTATAAAACAGCTTAAGGAAACGAATATTAAGCAAAAGCAGGCAGAAGCTGAAGTAAGAAAAGCGTTGGAGAAGGAAAAGGAACTCAATGAACTCAAATCCAGATTTGTTACCATAGCTTCGCATGAATTCAGAACACCGCTTAGTACCATCCTTTCTTCTGTTTCGCTGATTTCCAAATACAATGAGCTGGGTGAAAAGGAAAAGCTGGATAAGCATATCCTTAGGATTAAATCTGCTGTTTCAAACCTGACTGGTATTCTGAATGACTTTTTATCCTTAAGCAAACTTGAAGAAGGCGTTATCTCTAATAATCCGTCTCAGTTTAATCTGTATGCCCTTGCGGTAGAGATCAATGAGGAGCTTGCTCCTGTCCTGAAAGCGAACCAGTCCATCTCCTGTGTGCACAACGGTCCGGAAGTGGTTTACCTGGATAAAAACATATTAAAAAATATCCTTCTAAATCTTTTGTCCAATGCTTCCAAGTATTCAGGAGAAGGCACCATTGTGCTTGATGTGGCAGTGACCAGTGAGAAAATTACCATAGCGGTTAAAGATAAGGGTATCGGAATACCTGAAAACGATCTCCCGTTTTTGTTTACCAGGTTTTTCAGGGCTCATAATGCCGGTAACATTCAGGGAACCGGTCTGGGACTTAACATCGTAAAACGATATGTTGAACTGCTGCATGGTACTATAGCTGTAGAAAGCGAATTGGGAACAGGTACAACGTTTACCGTAAACATACCTGTTCTGAAAAATGATTGATTAATCGGAAGCTTATGAAAAAAATATTACTTATAGAGGACAACCAGGAAGTAAGGGAAAATACTGCAGAGATTCTTGAATTGTCCAATTATAAAGTGGTTACGGCAGAAAATGGTAAGATAGGTGTGGAACTGGCTAAAGTTGAAAATCCGGACCTTATCATTTGTGATGTAATGATGCCTGAGCTCGACGGTTACGGGGTACTGCATGTATTAAGTAAACATCCTGCCACGGCCAGTATTCCGTTTATCTTTCTTACAGCCAAAGCAGAAAAGGATGATATGCGTAAAGGAATGAAGCTTGGCGCTGATGACTACCTTACCAAGCCGTTTGACGATGTGGAGCTGCTGGATGCCATTGAAACCCGGCTTAAAAAAAATGAACTTATAAAGGAAGAGTTTAAGAAAACCACGGAAGGACTCGACGAGTTTATTAGCAAGGTCAGAGGTATAAAGGAGTTGGAATCATTATCTCAGAACGAACAGCGGATAATTACCGTACCTAAAAAACACTCCATATACTCGCAGGGAAGTTATCCCAACTTCTTGTATTTTGTCAGTAGCGGAAAAATTAAGACTTCCAGAACAGACAAGCTGGGTAATGAACTTATTACAGGATTGTTTAAGGAAGGTGATTTTTTCGGGTATACCGATCTGCTCGAAAACTCTGCCTATACCGAAAGCGCTGTGGCGCTGGAGGACTCCAAAATTTGTTCTATTTTAAAGGAAGACTTTTTCTCTTTGTTGTATAACAACAGAGATGTGGCCAATAAATTTATAAAGCTGCTTTCGGATAACGTAATTGAAAAGGAAGAGCGACTGTTAAAACTGGCTTATGGATCTGTCCGGAAAAGAGTGGCCGAGGCACTGTTGATGCTTCAGAAAAAATACCATAGTGAGGATAACAAGGAGTTTACCATGGCCATCTCCAGGGACGATCTATCCGGTATTGTAGGGGCTTCAAAGGAGACCGTCATACGTACACTGACCGATTTTAAAGAAGAGGGGTTAATTCAGATTGCCGGAAGTAAAATTACCATTGTAAACAGTGAAAAGCTGGGCCGTTTAAAACATTAAAGGTGTGACGGCATCTTTCCACAGGTACAGGGTTGTCAACTTAGGAGAAATGGTACTTAATAAGTTGACAGCTATGCCCTGCTGTCAGCGTAATGAATCAGTCGTCGTTTTCCCAATCGTCTTTGAACAGGGAAAAGAGTTGGGGATTGAGTTCTTTTAATTCGTTGAGATTGTCTTCATCCCATTGATGTCCATCGGGCTGGAGTTTTGGTTCTCCTGAAAGCTCGGGCATTTCTTCATCTGTAAGTTCCTCATAGGCTTCGATAAACAAATAATTGAACTCCTCTCCTGCCTCACTGTCAATAAGTGCTTCTTTAGGTAATTGAGAAAGGGAGTCGGAATTTTCCAGAGCTGCATTGTAAATGTCTTTCCCCCTGCCAATCAGCCAGGCTCTGAAATCTATAAAGCCGTCGTCGGAGCATCCTCCCTGTATGGTATAGGCGGCTGCCCACAAATCCCATTTGCAGGCTTTGTCCATTAAGTCGGAAAATATCTCCTGGGCTTTGATCAGATCGTTTTTGGATAAATTTCGCAAAGCTTCCCGAAGATTATCCAGTTGTAAATAAATGTCTCCGTTGGTATTTTGCTTGGACTGCTCAATGATTTCCCAGAAAGTATTGATATCCATAGGGGTTAGCGGGTTAAAAAATGTAAAACTTCTTTGTGTCTGTTTATAGATTGATTGTAAATCCGGAGATTTACCAGAATACTTTTGTCTTTCAGAAAAACGTATTCTAAAATAGGATAAAACTCCTTTAAACGGAAAATGTTTGGAAATAAAGTTTTTTTGAGGAAAAACGGCTATAAAAAAATAATCCCGGAGGATATACGGGGAGTATATTGATCTCCGGGATCTTTCAACCAGCTATGGAAGTCCAAAAGTAGATAATATTTTAATAGAATGCCAAACTTTTAGATTAAAAACGTTTAAATAAAGATAAAACCTTATTTTGCGTGTACTAACATCTTTTTTTGGGTGTTTTCCTGTTCGTTGAGGCAGATAATTCTTACTTTGCTATCCATATGAACGGACCGGATATAAAACAGTAGCCTCTTCCCCTCCCCCGATTTCGTATACAAACAATAAGCAATGATATTGCTTATTAATCATAAATGAACTCTTGGAAATGATTCTCATCGGAGCATTCCGGAAACAAACCTGAAATAAATGAAAGTTCAAATCGTAACAATGCTGCTGCTTTTTAACAGTATGGTGGGAATCGCCCAGAAAAAAAGTCTTATTGGAGACTGGTATTTTATTAACAGGAATGGAATCATTCAGACCAGTATCACCAAAGACTCTATTATTTCCAAACACCTCTACTTTGACCTCTACCCCAAAGATATACCTGCCGACAAATATAAATATGAAAAAATTGCCTATAAGAAAAACAGGGTGTACGTCATTTCCAGAAATAACAAAGGGGGAAAATTCTTCCATGCCTCTACTTTGTTAAATTATGTTCCGGGAAAAGGGTTTTATATGGCCTGGAATGCCAATGATACAGTAGTAAGAGGTACCAAAGCCCTTGTCAAAGTTCTTGAAAGAGATACTGTAAGTAAGTACGGCTATGCTTTTTTCTCAAAAGGTGAAATTGAAAAGATACAACAATTAAAAAAAGTAGAAACCATGTCCAAACAGGAGTTTGCAGAGTATTGCAGAGTGTTTGTACAACTCCACAATGAAACCATCAGGGAATTTGATAAATACAATTACGGTTATGCCGGAATAACCTACATATACCAGATTACAGCACAGTCCCTGCTTCTGACAGGATACAATCCGATAGATTCAGAAGGCAAGCTGGAAGAAATTTATATAAAGTACGCCTCAGATCCTCAGTTAAAGGAAATTTTAAAAAGCCTCAGAACACAATAAGAACTTCTTAATCATAAAGGTTTTATCGTTCAATTATTTTTTCCTGAACGATGAACAATTTTTTAAAAAAATTATTTAAACATCAATTGATTTTGCGGAAAAATCCGGATGTACATATTGAATTTGCCTAATATATTTGAACAATTATAACATTAACTAACCCAATTAATACAATGAGAAAAAAGTTACTTTCGATTGCCTTATTATTGGCATCCCTTACATCTTTTGCGCAATTAGAACAAGGTAAGTTTCTTGTTGGAGGTGGCATAGGTGTTGAATCCTCTGCGTCTAAATTTAAAGATGGATCTACCTCTGTTGACAGACCCAAAACCACTTCCTATTATATTACCCCAAGTGTTGGTTATTTTCTGGCTGAGAACTTTGCCCTGGGCTTAACCATCGGTTTTGGAGGAGATACAAGAAAGACACCTGCCAGTGGTGGTACTCCGGAATTAAAAGATAAGAATCCGTACTTTGTGGTAGGACCTTTTGGAAGGTACTACAGAAGATTTGGAGACAACTTTGCTATTTTTGGACAAGCTGCTATCGATTTCCGATTCGGTAAATATAAAGATGAGAGCTTCAATGGCAGCGTTGTTACCACAACTGAAACCAAAACCAGCGTCTTCAATCCTAATCTCAGACCTGGGCTGGTATTTTTCCCCTATTCAAAAGTTGGTGTTGAGCTTATTATAGGTGAGCTGGGATATGCGCACACTGTTGAAAAATATCCTAATGACAGCAAGGAAAGATACAACAACGTAGACTTTAATTTTAATTTGAGAAATGTACAGTTAGGAATTTATCTCTATCTGTAGTTTAAATTGTAGTAGGTTAAATAAAAAAGGCCATCTGGTATTCCAGATGGCCTTTTACTGTTTTCTATGGCTTATTATAATTTTAAAACTCTTCCACTTCTAAATCTTTATTTAAAACCCCTACTTTAATTTCACCTTTTAGATTGTTTACCGGGTTTTTCTCGTCTTTTTCAAATTTAATTTGCCGGATGTAAGGCATTACAGCATACATCAGCGGGTCTTTACCGTGGGATCTTCTCAGTTCTTTTATATTACCTGACTGATCCAGGGTAAAATAGAATGCCCCAATCCCGTCAATGTCCCTGATTGCGTCCAAAGAGGGTAGGTACGTTACTTTCCATCCGGGAATACTCACCTCAATCCCGTGTTTTTCAATCTCTGTTTTTCTGTTGGAATACTGATACTCCCTTTTTATCAGCTGATCATTGGTACCGTAGGTATACTTTACGGAATAATCCAGCTGACCATTTTTCTTGTAGCTTTCTTTCTTTATAAGCTGACTTTTATTGTTATAATAATATTTGTCTGTTAAAAAGATCTCAGAATTGGCAAAGTGATATGTTGTTCTGGCCTTTCTTCCTATACTGTCGTAAACATGGCGTTCAATATTCAACCCAAAATCAAGGATCTTTTTATCTTTATCATAACTTCTGACCTCAATAAGCTGACGACCTGCATAGGTATATCTAACAATCGCCTTTTCCAGGTTCCCTACTCCTCTCAACCTGCCTCTTTTATCAAAATTGTATTCTTCTATGAGCAGGTTGTTTTTGTATTTAAACCTCTTAACCGCTGGTTTATTGGCCAGATCCAGCAGGGAGCCGTCTATATAATGATTGCTGATCTCAGAAAGGAGTCCTTCGTCATTGTATTTGTACAGGGTAAAAGACGGATATTCCAGCGCATCCGAAGTGGTATCCGGTTTGATCATCTGACCGTCTTTATTAAAGTAGGATTTTTTCTCCAACCGGCCCTTTCTGTTGTACTCATATTTTATCGTGGCAATACCACTCAGATCATTCTCCAGCTTTCCATAAAAATTGACCCTGTTTTTTTGAATTAATCTGTCCTTTTTATCATATACTTCGGTCTGTAATGTCTGTGAACTACCTGAAATACTGATTAATACAAAAAGAATTAAGGGGACTAAATTTTTATAATTCATTATTAACCTTGTTATTAAAAGAAAAATGTAAACAGATGATATATTTTTATGATGCTAAAATTAATAAAATAAATCCAATTTTTCATGCAGTTTTATCTTTTGAAACGGCTCAAAAGTGGATTTATATCATGTCAACCGGGTTTTCCAGGAGATTAATTACCTGTATATTAATGCGCTGTAAACATGTAAGGAAAAAAGGGGGTATAAAAAAAAGCAGTTAAAAGAAAAGGATATGCAGAACGGCATATCCTTTTTACTTTTGTGGCTCCTTTTACATTCCTGCTATCCCACCTAATCCGGCAGCAAGACCCGAAACGACTAACATGGCAAACAGCCACCATCCGGCCTCTGCAGCAAGTTTTCGTGTATTTTCAGCCTGTTCCAGGGCATAGTCACCTGCTTCTCGGGTCTTCTGTCTCACAAGTTCCTCGGCCTGATCCATTTTTCTAAGAGCATCAGCCTTTACGTTTTCAAAGCTATCAAGAGCGTTCCGAATTTCCGTCTGGTTGAACGTTCCGGTCGCTGTTAAGATCCCTTCCAGGGTATTCTGATCCATTTGGTTCAGCTTCATTTTTAGTACCTGGGGAGCCAGTTTTGGATTATGAAGCATAAACAGGAATTCTTTTTTCAGGAGGTTATAATCCAGTTCAGGCCGGTTGATTTTTCTGAACAGGTTTTGAAATTTCTGTTCAAGTTTAGCCTGATATTCTTCTTTTTTGGTATGGAAAGTTTCTTTGGCTTCTTCCTGTGCCTCTCTGAAGCTGGAGCTGGCAATTTCTCTAATGTTGGAAGACCGGAGGATAGAATTCAAAGCTTCTTCCAGTTTATCGGCCACGTTTAATGCTTCTGATTTGCTTACCCCCTTCTGATCTGCAACGGCGGTTGCAATGTCGTTTTTATCAAAGATTTTACCTTCGTTTTTTATTCTTGAAATATCGACCTCATGGTTAAAGATTTCATCGATTTCAGCCCGCACCAGCTCTGGGTCAGTATCGATGGGATGCTGATCCATTACGTAATGCTCCATCTCGTCTTTGATTTTGGGCAGATATTCATCTTTTAGCCTGGGAATATATTCTTCCTTCACTTGTGGCAAGACGTCTTTTTGGACATATTCCGAGGCTTTGGATCCAAGGCCGCCAGCTTGTTTGGAAACACCAGCCAACCCCAAACCTGCAAGCGCGCTTTCGAACAGATTGTCTAAACTGGAAACATCTGTGCGGCTGAAAGCAGGTTCTTTTTCTGCTACTTTGATATAAAGCTCTTTTATTTCCGGCGAAATGTTTCCTTTTTGCTCTATTTTTATCTCATTCAGCAATTCTGCCAGTGCTCTTTTAAATTCATGGGTATCAAACTTTGGTCGTACCTTTTCAATGAGCGTATCAAATCGGGCATTCATCTCAGGATCTTCCACCAGCTGGTAAACTTCGTTTCGAATGGTCTCTGCCACGGACTGATCCCTGTCGGCCTGAGTTTCTTTTCCTGAGAATAACGATCCGGCTCCGGAAATTCCTGATCTGATGGCTCCTATTGCAGCTCCCCAGACACCACTGATAACAGAACCAATTGCACGTGATTCCAGATACAGCATCACCAGACTGTATACAGCCCATATTACCAGTCCTAAGGTAAAACCTATTACATTGCTTTCTATCAGTGTTAGTTTTACTGCCAGTAAAGAGGCAAAGAACAGGGAAATGGAACCAGTAACCAGCGCCCATATACCTGTTATGGACATAAACTTAGAAGCCGTATGGGTAGTGGTTGCGTTGGAACGGTCCTGCGCTTCTTCTCTGCCTTCATAAGACTCTTCATGTCTTTTTTTATGCAACAGCCTTTTGGTTTTAGATTTAATATCACCCAGGGAGGTAATTCCCAGGGCCACGGATAAGTTGGTCAGTATAAACTGAAATCCCAGTGCCATTAATACTCCTGCCACAATGGTGACCAGAAAGTTTGGACTGGTTATCATTTCCGAATCCAGTAAAGATGAATTAGGCCCCAGATCTGACTGGCCATAGGTATTTACAGCAAGGACAATTCCAGCGAAAAGAGAAATTAATCCTATGATTGTCTTCTTCATAAATTGTATAATTCAGGTAAATAATACTATCTACTTTAAAACTGTACTCCATTTAATAACGTTCGCAGCTTTATTGAACAAGTGTAGATGGTTTGTCTGTTGTGAAGTTGAGAAGCTTATATTCCCGTAGAAATGCAATGCATTTGACGAATTGGGGTTTTGATAATGATCGGGTAGCCAGGTGAGATAGAATGGATGGGTATGAACACGACAAATAATAAGTTTAAAATTAAAGATCTTGGAAGTATTTTAAAAGATACTTTTAAAGACTGGAATAATGACGATGCTTTTACGCATGCCGCGGCAGTTTCTTATTATGCCATATTTTCCCTGCCTGCTATAGTAATTATTCTTATTAATGTGGCCGGAGTTATCTTTGGTAAAGAAGCGATACAGGGAGAATTGTCCGGTAATATTGAAAAGATGATTGGACAGGATTTCGCCGGACAAATTCAAACCATGATCCAGAATGCCAATGTGCAGTCCAATTCCACTGTCATGTTTGTTATTGGTATAGGTGTTCTGATGGTAAGTGCCACCACACTCTTTATGCAAATGCAAAAGGCCCTGAACAGAATGTGGGAAGTAAAAACAAGAGAAGATGTTGGAATGCTAAAAGTAATTTTTGACAGAACCAAAACCTTTGGAATTATCATATCTATGGGATTTCTACTATTGATATCCATGGTTGTAACAGGATTGATATCCGCTTTTAGTGAATGGCTCACCAGGATGTTACCAGATGTTGCTGTTTATATCATTCATATAGTAAATTTTATTTTTTCTCTGGGGATAATTACCTGCATATTTGCTTTAATTTTTAAAATACTTCCGGACGTCAGAATTCAATTCAGAACAGTATGGGTAGGTGCGTTTGTGACAGCTGTTCTGTTTATGGTTGCGCAATATGGCCTTTCTCTATACTTTTCGATGGCAAAGCCTGAGTCAGCCTATGGGGTGGCCGGGTCATTCATCCTGCTCTTATTATGGGTTTATTATTCCTGTTTGCTATTGTTTTTTGGAGCAGAGTTTACCCAGGTCTACGCGCTAAAATATGGCCATAAGATTGAACCTAAAAAATCAGCTATTAAGATAGAACCATGTATTCCTACAGAACCACACAGTTATAGTACCAGGTAGCTTAGTGAAAAGGTCATTTCCTTTTGTTTATTCAGCAAAGTCCTGTAACGCTGGTAAGGAATGAAAGTCTTTGCCGGTAAGGAACCGACGGAACGTTCTTAAGGCATATTCAGCAAAGTATCGTTGAATAGCACCTCTGTCATCCAGTTCACATGTAGTTTTTTCATTAAGCAGTTCTGATATGGTTCCATTATTTTCGGCAGCGATGGAAATATAGGCCAAAGGTTTTCCTGATTCATTGTTGTCGTCCGGCCCCATATAACCAGTAACAGCAATGGCATAGGTACTCATAAAGAGTTTAACAGCCCCAATGGACAGCTCTCTTGCTACTTTTTCCGAAACACTATTGTACTTTATGGCATGAATAGGTTCTACGCCCAAATGTTTAACCTTCTGACCAATGTTGTAGGTGGTGATCCCACCCTGAAAAAAGCTGATGGCCATTGAAACAGAAGTAAGAAGCGCTTGTACATTTCCACCGGTAACGCTTTCTGCAACGGATAATGTTTGGTTTTGATGAATCAAAATATCCCTTATTGCTTCCAGATCTTCCTTTAGTTGGCTCATATTGCTGCTAGGTTACATTGTTTACTACTACTACCAATCGGGATATATTGTTTGTTAAGTATATAAGAGCATGCTTTTTCCTGTTAATCCTAAATGGAACAAATATAAGCGGCTTTAAGCTTTATATAGTGTACGGTTTGTCTTGAGTGAAGGAAGAGTCAGGCCTGCATGTAAAGTTGTGAAGTAAAATGTTTGATCAGAAGAAACATTTGTATGATCCTTTTTTAGGAGCAGTTGAAATGGTGGAAGTACCCGATTCAAACTATTTCACTTTATATGGAGAAGGGCCTGCCGTTTTGAGTATGCACTTTTTACAGGCTTCATTAACCTTATGGAAGGTAGACGACTGTGCCAAAAGAATTTTATCTGAAAAGACTTCAATAAATAGTTGTGGAAATGAATTCAGACCGATTGAAGTTTTATGGTGGAAAGAAGACAATCCTTATGAGGGAGCATCCAATGCTGAATGGAAGTGGGCAATCATGTTGCGACAGCCTCAGATAGTTACTCCTGCGGTACTGAAGAAGGCTCAGTTAATGGCTCTGGAGGAAAATCCCGATTGGTCATTAGTATCTTCTGTATCCTTAACCCACCTAAGTGAGGGATTAAGTTTGCAGATTTCCCGCAAGGGTACAAGAGCTGAATTGGAAAAGGTTCAGGAGGTGCTACAGGCCATTGCTAAGGCTGAACATCTGGAGCTTACCGGAAAGTATCATGAACTCTACTATGAACGTCTCGAGGCCGGTAATTTTGGTGAATTTAATACCATCATCAGAGTTCCGGTAACCGAAATTAAATTATTTCAGATCATATAATAAAAAAGATAGTGAACTATGACACAATTACTGGAATCCCCGAAAACCTCTTATCTTCTGGAAGGAAGTCTGGAAGTGCTGCATCAGCAGACCAGAGAGTGGTTGAGTGAAATGGCCTTGTGGAAGGATGAAATACGTTTTTTTAGAAGCTTAATTAATAAACGACTTATAAAAGTAAAGTCAGAAGAAGACAGAGAAGAATTAAGGGATTATGAGAAAATATTGAGTAAAATGCACAACGACTGGCTGGAGCACCTTTACATGCAAACACAGGCTCATGAAATGTATTTAGCCGGCATTATGCAAAACAGACCTAAAGATTACGATGAGGCATACAGGGAAAGGCATCGGGATTTGACCGAAAAAGTTGACGGATTTAATAAGGAAATAAGAAACTTTAAAAATGAGTTGTTTGAATTCATAGAAAAGCTGTAAAAAAGAATAGTTTACCACAAAGGAAACAATTTCACTGATCCTCAGTTAGGTAAGAAAAACCGGACTGGGGATTATTTATTATACGTGTTTCGGGGATTTAATTTTTGTTAAACTATTTGGAACAAAAGTTCCATTAGTATATCTTTGTATAAGCGATCACCTACCGTGTGTAGTTGATTTATAAAGAAGAAGGGAGAGAATAGGCTCTGTGAACTTCTAGCAACCTGCAAGCAAAGTGCAAGGTGCTAAATCCTAGTTTCGATTTTCGAAACACATATAAATTAACACTTATGAAAGCAGCACAATCCAAAAATTTCAAAAAAGAGGGGACTAAAGGACAAGGTTCTTCAGTAAACTTTCGTTTTGCCATTACGTTTAATGCTTGTAACACCGATTGTTGGTGTTGTTGTAAGCTTTAAAACTAGTTGGCTTTGGCTAATTCCCTGTTCCAACAGGTTAAAATCAATCCTTTAACACTTTAACCCTTAATGCCATGACAAAAACTATTTCTATTACTTTTAAGACGTTGGCACTGACTGCTGGAATCTCTAATTCTCAAAATAATAACGAAGTTTGCAACCCCGTTTATTCCGTAAACCTGTTTCATTTCAATGAAACATCAGGGTTGACTTACGAAACATATCTGACTATTTCAGAAATAATTAATTATAAATGCGATCAGGCTATGACTGGCCAATCTCCACTGAAACAATGTACTTGGAATCTCAATTAATTCCTGGTTTTTAGATAAATTAGGGGGCTGTTTCAATTATGAGGCAGCCCCCTTACTGTTTTAATAGCTAACCAAATGAAAAACAGACTTTTATTGTTGTCCAAGGACTCCTCTTTCCTTAAGCTTGAAAGAGCATTCAGAATTGTCCGGTACGTATTGTATCGTGAAACATTAGTGCTCAAAAGTGACATATTTTGGACATTTGTCGGTTCATTTTGCGGAATCGGACTGATCGGACTTATCAACAGCCACATTTTTGAAGTACAGGATCATTTATTTTTGATAGGGTCTTTCGGTGCTTCCGCTGTGTTGCTGTACGGTGTTCCCAACAGTCCCTTGTCCCAGCCCAGAAATTTGTTTGGTGGACATATTGTTTCAGCTATTGTAGGGGTTACGGTAGCTCAATTGCTGCCAGATACCTTGTGGCTGGCCTCTACCCTAGCAGTTTCCTTAAGTATAATGTCAATGCAAATGACCAAAACGGTACACCCGCCAGGTGGCGCGACAGCCCTCATTGCCAACATCGGTTCGGCTAAAATAAAAGCTTTGGGATACTGGTATGTTCTTTCTCCTGTTACTATAGGCGTAATGATCCTGTTTGTAATGGCCATGATCGTTAATAACCTGTCCGGAAGAAAATATCCGTTGAAAAAAAAGCAAAAAGTTAAAAGCAAAACGTTAAAGACCCAAAGCCTGTAAAGGTTTTTATTGTACTTCCTGGTAGTTTTAGCAGCTCTGTCTGAATAAAGGAAAGAATTCGCTTGTAGTGATGTTCTATATAAACAACAGGGAGTGTAATGAGAAACCGGGAAAACGAACATTTAGCAGGAAAGGAAAAGATCCGTAAGGGAATTGGGAAGGATCTTGAAGCGAAGCTTAACAAGCGGTATACAGCTTCATCAAGGATTGACACTTCTTTTAAGGGAAATGATTTAACCTTTTATACCAATGAATTAGGCGAACCTGTCACCCTGTTTATTGGTTCCAGAAAAGCAGATGGCTCCATTGCAGGGGAATGTTATGTAAGAAGAATTAAGGAACGTGACGAAACAAAAATTACCAAAAGTCACTGGGATAACAAGGGGAAAGTTAAGGGGCTTTAGTTGCAGTAGAATCAGATAGCTTCGTCTACCCATTCATACTATATATCCCATAAATAGAAAGGTTCTGTATTCTTGGTACGGAACCTTTTATTATTGTTGGTACCTATTATGGATCAATCGGAAAATCTGGGGGGAGCTATAATTATTTCAAGCATAGATATTAGCGAGTCTGTAAAGAAAAAACGTTACATTTCTCACTCCTCTAAAAGAGGATCGGAAAGCCTTGATT
>Ga0182792_1000252_pt1 | contig 52546 bp, 41 predicted proteins | sample Passage237B_FD_130497 | JGI IMG/M metagenome (GOLD analysis project Ga0182792, IMG submission 130497) | Cellulose adapted compost microbial communities from Newby Island Compost Facility, Milpitas, CA, USA - Passage2 37B (version 2) (version 2) ...
AGCCGCGCATGAAGACCAGCGCCATTCTCGCCACCAACACGTCGGGGATTCCGCTGCAAGACCTGCGCGAGGGGCTGGCCGCGCCGCAGCGGCTGGTGGGCTTGCACTTTTTCAACCCGGTGTCGCGGTTGCCGCTGGTCGAGGTGGTGAGCCACGACCGCACCGATGCGAATGTGCTGGCGGCGGCGCGCGCCTTCGTCGGCGCCATCGACCGCCTGCCGCTGCCGGTGAAAAGCGCGCCGGGTTTTCTCGTCAACCGCGCGCTGACGCCTTACATGCTCGAGGCGATGCTGATGCTCGACGAGGGCATCGACAAGACGGTGATCGATGCGGCGGCGGAAAAATTCGGCATGCCGATGGGGCCGATCGAACTCGCCGACCAGGTCGGCCTCGACATCTGCCTTGCCGTCGGAGACATGCTGCGGGCCAAACTCGGCGACACGCTGCCGGCACCGCCGGCGTGGCTGCGCGACAAGATCGCGCGCGGCGAACTGGGCCGCAAATCCGGCCGCGGCTTCTATGCGTGGAAGAACGGCCGCGCCGACAAGTCGGCGGCGATGACCACCGTGGCCGAGCCGACGCAGGACATGATCGACCGGCTGATTTTGCCGATGGCCAATGTGGCGGTCGCCGCGCTGCGCGAGGGGCTGGTCGAGGACGCCGACGTCATCGACGGTGCGATGATCTTCGGCACCGGCTTCGCGCCGTTCCGCGGCGGCCCGCTGCACGATGCGCGCACGCGCGGCGTCGATGAGGTGGTGCGGACGCTGCGTCTCCTCGCCCAGCGCTTCGGCGAGCGGTTCGCGCCCGATGCCGGGTGGGAGGGCCTCGGCCCGCGGAACGACACCGGTGTTTGACCTTGCGATTATCGGCGGCGGCGTCAACGGCTGCGGGATCGCGCGCGATGCAGCGGGGCGGGGGTATTCGGTCGCGCTCATCGAGATGAACGATCTCGCCAGCGGCACGTCGTCGATGTCGAGCAAGCTCGTGCATGGGGGCTTGCGCTATCTGGAGTTCTACGAGTTCCGGCTGGTGCGCGAGGCGCTGACCGAGCGCGAGGTACTGTGGCGGATCGCGCCGCATCTGGTGCGGCCGTTGCGGTTCGTGCTACCGCATCACGATGGCTTGCGGCCGGCGTGGCTGTTGCGGCTCGGCCTGTTCCTCTACGATCATATCGGTGGCCGCAAGTTGCTGCCGCCGACGCGCACCCGCGACCTGTCGCGCGAGGATGTCGGCGCGCCGTTGCGGGCCGGCCGCTTCACGCGCGGGTTCGAGTATTCCGATTGCTTCGTGGACGATGCGCGGCTCGTCGTGCTCAACGCCGTCGATGCGCGTGCGCGCGGCGCCTCGATCCGCACCTGCTGCCGCGCCGTGGCGCTTCAGCCGCGGAACGGCGGCTGGCAGGTCGTGCTGGAAGACGCCGCGACCGGCGCGCGCGATACGATCGCGGCGCGCGCGGTGGTCAATGCCGGCGGGCCGTGGGTCGAGGACGTGCTGGCGCGCGGCACCGGCATCCGCGCCAAGGCGCATGTCCGGCTGGTGCAGGGTTCGCACATCGTGGTGCCGCGCCTTTACGCGCACGAGCGCGCCTACACGTTCCAGAACGCCGACGGGCGCATCGTCTTCGTTATTCCCTATCAGGGCGACTTTACGCTGATCGGTACCACCGACCGCGACTACGAGGGCGACCCGGCGAAGGTCGCGGTCACAGTTGAGGAGATCGATTATCTGTGCCGCTCGGTCAGCGACTATCTGGCGAAGCCGGTCACGCCGGCCGACGTGGTGTGGAGCTATGCCGGGGTGCGCCCGCTCTACGACGACGGCGCCAGCGAGGCGCGCGCGGCGACGCGCGACTATGTGCTGGAGCTCGACGTTGCCGACCGCGCGCCGCTGCTGTCCGTGTTCGGCGGCAAGATCACCACCTACCGGCGGCTCGCGGAGGCGGCCCTTGAGCGGCTTGCGCCGCATCTTGACGGCGAGAGGGGGAAGGCCGGCTGGACCGCCGATGCGGTGCTGCCGGGCGGCGATATCGACGTCACGGCGTTCGCCGCGTTTGCGGATGAATTGGCCCGCGACTATCCGTTTCTCGCGGCCGCTGACGTCACGCGCATCGCCCACGCCTACGGCACGCGGGCGCGCGACTGGCTCGGCCGCGCGCGCTCGTTCGATCAACTTGGCGAATCCTTTGGCGCCGGGCTGTCCGCCGCCGAGGTCGCCTACCTCATGGCGGAGGAATGGGCGGTGACCGCCGCCGACGTGGTGTGGCGGCGTTCGAAACTCGGCGTGCGCCTGACCGCGGCGCAGATCGCGGCGCTGGATGTCTGGATGGCCCGGCGCTGTGTCAGATAGCCAAGTGGATTTTGCTGAGACGGAAGTGGGCGAAGCGCCGCTACGATGTCCGTCATGTCCGGCTTCATGCCGGGCATCCACGTCTGGCAGCATCTTCGCAACAAAGACGCGGATGGCCGGGACAAAGCCCGGCCATGACACCTCAAACTGCTTTCGTTAAAAATATGAAAGGCGTTTTTGCTTTTGATGGAAACGAAAGCAAAGCTCCCGCACCGGCATCCCGGACGCGATGCAGCACGAACGTGCTGCGTCGCCGATCCGGGATCGCCGTAAAAGGAAGACGGCTCCCGTCACGGTCCCGGCTCTGCGGCGCAGCGTTACACGCCGCGCCGCGTCCGGGACACGATCATCCGACCGGGGCAATGGCTCGCCTGCGATCCGGGGTCATTCTCTACTGCGCGGCGTCGAGCGTGTCGGCCAGCCGCGGATAGTCGGTGTAGCCCTTGGCGCCGCCGCCGTAGAACGTCGCCTTGTCCGGCTCGTTGAGGGCCGCGTTGCGCTTGAACCGCTCGACGAGGTCGGGGTTGGCGATGAATGGCTTGCCGAACGCGATCAGGTCGGCCTTGTCCGCGGCCAGCGCGGCTAGAGCAAGCTCGCGCGTATAGCCGTTGTTGGCGATATAGGCGCCCTTGAAGCGGCGGCGCAGGCTGGCATAGTCGAACGGAGCGTTGTCGCGTGGGCCGCCGGTCGCGCCCTCGATGACGTGGATATAGACGAGGCCGAGCGCGCTTAACCGGTCGGCGATATGGTCGAACAGCGGCTGGGGGTTGCTGTCCGAGACGTCGTTGGCGGGCGTCACCGGCGAGAGGCGGATGCCGGTGCGCTCGCTGCCGATTTCCTTGGCGACCGCTTCGGCCACCTCCAGCATCAGCCGGGCGCGGTTCTCAATGGCTCCGCCATAGGCGTCGGTGCGTTTGTTGGCGCCGTCCTTGGCAAACTGGTCGAGCAGGTAGCCGTTGGCGCCGTGGATTTCCACGCCGTCGAAACCGGCCTCGCGGGCGTTGGCGGCGGCACGGCGGAAATCGTCGACGATGCCGGGGATTTCATCGAGCGCCAGCGCGCGCGGTTCGGACACCTCGGTGAATTTTCCGCCGACGAAGGTCTTTGTGTTGGCACGGATCGCGGACGGCGCAACCGGCGCAGCGCCGCCGGGCTGAAGGCTCACATGCGAGACGCGCCCGACATGCCAGAGCTGAATGAAAATGCGCCCGCCTTCGGCGTGAACGCGGTCGGTGACCTTGCGCCAGCCTTCGACCTGCGCCAGTGAGAAGATCCCCGGCGTGTCCTGATAGCCCTGGCCCTGCTGCGAGATCTGGCTCGCCTCGGTGATCAACAGCCCGGCGGAGGCGCGCTGTCCGTAATACGCGATGGCGAGGGGGCTCGGCACCTCGCCGGCGATGGCGCGATTGCGGGTCAGCGGCGCCATGACGAGGCGGTTCGGCAGCGTCAGCGGGCCGAGAGCGAAAGGAGCGAACAGCGGGTTCTGGTCAGGCATGGCGGGTATCCGTTTTCAATGCGATTGCATGAAAACTGGCGCTTCCCGTGGCAAATGGCAAGAGGGTGGCGCGCAGGGCCGCGATGCAAACACCGCGCGATATCTGCCGCAGGCGATATCGTCTGCAAAACGGCGCGCAATGGTGTGGGTGTTTCACCGTGCGCCGTTTGCCGGCAATCTCATGCTATCATTTATGAGCGGGCGTTGAGAAAGTCGGCGACCAGCTTGATTTGATCGGGGGTATTGAGCGCCGGCGCATGGCCGCAGCCGGGGATCGTCACCACCTTGCAGCGCGGATTGTCGCGCACCATCCGCTCGGTATCCTCGACCAGCAACAGGTCGGAGGTCGCCCCGCGCAGGCACAGCATGTCGCAGCCGAGCCCGGCCCAGATCTCCCACTGCCGCGCGATCAGCTCGGGTCCGGCAAGGGCGTCGAAATGCACCTTGATGGCCGGGTCGTAATGCGGCGACACGCCACCGTCGGGCAGCCGGCGCATCGAGGTCTCGGTGAGCCGACGCCATTCGGCGTCGTCATGGATGCCGAACGGGGCGTAGATGGTGCGGAAGTAGCCTTCCAGCTCGGTCATGCGGGAAAAGCGTGCCGGCGCCGCGGCGGCGTAGCTGCGGATGCGCTCCAGCGCCGCCTGCGACACCACCGGGCCGATGTCGTTGAGCACGAGGCGGCGGATGCGCCCCTTGAGGAGGGTGGCTTCCGCCTCGATGGCGACGAGGCCGCCCATCGAGGTGCCGAGCCAGTCCACGCGGTCGAATTGCAGTGCGTCGAGCAACTCGCGCGCCTGCTGCACGTAGAACGCAATGGTGTATTCGTTTTCCGGCGCCGGGCTCCATTCGCTGAAACCGCGGCCGATGGTGTCCGGCACGATGATGTGGCGCTCGGGTGCCATCGCGGCCGCAATATCGTCGAAGTCGCGGGCGTGGCGCGCCACGCCATGCCACATGATCAGCGGCGGCTTGCCGCGCGTGCCCCATTCCAGATAGTGCACCTCGCGGCCGCCGAGCGTGACGTAATGGGACGCAGGTGTCGTCGCGGTCATCGGCGTGCTCCTCGAAGGCGACCGACGATACCGGTCGGGAAGAAATAGACGCTGGCGATGAACAGCAGGCCGAGCCACAGCAGCCAGCGGTCGGGATGCAACAGGCCAGGCAGCAGCGGCAGGCCGATCTCGGCGGCGGCGCCGGAGGCGGTGCCCATCAACGCCTGCAAATAATTCTGCGCCAGGATGAAGATCGTCGCGCCGAGGATCGCGCCATAGATCGTGCCCATGCCGCCGATCACCACCATCAGCAGAATATCGATCATGATCGAGAAGGAGAGCGAGGTGTCGGGGCCGGCATAGCGCAGCCACAGCGCGTTGAGCACGCCGGCCAGTGCTGCGACCAGTGCGGCGATGCAGTTGGCGTAGGTCAAGTGGAACACGGTGCGGTAGCCCAGCGCCTCGGCGCGGAAGCGGTTCTCGCGGATCGCCTGCAACACGCGGCCGAACGGCGAGTTGACGATGCGCAGCAGCGTCAAAATCATCGCCGCCGCCCCCGTGAACACGATGTAGTAGGTCAGCGTGCGGCCGTTGAACTCGAAGCCGAAGGTATCTTTCGAGATCAGCACGGTGCCGGGGCGCAAAAGTTCGGGCAGGCGGAAGCTGCGGCCGTCCTCGCCGCCGGTCAGCCATGACAGTTGCGAAGCGAGGACGAGGAAGGCCGCCGCCACGGCCAGCGTGATCATGGCGAAGAAGATCGCCTGCACCCGCAGCGAAAACAGCCCGATGCCGAGCGCGAGCAGGGCTGCGACCGGCAGCCCGACGGCGAGCCCGGCCGCGACCGCGCTCCAGCTCGGCCCCATGCCGTACAGCGCGATCGCCAGCGCGTAGCTGCCGATGCCGTAGAACATGGTGTGGGCGAACGACACCGTGCCGGTGTAGCCGAGCAACAGGTCGTAGGAAGCGACGAGCGCGGCGAAGATGCAGACTTTCGCCGCGACGTTCATCGTCTTGGCGCCGGGAAACAGGAACGGCGTCAGCGCCAGCGTCAGCACGATGACGATCAGGAGCAACGTCAGTACGCGGCTGCGCGGGGGATCGCCGGAGAGCAGCATCATCGGCGTCACCTGTTGGTCACGGCGTAAAGGCCGCGCGGCCGCCACATCAGGATCGCGACCATCAGGAGGATGTCGGAGACGAGCGCCAGCTTCGGCACCAGGAAGCCGCCGTAGTTGGCGACCATGGCGACCAGGATGGCGCCGATGAAGCAGCCGGTGACGGAGCCTAAGCCGCCGATGATGACGACGATGAATACCAGGATCATCAGTTCGTTGCCGATCGAGGCGTGGACCTGCTCGCGGTAGAGGCCCCACATCACGCCGCCGAGGCCGGCCAGCGCGGAGCCCGCCATGAACACGCCGAGGAACAGGCGGCGGATGCGATAGCCGAGCGCCTCGACCATCTCGCGGTTCTCGACGCCGGCGCGGATCAACAGGCCGATCTTGGTGCGGTTGAGCACCAGCATGGTGCCGGCGAACACGACGAGCCCGACCAGCATCGCCAGCAGGCGGTATTTGGCGATGGCGACGTCGCCGATGACGTAGGAGCCGCGCAGCGCCGCCGGCAGCGGCAGCGGAATGATCTGCGGCCCCCACAGCGCGTAGAGCGCCTGCTCGGCGACAATCAGCCCGCCCATGGTGATGAGGATCTGCTTTAAGTGCTGGCCGTAGACCGGGCGCACCAGCACGCGCTCGAACACGAGGCCGAGCGCGCCAGCCACCGCCATCGCCAGCAACGCCGCGGGCGCCACCGCGACGAGGTTGAGCCATAGCGAATCCACCTGCACCCACGCCGCCATCGGCAAGAGGATCAGGGTCGCGACATAGGCGCCGACCGCAATGAAGGCGCCGTGGCCGAAGTTGAGCACGTCCATCAGGCCGAACACCAGCGTCAGTCCGGAGGCCATGATGAAGATCATCATGCCCATGGCGAGGCTCGCCACCGTCAGTGTCACCCAGGTGCTGGTCGAGCCGATCAGCGGGATCACCGCCAGCGCCAGCGCCACGGGAAGCATGAGCGGCACGATGTCGAGCGGTGGTTTTGGCAGCGCCTCGCCTGCGGGGACGTCGGTCATTGATGCGCCTCCAGACTGAGCCCGAGCAGCCGCTCCTGCAACGCGGCGTCGCGCGACAGGTCCGCCATCGCGCCGCGGTGGACGATACGGCCGTTGTCCATCACCGCGACCGTGTCGCCGATCGCCTCCGCCACGCGAAAGTTCTGCTCGACCAGCAGGATCGTTGCGCCGGCGCGCTTGATCTCGGCAAAGCAGTCGATCAGCGCGCCGACGATGGCCGGCGCCAGCCCCTTGGTCGGCTCGTCGATCAGCAAGAGCCGGCGCGGCTCGACGATGGCGCGGGCGATCGACAGCATCTGCTTCTGCCCGCCGGAGAGCGACCCCGCGCGCGACAGCCAGAACTTCTTCAGCGGCGGGAAGAAGCCAAAGATCCACTCGAGCCGCGCGGCGTCGAACGGCCCGCTGCGCGCGGCCAGCACCAGGTTTTCCTTCACCGTCAGGTCGGAGAACACCGCCATGGTCTCCGGCACGTAGCCGACGCCGCGCATGGCGATGTCCGGCGTGGCGGCGCGGGCGATGGAGGCGCCGTCGAGCACGATGTCGCCGGCCGACGGCGGCGAGAGCCCCATGATGGTGCGCAGCGTCGTCGTCTTGCCGGCGCCGTTGCGGCCGAGCAGCATCGTGGTCTGCCCTTCCGGCACGGCGAAATCGACGCCGTGCAAAATGTGGTAGCGGCCGATGTGAGTCTGCACGCCGCGCAACGTCAGCATGTCGGTCATGCGGCGCTCTTTCCCGGTGCGATGCCGAGATAGGCTTCCTGCACGATCGGCGAGGCGATCACCTCCGCCGGCGGGCCGTCGGCGACCAGCCGGCCGTTGTGCAAGACGATGATGCGGTCGGCGAGCGAGCGCACCACGTCCATCTTGTGCTCGACCAGCAGGATGATTTTCGAGGTGTCCTGCTTCAGCCTGGCGATCAGGTCGAGCACCACCGGCACCTCGTCCATGCTCATGCCGGCGGTCGGCTCGTCGAACATGAAGACTTTTGGCTCAAGCGCCATCATCAGCGCCACCTCCAGCTTGCGCTGGTCGCCGTGCGACAGCGCGGTGGCGGCGATGTCGCGGCGTGGCCCGAGCGCGACCTGGTCGAGGATGGTCTCAGTGCGCGCGATCAGGTCGGTGCGCGTCATCCACGGCCGCAACATGTCGTAATGTGCGCCGCTTGCCGCTTGCACCGCAAGCCGCACGTTCTCCTCGACGCTGAGGTTGGGGAACAGGTTGGTCAACTGGAAGGCGCGGCCGAGCCCGGCGCGGGTGCGCATGGGTGCCGACAGGCGGGTGATATCGGCGCCATCGAGCAGCACCGCGCCTTCGCTGGCGCGCAGCTGCCCCGAGATCAGGTTGAAGTAAGTGGTCTTGCCGGCGCCGTTCGGCCCGACGATCGCCGTCAGTTCGCCCGGACGGAACGCGCAACTCACGTGATCGACGGCGACATGGCCGCCGAAACGGATGGTGAGATCGCGGGTTTCAAGGGCGATGGGCATGGATCGCTTCAATCGTAGCGTTGGGCGGCGTGTGCCCCGGACGCAGCGCAGCGCCAAGCGGTGCGCTGCCGAGCCGGGGCCGTAACGAACTCCGAACCTGTCGCGGTCCCGGCTCTGCGAAGCGGCATGACGAATGCCGCATCGCGTCCGGGACACGCGCGCATCATGATGGATCGGACTTACCGCTTGTTGCGGATCGGGATGTTCATGTCCTCGATCTTGAGTTCGCGCACCGGCTCGAGCACGGCCCAGGCAACGTTGGGATCGACCTTGACGCGGAAGTGATACATGCTTTGCAGGGCCTGATGGTCCTCCTTGCGGAACACCATCTTGCCCTTGGGCGTGTCGAACTCCATGTCCTCCATTGTCGCGATCAGCTTTTCGGTGTCGGTGGACTTTGCCTTCTCGACGGCCGTGACCACCGCCATCGCCGCGGCAAAACCGCCGGCGGTGAAAAAGTCCGGCGGCGCGTTGAAGCGCTTCTGGTGCTCGGCGACCAGCCAGTCGTTCACCGGGTTCTTCGGGATGTCGTAGTAGTAATAGGTCGCGCCTTCCATGCCGGGCAGGCGCTTGTAGGCTGCGAGCGCCGGCAGGATGTTGCCGCCGGTGGACAGTTCGATGCCGTAGCGCTTCGGATCCATGTCCTGCAGCTTGGTCAGTGGATCGCCGGCGCCGGCCCAGATCACCCAGATGATCTTTTTGCCGGGCTTGTCCTTCAGCGCGTCGAACAGGCGCTGGCCGACGGCGGTGAAGTCGGCGGTGTTGGTGGGGACGTATTCCTCCGCGGCGAGCGTTGCCCCGGTCTTGGCGAGCGCCTCCTTGAACGCGGCGACGCCGTCGCGGCCGAAGGCGTAGTCCTGTGCCAGCGTCGCCACGGTGACACCTTTCTTGCCGATCGCCACCGCGTTGGAGATCGCATCCTGCGACGAGTTGCGGGCGGTGCGGAAGATGTAGCGGTTCCACTTGTCGCCGGTGATCTGGTCGGCCACCGCCGGCTCGACGATGAGGATTTTCTTGTTTTCCTCGGCGATCGGCAGGTCGGCCAGCGCCGCTGCCGACGACGTGGTGCCGATGGCGATATCGGCCTTGTCGTCCTGGTAGGCTTCGGCCAGCGCGGCCTTCGACAGGTCGGGCTTGCCCTGGTCGTCCTTGGTGATGATGACGATCTTGCGGCCATCGACCGTCATGGTGCCCTTGGTGGCGTATTCGAAGCCGAGCCGCAGGCCGGTCTCGGTCTGCTTGGCGTAGGCTTCCAAGGGGCCAGTCTTGCCGTAGATCAGCGCGACCTTGAGGTCGTCGGCATGGACGGGGCTGGCGGCGAAGGCGATGGTTGCGGCAGCGAGCAGAGCGACGGAGCGCACGGCGGGCCTCCTTGGTTGCTGCCGAAAGCCTAGATCATTTCGCGGCGGCGTGGGAAGGGCTTGACACTTCGGGAGGCAGGACAGAAGCCGTGCCGCCGTCGGTCAGCGCAGCCGCGCCAGCAGTTCGGCTGTCGGCCAGGAATCCGCGGGCAGGCCGAACTTGACCTGCATGGCCTTCACGGCAATGCGGCTTTTCTGCCCGAGAATGCCGTCGATCTTGCCGACGTCGTGGCCACGCCGGGCGAGCAACTGCTGCAATTCGCGGATTTCATTGTGTGACAGTTGGGCGACCGGGGCGCCGGGCTTGCGCATCGGCCGCGCGCCGGCGATGCGCGTTGCAAGGTAGGCGGCCGTCGTCGCGTAGATCAGAGAATTGTTCCACTCGGTGAAGGCATCGAAATTCGCGTAAGCGAGAAAGGCCGGGCCATTGCGGCCCATCGGCAGCAACAGCGACGCCGGCAGCCGGTCGCCCGGCAGGGGGCGCCCGTCGGCCAATGTGATGCCCCATTGGGCCCACTGGCTGCGCGGATGCTTGATGGTCAGGTCGGCTTCGGCCCATGGCAGATTTTGCGGGACGCGCACCTCCTGCAGCCACGGCTGGCCGCGCCGCCATTTGAGACCCGTCGCGATGTAGTTCGCGGTCGAGCCGATCACGTCGGGGGCGCTGCGCAGCATGTCGCGGCGGCCGTCGCCGTCGTAGTCCACCGCGTAGTTGAAATAGTGCGTCGGCAGAAACTGCGTCTGGCCGAGTTCGCCGGCCCACGAGCCGATCATCTGGCCCGGGGTGAGATCGCCGCGCTGGATGATCTTGAGTGCGGCGATGGTCTCGTTCTGAAACATCTCGGAGCGGCGGCAGTCATAAGCGAGCGACACCAGCGAGCGCAGCGTCGGCAGCTTGCCCATGTTGGCGCCGAAATCGCTCTCCAGCCCCCAGAACGCGGCGATCACCGCCGGCGGCACGCCAAACTCCTTCTCGGCGCGGGCGAACGCGCTGGCGTACTGCTTGATGCGCTGCTGGCCGCCCTTCATGCGATAGTCGGCGGCCATGCGTCCGGCGAACTCGGTGAAAATCTGGCCGAACACGCGCTGGCCGCGGTCGCGGTTGACGATGCCCTGGTCGTAGACCAGAAGCGGCGTGGTGGCGGCGATGGTCCGCTGCGACACGCCCTCGGCCGCGGCCTTCTGCAAGAGGCCGGCGAGGAAGCGGTCGAAACTGGCGCCGCCGTGGCAGCTTGCGCCGCGCTGGGCCAGCGCCGCATCGGGAATTGCCACGAGCGTGACCGCCGCGGCGAAGGCCAGAAGAATCGGGTAGCGTGTCAAGCGTTGCGTCCGCACTGTGCTGCTCATTTGATTGCCCGCGACATGATTCCCGGTAAGATTGACACGAAAAGCGGCAAAAATCTAAGGACCGGCCGTGGTCGTGCGGTTGTGCGGCGCTTACGCAACGCGGTGATCGCCGGCATTTGCGGCATGGCGGCGCAAAGCGTCCTGATGGCGGCGCGCCATGGGCTCGGCATTCTGCCGGCGTTTCAGCCTTACGACGACTTGCAGAGGGGGCTGGCGGCGTGGGTCGGCCCGGCATGGGCGCCGGCGCTGTCGTGGCTGTTGCCGATGGTCAGCGGTGCGGTGATCTGGAGTTCGATTTTCGCCTGGGCCTATGACGCGATCCCGGCGCGCGCCGCGCTCGGCAAGGGCCTCGTCGTCACCGTGTTCGCCTGGCTCGTCACCGGCCTCGTCATCCTGCCGGCGCTCGGCCATGGCGTGTTCGCGGTCCGCGCCGGCGCGGGCGGCTGGCCGGCACTGATGATGCTGGTGATGCTCGCGGCCTATTGCCTGACGCTGAGCCTGGTCTATGGCTGGCTCAAGCGCGGCGAAGCCGGCGGCACCGGGCCGCGCTAAAGCTCGCGCGCATTGGAGAATGCGAACGAGGTCACGCGCCGCGTGGTCTCGTCGAGGATCAGCGAGCGCGTCAGCGGCGGCTCGGCGCGCTGGGCGCAGTTCTCGCGCTCGCACAGCCGGCAGTTGACGCCGATCGGCGTGCCCTCGTCCTTCTCGAGGTCGATGCCGGCGGCATAGACCAGTTTGGCGGCATGGCGGATTTCGCAGCCGAGGCCAATGGCGAAACGCGGCTGCGGGTGCGGATGCGGCACGGTGGCGCGCCGCACTGTCTGCGCGATCGAGAAGTAGCGGCTGCCGTCGGGCAGTTCGATGATCTGCCGCAGCAGGCGGTCCGGCGTGTCGAAGGTCGAATGCACGTTCCATAAGGGGCAAGTGCCGCCGAACTTCGAGAATGGAAAGGTGCCGGAGGAAAACCGCTTCGACACGTTGCCGGCGTTATCGACGCGCAGCATGAAGAACGGCACGCCGCGCATGTTGGGCCGTTGCAACGTGGTGAGGCGGTGGCAGACCTGCTCGAAGCCGGCGTTGAAGCGCTGGCCGAGCACGCCGACGTCGTAGCCGAGCGCTTCGGCGGCGCCGTGGAACGCCTGGTAGGGCATCATCACCGCGGCGGCGAAATAATTGGCGAGCGTGATGCGGAACAGCCGTCGCGTGGTGTCGTCGAGCGCGGTGCGCCCGGCGATCCCGTCGAGCACTGCTGCATGTTCGGCGAGCCCGATCTGGAAGGCGAGCTGGAAGGTGCGGCCGGGCAGATCGACCAGCTCGGAGATCAGAAGCTGGCGGCGGTGGCGGTCCCAGCGCCTCAGCGTGTCGCGCATCACATCGACCGGCATGATGCGTACGGCGCCGGAATGGCGTTCGCGAAAGCGCGCGCTGAGCGCGGCGAATAGCTCCGGCGTGCCGGCGCCGAGTTCGTCGCGCAGCGCCTCGGCGGCCTGCTCCACCTCGGGAAAGTAGTTGCGGTTGGCCTCGATCAGGTCGCGCACGCGCTCGATCGGGTTGGCCTCGAAGCGTGCGCCCTCGTCGCGGTCGGCGAACTGCGCGGCGGCAAGCGTCTCGCCTCGCCTCGCCTCGATATAGCCGGCATAAAGCCGTTGCAGCGCGTGCGTCACGCCGGGGCACAGTTCGGCGAGGTCGCGCAGTTCCTGGCGTGGCAGGTCGAGCTGGCGGAACAGCGGATCGGAAAAGATTTCGTTGAGTTCGGCGAAGAAGCGGTCCTCGTCGGCGGTGGCGAGGTCGCGCAGGTCGAGATCGTAGGTTTCCGCCAGCCGCAACAGGATCTGCGCCGACAGCGGGCGCTGGTTGCGCTCGATCAGGTTGACGTAGCTCGGCGAGATGCCGAGCCCTTCGGCGATCTGGGTCTGCGATAGCCCGAGCTGCTGCCGGATGCGGCGGAAGCGCGGGCCGACGAACAGCTTTTTGCCCTGATCGGACGCCATCGGATTCCTTCGGGGTTATTACAAAAATTACAAAATAACATCTATTACATGTGAGTATGTTACATGACATCATCATTTGAAATCAAGCCATATGTACAGATTACCGAGTCTCGCGTTTATGTCAGGTCACGCTTTTTGCGGTGCATTGTCACGACTGTTGAATGGAGACTTGATATGGCGACGTTCGAGCAACTGGTTCCGGCCCCGGTCGGGCGCTTCGACGGGATCACCCGGCCCTACAGCCCCGCCGAGGTCGAGCGGCTGCGCGGATCGGTGCAGGTTGCCTATACGCTCGCCGAGCGCGGCGCCAACCGGCTGTGGAAGACGCTGAAAGATTCGCCTTACGTGAATTCGCTGGGCGCGGTGACCGGCAACCAGGCGATGCAGCAGGCGCGTGCCGGCCTGCAGGCGATCTACCTGTCCGGCTGGCAGGTCGCGGCCGACGCCAACACAGCGGGCCAGATGTACCCCGATCAGAGCCTCTATCCGGCCAATGCCGGCCCGGAGCTGGCGCGCCGCATCAACAAGACGTTCCAGCGCGCCGATCAGGTCGAGCACGCCGAGGGCGGCGCCAAGATCGACTGGTTCGTGCCGATCGTGGCCGACGCCGAGGCCGGCTTCGGCGGTCCGCTCAACGCCTTCGAGATCATGAAGGCGTATATCGATGCGGGTGCGGCCGGCGTCCACTTCGAGGACCAGCTCGCCTCGGAGAAGAAGTGCGGCCACATGGGCGGCAAGGTGCTGATCCCGACCGCCGCGCACGAGCGCAACCTGATCGCGGCGCGGCTCGCCGCCGACGTCTGCGGCGTGCCGACCTTCGTGCTGGCGCGCACCGACGCGGAAAGCGCAAAGCTCATCACCTCGGACATCGACGAGCGTGACCACGAGTTCATCACCGGCGAGCGCACGGCGGAGGGCTTCTATCGCCTCAAGCCCGGCACCGGTCTCGACCATTGCATCAAGCGCGGCCTGTCGTTTGCGAAGTATGCCGACCTGTTGTGGTGGGAAACCTCAAAGCCCGATCTCGACGGTGCGCGCAAGTTCGCCGAGGCCGTCAAGAAGGTCTATCCGAACAAGATGCTGGCCTATAACTGCTCGCCCTCGTTCAACTGGGAAGCCAACATCGACAAGGACACCATCGCAAAGTTCCAGCGCGAGATCGGCGCGATGGGCTACAAGTTCCAGTTCGTGACGCTGGCCGGCTTCCACTCGCTCAACCACGGCATGTTCGAACTGGCGCGCGGCTACAAGACCGAGGGCATGGCGGCGTATTCCCGCCTGCAGCAGGCCGAGTTCGCCTCCGAGAAGTACGGCTATTCGGCGACCCGCCACCAGCGCGAGGTCGGCACCGGCTACTTCGATCTGGTTTCGACCACGATCACCGGCGGCACGTCGTCCACCACGGCGCTGCACGACTCCACCGAGGCGGCGCAGTTCAAGTCCCAGGCGGCCGAGTAACGGCCCAATTCAGGAGGCTCCCATGCACGGTACTCACTATTGGGTTGTCGGCGGCGAGTTCGGCTCGCTGAACTTCCACAAGCTGAAGCCGGGAACGGCGCAGGTCGAGGGACCGTTCGCCACCCGTCGCGAGGCCGAGGACGCATGGCGCGCGGTGTCGGAGAAAAACCGCCACCGCTGCAACGTCCGCTTCTCGATCGTCGAGGAGCCGAAGCGCGTCGCCGTCTGACGCCTTCAACAAAAATCGACTAGGGAAGCTCAAGGAACGCAGGGCTGCGGCCCCGTCCGGTTCGTCCGGGCGGGGCTGTTGCGTGCCCGGTCGGCGGTTTCCGCGCCGCTGGTGGCGCCGCAGCGTTGCTGATAGGTTAATGAAACAAGGCAATTGCCGACGAATCGTCGGGTAACGAGTGACCGCCGATGTCAGAGTCCCACGTGAGCCGCGAGGCGAGCCCGATCCGGTTGCGCGAGGCGCTGCGCCGCGCCCGGGTCGAAGCGGCCGAGCGCAGCGCGGTGGTGGTCGATCTGCGCGACGCAGAGCTGGCGCGGCTCGAGATTCTCAACGAGGCGCTCGACCCGCTGTTCGCCGAAGTCCCCGACGGTGTCGATCTGTTCGAACGCGGCATCAGCCAGGGCGAGACGCCGCGGCTGTGGATCGATATCGTCGCCCACGTCGTGATGGGGCGCGACAAGCGGCTCTATCGTTTCGTGCAGGATACCCGGTTCGGCCGCATCGTGCTGGCGGAGTCGCACGAGGCCGCCGATATCGTCAAGGCGGTGACCGACTATGTGGCGCGACGCCTGGTCGAGCGCGAGCGCGCGCTGGCCGGGCAGCCGGCGCCCGCCGCGGCCGTCGCGGCAGCGCCACCGCCGGCGCCGGCATCGAGCCGGATCTGGGCGTTTGCGTTCGGTGTTGCCGTCGGCGTCGCGGCGCTGTTCGGGCTGGCGCTGCTCGCAACGCTGCGGGCACCCTAGAGAGCATTCCGTGTCCCGGACGCGGTGCAGCGTGCAACGCTGCTCCGCAGAGCCGGGACCGTCACGAGCATCATCATTCAGGACGATCCCGGATCAGCGCCGCAGCACGCTGTGCCGCAGCGCGTCCGGGATACGGGATAGCTTTTGCAAGGGGAACGTTCAGTCCGGGCGTAGAACGCGCCGTTCGCTTAATTCGACAATGCGTGGAGTGTTATCCGCAGCACTTGCGGCCCGGCGCAGGCCGCGCGTTGCCATCTCGATGCGCCAGCCGTTGTCGTTGTCGATAAAGAACAGATTGTAGGCGGCGGGGTCGCGGCGGCTCAGGCTGCCTGCCGAGGCCGACGGCACGCCGACCGCGGGAAACGGCCGCTCCGGACCGTCGAACCACATCAGCGAATGGCGGTGGTCGTGGCCGTGCAGCACCAGTTCGACGCCGTGGCGGCGCAGCAGGTCGCGCAGCGCCGGCGCGTCGGTCAGCCGCTTCTGCCAGCGGTCGGCGCCCGATTGCAACGGATGGTGAATCAGCAGCACGCGGCAGGCGCCCTCGGCGCTAAGTTGCGGCAGCAGCCGGTCGAGCGCATCGAGCTGGCGCGCCCCGAGCTGTCCGGTCGCCATCAAGGGCGGTGTCGGCAGCGCCGTCGAGACCCCGATCAGGGCCAGCGGCCCGCGCCGGCGCACGAACGGAAAGGTGGCGAGGCCGGTGGCCGCCGCGCCGTCGCCGCGCATGAAATCGGCCCAGTCGCGCTGGTGCAGGTGGCGGGTGGCGCGCACATAGGCGTCGTGGTTGCCGGGCACCAGCGTGACGTCGCCTGGTGCCCCGAGCGTGGCGAGCCAGGCGGCGGCCGGCGCAAACTCCTCGGTCAGCGCCAGGTTGACGAGATCGCCGGTGACCGCGATGTGGTCGGGGTGCTGCGCGCGGATGTCGGCGGTCAAAAGCCCGAGCACGTCGCCGTGCTGCACCTTGCGGCGGTTGCGCGTCCAGTTGACGTAACCGAACATGCGCTTGCCGATCAGGTCGCGCGGGCGCGGCCGCGGTAGCGGCGCCAGATGCGGGTCGGACAGATGGGCGAGCACGAAGGGGGCCATGATCGGAGTTCTGGCAAGAGGACCCGGCCGGCGCAAGGCGGTTCCGGCGAGGCGGACGTGACGGCACCGCCCGGCCGGGCGCGCCGGTGGTTCGAGCCGTGGCTGCGGCGCGGCCTGCATCTCTACTGGCGCCTGTCCCGTGGCATGACGCTCGGGGTGCGCGCCGTCGTGCTCGACGGCGAGGGCTGCGTCTTTCTGGTGCGGCACGGCTATGTGTCGGGCTGGCATCTGCCGGGCGGCGGGGTGGAGACCGGGGAGACCTGCCGCGCCGCGCTTCAACGCGAACTGCGCGAGGAAGGGCGCATCGTACTGACCGGTGAGCCTGAGCTGCACGGCGTGTTCTTCAACCGCCATGTGTCGCGGCGCGATCACGTCGCTGTCTACGTGGTGCGTAGTTTTGTCCGCGACGGCGAGGTCGTGCCCAATCGCGAGATCGCGGCCTGCGGGTTCTTCGATGTCGCGGCGCTGCCCGCCGGGACCACTGCCGGCACCCGGCGGCGGATCGCCGAGGTGCTCGGCGCCGCGCCGGCCGGCGAGGACTGGAGCTGAGGGACGATGGACCGGGCGCCGCGCAAGTGCTACCCCGTCGCATCCCGCCACCGAATGACCTCTCGATGACCGACCTGTCCCTGACGATCCTTGCCGAGACCCCGAACGACGCCCGCGCCATCGAGCGGCTGCACGAGCGCACGTTTGGCCCCGGCCGCTTCGTGCTCAGCGCCTACCGGCTGCGCGAGGACGTCGGCCACCTCTACGACCTGTCGTTCACGGCATGGATCGGGACGCTGCTGGTCGGTTCGGTGCGCCAGCTTCCGATCCGCATCGGCGAGCATCCGGCACTGTTGCTTGGGCCGTTGACGGTCGAGCCGCCGTTCCGCGGCCGCGGCATCGGCCGCGCGCTGATGGACCGCGCCCGCGACGAGGCACGTGCGCAGGGGCATCGGCTGGTGCTGCTGGTCGGCGACGAAGCCTATTACGGCCGCGTCGGTTTCAAGCGGATTCCGAAGGGCCGCGCCACCATGCCGGGGCCGGTCGATCCGCGCCGCCTGCTGGTATGCGAACTGGCCGACGGCGCGTTCGAGGGCGTCGCCGGCCCGATCCGGGCCGACTGGTCCTATACTGATGGTCTCTAGCCGCTTTAAGCTATCTACCAAGCGTCATGGCCGGGTTCATCCCGGCCATCCACCCCCACCCTACCCTCCCCCGCAAGCGGGGGAGGGATAAAGGGAGGGGGCCGTTAAGACGTGGATGCCCGGCACCGCAGACAAGTTTACGCCGTCTGCGACGGCTATGGCCGGGCATGACGATGCAAAATGTTCGATCCGACCGGCTCGGATCATGCCTCAGAACTTGAGGTTGGCGAACAGCCGCACGTTCAGTCCGGGCATCAGCACCTCGTTCTTGGTGTAGGACACCGCGTTGCGGATCTGCTCGTTGAGCAGGTTGTTGCCGATCACGCCGACGGTCAGTTCGCGCGGACCGAACGGCGACGGTGCGAGCCTGGTGTTGTAACTCACCTCCGCCCGCAGCAGGTTGTAGCCTGCCGTCTCGGTCTCGTTCTCCGCGATGTCGCGTTGCGCGAAGGCGTGCAACAGGTTGATGCGGGCGAGCCAGTTGGCATCGCGGTAGAAGAAACCGCCGCCGATCCGCAGCGGCGGAATCCGCGGCACGTTGGTGCCGTCGGTGAAGGTGGCGCGCACCACGTCGAACTGCCCCTCGATGCCGAAGGTACCGTCGAGCACCGGCGCGACGTCGAGCTGCGCCTGGAACTCGCCGCCGCGGAAGATCGCGTCGCGCTGGCTGTAGACCGCCTGATTGAGATGATGCGCGTGGCCGTGGCCATGATCGTCTTCGTGGTCGTCGTGACCGCCGAGATCGTCATCGTCGTGGTCATGGTCGTCATGGACGTGGCACGAGGCGAAGTCGTCGTTGCAGAACGCCCCGGTCAGACGGCGATAGATGAAATTGTTGAAGCGCGTATAGAACGCGGTCGCCTCGAACCGGAACGGCCCCTTGGACCGGCGCAAGCCGATCTCGACCGATTGCGCGGTTTCGATCTTGAGATTGGGGTTGCCGATGTCGAAGGTGCCGGTGGCATGATGGCCGCCGCGCGAAAACAGCTCGGCCGGCTTGGGCGCGCGCTCGACATGCTGCCCGGTGAGGCTGAACACGAGATCGCCCGGCAGGTCGTGTAATAGGCCGATGCTGCCGCTGACCGGCGTGAACGACAGGTCGCGCCCGAGCGCCGATTGGGGCGTCCCGTCGGGCAGGAAGCCGGCCGGGAAATCCGGCATGCGCCCGTTCAGCCAGACATGTTCGATGCGGCCCGCGACCTGCGCCCGCGTCGCCGGCGTGAAGGCGAACTCGTTGAACAGATAGGCCGCGACCCGCGAATTGCTGTTGGGATCGAACAGGCCGTTGTAGAGCGCGCCGGGATTTTCGGGGCTCGATGCGGTCAGGTCCTGATGGCCACCCTGCACGCCGAGCGCAGTGGTGACGCGGACGCCGCCGAGATCGTAAGGGACGAACTGCATTTCGAACCGGCCGTTGAGCGAGCGGTCGGTGAATGTCTGGTGAACGCCGTCGCTCCCCGGATCGTCGGCGTCTTCCAGCCCGCGCTCATCGTGCTTGTAGTCGGTCGCGCCGAGCCATAGCCGCATCACGTCGATCAGCGGCGAATCCGGGCGGTACTCGCCCTTGACGTTGACGCGGGTCTGGCGGGCATCGATGCGCTCGTTGAGTTCGGCGCCGTGCTCGCCGGGAATGTGGTAGAGCGAATTGTTGTGCGCGATCGAGGCACCGATGAAGCCGCCGTCGAACAGGTACGAGCCGCCGACCGAGCCGCCGTAGCTGCGCGTCGACGAATTGGCCTGCCGCCCGCCCGGATGCGACGGATCGTCGAGATAGGGATTGCCCGGCACCGCGTAGTCGCGGGTCGAGCGGCCATAGGCGTCGGCATGGATGGCGACGTTGTTGCCGCCTGCGTCGAGCAGCACGCCGGTCTCCACGCCGCTGTCGACGCTCGAAACTGCTGAGCGGGTTTCGACGTTGACGCAGCCGCCGGGCGGCGGCGCTACCTTGTAGCCATAGGTCTGCCATGGCGTCGGGCCGCACGGCAGCCGGTCGGGAATGCGGCTGTTGCTGGCGCTGACCACGCCGCCGATGGCGGTCGAGCCGTAGCGGAGCGCCGCGGGCCCGCGGATCACCTCGATCTGATCGGCCGCCAGTGGATCGATCGGCACAAAATGATCCTCGCCGAGATCGGAGACGCCGCCGTTACCGAGGCCGTTCTCGACAATGCCGACGCGGTTGACGTCGAGGCCGCGGATGACCGGGCGGCTGGCCCCGCCGGGCGCGAAGCTGGAGCCGGTGATGCCGGGCTTGCCGAACAGCAGGTCGCCGAGCGTCGCGGTGCCGTCGCGGCGCAATTCCTCGTTGGGTACCACGGTGACGGTGGCGAACTGGTCGGCGACGACCGGCAGCACGCCGCGCTGCGGGGCGGCCTCGACCAGTGCGGGGGCCGCAAGGGCCGGCGTTGTCGCCGGCGCGGCGTGACGCGGCGCGCTTCGCCGGGCGATCGGGCTCGGCGCGGTCACGGTGATTTCGGGCAAGGTCGTGTCGAGCGATTGTGCGGGGACTTGCGAGGCCGAGCCCAACAGGGCAGCGCCGACGAACAGAACGGCAGCCGGCGTGCGGCCGCCCGAAGGCAGGAGAGGGGTCATGTCGGAATCCTGATGCAAGCGGTGACCACCTTCGCCGTCATGCCGGCGAAGGCGGCCGAAAGAGGCGGCAGGCGTCAGGATCGCGGTGGAGCGCGGGGCTGGAAGCCGGCACAGCAGCGGGCCGGCCCGATGAGGGGAGCGCGCAGGGCGGCGAGCGGTACACGGACCGTTGCCTGCGCCGGCAACGTCGGCGGTGCGGCTGTCAGGCCGGTCGCCGCCTGCGCAATGACCAGGCAGTCCGGGCACAGAGTACCGGGCGGGTGCTGGTGGTCAGATGAGGGGGACGCGCCGTGGGCGTCGGCGTCATGCTGGGCATGCGCGGCAACGCGGTCGTGGCCGTAAAGCTCGCCGGCGTGAGTGTGGCCCAGCGTCAGCACAAGCTGCAGCGCCATCGCCATCAGCGACAGCCCGACCCCCAGCCCGATCCGGTGGCGAAACCACCTCATACCCCATGCCCGCCCCATGTTGCCCGCCGTGGCGGATGGTCAACATATGTTATAGTATAACATTACACAGAGCGGAGCTTGTCAAGCAGCGCCTGGGATCGGCATTCCCGTTTGAACGGATTTATCGGCCTTCGCGCAACCAGGTGGCGCCGAGCGCGCCGATCAGCAGCAACAGGCCGATGGCGCCGGCGAACATCGGCAGCACGCCGATGCCGCGCACCACGCTCGCCTCGCGCATGCGCACCCCGAGCCAGCCGTCGCCGTGGAATCCGCGTGTGCTGTGCACCGGCGCGATCCGCGGCACCTCGACGCTGCCGCCACCCGCCTCGGCGACCCGCCGGACGTCGCCGCCGGCGGCCCGTGCGAGCGGCCGCAGCGTCTCCGTGGTCGAGGTTACTTCCGAAAATTCCTTCGGGTTGGTCGGGCCGATGTTGATCAGCGCTTTCAGCGTGCCGTCGGTCGCCGCCCACAGCCCCAGTTCGTCGGCGGGCGTCGAGGCGCGCCACAGCCCGGGCTCGGCAACCTTCGGCGTCAGTTCGCGCGTGGCGCCGGAAGGCGAGGTCATGGTGATCGGCGCCACCGTCTCGCCCATGGTCTGGCGCGACGCCACCAGCGTGCTGCCGCTTGCCTCCAGCCGCAGCGCTTCCTCTTCGAGATCGGGCTGCTTCATCAGCCAGTGCGAGGTCCGCCGCAGCAGGTCGAGGTGCGGGCCGCCGCCCTCGAAGCCGCGCGCCCACAGCCAGATGTGATCCGACAAGATCAGCGCGACACGGCCCTCGCCGAACCGCGACAGCACCAGAAGCGGCTTGCCGTCGCCTTCCATCACCGGCGGCGTCGCCACGTTGCGGGTGTCGATGAGGCGGAAGAAATGGCTCCAGTGCGGCGGCTCGGCGTCGGCCCCGGCGAGCCCGCGCGTCACCGGGTGGCGCTTGCCGGTTTCGCTCAGGCGCGCCACGAACGCCTTCTCGGTGACGCCGACCGGCTCGGCCGGCAGCACCGAATCGAGCGGCGTGCGCCAGATGCTGGTGGCGGAGGCGTAATCCGGCCCGGCCGAGATCAGCACCGCGCCGCCCCGCCGCACATAGCGGGCGATGTTGTCGAAATAGGCGACCGGCAGCACGCCCTGGCGCGAATAGCGGTCGAGGATGATGAGCTGGAATTCGTTGATCTTCTGCTGGAACAGCTCGCGCGTCGGAAACGCGATCAGCGACAGTTCGTTGATCGGCGTGCCGTCCTGCTTCTCCGGCGGCCGCAGAATGGTGAAGTGGACGAGATCGACGCTCGGGTCGGACTTCAGCAGGTTGCGCCAGGTTCGTTCGCCGGCATGCGGCTCGCCGGAGACCAATAGCACGCGCAGCTTGTCGCGCACGCCGTCGATCGACACCACGGCGCGGTTGTTGACGCGGGTCAGTTCGCCCTCGAGCGGCGACGCCTCGATCTCGACGATGTTCGGTCCAGCGTGCGGGATATCGACCGTGATCTCGACTCGCTCGCCGCTGGTCACCGTGCGCTTGCTCAGTTCCTCGCCGTCGCGCCGCACCGTGACCTCGGCGCGCTCGCCGCTGACGCCCTGATCGTCGAGCCGGTAGCTGATGGCTTGCGGCTGACCGACGATGCCGAAGCGCGGCGCGGCGACGATGGCGATGCGGCGGTCGCGCTCGCGGCTCTGGCCGGTGATCAGCGCGTGCAGGGGCGCGGTGAAGCCGAGCGCTTGCGGGTTGGCCGGAATGTCGTGGACGCGGCCATCGGTGATGAGGAAGGCGCCGGCGATACGGTCGGCGGGCACGTCGGACAGCGTGGTGGCGAGCGCGCTGAACAGTTTTGTGCCGTCGGTCTCGCCATCGGCGTGACCGGCCTCGACGGTGCGCACCTCGAGGCCCTTGATGGCTCTCAGCCGCTCGACCAGCGCCTCGCTCGCCGTGTCCGTCTCGCGCGTGCGCTCGCCGAAATTCTGGCTCGGGCTCCTGTCCACCACGACGGCGGCAACCGAGGCCAGCGGCTCGCGGTCCTCGCGGGTGAAGGAGGGGTTGGCGAGCGCGAGCCAGATCAGCGCCATCGCCGCGATGCGCAACAGCGCGCCGCGCGAGCGGCCGAACAGCAGCACCAGCGCGATGACGCCGATGACAGCGGCCGCGATCCACAGCGCCGGCAGCGGGACGAGGGGGGCGAATGCGATGCCGTATTGCATGGCGCTACTGTCCCAGCCGTTCGATCAGCGCCGGCGCGTGAACCTGATCGGTCTTGTAGTTGCCGGTCAGCACATACATCACAATGTTGACGCCGGCGCGGAAGGCGAACTCGCGCTGGCGCGGCTCGGCGTCGGACAAGGGCAGCATCGCCTGCCCGTCGTGGCGGATCGCCCAGGCCCCCGCCAGATCGTTCGAGGTGATGATGATCGGCGACACGCCGTCGCCGCCGCGCGCCGGGCGCGGCTCGCTGTCCTCGTCCCGCTCGCGCGGCAGCGCCTCGACCCAGGTCTGGCCGGTGGCGTAGCGGCCGGGGAAGTCGTGCAGCAGGTAAAATGTCTTCGCCAGCACGTGCTCGCGTGGCACAGGCTCGAGTTCGGGGATATCGAGCGACGACAGGATGGTGCGCAGTTGCAGCATGCCCGGCGTCTCCGCCGCGCCGTTGCTGCCCGGCGGCGCCTCGATGGCGTCGCGGGTGTCGAACAGCACGGTGCCGCCCTGCTTCATGTAGGCATCGATGCGGTTGAGCGTGTCAGCCGACGGTTTGGGTTGCCCCGACACCACCGGCCAGTAGATCAGCGGGAAGAACGCAAGCTCGTCGCGCGCCGGATCGACGCCGACCGGATCGCCCGGCTCCAGCGCCGTGCGCTGCGCGAGAAACATGGTGAGCCCGGTCAGGCCGGCCTTGGCGATCTCGTCGACGTCGGTGTTGCCGGTGACGACATAGGCGAGCCGCGTCTGCGATACCGCGCGGATCGCGGCGGTCTCGTCGGCGGCACGCGTGACGGCCGGCAGCGCCACCAGTGCGGCGGTGGCGATCAGCGCCAGCATCGCCGCGCGCGCGGGCCGGCGCCGCATCAGCGCGGCGAGGCCGCCACCGAGCAATGCGATGATAATGGCGTCGATCAGGAACAGCGTGAGCGCGGTGGCGAGCGTCGCGCCGCGCAGGTCGCGCGGCTCCGCGCTGCCATAGGCGGCCTGCCGCGCGTTGAGCGCCGAGACATCGAGCGGGGCAAGCGTGTCGTCGCCTGTCAGCGTGTTGACGGCGAGCGGGCCGTCGGCCGGGCCGTAGAAGCCGGGTGGATGATCGGCGGAGGCACGGCCACGAAAATCGGTGCTGAGCGGCCTGGCAGTCGGCGGCGGCGGCACGAAGGCGCCAAACCCGTCGAGCGTGCGCAAGGCCGCCACCGTCTCGGCCTTCACGTCGGCATTGGCCGCGCCGGCGCCTTCCCTGGCGGTGGTGCCCGCCATGTCCACCACCTGCTGCAGCATCTCGACGAAGGCACCTGACATCGGCAGGTTCGACCAGCGCATGTCGGCACTGATGTGGAACAGCGTGAGCACGCCCTTGCCGCGCCGCTCGCCGGTGACCAGCGGCGTGCCGTCGGCGAGCGAGGCCCAGCTTCGGCTGGCCAGCTCTGCGTTGGGCTCAGCCAGCACCTGCCGCGTCACCGTCACATCGTCGGGCACGCGCAAACTCGCGAACGGGCCGTCGGCGGCAAAGGCGGCCAACTGCTGCGGTTTCTCCCAGGTCAGGCTGCCGCCGAGGTTGCGGTCGCCGAGCCTGAGCTTGACCGGCACCAGCCCGTCGTCGGCCTGCGCCAGCCGGGGACCGGCGAAGCGCACCAGCACGCCGCCGCCTTCGATCCAGGCGGTAAGGCGCGCGCGCAGGTCGGGCGTCAGTGCGCCGACGTCGGCAAGGATGATCATCGGCAGCTTGTCGTCGAGGAACTGTGCCACGGCCTGGGCCGGCGCGGCGCGCTCCGCCAGGCGGATGTCGGCGAACGGCGACAGCGCCCGCGTCAGATAGAAGGTCGAGGCGAGCAAAGGCTGCGCGGTATCGGCACTCGCGCCGCTGACGATGCCGATGGCGCGGCGGCGCCAGCGCTTGTCGAGCAACTGCACCGCGCCGGCCGAGCGTTCGCCCGCGATCTCGAGGCGGGCGATGTCGTTGCGCAACTCCACCGGCAGATCAAAGTTCGCCGTCGCATCCCGCGCTCCGGCGGCGAACTGATAGGTCGCATCGCCGAGCGGCGCGCCCTTCTGGTCGAGCGCCCGCACGATGCCGGCGCCGCTGCCGCCGGGCGTGGCGCGCAGCACCTTCACGGTCATTCTCGCGGCGGCGTTTTCGGCGCCGGCCAGCGCCAGCGCCGGCGGCGTGCCCGCGCTGTAGACGGTCAGCGGCCGCTGGCCGAGGGCTTTTGCAAGCTCCGCGACAAAATCCTGGCCGCGGCCGGCGTCGATGCCGTCGGACAGCCACACGATGTCGGCCTCGCCCAGGGTGGCGAGGAAGCGTGCGAGATTCGGCAGCGCCGCGATCCGCTCCACCTCGTAGGGTTTTGGGACAAGCTGGCGCAGCGCCACGCGCGCGGTGCCGGCGGTCATCAGGGTGAGGTCGCGGGTCGGTTCCGACAGCGGCACCAGCGCGATGCCGCGCCCGCCGGAATCGGCCTGGGCGATGAGATCGTCGGCGGCCTCGATGCGCGTGTCCCAGCTTGCCGCCGCGGCCCAGCCGTCGTCGATCACGAGCACCAGCGGTCCCGTGCGCCCGGCCTCGCCCGCGTGCGGATTCCACATCGGCCCGGCGGCGGCGAAGATCACCAGCGCCGCCGCGAGAAGCCGCAGCGCAGTCAGCCACCACGGCGTGCGCGATGGCGTTTCCTCCTTGGGGCCGATGTCGAACAACAGCCGCGCCGGCGGAAAAGCAATGCGGCGCGGCCGCGGCGGCGTCACCCGCAACAGCCACCACAGCACCGGCAGGCTGAAGAGACCCAACAGCAGCCAGGGCGTGGTGAAGGCCAGCGGGAACGCGCCGATCATGCGCCGACCTCACGTCTTGCGGCGGGGCCGACCCCGCCTCGCCCGGTCATCATGCCGCTGTGCAGGGTCAGCAGCAATTCGGCAGCCGAACGGTCGGTCGAGTGGATCGTGAACAGCCAGCCGAGCCGGCCGGTTTCGGCGCGGATCGCCTCGCGATGCAGCGCGAGCCGTGCCGTATAGTCCGCGGCCCAGGTTTCGGCGCGGCCGGCAACGACGGCGCCGGCACCCTCCGGCTCGATGAACTCGACGCGGCCGCTATAGGGAAACGTCTCCTCCGCCGGATCGACGATCTGCAACAGCGTGCCGCGGCTGCCCGAGCTTGCCAGCGTGTCGAGCGTGGTGCGGATCTCTGCGAGCGGCGACCACAGGTCGGACATCACCACGATTTCCGACAGCGGCGCCGGCGCGAAGGACGGCGGCAGGCTGGCGCGCTCGGCGCGGTCGTGCAGCATTGCCTGCGCCAGCCGATCGATGATGTTGCGGCTCGCCGACGGTGCCATCAGGCCGGGAATGCCGACGCGTTCTCCGCCGGCGACCAACAGTTCGGCGAGCGCGAAGGTGACGATCAGCGCCCGCTCCAGCTTGCTGTCGCGCGCTGCCTTCGAGGCGAACGCCATCGACGGCGAGCGGTCCGGCCACAGCCAGACGGTGTGCGCCGCTTCCCATTCCTGTTCGCGCACGTAGAGCAGGTCGTCGCGCGCCGAGCGCCGCCAATCGACGCTCGAGGCGGGTTCGCCCGAGACGAAGCGGCGGTATTGCCAGAAACTTTCGCCGGCGCCGGCACGGCGGCGGCCGTGCAGTCCATGGGTCACGCTGGCGGCGATGCGGCGCGCGTCGAGCACGAGGCGCGGCATCGACGCCGCAAGCGAACGGCTTTCGCCGTCGGCGCGGCGGACCGCCTCGATCTCCTGTGCTGCAACGCTTGTCGCCGCCATCAGCCGATCCGTGCCTTGAGCCGGCCGATGATGTCGGCAATGGTGCGGCCTTCCGCGCGCGCGGCGAAGGTCAGCGCCATGCGGTGCTTGAGGATCGGCTCGGCCAACTCCAGCACGTCGTCGATCGACGGCGCGAGCCGGCCGTCGAGCAGGGCACGGGCGCGCACGGCGAGCATCAGGGACTGGCTGGCACGCGGGCCCGGTCCCCACGCGATGGCCTCGCCAAGATCGCCGGCATCCGGTCCCGGCCGCGCCGAGCGCACCAGCGACAAGATCGCCTCGACCACGGAATCGCCGACCGGCAGGCGGCGCACCAGCCGCTGCGCGCTCATCAGCGCTTCGGCGGTGATCGCGGGCTTGGCCTTGGCCTCGTCCGCGCCGGTGGTCTCGAACAGGATGCGCCGCTCGGCGTCGCGGTCGGGATAATCGACGTCGATCTGCATCAGGAAGCGGTCGAGCTGCGCTTCCGGCAGCGGGTAGGTGCCCTCCTGCTCGAGCGGGTTCTGCGTTGCCAGCACGTGGAATGGCCGCGGCAGATCGTGGCGCGCGCCGGCGACGGTGATGTGCTGCTCCTGCATCGCCTGCAACAGCGCCGACTGCGTGCGCGGGCTGGCGCGGTTGATCTCGTCGGCCATCAGAAGCTGGGCGAACACCGGCCCCGCGATGAAGCGGAACGAGCGGCGGCCGCTGCTTGCTTCATCGAGCACCTCGGCGCCGAGGATGTCGGACGGCATCAGGTCCGGCGTGAACTGGATGCGCTTGGCGTCCAGCCCGAGCGTGGTGCCGAGCGTTTCGACGAGCTTGGTCTTGGCGAGACCCGGCACGCCGATCAACAGCGCATGGCCGCCGGCGAGGATCGTCACCAGCGTGTTGTCGATGACGCGCTCCTGCCCGAAGATCACCGCGGAAATCGCCGCCTTGGCGGCGCGGACGTCGGCGGCCAGTTGTTCGGCCGAACGCACTGCCGCGTCTTCGAGGGTTTCAGCACTGTTTGCGCCAGCCATCGCCTGCTCCATGAACCGTGCCGCACGGGATGCGCGCGGCGTTTTGTATCGCAGCCCGCGCGCCCTTATATTGGGACGGGTCCGGGCCCTCTCCACCAGTCAGCTATCCCACATTAGCTGGCCGGAGGGATAGGCCCGATCACGAAATGGAGACTTGTCCGGCGGGTGATGCTCGCGACCGTCGGAAAAACGTCTCGTGGACGACGAGGTTCTGGTCAAACCATGGCGAAGCAAGGGCAGACGGCGGCGCAGGATCTGGACGGGCTGACGGCCGCGGCGGCGCGGGCGGAGCGCGGCGACCTGCCGCCGGTCCCCCTGTGGAATCCGCCGTTCTGCGGCGACCTCGACATGCGCATCGCGGCCGACGGCACCTGGTTCTATCTTGGTACGCCGATCGGGCGGCCGGCGCTGGTGCGGCTGTTCTCGACCATCCTCAAGCGCGAGGGCGACAAGTACTTTCTGGTCACGCCGGTCGAGAAAGTCGGCATCCGGGTGGACGATGCGCCGTTTCTCGCCGTGGCCATGACGACCGAAGGCGACGGCGAGGGCCGCGTGCTCAGGTTCCGCACCAATGTCGGCGACGAGGTGATGTGCGACGCTGCCCATGGCCTGCGTTTCGAAACGCGGGACGACGGCGGCCTCGTGCCCTACCTTCACGTCCGGGCCGGGCTGTGGGCCAAGGTGACGCGCGCGCTCTATTACGATCTGGTTGACATGGGGCGGCAACGGATGGTCGATGGGCGCATGATGTTCGGCGTTGCATCGGCAGGGACATTCTTCGCGATGGCCACCGCGGACGAGGCGGGAGCGGCAGGGTGAGCGACGCCATGAGCCATGGCGCCGTGAACCATGGCGCGGAGACGGCGCTGGTCGATTCCGCGACCTTTTTCGCGCGCGCCCGCGAGCGGCTGAAGTTCGACGTGCCGCCGGCCCTGACCGACCCGGCGATTGCGCCGGTGAGCGGCGATCATGACACCGACCGCATGCTGCGGATCATTGCCGAGGAACGGCCGGTGCGGCCGGCGGCGGTGCTGATCCCGGTGGTGGCGCGCGAGGAGCCGACGGTGCTGCTGACGCTGCGCTCGGCGCACCTCAACGATCACGCCGGGCAGATCGCCTTTCCCGGCGGCAAGATCGATGCCACCGACAAAAGCCCGCTCGATGCGGCACTGCGCGAAGCCGAGGAGGAGATCGGGCTGTCGCGCGCCTTCGTCGAACCGGTCGGCTATCTCGATATCTACGGCACCACGTTCGGCTACCGCATCCTGCCGACGGTGGCGCGGGTGCGGCCGGGCTTCGACCTGCACATCAACCCGGCCGAGGTGGACGACGCCTTCGAGGTGCCGCTATCGTTCCTGATGGACCCCAGCAACCATCAACTTCACAGCCGGGAATTTCGCGGCGCGATGCGGTCCTATTACGCCATGCCGTTTGCCGAGCGCTACATCTGGGGCGCGACCGCCGGAATCCTGCGCCGGATGTATGAGCGGATCATTCTCGCATGATCCGCCCCGTCCTCACCGAAATCGGCATCTTCCTCATCCCGTTCGCCGTCTATGCTGCGTTTCTGCTGGCCAGCCGCGCGCAGGTGCTCAATCGCGACTCCTGGCCGCTGCGCATCATCGTCAAGCTGACGATCGTGGCGTTCGTGCTGGTGACCGTGAGCCTCGTGCTGCTCGCGCAGTTTTCAGGCGCGCCGCCGTCGTCCACCTATGCGCCGGCGCATCTGGAGAACGGCAAGCTGATCCGCGGGGTTACCAAGTGAGCGTTGCGCCGTTGCTGCGCGGCGCGGCCTGGCTGACGCAGGGGCCGGCGGCCGAGGCGCTGTCGCTGCTCGATCGCGACGGCGAGGACGCGCGCGTGGTCGGCGGCGCGGTGCGCAATGCGCTGATGGGCCTGCCGGTTGGCGAGATCGACATCGCCACCACGGCGCTGCCGGAGACGGTGATGGCGCGGGCGCGCGCGGCCGGCTTCAAGACGGTGCCGACCGGCATCGAGCACGGCACCATAACGCTTGTCATCGACAGCCAGCCGGTCGAGGTGACGACGCTGCGGCAGGACGTCGAGACCTACGGCCGCAAGGCCAAGGTGGCGTTCGGCCGCGACTGGGCGGGCGATGCCGCGCGGCGCGACTTCACCATCAACGCGCTGTCGGTCGCGCCTGACGGCACGGTGCATGATACGGTCGGCGGCCTCGCCGATATCGCGGCACGCCGGGTGCGCTTCATCGGCGATCCGGCGACGCGGCTGGCCGAGGACTACCTGCGCATCCTGCGCTTCTTCCGCATCCATGCCGCGTTCGGCGCGGGCGACCTCGACCGGCCGGCGCTGCTTGCCTGCATCGCGGCGCGCGAGGGGCTGGCCGCGCTCTCCGCCGAGCGTATCCGCATGGAGATGCTCAAGCTGATGGTCGCGCCGGGCGCGCCGGACGCGCTGGTCGCCATGGACGACGGCGGACTGCTGGTGCGCATTCTCGGCGGCGTCGCCTATCACGGTGCGCTCGCGGCGATGATCGAGATCGAGCGGCTGCTCGGCCTCGCTCCCGATCCGATCCGCCGCCTTGGCGCGCTCGCCGTCGCGGTGCCCGAGGATGCGCGCCGGCTGGCGCAGCGGTTGCGGCTCTCCAATGCCGAGGCCAAGCGGCTCGACGCCATGGGGCATCGCTGGTGGCGGCTCAAGGACATGGACGAGGCGACCGCCCGGCGGCGGCTCTACCGCATCGGCCCGGAGTGCTACCACGAGCGGCTGCTGCTGGCCTGGGCGCGGGCCGGGCGCGGCACCGATCCGGCGCGCTGGCGCGATTTTCTCACGCTGCCGCAGCGCTGGCAGGCGCCGGAATTTCCGCTGAAAGCCGCCGACTTCATCGCCCGCGGCGTCGCCGAGGGTCCGGACCTCGGGCGCGTGCTGGCGCTGGCCGAGGATGCCTGGCTCGCCGCCGATTTTCCGGCCGATCCGGCGGCTGTCGCCATCATTGCCGACGATAGCCTGGCGCGGCTCAGGCGCGACGCAAAGAGCAGTTAGGGGCATCGCCACCGTGCCCGTGCCTCGCTGGCCACGGGTCGGTATCCCGGATGCGATGCGGCACGGCGTGCCGCGTCGCTGATCCGGGATCGTAACGAACGGCCATGTTTGCAACGGTCCCGGATCTGCACCGCGCCGCTTCGCGCTGCGCCGCGCCCGGGACACGGCAACCGTCCCTTGATTCCTCCCCCGCGCGCGAGGAAGGAAGGGTGTGGGTGCAGGCGAGGGAAGGGTTGGCGAGATTACCCGCCCGGCCGCACGATCTTCTGGATCTTGTCCGTCGTAAAAGTCTGGCCGGCGATCGACAATAGCGGCGGCGACTGGGTGAGGTCGGCGGAATCCACCACGCCGTAAATCTGCGTGCTGACCGCAACGCTCTGGCCCGAGGCGTCCTTGGCGGTGGCGCTGATCGTGTAGTTGCCCTCCGGCCACTGCGTGCCGTCCTTGCCCTTGCCGTCCCACACAAACGTCTGGTCGCCGACATCGGCAGGATACTCGCCGGTGAACACGGTCTGGCCGGCCTCGTTGCTGATGGTGACGTTGAGCGTCGAGGGTTTTGCGACATTGACCGCCCAGGTTGCCATCCCCTCCTTGAGCGCGGCGGTGCTGCCGTCCACCACCGCAGTGGCGCCGACGAAGGCCAGCGCCTGCGTGGCTTGCGCGGTGGTCTGCAACTCGACCAGCGAGGTGAGCTGCGTGTTGGCGCGCAACTGCTGCTCCACTTGCGCAAACTGCACGAGCTGCGCCGTGAACTGGTTGGTGTCGAGCGGATCGAGCGGGTTCTGGTGCTGAAGCTGCGTCGTCAGCAGCGTCAGGAAGGTCTGGAAATTGTCGGCGATGCCGCTCGTCTTGGCGCTTTCGGCAGCCTTCTTGCTCTCGGCCGTCACCGGCGCGGGCGCGGAGACGACGGTGTTCGGCATGGTGGCTTCGACGGCCATCGCGTGCTCCTGGAGTTTGCTTCAACTGCGTTGAATGCGTTGAATCAGACTCGCTGGTTGTCTTCCTGTTCGAGCATGATCTTGTCCGAAAACCGGTTCCCACTTTTCGGGATCATGCTCCTAAACCCTGATATCGAGGCCGCTGCTGGCATGCAGCGGGCGGCCGTAGTTGCGGCCGGCGGTCTCGGCGGCGATGACATCGTCGGCGATCACGATGCGCGGCCGCGCCGCCGTGCCGCCGTCGTCGCGGTTCTGCGGGGTCTGGTCGCGCAGGCTGAACTGCAACCCACCGCTGCCGGTTTTCAGGCCCGCGTCGTCGAGCGCGCGCTGCAGATGTGGGGCGTCGCGGCGCAAGAGGTCGAGCGTCTCCGCCTTCTCGACGACGACGTGCGAGGTGACGGTGCCGTGGCGGTCGATCGACAGCCGCACGTCGATGCGGCCCAGTTCGGCCGGCTCCAACTGGATGTCGAACCGGCTGTGGCCGGCGCGTGCCTGCGAGGCGATGGCGAGCGCAAGGCCGCCGGGCGGCACCGCGACGGCCGGCGGCATCACCGTGACCTGCGGGGTGGTCGCGGCGGCGGTAGCGGGGTGCGTTTGCGGCAGCACGGGCGGGGTGCCCGAGGGCTGCGCGACGCTGTCGGGTGCGGCGGCTGCGGTCGGCGAGGTTGCCTCTCCGGCGGGGCGGAAATTGCCTGCGGGCACTTCCGCCTTGCCGGCGCGGCCGCTCTCGGGGCCGGGCTCTGCCTTGGCATGGTGCGTCTTGTCCGCGCCGGCGTCGCCGTCGGCTTTCGCATCACGGCCGGGTTTTGCGCCGGCTTTGGCATCAGACCCGGCGGTGGCCTGAGCATCCGCCGACTCGGCAGCATCGCCGGCCTGCGTCGCGATGTTCGGTGCCGTCTCGGCGGCAAGCGACGAGCCGGGGATGGCCGAGGTCTTGCCGCCGGCGAGGCGCGTTGCGCCGATGGCGGGAAGATGGGCGGCGATGGTGTTGCCGGCGATCAGCCCGGTCGCGGTCTGGGCCGGCGTCGGCGTGGCCTCCGCCGGTGTAGCCGACGGGGCCGGCGCCGCGTCGGTTGCGGCGGCGGCCGTTGCGTCGCCGGGCGCGGCGGTGGCTGTCGGCGTGGCGGTGCCGCCGATGGCGGTCAGGGCCAGTTGCTCCGCGGTCCCTGCCGGTGCGATTGTCTCGGTCGGGACGGGTGCAGCCGGAGCGGCGGGCGCGGCCGGCGCAACCGGTGCCACCATGGCCGCCACAGTGGCTGCGACCGACGTCGCGCCGGTGCCGGCCGGGCTATCGCCCGCCGTCTCCTCGGCGGCGTCCTTCGTCGTGGTGCTTCCGGTCTTGTCGTCGGTGCTTTTTGCCCTGCCGGTGCTCTCGGCCTTTGCCGGTTTGCCCTTGCCTGCCTCGTTTCGGGCTGGGTCGGTGGGCGAACGTGGCGGTTCGGCCGGTGCGGCGGCCGGCTCGGCCGTCGGCGCGCTGTCGAGCAGCGCGGCAAAATCCTCGCCGCTCGCGGGTGACGCAGGCGTCGGCGCCGGGCGGCTGGCCGGCGTGGCGACGGAGGGGGTACTGGGGGTGACGCTGGACAAGGGGCGACCTTTTACGAGTATCGAAAGCCGCTATCCTTCAAGCAAGGACCGCGCCAGCCTGCCCCGCGCGAGAAAGCGGCCTCTTGTCAGTGACTTAGCGGAAAGCGAGAACTGCTTGGCAGGGGCGGGACGGCGCCATCATTGCCTGCCGGCCGGCAGGATTTGCCGCGTGCCGTGAAGCCGGCGCCGAGGCGCGAGTTTGCGGCGGCGCATTTCCTTCACCACGCAAGCGCCGTATCCTTCCGCCAACCCTGTCACAGGAGAGGTGCGATGAACCGGGCGGCGGTCGGCAAAGCGGACGGCAAGCTGGTGCGCGCCGTCGATGTCATGCTCGCGGTGCTGCGCGACGAGGGCGTCACCCACATCTTCGGCAATCCCGGCTCGACCGAGATGCCGTTGATGGACGCGCTGGTCGATCATCCCGAGTTCACCTACGTGCTCGGCCTGCAGGAGGCGAGCGCGGTCGGCATGGCCGACGGCTATGCGCTCAAGACCGGCCGGCCGGCCTTCGTCAACCTCCATGCCGCCGGCGGGTTGGGCAACGCCATGGGCGTGCTGGTGGCCTCGAAGGCCAGTGAAACGCCGCTCGTCGTCACCGCCGGGCAGCAGGATACCCGCCACCTGTTCTCCGAGCCGTGGCTGTCGGGCGATCTGGTGTCGCTGGCGCGGCCGATCGCCAAGTGGACCGCCGAGGTGCGCCGCGGCGCCGATGTCGGCACGGCGCTGCGCCGCGCCTTCGCGGTGGCACGCACGCCGCCGGAAGGGCCGGTGTTTCTGTCGCTGCCGATGGATGTGCTGGAGGAGGAGGTCGCCTGGCACATTCCGCCGCGTTCGGCCGAACCGGGACGCGCCGTCGGCGCCGGCGTCGAGCGGCTGGCTAAGCTCTTGGCCGCGCGCGCGGCCGACAAGGTCGTTGTGCTGATCGGCGACGACGTGCCGGCCAACGCCGCCAAGGGCGCGCTGGCGCTGGCGCATACCGGCGGCTTCGTCGTCTACGGCACCCAGGTGACCTCGCGCGCGGCGTTTCCCGCCGACGATCCATGCTGGGGCGGCACGCTGCGGCCGGATTTTGCGCAGATCCGCGCGGCGCTTGCCGGCAAGGAGGCGGTGCTCCTGATCGGCGGCCGCGCCTTCGTCGCCTATCCCTACCGCGATGTCGAGCCGATCCCGTCCGGCACGCAGCTTTATCATCTGGCGAGCGCGCGCGACGCCATCGGCCGCGAGTACCCGGCCGACTTCGCGCTGACCGGCGATATCGCCGCGACGCTGGAGGCGCTGGCCGGAGAACTTGCGCCGCTGGTGGATAAGAAGGCGGTGGCGGCGCGGCGCCGGGCGCTGGCGCGCGGCCGCGCCCAGCGCATCAAGGCGGTGCGGGCGGCGATCGAGGCCGACACCGCGCGGCCGTTGTCGCCGGACGCTGCGGTGCTCGCCGTGCTCGACGCGCTGCCGCGCAACACGCTGATCAGCAACGATTCCGCCGCTACCTTCGGCGCCGTTCAGGAGGTGATGAAGACCTATCCGGGGCTTTACTTCTTCGCCCGCGGCGGCGTGCTCGGCTGCTCGATGCCGGCCTCCGTCGGCGCCGCGCTCGCCCATGACGGCCCGGTGGTGTGCCTGGTCGGCGATGGCGGGGCGATGTATTCGCCGCAAGCCTTGTGGAGCGCTGCCCATTACCGCACCCAGGTGATCTTCGTGGTGCTCAACAACGCCCGCTACAACGTGCTGATGAACGTGGCGCGCGACATCGGCTGTGCCAACGCCAATGCCGACCGCTTCGTCGGCATGGACATCGTGGAACCGCGGATCGACTACCTTCAGCTCGCGGCGTCGATGGGGGTGCCGGCCGAACGGGCCGACGATCCCCCCGCGATTGCCGCAGCGCTTGGCCGCGCGCTCGCCGGGGCAGGCCCCAGGCTGATCGAGATTGCGATTGCGTAAAAGCGACGGGTGCTGCTTGCAGGCCCTCGTCTGCGCGCTTATCTCGTTGAGGGGGCATGCGTTTCCGCCGTGGCCGCGATGCTTGAAAGCGGCCGCGAACGGTGATTTGTATGGATTTTAGCCGCGCCCCGCGCCCGGCTGCTTTGAGCAGCAGGCGCGCGGGTGCTAAACCGCGCCGGCGCATGGCCGAAGCTTTGCGCGGAGGACTTGACGATCATGCTCAACAGCCTCGGCCTTGAAGGCCGTCCGCAGGACACCCGCGTCGTCGTCGCCATGTCGGGCGGCGTCGATTCCTCGACCACGGCCGCGCTGTTGAAGTCGCAAGGCTACGACGTGGTCGGCATCACGCTGCAACTCTACGATCATGGCGCGGCGGTGCATCGCAAGGGCGCCTGCTGCGCCGGGCAGGACATCCACGACGCGCGCAACGTGGCCGAGCGCATCGGCATTCCACATTACGTGCTCGACTACGAGAGCCGCTTTCGCCAGTCGGTGATCGAGGCGTTCGCGACGAGCTATGCGCTCGGCGAGACGCCAGTGCCGTGCATCGAGTGCAACCGCTCGGTCAAGTTTCGCGACCTGCTGGCGACCACGCGCGAACTCGGCGCAAAGGTGCTGGCGACCGGCCACTATGTCGCCTCGCGCGCACTGCCTGACGGCTCGCGCGGTCTCTACACGGCGGCCGATACCGACCGCGACCAGAGCTATTTTCTGTTCGCCACGACGCGCGAGCAGTTGACGCATGTGCGCTTTCCGCTCGGCGACATGACCAAGGCGGAGACGCGCGACTGGGCGCGCCATTTCGGCCTTGCGGTTGCCGACAAGCACGACAGCCAGGACATCTGCTTCGTGCCGACCGGCCACTACACCGATCTGGTCGAACGGCTGAAGCCGGCCGCGATGGAGCCGGGCGACATCGTCGATCTCGACGGCCGGGTGGTCGGCCGTCACCGCGGCATCGCCAACTTCACCGTCGGGCAGCGCCGCGGCCTCGGCATTGCCGCGAGCGCCCCGCTCTACGTGGTGCGGCTCGATGCGGCGTCCCACCGCGTCGTCGTCGGCCCGCGCGAGGCTTTGCTGGTGCATCGCATCGCACTGCGCGACGTCAACTGGATCGGCGACGGCACGCTCGCCGAGGCCGCCGCGCGCGGCCTCGAGATCGCCGTCAAGGTGCGCTCAACGCGCGCCGCGCAGCCGGCGTGGCTGCGCGCCACCAGCGGCGGCTGCGAGGTCGAACTGATCGACGGCGAGGAGGGCGTCTCGCCAGGACAGGCTTGCGTGTTTTATGAGGCGCCGGCCGCCGGGCGGCAGGCCCGCGTGCTGGGCGGCGGCTTCATCGCGCATGCGCTGTCGGCGAGCCCGCGCCCGCACGGCCGTGTCGCCGAACCGCTGGCGGCGGGCGCCCATTGAGCGGCATCGTGCGGCGCATATCCTCAAAACCCTGACAGAAGCGGGCGAAATGAGCAGCGATATCGACCGCGCCGGCGTCGCGAAGGCTTATGCGCGCTGGGCGCCGATCTACGATCTCGTGTTCGGCGCGGTGTTCGACCGTGGCCGCAAATCGACCATCGCCGTTGCCGACGCGATCGGTGGCCGCGTGCTCGATGTCGGCATCGGCACCGGGCTGTCGCTGGCCGACTATTCGCGCAGTACGAAAATCAGCGGCGTCGATATCTCCGAGCCGATGCTGCGCAAGGCGCACGAGCGGGCGCGCGCGCTCGGCCTCACCAATGTCGAGACGCTGGCGGTGATGGACGCCAAGGCGCTGGCCTTCGCCGAAAACACCTTTGACGCGGTGGTGGCGCAGTATGTCATCACCGCGGTGCCCGACCCGGAGGCGACGCTCGACGATTTCGTGCGCGTGCTCAAGCCCGGCGGCGAACTGATCCTGGTCAACCACATCGGCGCCGAGAGCGGTCCGCGCCGAGTCTTCGAACTGGCGTTCGCTCCGGTGGCGCGCCGGCTCGGCTGGCGGCCGGAATTTCCCTGGCAGCGGCTGGTGGACTGGGCTGCCCGGCACGGCGGCGTGACGCTCGAAGAGCGCCGCCTGATGCCGCCGATGGGGCATTTTTCGCTGATCCGCTATCGCAAGACGCCGTAGGCGTGCGGGTTTTGCCGGGGGGCGATGAAGCCGGATGGCGTCCCGGAAGGGAGTCGAACCCCTGACCCCAGGTTTAGGAAACCTGTGCTCTATCCAGCTGAGCTACCGGGACTGGCCGCCGTCCTGCACCGTTGCCGAAGCGCGAAGGCGCCCGCATCGGTGGGGCAAGGTTATGGTCCGAACGCCGGCCGCGATCAAGACTTCGCTCGAAAACGCGATTGGCCCCGTTCAGGATGAGGCCGAGCGCAGATCCCAGCCGTTGAGGATGGCGTTGGCGAGGATCGCCACCTCGGTGCGGTTCCTGGCGTTGAGCTTCCTCATGATGTGGCGCAGGTGGATCTTTACCGTGTGCTCGCTCATCTGCAGCGCGTAGGCGATCTGCTTGTTGGCCATGCCCTGACACAGCGCCTCGGCCACCCTCATCTGCCGCTCGGTCAGAAGGTCGCCGGCTTTCGTTGCGCCGTCGCGCTTGCTCCAGTCGCGCTCGAGCGCGCAAGGCGGCACGAACGTGCCGCCGGCCTGGACCAGCCGCACCGCTTCCACTGCAACGTTCAACGGCAGGCTGGTCGGGATATAGCCGCGCACGCCGTGCTTCATGACGGTGACGACGAAGTTGGCGTCGTCGATGTCGGACACGACGACCACGGGAGTGCCTGCCGTGGCATCGAGGAACGAGAAATCGCCGGCGCTGGAGGCGCGGCTGCTGTCGAGAAACACCACCACCACGGCCGGCAACGGCGCGGTCGGTTCGGTGGCACCGCGCCATTCGGCGAAGCTGGAATAGGCGAAGATGTCTTGATTTTTGTAGGAGGCTTCGAGGCAGCGGACGAAGCAATCGCGGAAGAAGGCGCGCTGATGGATGACGATGACGGCGGGTTTTCTGATCGTTACCCGGGAGGCACGTCCGGTTCCAGGCGCGGAATTCTCGGTGGGTCGGCTCGTTTCCGATGTCTCGGCGCGGGATGGAATGCTGGGCTGATTATGATCCAGGAGCGTGCTGGTTCGGGAGGGAAAACAAGGGCTGCTTTGAATGCGTGAGCCGTGAAGCGGCGCGGCGCGTGGCAACGAAAAGATGCTTGGGGGCGTAGGATCCCGGGGCGATAAACCGATGGGTGGACGAAGCGGTGGCTTGTTGGCCGGGCATGCAGCGGCATGCGGACCGGACAGGCTTTCGAGCGGTGTCTGCCCTGCCGACCTTGGGCCGGCGTGAGAAAGCGGGAGGCTGGCGATACTCATGAGCGCTCCTACTGAAATCAACTAAGAAATGCAGGTCTCCGCTTTATCGTAAAGGCGCCTCTGTCGGGAGAGACGCCGACCCGACCAGCTTGAGTGTGGGATCGGATGGATTTGGTTCGAATGGTAGCCGCAGTTTCTGCAAGCCTAAAGCGTATTTTTGCCGCAACTGCGGTTCCATCCCGGCACCGTCAAGCGCGGTAAGGAGACCACGTCCGCGCCGGCACCGTGCATCGGATCAACTGCTGTAGGCGTTCTCCTCGATCCGACGCGGAAAGCAGCCTCGCATGCTTCGATGAAGACCGTTTGACGTTTATGCGGCGTGCTATCCCGCCCATGGAACTCCGGCAGCAACCTCCCTTCAGGGCCAGACCTCGTCGCCGTCGGTTCCCAAAGCGGTTGCCATGGCTTCGCCCCGACGTGCCACATTGGCATCGAAAAACTGTTCCCATGCTGCGGATACGTCGTCGCGCTCTGCCGGGGGCAGGCGGCTCGGGTCGGTGGCGGCCTGCCAAGTGTTGGCCTGCCAAGTGTTAGCCTGCCACGTCTTGGCCTGCCACGTCTTGCCGGCGCCGGTGAACAGCAGCGATCGTGCCACCAGCATGGAGCCGAAGGTGACGGCGTCGCGGCAGCCCGCCTCGAAGTTGCGATCGTGGGCGGCGCCGAGGTGCAGCATGTCCTCGCCGATGGCGCTGCCGGACAGCCCCGTGATGTCCTGCCACGCCCCGGTCTGCACCGCGCCGAGCGCGTCGCTGTCGAGGCGGCCGACCTCGACGCGGCTGATGAGCGTGATCAGCATCGCCATGAAGCCGATGACGTAGGGGTCCGACCACGTTGCCTCAGCGATGCCGCCGAGCCGGCGCCGGCTTGCCTCGACCAGCGGCACGATCATCGCGGCCGCGGCGCGGCGCGCCCTGCGGGTTCGGGACAGGTTGAGAAGGAAGCGCCACATGGGCTCTCCATTGCCGTAAAGCCGGCGTCCCGGACGCTTTGCCGCTCTTGTGTTGTCCGTCGCCGTGCCGGATCATACACGCGGTCGGGCTTATGGACGCGAGGCAAACCGTGGAAGCGTCGTCATGATCGCAAGCGACCTGCCGCCGAAACCGGATTTCGATGCGCTTGCCGCGGCTGCCCCGGCCTCGGCCGACCGCCGCACGCTGGTGCTGGCACTGATCGGCAACCTGATCACGAGCTGGTCGAACAACGAAAGCCTGTTCATCTATGTGCTGATGATCCTTCTGCGCACCGACCGCGCCTCGGCCGCGCTGACCTTCGCCACCCTCAACACCACGCGCGCGCGCCTCGACCTGATCCAGCGGCTTGCCCGCGTCACCATCGGCGACAAGGCGCTCAACAAGGAGCTGGCGGACCTGATCGGGCGCTTCAATGACTCGACCCAGGTGCGCAACGAGCTGAACCACTGCATGTTCATCTTCGACGCCGCCGGCATGATCACCCACACCCAGTCGATGCGCATCGTGCAGACGAAAAACAGCCTGCGCTATGGCGAGACCAAGCCGATGGACGACGCACGGCTGCAGGAGATGGTTCGCACCACCAAGGAGATGACGCGCATCAACCGCGACATCTGGGAATTTCTGCCGCGCCTCGAAGCTCATGTGAAGATGCGCAAGGCTGCCGTGTGAGCGCCTGCGACGGGCAGCATAGCCCGCAAGGTGTCGCATCTCCATCACCCGAAAGCATTAGCCGTGCCTCCGGTCGGCTGATACCCGTGCGGCGATCTCCGCCGATCGGCTAGGGGCGCCTATCACATAGAGCAAGGCGTCGTCGCCGAATGGGCGGCTGGTTCGTGCGCGGGGCTTCGGTCAACGTTTGTGCCTGCGGAGCTTCGCAAAAGATTGCGAGGGGGCCGCAGCCGGTATCCCCGGCATTCAACCGCATCGCAGCGACGGCCGCCGCAGACGTAGAAGATCAGCGGCTCCGGATCGGTCGATGCTCGTCACCGACAGGAGTTCGTCATGGGTAGGTCGAATACCAAGCATCGCGATCCGCGTGAGGACCACAAGGACCCGCGCGACGATCAGAACCAGAGCCAGGATCAGGACCAGAAGCAGGCCAACCTGCAGGCGCAGCTTCAGGGCCAGCTTCAGGGTCAAGGTCAGGGCCAGGTTCAGTTGGCCGTTCAGTCGCTCGATTCCAAGAGCGAGAACGACAATGACAATGACAACAGGAACTCCAACAGCAATCGCAACGACATCGACAACAAGCTCGACAACGACGTCGACAACAAGGTCGACAATTCGCTCGACAACAAGGTGGATAACGACCTCGACAACAAGGTCGAGAACCGCGTCGAGAACACCGTCGACAACAAGGTCAATGTCGACGTCAATGTGGATCTCGACCTCGATCTGAAGGCCGACGGGCTGAGCAGCCCGGTCATCGACCTGCACGGCATCTCCGGTATCGGCAGCAGCCTGATCATGCCGGATGTGGTCGATCAATGGATGACCGGTGACGGAAACCAGTTCAATATCGATCAGGTCAACAATCTGATCGATAACGACACGGTGTACGATCCGAAGGTGACGTTCTACGGCGGCGACAGCGACTTCAGCATGGACGCCAAGATGATCGGTGGCGATGTGAAGTTCGACGGCGAAGTCGGCGACGTGATCGGCGACAGCGCGACCGGTGCGATCGCCAGCGCGGACGCGACCTTGTCGCAGGAAGCCTTCACCCAGACGATCACACAGGGTGCCAATATCCAGTTCAACAGCCTGACGATGAACGTCGCGGGCGACGACTGGAGCGACGATCACAGCCTCGGCTGATCGTTTCAGCCCCGCGTGGCGCCTGCCGCGCGGGGTTTTCTCACCGGGACGGGTGGGTCTGCCGCAATCGGCGCTGCGGGACGGTGGAGTTGCGAGCCTGACAGGAGGCTCTGATGTTGCCGGGCGGCATGACTGAAGTGATTTGGCACTTCGCGGGCTATCTCAAGATCATCGACGACATCGCACGCGACCGCATCGTTTACGACGAATCGGTCTACGCCCACCCCCACGACGATTACGTCACGCCGCGTCCCGACGACGCGCGCCACCCCGACCTCGATGAACTGGACAGCCGCGGCCTGCCGGGGCCGGAGCCGCTTCCGGCCGAGGAGGTGTGGAAGGTCGCGCACATGCCGATGAAACTGCGGCCGGCCGAGCCGGAGCCCGAGGACGACATCGGCGGCGGATTGCCCCGTCTGGCGCGTCCGACCGGCGGTGGAGGCGGCGGGGGCGGCTACGCCTTCGAGATCAAGGTGGTCTATGACGATGAGGCCGGGCAAAGCCAGATCGAGATCCGCCAGCACAACAACATGCTCGACGACGACGGTGTGTTCGTCGGCCGCGAAGGAGGCGAAGCGTTTTCGATCGATGCAAAGGCGACATTGCAGACCATGGTCGAGGCCGCCTTCAATGAGGTGCCGGTCGAGTGGCAGGCGCCGCAGCACAGCATGGCGCTGGCCACGTTCGTCAAGGCATACGATCAGGACTGGGCGGCGCGCGACGGCGCGCCCGACGCGCACACGGTCGAGCCCGGCTACTATCGCAACGGCGAATTGCTGCCGGGGCCGCCGCCGGATGCGCCCGATCCGCAGGCGCTTGTTGAATACAATCTACCAGCCATCAACGACGGCCTGGGGCAGACGGCCGTGGTTGGCGGCAACATTGCTTCCAATGCCGCGCTGATCGTGGACCTTTCGGAATCCGGCCGCTCGATGGTGGTGATGGGCGACTACTACAAGGTCAATGCGATCTTCCAGACCAACTCGCTCATGGATCGCGACAGCGTGACGGCGACCGGCAGCACCCAGCCATCCGACCAGCAAGACGCCGGCGACGGCGGCAATCAGGTCGATAACCTTGCCAACTTCATCCAGCAGCCCGGCATTTACGATTCAGTGCCAGCCTATAGTGCCGGTCCCCACTGGCGCGTCGATGTAGTGGACGGCGACTTCTACAGCGTCCGCGCCGTGGTGCAGACCAATTATCTCTCCGATAACGATATCGTGGCGCAAAAGAGCGCCGACACGCATTATGAGATTCATGCCGGCGAGAACGAGCTCGGCAACCTCGCAATATTGTTCGACGGCCGCATCAAGTACGACCTGATCATCGTCGAGGGCAGCTATCACGGCCTGAACGTGATCTTCCAGCACAACATTCTGCTTAACAACGACACCATCCTGCAGATGGCCGACGGCGGCGATGCGTCGCAATCCGTCACCGGCTCCGACAATGCGCTGCTCAATACCGCGACCATCGAGAACCACGGCAACGACAACTTTCAGCCGATGACGCCGGGGATCGACAGCCTGGTAGCACAACTGGCCGGTAGCGCCACTGGCCTCGATCCGATCTTCGCCAGCTATCTCGCGGGCTCGGGCGGCGAGTTCAACGTGCTCTACGTCAAGGGCGACTACTACGACGTCAATGCGATCTGGCAGACCAACATCGTCTCCGATGTCAACGTCGTTGTGCAGCTTCAGGGCCAACCGTCGGATGCGGCACTGGCTTACCATTCCGACGGCACGCCGTCGCAGTCGGTGGTGGCGGGGCACGACAAGCTCAGCAACGACGCGACGATCGTCGATGTCGGCGCCACCGACACCTACGTCAACGGCCAGGCCTACAACGACACCGTGCTGATCCAGGCCAACCTGTTGCCGGACGAGGACCCCGCGCTGCGCCACGACACGCAGGCGCTGGTGTCGGAACTGGTCGCCTTCATCAACGACGGCGACGACGACACGCCGGCCGTGCCGCCGCCGGCGGCCGTGCCGCTGGTGAGCGACGACGCCATGGGCAACGTGATGCACTGACCGACGACATCACCGCAACACCGGCGATCGGGGAGGACGGGGCTGATGACGCAGGCGAGTGGCAATGGAGCGGGCGGCGATGCGTCGGCATCGGGAGCGTCCGCAGCCATCGGCAGAATCCAGGTCGCCCAGGTGCTGGCTTTTCCCGCGCGGACCGATGCGCCGGAGCCGGCGAGCCGCGTTGCCGGCGAGGAACACGCCAAGGAGCATTCCAAGGAACACGCCAAGACGTCGCCGTCCGACGACATCCCGCTGCGAGACGGCGACGGCGTCATCGACAACCGGCCCGCGCCGCCGTCCGCCGTGCCCGGCAAGGGCGGCGGTGGCACCAACGGCAGCGGTGGTGGCGGGGGCGGCGGAGGCGGCGGTTCGACGCCGCTGCATCGACGCTCCAGCGAGCAGGAGTTTCGCGATGTGCTGGGCCGCGGGCTGTCGAGTGCGCGGCGCAATTTCGTCACCGTCGGGCTGTTCTCGATCGCGGTCAATCTGTTGGTGCTGGCGATCCCGATCTACCTGTTCAACATGTCGGACCGCGTGCTGACCAGCCGCAGCACCGACACGCTGGTGATGCTGACGCTGATCGTGGTGCTGGCGATTGCCGCCCATGTGCTGATGGACGTGATGCGCCGCGTCATCCTGATGCGCGTCGCGGTCGATACCGAGGCGCGGCTCGGCGGCCCGGTGCTGGCGGCGGCGGCCAAGGCGGCGCAGGGCGGATCGAGCCGCGAATTCCAGACGCTGGCCGACCTCCAACACTTGCGCGCCTTCATCACCGGCCCGGTGCTGCTGACGATGTTCGATGCGCCGATCTCGCCGGTCTATTTCATGGTGGTGTTCCTGATCCATCCGCAACTCGGCCTGATCGTGCTGACCTCGGGCGTGCTGCTCGTGATCGTGGCGCTGATCAACCAGAAGGTCACCGCGGTGCCGTTCACGCGCGCCAATGCCTTCGGCACCCGCGCCAACCTGCAGGCCGAGGCGATGGCGCGCAACGCGCAGGTGATCAACGCCATGGGCATGATCCCCGAGAGCGTGCAGGTCTGGGGTCAGGAGACCGTGGAATCGCTGAAGGCGCAGGTTGCGGGGCAGGACCTCAACATCGTCATGACCGGGGTGTCGAAGTTTCTGCGGCTCTGCACCCAGATCGCAATTCTCGGCTGGGGCGCCTGGCTTGCGCTCGAAAGCCATGTCACCGGCGGCATGATCATTGCCGCCTCGATCGTCGCGAGCCGCGGGCTGGCTCCACTGGAAGGCACCATCGAAGGCTGGCGCAGCTTCGTGCAGGCGCGCTCGGCCTATTCCCGCGTCAAGGCGCTGGTGCAGAGTTCGCCGCTCAATTACGACCGGCTGCGGCTGCCGCGCCCGCAGGGTCACCTCTGCGTCGAACGCATCCTCTATGTGCCGCCGCCGACCAAGAAGGTGATCCTCAACGGCATCTCTTTCCAGCTTCAGCCCGGCGAGTCGCTGGCGATCGTCGGCGACTCCGGCGCCGGCAAGACCATGCTGGCGCGCATGCTGGTGGGATCGATCATTCCGACCGCCGGCAACGTGCGCCTCGACATGATGGACCTGCGCAACTGGGACGCCCGGCAGTTCGGCGAAAGCGTCGGCTATCTGCCGCAGGACGTGCAACTGTTCCCGGCATCGATCAAGGCCAACATCGCCCGCATGCGCGAGGACGCCCTCGACGAGGATATCTTCGACGCCGCCGAGACCGCCGACGTCCACGAGATGATCTCGAGCTTCGCGCAAGGTTACGAGACCGTGGTCGGCATGGACGGCAGCCCGCTGTCGGGCGGGCAGCGCCAGCGCATCGGGCTGGCGCGCGCGTTCTACGGCAACCCGCGCCTGATGGTGCTCGACGAGCCCAACTCCAATCTCGACGCCAACGGCGAGCGCGCACTCGCCAAGGCGCTGGTCCGCGCCAAGGAGAAGCACATCACGGTGGTCACCATCACGCAGCGCGCCGCACTTTTGCGCAGCGTCGACAAGATCATGATTTTGCAGAGCGGCGCGATCCATGCGTTCGGCAACCGCGACGAGATCATCCCGCTGCTGTCCGCGCGCAAGCCGGACGGCGGCGGGCCACCGATGCTGAACGGGTGAGGCGGGAGGGGGGCCATGTTCAGACGCAAAGCCATCGTACCGCGCAGCGCCGCCGAGCCGGTGTGGTACGCCGCGCTGCCGCGCTCGACCAAGCTGCCGACAGTGGCCGGGGTTCTCATCCTCGCCGTGACGGTGATGGGTTTTGGCGTCTGGGGCAACATGGCGCCGATCGCCGGCGCGGTGGTGGCCTCCGGCGTGTTTGTCGCCACCGGGCAGAACAAGATCGTCCAGCATCTCGAAGGCGGCGTCATCCACGACATCTATGTGCGCGAGGGCGACACCGTGGACGAAGGGCAGGTGCTGATCGAGCTTGACGAGACGGCGCCGCGCACCGAACTGAGGCGGCTTTATCTGCGCGAGGTGCGGCTGACAGCGATCGACGCGCGGTTGCAGGCCGAGATGCGCGAGGCTGACAGCATCGTTTTTCCCGATGAACTCGCTGGCGCCCGTTCCGAGCCCGAGATCAGGGAAATCCTCGAAAGCCAGCAGCTCACCTTCACGGCCCGACGCAACAGCGTCGCCAGCGATATCGCCGGCATCAACGAGGGCATCAATGCGCTGAACGAGCGCATTCAGGGCGGCAAGGTCCAGCTTGAAGGCATCCGCAACCAGATCGCCTTCATCGACGAGGATATCGCGGCCAAGGAGCAGTTGCTGAAGGCCGGCCTCGTGCGCAAGCCCGAGGTGCTGCTGCTGCAACGCGCGCGTGCCAACCTCGAGGGCGAGACCGGCCGCATCATGGGCGACATCGGCGATGCGCGCGAGCGCATCGCCCGCGCCGTCGAGCAGGCCAACGGCGTGCGCAAGGCCGCGATCAAGGCCGCCGTCGAGCAGATGCACGAGGTGCGCGGCGAACTGGTGGACGTGCGCGAGCGGATGCGCAGCGCGCGCGGCGTGCTCGACCGCATCCGCATCACCGCGCCGGTCAAGGGCGTGGTCGTCAAGCTGCGCTACCACACCCGCGGCGGCGTCATCGAGGCCGGCAAGAACATCATGGAAATCCTGCCGCTCTCCGACGAACTGATCATCGAGGCGCGCGTGCGCCCGCAGGACATCGATAGCGTCAAGCACGGCCAGCACGCCATGGTGCGGCTCACCGCGCTCAACCAGCGCGTCACGCCGATGGTGCCGGGCGACGTCATCTACCTGTCGGCGGATACGCTGGCCGACGAGAAGAAATCGCAACAGGTCGGGCCGACCGACATCTACCTCGTGCGCATCAAGCTCAACATGGCGGAGGCGATGGCGATCCCCGGCTTCAGCCCGACGCCGGGCATGCCGGCGGAGGTTTACATCAAGACGGCCGAGCGCACGTTCTTCCAGTACATCGTGCGGCCGATCCACGACAGCATGCTGCGCGCGTTCCGCGAGCGGTGAGGAGGAAGGGGCGAACATGGCGAACCGGATGAGGACCGGGCAACTGGGCAGGCCAGGCGATGCCGTCCATGTCGAGGAGATCGAAACGCTGCCGGCGTTGATGCGGCTTCAGAACGACTGGAATGCGGTCTACGACGCCGATCCCGACGCGCAGATGTTTTTGTCCTTTGCCTGGCTGTCGGGGTGGCTCGCGCAGATCCAACAGCCGTGGCTGGTGCTCGCCGCGCGTCTCGGCGGGGCCGAGGGCACGCCTTATATCGGCTTTCTGCCGCTGCGCATTCAAACGAAGCTCGCGGGCGGGCACATCCGCAACGAACTCAACATGGCCGGCAACTTCTCCGCCGACTACACCGGCATCCTTTGCGATCCGCGCCATGAGCATCGCGTGGTGCCGGCCTTCGCCCGCCATCTCAAGCAGATGAACTGGGCGCGGCTCAACCTGGAGAATATCCGCCAGCCGGAGCCGCGCCTGCGGCTTCTGCTCGCGCATTTCCCGAAGGCCGGCTTCCGCACCGGCGAGGTCGACCGTGTCGGCAAGGTCGATGGCATCGACAACAACGTCTGCCCGTTCGCGAGCCTGCCGCCCGACTGGAACGCCTATCTCGACGGCCTCAGCGCCAACACCCGCCAGAAGATCCGGCGGCTGTTGAAGCGGCTCGACGCCGGCGGCGATTATCGCATCAGCCATGCCACAGCCGCGACCATCGACCGCGACCTCGATACGCTGCTGCGGTTCTGGGAGATCAAGTGGAAGCCGCGCAAGGGCGACCTCGTCTACAGCCTGGTGCGCTCCAACCGCGCCATGCTGACCCGCAGTTTCCATGCCGGATTGCTGTTCCTGCCGACGCTGTGGCAGGGCGAGCGGCCGCTGGCCGCGCTCGCCACCTTGATCGATACGCGCAAGCGCGCCTTCCTGTTCTACATGACCGGGCGCGACGAAACTTTCGACGATGCCTCGCCTGGTCTCATCCTGCACGCCTACAGCATCCGCCATGCGATTGCCGGCGGATTCACTGAATACGATTTCCTGCGCGGTAACGAGCCTTACAAGTATTCGTTCGGCGTCAAGGAACGCCGCATCCGCTGCGTCGTGGTGGCGACGCGGGACGACCTCAACCTCGGCGGCCGCATCGATAGGCGCACCGTGGCCGAGGTGGTGAGGCTCTCCACCGACCTGCATCAGGACGGCAAGCTCGACGAGGCCGAACGCGGCTACCGGCAGGTGCTGGCTGTTGCGCCGAACGATGCCGACGCGCTGCACCGTCTGGGGCAGTTGCTTGGCGTGCGCGGCCAGCACGCCATGGCCAAGCGCTGTTTTACGCAGCTCGTGGCGTTGCGTCCCGATACCCACAAGGCGTGGCTGTGCCTGGCACGCACCTGCGAGGCGCTCGGCCATGACGAGGAAGCGCTCGACGCCTATCGCGAGGTCGTCAGGTTGCGGCCCGACCTTCCCGTGGCGTTCGGCGGGCTTGCCGCGGTGCTGGCCCGGCTCGGCCGGATCGAGGCGGTCAATGCCGCGCTGGCGGCGTTCGGCAAGCGCCGTGCCACGGCGCCGGAGAGCGCGAGTTATGCCGAACCGGCGGGCGGGGCGCCATCGCGCCTGCTGCAATGAGGATTTTTCGGCGAGAGGCGGGCGGCCGGCACGGGCCGTGCCATCAGCGACCGGAGGAAGCCTGGCTCATGAGGCTCGAGGCGCGCGGCGGCGGCGTCGAGGAGGTGGTGAGCGCTTCCGCCGTGCGCGGCGTGGCCGGCATCCGCACCAGCTTGTCGAGCCGGTTGCGCTCGTGCTCGAAGCCCGCCAGCAGCGGGCCCTCGAGCGAGCGGCCGCGGGGCAGCTTGATGCGCATCGGATCGACGAAGCGGCCGTTGACGAGGATTTCGTAGTGGACATGGGCGCCGGTGGACAGGCCGGTGGAGCCGACGAAGCCGATCACCTGGCCCTGCCGCACGCGCTTGCCGGGCTCCATGCCCTTGGCGAAGGCGCTCATGTGGCCGTAGGCGCTTTCGTAGCCGTTGGGATGCTTGATTTTGACGTACTTGCCGTAACCGCCTTCCCAGCCGGCGGTCTCGACCACGCCGTTGCCGCTGGCAAAGATCGGCGTGCCGTAAGGCGCGGCCCAGTCCACGCCGGTGTGCATCTTGGTGAAGCCGAGGATGGGGTGGCGCCGGCCGCCGAAGCCGGAGCGCATGATCGCGTTGTTGACCGGCTTGCGGACCAGAAACTTTTTCGCGCTCTTGCCGGTCTCGTCGTAGTAATCGACGATGCCGTCGTCGGGGGTCTGGAAGCGGTAGTATTTCTTCGTCTCGCCGCCGACGGTGAGGGAGGCGTAAAGCACGTCGTTGCGCTCGGTGCCGGGAGTGGTTTCGTCCTCGCCGGCAAAAAATACCTCGAACGAGTCGCCGGCCTGCACGCGACGCTGGAAATCGACGTCGTAGGAATAGATGCGGATCATGTCCTCGATGACCGGAACCGGCACCTTGTCGCGCAGCGCGGTCTCGTAAATGCTCTGGTAGAGGCGGATGCCGGTGCCGTCGTCGGGACCGTCATCGTCCTCGTCGTTGGCGGCGGTGTCGGTAGCGGTGTTCATGCTTTGCGCATCGACGGCGACATACCTGCCGAGGTCGGACAGTGCGGCGACCGCCTCGATTCCGGCCTCGCCGGCGACGACGATGCGCACCGGGCGCTGCGCCTGCCCCGGCCCGGCGCCGAGCAGGATGCGCAGCTTCTGGCCTTCCTTCAGGGCGCCGTCGCGGCCGCGCAGCCCGAGCGTGGCGGCAATCGTCGCGGCGTCCTCGGGCGTCGTGCCGAGGTCGCGCAGCACCGAGGCAACGGTGTCGCCCTTGCGGACGAGATGGACGCGCTCGGCGGTGTCGTAGCCGCCGGTCGCCTGCGCCTTGGTCTTGGCCAGCAGCGTGACGTTTTCAGGCACGATGCGCGCCTCGAAGCCGGCATAGGGGTCGATGTTGCCCTCGGCCGCGTAGGCCATCTTGATGTCGGGCTGGCCGGCGGAGGCATAGCGCACGCCCGGCTGGCGCGTCATGTTGCGCCAGCTCGAGGCGTCGCGGACGCGCCTCAGCACGTCCTCGATCGGCGCATGGGCGACGACCTTGGCCCGCGGCAGTACCGCGGTGAGGTCGCGCATCACGAAGGAGACCTCGGCGTCCGGCTCGGCTGCCTCGGTGGCGGAGGCATCGCTGTTGTCGGCCGCCGGCGCGCTGTCGGTCAAGAGCCGCTGCGCGTTGAAGGGCGGGATTTTCATGCCGACGTCGCTGCTGGTCAGCGACAGGTTGCCGGACACGCGCACGAACGGCCGCACCCGCATGATGTCGCGGTTGCCGACCCGCATCGCCTGCGACACCCGGATCACCTTGCGGGCGCTGGAGTGCTCGCTGGGCGGGGGCAGGCGGTCGCTCTTGTGGGCCGACGGGTTGCGGTCGATGGCGCCGAGCCCGCTGCGCAGGCTGGCGGTTTCGATGCGTTCCGGCGTCTTGGCGAAGGTGGTCTCGCCGTCGAGCGCGCCGAACACCGCGCCGCCGATCAGCGCCGCCCCGCACAGGCCGGTGAGAATGGTGCCGCTGAACCACTGCACGGAGACGCGGCGGCGGTCGATGACGGTGGCTTCGGAGCCATCGGCGGAAAGCGGCGGTTCGTGGCCGAGGTCGATTGCCCCGGTCTCTCGTCTCGCATGGCTTGCGCGTGGCGCTCCGTCGTCCAAGCCGTCGTCCCCCAAAATGCCATCTGCTCCGGACCGCCCGCCGCCCGCGGTGTCGTCCGGCGAAGTTCCGGCGCGTGCCGGAACGGTGCGTCAAGATGCTGGCCCATGCGGCGAACGTCAACCGCACAAACCGGGGGCGGAAACGAGCTGTTCCCGCCATTCCCGGCAGCCCGTCCCGGATTCGGCGGTGCGACCGATCGACCGGGGTCACTGGCATCGCCGAACAGGTTGCCTATATGCTCAGGACGTCGCAGGAATGTGGCTCAAGTACGGCGAACGCCCTGAAGAAACAGGGTTTCTCGCATGTGCGAAGCGTTCGGAAAATAAACGACGATTTCTTGACGGCGGGCGTTGACAACGCGGCGCGGGGGAGCTTATAACCCGGCCACTGACGCGATGCCTTGGCGACAGGCCCGGGCAAGTTGACGCGTCTGCTAAGCTCCTCATTCAGATGAGTGAACCAACAGCCGAGCGTTCTTCGGTTGTCATTCGTCGTCGGATGGGTGAGACTAGCGTTCCCCGGAAACGGGATCGGGACCAGAAGTCGCCCTTCGGGGCTGTCGTCGAAGTCCCGCGCTGTTTGACAAGTGAAGATGAAGAAAGAGAAACGTGGACGGCGGAGTCCTTGCGGGCCGCGGTTCAGGTAAGGCGCAAGCCTTGCGTGGGCAGTGGCCGGACGAGACTTCGGCGGTACACGTTTCAAAGGTTACACCATCGTTGTCAGCGATGTGAATCGCAGACAACAGGTCGACTTCGGTCGACAATGGTGGGACCTCGTCAAACGTTGTGATCAGCCGGTTCAAAGTTCAAGTCCAACTTGAGAGTTTGATCCTGGCTCAGAGCGAACGCTGGCGGCAGGCTTAACACATGCAAGTCGAACGGGCGTAGCAATACGTCAGTGGCAGACGGGTGAGTAACGCGTGGGAACGTGCCTTTCGGTTCGGAACAACCCAGGGAAACTTGGGCTAATACCGGATACGCCCTTACGGGGAAAGATTTATCGCCGAAAGATCGGCCCGCGTCTGATTAGCTTGTTGGTGAGGTAACGGCTCACCAAGGCGACGATCAGTAGCTGGTCTGAGAGGATGATCAGCCACACTGGGACTGAGACACGGCCCAGACTCCTACGGGAGGCAGCAGTGGGGAATATTGGACAATGGGGGAAACCCTGATCCAGCCATGCCGCGTGAGTGATGAAGGCCCTAGGGTTGTAAAGCTCTTTTGTGCGGGAAGATAATGACGGTACCGCAAGAATAAGCCCCGGCTAACTTCGTGCCAGCAGCCGCGGTAATACGAAGGGGGCTAGCGTTGCTCGGAATCACTGGGCGTAAAGGGTGCGTAGGCGGATCTTTAAGTCAGAGGTGAAAGCCTGGAGCTCAACTCCAGAACTGCCTTTGATACTGGGGATCTTGAGTTCGGGAGAGGTGAGTGGAACTGCGAGTGTAGAGGTGAAATTCGTAGATATTCGCAAGAACACCAGTGGCGAAGGCGGCTCACTGGCCCGATACTGACGCTGAGGCACGAAAGCGTGGGGAGCAAACAGGATTAGATACCCTGGTAGTCCACGCCGTAAACGATGAATGCCAGCCGTTGGCGGGTTTACCCGGCAGTGGCGCAGTTAACGCTTTAAGCATTCCGCCTGGGGAGTACGGTCGCAAGATTAAAACTCAAAGGAATTGACGGGGGCCCGCACAAGCGGTGGAGCATGTGGTTTAATTCGACGCAACGCGCAGAACCTTACCAGCCCTTGACATCCCGGTCGCGGTTTCCAGAGATGGATTCCTTCAGTTCGGCTGGACCGGAGACAGGTGCTGCATGGCTGTCGTCAGCTCGTGTCGTGAGATGTTGGGTTAAGTCCCGCAACGAGCGCAACCCTCGCCCTTAGTTGCCATCATTCAGTTGGGCACTCTAAGGGGA